>FLOH01000430.1_pt1 | contig 94284 bp, 102 predicted proteins | sample 756751 | NCBI WGS metagenome assembly FLOH01 (sample SAMEA4026879, study PRJEB14308) | marine metagenome | biome: coastal water; material: water | depth 74 m
GGTTCATCATCATAACGCACGCTTAAAACCATCTTAAAACCTTGATCTTTTAACATGGCAATGGTCGCTGCGTCAGGCTGGCGGCTGTAAACCACATTGCCCAAATAGGGGGTTTTATCCAAATTGCCAAAGGGAGCTTGGTGTTTTTCTGTGATTAAGTCTGCATTTTGGCCATTGACTGTCCCACTGAGCAAAAATACTGAGCATAAAACCAGTATCATGGTTTTTAAAAGAGGGTTTACGATCTTAAACATAATGATTATCTTTCTAGTTTAGAGAATTTATATAATTATTGTGAATTGTAATTAAAGTTTCGCTGGTAAGTCCTGCTTGTTTAGCCAGATTAAGAGCATCTTGCTTTGAATAACCATAATCGCGGTATAATGTGGCACCAAGTACGGACCCTGCGCGCTGTGAATGGGTGCAGTGAAGCATCATTTTCGTGCCGTTTTGACCCGCCGCTATGACAACCTCCATAATTTCACTCAACGCATCATCGCTAATCTCTCTACCCTTCATATAAGGGATTTGAATAAAGGAAATGCCCTGTTTTTCAACGGCTTTTCTTTCATTATAGCCAGTTTTTTCGTTGAATCCCCTAATACTCAACACCAGTTTAATGTCACGTTCTTTAAGCATGGTTATGGTATCTTTATCAGGTTGATCAGAAAAAACCACATGGCCAAACTGGCTTACATGTTGCAAATTTCCGAATGTTGCCTGGACGCCGCCTTCTGCCAGTGTCGCCGTTTGGGCTACTGAAAAATTACTCAGTATGATAATAGAAAGGAGTGAAAATATAAGCCCGAGGGTGATTTTTTTTAAATTCATAATAAAATTTTCTCAATGTGATTAGGATCAGAAAATTATAGATATTTTATCAACATCAATCAATGAAATTAAATTGATCAATGATCTATATTCTCTTTTTGTTCTCTTTTGTTCTTGATTGTTCTTATTAGGGCGTGTAAACAGTATTTAGATTAATTGATTATTGGAGAACGTAATGGATATATTTATAAACATCATGGGTTACTGCTTTATACCCTTTTTAATGTTACTTGTGGCGGATGGGTTTAAGCAAATATATCATGGATTGATGAGCCATTACCGAATGGATATTGGTAAGGTTCGCGAATATTCTTTTGACCTCAAACTTCATGAAAATTTTAAAGATCATGGTTTTAGACGTCTCAATAAGGAAATATGTTGATATTGATAATGAAAAGGCCGAACGCTTTGGCGCTTATAACCGCATTTTATTTTTTTAACTGATCAAAGCGTTTAAATTCATAACCTATCGACCATTCTATCATGGTTCGGTATAATTCCTCTGTAAGCTGCTGATTTGCACCGACTTTTTGGCAATGGCTCATGACCTTATTGATCACATCCTCTACGCGTTCTTTATCACGGACTAAGGCGCGTTGTGGTTTGATATGAGCGGCTTGATCCATATAATTTTGACGAATGGCGATCAATTCGACTATTTTCTGGTCGAGTTGATCAATTTCAACTCTAAGATCCGTCATGTTGTCACAGGTTTCTATTTTTAAGGCGAATTTATTTTTTAGATCATCAAGGCTCATGGGCGCGCTCATTTTGAATATAGTCCATTACTTATTTTATTTTTATTTGAATTTAAAGGTAAATACTATTATTATGCCTTTATCTGTCATTTTGGGGAAAATAAACATTTTTAATCGAACTTATTGTGGTTGCTTTATTTTAAATCAATGCACACTAGGATATGAATGGCATTAATGGAATTTAAAAAATATTATATTTAAAGAGAGATTTATTATGACAAGAGAAAGCGCATTATTTTTATTCGCAGGTACCATGATTTTAGTATCGGTTGCCCTTACACATTATGTCCATCCTAATTGGATGTGGTTTACGGTTTTTATCGGCTTTAACATGTTACAAAGCTCCTTCACAGGATTTTGTGTACCAACAATCATCATGGCCAAATTGGGCATGAGATCCAAATGTGATAAAGTGAGCGATTAATTTATTATTTGCTCGATTTTAAGACTAAGCAGTGCACTCTTCTTTCTTCTAGGGCGCTGCAATAGTTTTGTGCTGCACTAAAATTATCAAAGTCTCCTATCATTACTCTAAAGCGTTGAGAATTTTGTGCGGTTATAATCTTTATAATATTAATTTTAGTATCAAAAAGCATGTCTGGGGCCAGTTTTTTTAAACGGTCCCAGTCTGTTAAGGCCTCATGCTCAGATATGTGCGAGCCTAATTGAAGGCGGTAGTAATTATCATTTATGGGCATCTCATCTTGGGAAATGGTTTCATCTTCTATGGCTTTAAGGGCCATATTTTCTTCTATTTCCTGCTGTTGTTGCTCCTTCTCTAAAGGGGGGGGGAGTTGTTAGAGGCTCACTTCCCTCTGAGTTTAAAATATCATTGAGCATCTGTTTTTTAGGATCCATGGACACCACTGACTGTGTTTTAGTGGGGTCTGCTTCTTGATCAGCGGTTTTAATCACTTCGTCATTGGGGAATGATTTAATATTTAGAAAAATTGCCTGAGCGCGCCTTTTACTTGATAAGGTCGATAACCACTTATAATGGGCAAGGTTTATTTCTATTTCTTCTGGTGTCATAAAGTTTGAAGCCATGGCCCTTGCCGCGTCTTCTTCACCGGACAGTGCATAGACCATAATCAAGTTTTGTTGCGCCGTTGTTTGGCTGTAATCAATATTGAGGGCTTTGTTTAATAGTTGAATGGACGGAGCATATTCGCCGTCAATGGCAAAAGACAAGGCCAGATTATTAAGTAAAGCGATATGATCTGGTTTTTTGCTAAGCCCCTGCCCGTAGGAAAGCTGAGCCTCTTCATGGAGGCCTTCTAGATCATAAGCAAGACCGATACTGTTATATATTCTATAATTATCAGGTGATTTAACGGCCACTTGTTTCAAATACTTGATAGCTTCTAATGGATTGTTGCTCTTAACCATCATTTGACCGAGGCCAAGTTGGGCGTCAGTATTATCTGGTTCAAGGTCAAGAACCTCACGATAATAGGTCATGGCGCCGTCTGTAGCCCCTAAGCGTTGATAAATTTGTCCCAGTGCTAACCGTGAGGGTGCGTGAGTAGGATTTTCGTTGGCGGCACGTTGATATAATCTTATGGCATTTGAATAATCACCCGCAATTCGAAAACTTTCGCCCATTTTCATTAATGATGGACTAGAGAAGGCTAGTTCACCATTAATGCGTTTTGGCGGTTGGTTTTCATCGTAATCTCGTGGTCCCGTATTGCCGCCCCCACAAGAGCTAAGAAATGATAAAGAAAGTAAAATTGCGATGTTCTTATAGGTGATATTATAAATATTCATGAGACTCCACTCTAATTTACGAAGCGATTAAGAGAGACATACTATAATCTCTATATGTAATTAGATAAACAATTATTCCATATTATCTATTGAAATACTAATGTGTAGCTCCATGTGAAAATAAGTCATTGATAAAACTGTATCAAATTATTAACATTTTATTAAAGTAGTCTTGCTAAATTATGGTCATAGTTAAATTAGTAAAGGAATGATTATGGTAGATATTGCAGCAGCAAGTAGTGCATCAGCGCAGATCCAAGTTGACGCAGGACGTAGGTCACAGGAAAATAGTTCTCTAGCGAAAGATGCGGAAAATGACAAAATTGAAGATTCTATCGATCAACGTAAAGCCGTAGAAGCTGATACAGGTCCGGATCTTGGCAATAGTGTTGACGTTCAAGCCTAAGACATATTCTATATTTTTAATAATTTATTTATAAAAAAAGCCATAATTGTAAAATTATGGCTTTTTTATTATCTATTGAAAGGGCTTTAATCCTTCTGTTCGGGGATCACAATGCGCAAATGCAGTTCACGAAGCTGTTTCATTTCAACTTCACTCGGCGCATTCATCATTAAATCTTCGGCTTTTTGGTTCATAGGGAAGATGATAACTTCTCTGATATTAGGCTCATCAGCCAACAACATAACAATACGGTCAATCCCCGGTGCAATACCACCATGAGGCGGTGCGCCAAATTTCAACGCATTTAGCATGCCAGAGAAACGCTCTTCGACCACTTCTGGTCCGTGACCGGCTATTTCAAAGGCCTTATACATTATTTCAGGTACATGATTACGAATAGCACCAGAGGAAAGCTCAATGCCGTTGCAAACAATATCATATTGATAGCCAAGAATATCTTCAGCCGCCATTGTATTTAAAGCGTCCATTCCCCCCTGAGGCATGGAAAACGGGTTATGGCTAAAATCGATTTTCTTTTCAACTTCATCATATTCATACATTGGAAAATCAACAATCCAGCAAAATTTAAACTGATCATCTTTGATAAGCTCTAAATCTTCACCGACTTTAGTACGCGCTGCACCGGCTAGTTTTGCGGCGTCATTTTCTTTACCGCAGGCAAAAAACACCCCGTCATCGCCGTTAAGTCCGACCAATTCTATTAGTTTAGCTATGCGTGCATCGTCAAGGTTTTTAGCGATCGGCCCCAATGCTTCGCCTTCTTTAAAGCGAACATATCCTAATCCTGCATATCCTTCACTACGGGCCCAGTCATTCATTTTATCAAAGAAACTACGCGCCATTTTTCCGCCTGCTTCGGGAGCAGCGATCGCGCGAACAACAGCACCATTTTTAATAGCGCCTGCAAAAATACCAAAACCAGATCCATCAAATACTTCTGTGACGTCGCAAATTTCGATAGGATTTCTAAGGTCTGGCTTATCATTACCGTATTTGAGCATAGACTCTTTAAACGTAATGCGCGGAAATGGGGCTTGGGTAACTTTTTTATCTGAAAATTCTTCGAATATGCCTTGCATAACTGGCTCAATGGCGGCAAAGACGTCTTCTTGGGTGACAAAGGACATTTCCATATCAAGCTGGTAAAATTCGCCAGGCGAGCGGTCAGCACGGGCATCTTCATCGCGAAAACAAGGAGCAATTTGAAAATAACGATCAAAGCCAGCTATCATGATAAGCTGTTTAAATTGTTGAGGTGCTTGGGGTAGTGCGTAAAATTTACCTGGATGCATACGGCTTGGAACCAAAAAGTCACGGGCGCCTTCTGGTGATGAAGCGGTTAAAATTGGTGTTTGGAACTCTTTAAACCCTTGATCGACCATACGGCGGCGGATTGAGGAAATAATATCGGAACGTAAAATGATATTATTATGCAAACGTTCACGTCTAAGATCGAGAAAACGGTATTTAAGACGCACATCTTCTGGATATTCCTGATCGCCAAAAACAGGAAGCGGTAGTTCAGCGGCGGCATTAAGAACATCAATTTTTTTGACGAGAATTTCAATCTGCCCTGTTGGTAATTCTTGATTGATCACTTCGCCGTCCCGTTTGATCACTTCGCCTTCAATCCGGATCACGCTTTCGGCACGAACATTTTCAGCCACATCAAAAATATCTTTAAAATCACTATCAAAAACACATTGTGTTATGCCGTAATGATCGCGAAGGTCTATGAACAACAACCCACCATGATCACGTTTACGGTGTACCCAACCAGAAAGGCGAGCTGTTTGTCCTACATTTTCAGCTCGAAGCTGATTACAGGTGTGGGATCTATATTCATGCATATCAATTTTACTACTTTTTTAATATTTAAAGTTCAATTTAGTGTCTTTTTGTGCTTTATTGTCTTTTTGTCAAGCTATTCTTTATTGTTAAGCAGGGTAGCATTATTATTTTAAGGGTTTAAATGAGTGTGATTACAACAACTGAAGCTTTAAAAGCTTTATGTGAAAGACTTTCAAAATCGAGCTATGTTACTGTAGATACAGAATTTTTAAGAGATAAAACCTATTATTCAAAATTATGTTTAATCCAAATTGCCAGTGATGATGAATATCATGCAATCGATACGCTTGCCAATGGGCTCGATCTTTTTCCTTTTTATGATCTTATGACCAATGAAAATGTGCTTAAAGTTTTTCATGCCTCAAAGCAGGATATTGAAATTTTGGTCAATATGGCGGGAATTGTGCCGCGTCCATTATTTGATAGTCAGATTGCGGCAATGGTCTGCGGTTATGGCGATAGTATTGGTTATGAAAAGCTCGTGATGTCCATTTGTAATGAACCGCTTGATAAAAGTACTCGTTTTACCGATTGGTCACGCCGCCCCTTAACGGAACGCCAGATTGATTATGCGCTTGGTGACGTTACTTATTTAAGAACTATTTATAAAAATTTAGAAGCTCAGCTTGAAAAAACTGGTCGTGGCAAATGGCTTGAAGAAGAAATAAACGAGCTTTTAGATAAAGACAGTTATATTATAAAGCCGGAATTTGCCTACAAACGCATAAAAATAAGAAACAGTAACCGTCGGTTTAATGCCATTGTTCATAAAATAGCCCAGTGGCGCGAAGCAGAAGCGCAGAACCGTAATATCCCAAGAAATAGGGTTATGCGTGATGAAGTGTTGCTTGAATTAGCAGCGATGCGCCCTACTCACAGCAATGCGCTGACCGGTGTTCGTGGTCTTGGTTCTAACTTTGCCACAAGCAAGGGCGGAGATTTTGTGATTAATGCCATTAAAGAGGCGCTTGAATTACCAGAAGATCAATTACCGCAAATATCAAAAAGACCGCCACCATCACAAAATACTGATCCTATTGTTGAATTATTAAAAGTGCTTCTTAAAATTGTTTGTAAACGCGAAAATGTAGCTCCAAAATTAATAGCGAATGTTGAGGATTTAGAAAAAATAGCCGAATATGATGATGTTGATGTTAAGGCCCTTAAGGGCTGGCGTTATGATTTATTTGGAAAAGATGCTATTGCCCTTAAAAATGGCCAAGTGGCATTTGCTATTAAAGAGGGTGAGATTACAGTATTTGCTATTGATGACTAATTAAATACTGGAAATTTTGACTTTTAATTCAAGAAATTTTGCCAAGTTGCCAAAGTATTTTTCAACAATTTCATTAATTAAATCATGCATTTCTGGTTTGATTTTTAACAAAAGTGTATCTTGCTCTATGGTTAAGGTGGCGCTTTTCAAGCCGTCCGATGTGCCGCCAGATAATCTTTGCGCTAAGCGTAGGGCGAGGCCTATTTTTTTGGCATAAAAATAATCTTCTTTACTGATTAAGGCTTCGGCTGTTTTTACTTGCTTGACCTGACGGTCTGAGCCGCCATAACAAATATAAAGGGCGATTGCGATAAATGCCGCCCCCCAATGATTGATTCCGCTGAGCCGGCCATAAAGGATTTCAGAAACAACCTTTTCGGCGCGATATTCGGGGTGTCCGCGCCAACCGACATCACATAAAATACAAATAGCCAGTCGTAAACGGATATGTTCTTCTGTTTCATCGCTAAAGAGGCCATCAATCCAATCATTCAGATGTTGACCATGTTGGGCAAACCGTCCTGTCATTTTTGCCACCTGATAACAGCCAACGATCAATGGATCTTTGTTTTTTATTCTAGGTTTCATTTCATTATAAAGGATGCCTTCTCGCACTCCAAAAGCGGAAACGACAAATTTTGATGGCTGTAAACTTATTAAAAGCCGGTAAAGTACGAGGCTTGCTAACGAGAGAATTTTAATACGTTTTTTTGAAATATGAGGACGGTATTTTTCAAGTTCCTGCGCCGACATTTGAGAAATACGTTTGGTTAGGTCTAAAACCTGATCCATTGGAATGATATAATTATGCATATTGATCAATGGATAATTAGTTTCATGCATATGAATGCGCGCTAAGGTCCGCCATGCCCCACCGACGGCATAAAATTTTCGATCCTTAAAATCATTGGTCCAAGGGACACTTGTTAAAGCGTCATCAATAAGCTCATTGGCATTTTCAAGCTTTTTGCCCTTTTTATCTTGCAATTGTAGGGGGCCAATCGCCAATGTGGTTTCGTGAGATACATTTTTATTATCAACCACCGCCAGTTCTAAACTACCGCCGCCAAGGTCAGCGATGATACCCGTAGCGTGTGGTACGGCGCATATGACACCGCAGGCAGAAAGATACGCTTCTTGTTTGCCATCAATCACTTCAATGCTAAGTTCTGTTTCTGCGAGCACGCGAGCAATGAATATGGGGCTGTTTTGAGCGTCCCTGACCGCCGAGGTGGCGACCACGCTTGGGTCAAAAATGTCCATTTTTTTCAATAATATTGAAAAGCGTTTTAATGTTGTAACGGCGCGGTCCATGGAGCCATTGGGCATTGATCCAGTAACGGCAACGCCGCGACCAAGGCCACAAAAGACCTTTTCATTGAATATAACATAAGGGGCGCGTTCACGATTTTCATAGACGACAAGACGAACGGTGTTTGACCCAATATCAATGACAGCAAATTTTGCCAATGTTAATTCCTATTGTTATTATTCTTCGTCGTTCTTAATGGCTTGACCAACGCCCGAAAGGCTTGGGTTGGTCATAAAATATTCATGCGCGGAAAAGGGATTATTACCCGCTTCAACCTTTTTATACAAATTATTTTCATCTAAAGTCCAGCTTTGTGCTGTGTCTTTGATATTGGCAACCATTATTTGATTAAGTATTTGCGAATGAACGGTAGAATTTTCTATGGGAATCATTACTTCAACTCGGCGATCAAAATTTCGCGGCATCCAATCGGCCGATGAAATAAAAATTTTAGCTTTTTTCGAGGGTAATTTATGACCATTGCCAAAACAAATTATCCTTGCATGTTCTAAAAACCGCCCAACGATGCTTTTAACTCTAATGTTTTCTGAAAGTCCGGGAATTCCTGGTCGCAGGCAGCAAATACCCCGGATCACCATATCAATGGAAACGCCAGCATTTGAGGCCTCATAGAGCTTATTAATAATGGGTTCATCAACCAGCGCATTTAATTTAATCCAGATATTGGCTGGTTTGCCATTTTTAGCAAATTTAATTTCCCGATCTATATGATCCATTAAAGTCGCACGGATGTTAATGGGTGAAATTTTTACTTTTTTTAAGGCCTCTGGTCGGGTGTTTCCTGTTAAATAATTAAAAATATGGATCGCATCACGACCAAGATCCTCATCATCGGTAAAATAGGATAAATCCGTATAAACTTTAGCGGTCAGAGGATGATAATTGCCAGTACCAAAATGAACATAAGATTTTAATTTTTTGTTTTCACGGCGGATCACCACAGAAATTTTAGCATGGGTTTTGAGTTCTAAAAATCCAAACACGACTTGAACCCCTGCCCGTTCCATGTCCTGAGCCCATTTAATGTTGCGTGCTTCGTCAAATCTGGCTTTAAGTTCAATGAGGGCGGTAACCGACTTTCCCGCTTCGGCGGCCTTAATAAGGGCAAGAACGATCGGGCTATTGTCACTGGTGCGGTATAATGTTTGTTTAATGGCAATCACATCATCATCAAGGGCTGCTTGTTCTAGGAAGCTTACAACCACGTCAAAACTTTCAAAGGGATGATGAACGACAAAGTCTTTTTGTTTGATGGCGGCAAAAATATCACCATTAAATTCATTAACCCGTTCTGGGAACCTTGGGTTAAATGGTTTAAATATAAGGTCTTCTCTTTCTTCGACAATAAGATCATTTAACTGGCTGGTTCCTATCAGGCCATCTATATTTATAATTTCTTCATCAAGGACATTGAGTTCTTTTTTAATGATGTCCCTTAAATTGTTAGGCATGCTTTTATTGACCTCTAGGCGTACCACATTGCCTCTTCTGCGTCTTTTTAAGGCGCTTTGAAAAACCAGTACTAAATCTTCTGCTTTTTCTTCGACTTCTAGTTCGCTATCACGAATGATGCGAAATACTCCCTCACCTAAAAGATTATAATTGGGAAATATAAGGCCAATGAAAAGTTTGAGCATGTTTTCTAGTGATATGAATCGGATTTCGTCATTGAAATCAGGCAAGCGGATAAAACGACTTGTTTGGGTCGGGATTGGTATAATAGCGAGTAGCGAATGGCTGTCTTTGTTTCTTTTTAAATCAACAACCAATGAGAAGCTTAAATTGGTGATGAAAGGAAAAGGATGAGCTTGGTCAATGGCAAGGGGTGTTAAAATAGGGAAAATCTCTTGGAGAAAATAGTTCTTAAGCCATTTTATTTCTCTTTTATCTAAATCAGTCGCTTGAATAAGGTTTAATTTTACGGCTCTAAGTTCTTTAATAAGATGCTTATATATAATTTGCTGCTTATTAATAAGCAGGTCTGTATAATTGTATATTTTTTGCAGTTGTTGTTTGGTCGTTAAGCCATCATCACTGACAATAATCTTATCCCTTGACATAAGGCCGCGAAGACCCGCGACCCGAACCATATAAAATTCATCAAGATTACTGCCAGATATAGATAAAAAGCGCAAACGTTCAAGCAATGGATAGCTTTCATTAGCCGCTTGTTCAACAACGCGCATATTAAAGGCAAGCCACGATAATTCACGGTTAATCAATTTTTCGAACGCTTTAAATATTTTGCCTTCATTCATTTTATTTAGCCTCCTCTTTATTGATTATGATCTAATACCTGTTTGACTGTGGGGATCGTGATTTTCTTTTTTTCTGCCCATGATAGTTGATCAACATCATGCACCATCTTTGTTATGGCATCAAATGATCTTTCGAGGCGCGGCATTAAGTAATTAAGGACTTCAGTGGGCAAGGTTATTTGGCGATCAGAAAATTGCTTAATAATGATCGCTTGTAATAAATTATCATCGGGTGATTTAATCTTAACACTGTGGGAGGCCAACAGGCGCGATGATAAGTCGGCCAAATCAATTTTCCAGTTTTTGGGATGATCTTTAGCCGTAAGCAGAAGATATCCTCCTTGTTCCTTGGTCCAGTTATAAAGATGAAGCAAGCCTTCTAAGACAGTATCATCACAAATATGGAGATCCACATCTTCTATGATAAAGACAAAATTTTGATCATTAATCATTGTTGGTGACAGTTGATCCATCTTCAGAATTTGAGCATTGGCTATTTTTTGCCAGACATGACAAAGATGGGTTTTGCCACAACCTGCTGGCCCATAAATAATCAAACAATGGAAAGGATTATTATCTTGGCCCCAATTTGGCCAGGCATCAATCCACTTAACAGCCTCCTCATTAGAGGCGGCGACCATGAAATCTTCTAGGGCAAATGTCTCGTTGATGGGAAGCTCAAGCAAAAGCTGCTTGGGATCATCTGCATTGGTCATTGATCTATTCCTTGGCGATTAAGTCCTTGGCTTGCAGCGTACTCATTGATTGTTAACAACCAATTTTGATCTTTATCTTGATTAAGTTTAAGGCCCTGTTGTGCCAATGACAAGGCCAGTTGTTCGGAATCGCCCGCGAATTCAATTTCAAGATTAACAGTGTTAATGGTGATGGCGAGTAAATTTACATTTCTTACCAAATTAACCTTTTTGAGTTGTTTTTCCATGATTAACCAATCATTTAGATCATTCAAGGTGCCACTAGCCCGTATTTTTGAGGCAACGCCGTAATTGACGAGAACTTTGGATTTCCATAAATCATCAATCCAATCCGTAGAGGCATCAATGCCTTTAAGGTAAAGAGTGTTCAAATTCAAATCACCAATTTCATCATAAAGGGGCGCGGATACGGTAATATCTGTTTGGCTGTTTGTATCAGTCTCTATCTGCGTGTTTCTTTTTAAATTAATAGTCAACAGCGCTTGGTTATTGACCATATCTTTTTTAATGGTGGCTGTCGCAATGATTAATTCATTCAATTTATTTTGTTCAATGAAAGTCTGTATATTTGTCTGATTATCTGATTTTGCTTGTAAGGCGTTGATATACATGCGGTTTTTCAGTGTCGGCTCAGGGGTGTTGATGGGGACAAGATTGTTGCTTACATCATAGTCTTTCCATGCAAGGCGCCAATGATTAGCTTTTTCCCATAAAGTTAAAGTTGCCCCGTCTTCAAACACAGGCAAAATACTGACGGCTATACCGAGGGTTTCAGCATAGGGAATTTGATATTCGCTTAAAATTTCGTGAATTTTGCTACGGTTAAAATGCACTATAAGTGATGCGATATAACGTACGCCAGAGCGCCTTTCATCATTTATTTCATAACCACTAATCAACTCCATAATTTGATTATTTGAGAATTCTGGTAGTTTTGGTCGATCAGATATTAAAATAATCCGGCGAAATAACCTTTCCAATGCTAGGCGTTGACCATTAATAAGGGCTGCGTCGCGCGCGGCGGTGACATTGGTAGCGGTTTGATCTATTTTAATATTGAAAATAGTATAGATCGTGGCATCGCGGCCATTGTCCGACAGGTCAGATTGTGCGATCACCAGAGCGTTAGTAAGCATAAAAATACTAATGCATAAAATTAAGAAAGCCCTGTAATATATTGTTATGTAAGTAATAAAATTCAATTTTACTCTCTCTTTAATTGATCGGAACTTTCATGATCATAATAATGCATCAAGGCATGACTATGGCAAGTGTTATAGTTATCTTAAGTTGCTGTTTAATTGCAACTTTAATCACAGCATAGCTGACCCAAAAAAACTATGAGAAAATATTCATTTAAAGGTCAATTTTTTATAGCATTTAGTCCTTAATTTCCTTATATATTACTTTCAAATTTTTAAAAATATCAGAAAGAATTCAATCTTGGCTCATCAAGACAGTCCAAATCAAAAATCATATAGTTATAAAGATGCAGGCGTCAATATAGACACTGGTAATGCTCTGGTTGATGCCATTAAGCCTGCTGCGGCTTCAACACGACGCTTAGGATGTAATGCGGATCTTGGCGGCTTTGGCGCGCTTTTTGACCTAAAAGAAGCGGGTTATAAAGACCCGATACTGGTTTCGGGTACGGACGGTGTCGGCACAAAACTCAAAGTGGCCATTGAAAGCGATAAACATGATACGGTCGGGATTGATTTAGTGGCTATGTGTGTAAATGATTTGATTGTCCAAGGGGCGGAGCCGCTTTTCTTTTTGGATTATTACGCCACAGGCCATTTAACCATTGAGGTCGGCAAAGCCATCATCGAAGGGATCGCTGAGGGTTGTCGTCAATCAAATGCCGCGCTTATTGGTGGTGAAACCGCGGAAATGCCGGGCATGTATCGCCAAGGTGACTATGATTTGGCGGGTTTTTGCGTTGGTGCAGTGGAAAGATCACGCCTGATTGATGGAAAATCAATCTGTGCTGGTGATGTAATATTGGGGCTTGGCTCAAGCGGTGTTCATTCAAACGGATTTTCATTGGTGCGTAAACTGATTGAAGTATCAGGGGTTTCTTATCATGATCAATGTTCTTTTGATCACAGCAAGACATTTGGCGAAGCCTTGCTTGAGCCTACAAAAATTTATGTTAAAAGCTGTTTGGAAGTGTTAAAAAATGATTGCATTAAAGGACTTAGCCATATAACGGGTGGTGGATTTGTAGAAAATATACCTCGTGTTTTGCCAGACGGTGTCGCTGCCCATGTGGACGCAAGCCTATGGAGTTTGCCGCCGGTTTTTAACTGGTTGCGCGAAACAGGTAATATTACGCCGCTGGAAATGGCCAAAACATTTAACTGCGGTATTGGCATGGCGGTGATTGTCCATGCTGATAAAGCAGAACAGGCGATGGCAATTTTTAAAGAACATGGCGAGACGGTTTATAATATCGGCATTATAGTCGATAAAGCAGACCATGAGCCTGCTACAGTGGTTACAGGGAAAAGCGGCAGTTGGGGTTACGCCAATGACTGGGTTGCAAGATCTACGCATTAAAAGGGTTTGAAATATTATGGATGTAGCGGTTTTAATTTCCGGTGGTGGTACAAACCTTCAAGCGTTAATTGATGCCTGCGCCAAGGACGATTTTCCAGCGCGTATTGTCATGGTCATTTCCAATAACCCCGACGTTTACGGCCTAGAGCGGGCAAAAGCGGCAGGAATTGAAACAAAGGTGATTAATCACCGTGATTTTGAAAACCGCGAACAATTTGATGAAAAACTAGATGAGGCTCTTAAACAATGCGGGGCCACGCTTATATGTCTGGCGGGCTTTATGCGCATTTTAGACGCACGTTTTGTTAATCGTTGGAAAAATCGCATCCTCAATATTCACCCATCGCTCCTTCCCGCCTTTAGAGGACTTCATACGCAAGAACGCGCCCTTGAATCCGGGGTCCGTTTCAGTGGTTGTACCGTACATTTTGTTAATCCTGAATTAGACGACGGCCCCATAATAAGCCAAGCCGCCGTTGCCATTGATCCCGATCAAGATGCGGACCAATTAGCGGCTAAGGTATTACAATTAGAACATACCATTTATCCCCAAGCCTTAAAACTAGTAGCAGAGGGCCGCATTCGCGTAATCGGCAATAGCGTCCGCATCAGTGACGCTAAATATGCAGATCAAACAATAATAAACCCAATAGTAGAATAACTCCTCTCCCACTCCCCTACTTCCAAATACCACAGAATAACTCCAATCAAATCCTAAGCGCCCATAACTATGCGCCAACCCAGGCACATGCACAGACCATGAACTGGACAGTTCCCAGTAATTCGGGACTGACTAACATTGCGGCGAGGAAGTCCTGTGCCGTAAAGCCTAAGCCGGAGGCGCCGGCGCCTGAGGCCAAACAAAAAAAAGCAAGTGATAGATTTTTAGTAATTACAGAGAAATTCATTTTTTACCCATAAAAAAACCGCCCACTTTTCAGTGAACGGTTCTTGAAATAATCATTTTATTTAATATTAGCCAACAATTTCAGCTTTGTTGAAGAAATATTCGATTTCGATTTTTGCATTTTCTAAACTATCTGAACCGTGAACGGAATTTTCACCGATTGATAGAGCATGTTCAGCGCGGATCGTGCCGGGCGTGGCATCGGAAGGGTTTGTCGCGCCCATGATTTCGCGGTTTTTGGCAACTGCATTTTCGCCTTCAAGCACTTGAACGACAACAGGTTCTGAAACCATGAAATCGCAAAGTTCGCCGAAAAAGGGACGTTCTGAATGAACAGCGTAGAAGCCTTCGGCTTTTTCGCGGGTCATATGGATGCGTTTTGAGGCAACAACACGAAGACCACCGTCTTCGAGCATTTTAATGATCGCACCCGTTAAGTTACGTCTTGTTGCGTCAGGTTTGATGATAGAAAATGTACGCTGGATAGCCATTTGAGGTCCTTTAATAATACAGATTTAATATAATGCGCGCCTTATAGGGGGTATTTATTAAAACTACAAGGTCTATTTGGCGTTGATATTTTTCTTGAACCTGTTACAAGGCTTTTTTAAAACAATTTTGACGTTGGTATCATGTTACAAATCACGGGTCTCACATACCGCATTGCCGGAAAACTATTACTTGAAAATGCCAGCGTTACGGTTCCTGCGGGACATAAAGTTGGCATTGTTGGTCGCAATGGTGCGGGCAAAACCACCCTTTATAAATTAATTTTAAAGGAATTAGAAAGCGACGATGGCAAGATCCGAGTTCGCAAATCTGCAAAAGTAGGCCAAGTGGCGCAAGAAGCACCGGGCGGGCCCCAAACATTGCTAGAAACAGTCTTAGCATCCCATAGCGAGCTTGTCGCTTTGCATAAGGAAGCAGAAAGTACAGTTGATGCAAACCGAATTGCCGCAATTCATGAAAAATTACAAGATATTGGCGCCTATGAAGCCGAAGCAAAAGCCGCGAGTATTCTTTCTGGTTTAGGCTTTGATGATGCGGCGCAACGACGCGCCTGTAGTGAATTTTCGGGAGGGTGGCGCATGCGCGTTGCCCTCGCCTGCACTTTATTCACCCAGCCTGATTTATTATTGCTTGATGAACCGACCAACTATCTTGATTTGGAAGGGGTGCTTTGGCTCGAGAATTTCATTAAAAATTATCCCTATACCATTTTAATCATCAGCCATGACCGCGATTTGCTTAATCAGGCGGCTAATGCGATTATACATTTGGAAAATCGCGAGCTTACTTATTTTGGGGGCAATTTTGATAAGTTTGAAAAAACCTATCGCGAGCAAAAAATATTGCAACGCGCCGCCCTAAAAAAACAAACTTTAGAACGCGCCCATATTGAAAAATATATTGAACGCTTTCGTTATAAAGCCAGCAAAGCCAAACAAGCCCAAAGCCGTATTAAAATGTTGGAAAGAATGGAGCCATTGGCGGCATTGGCCGAAGAACATACGGTTCAATTTAATTTTCCGAACCCAACGGAGCTGGCACCACCGCTGATATTGATGGAGCAATTAAGTGTTGGCTATGGAGAAAATAAGCCGATTTTGCGCAATATTAATATGCGAATTGATATGGAAGACCGGATTGCCCTTTTAGGTCAAAATGGTAATGGTAAATCCACATTTGCCAAATTACTATCAGATCGTCTGCAACCGATGGCAGGCACCATTAAAAGATCGCGAAAATTAGCGATTGGTTATTTTGCCCAACATCAACAGGACGAATTAGAGCCAAACGGCACTCCCCTTACCCACCTTGCCACATTAATGAAAGGGGCCACAGAAACTCAAGTGCGCTCCCGACTTGGTGGCTTTGGCTTTGGCGTTGATAAGGCGGCTAATAAAATTTCAACTCTATCGGGCGGTGAAAAAGCGCGGCTTCTATTTGCATTGATGAGCTTTAAAGCCCCGCAAATGATTATCCTTGATGAACCGACCAACCATTTGGATATGGATAGTCGCCAATCGTTAATCCATGCCATTAACGAATATGAAGGGGCTGTGATCTTAATTAGCCATGATAGTTATTTGGTTGAGGCCTGCGCTGATAAAATTATGATTGTTGACAATGGAACGGTTCGTGATTTTGACGGTGATATCAATGATTATAAGGCGGAAGTGATTGGCAAAAGAACAGGGCCAAAAATTAAAGAAAAGAAAAAAGAGAAAACGCAAAAAGAAGTTGTAGCGGTTGCAATCGACGACAAGAAGGTTAAAAGGCAACTTACAGGCGGTGAAAAAGCCCAACTAAGAGATAAACTACGCGATGTGGAAAGACGGATTGATCATTTAGGCAAAGAAGTTAAAAAATATGCAAAAGCCCTAAGCAATCCAAAATTATATGCCCAAGGCAATCCAGCCGCTAAAAGAGCATTACAGCAATTTACCCGTGAAAAGAAAGAGCTTGAAGCAAAACTTCAATTAGCCGAGGAAGCATGGATTGAATTAGAAGAAAAGCTTAATCAGTAAAATTTTTAGCTTTTTTTAGTCCAGCCGCCGCGATCAGTTTGTTGCCAATAGGTCAGGTCATGGCCTGAGGCTTTATAGTTGGTCCATCGGCTGCGGGCTTGCTCTACTGCGGTAGGGTTATTACCATCAAACATTTCAAGCACCCGGCTATAGCCCTCAAAATTATCCGTCAATGCGCCGTCTGTTAGCACCAACACCTCTGCCTGTGCCGGGTTTTCATCAATTGTGCTAATATAAACAGGCTGGGCGATTTTATATTTGCTATTCTCTGTATCATGGGGAAGAAAACTTGTCTTATCATAGCACCAAAGAGCCTCATCAAGGTCATTCATATGGTCCTTTGATGGTACTTTAATCACGGCCTTCATTTTAACATCAAGCACTTTGCCAAGAAGTTTTGGCAAAGCGACATTAAGAGGTTGAAATGTTAAATGATAAAAACTAATTTCCATGCTGATGCTAATGATTAATCTTCATAATTATCTTTAATGAAGCGGTCAAGCAGTCGTACGCCGTAGCCTGTGGCGCCTTTTGCAGCAAGATCAGATGCTTTTTGCTTCCATGCGGTGCCCGCGATATCAATATGAACCCACGGTGTTTTATTAACGAAACGCTGTAAAAATTGCGCCGCCGTAATGCTTCCCGCGTAGCGTCCGCCGATGTTTTTCATATCGGCAATATCAGAATTAATCAATTTATCATAACCATCGCCAATAGGAAGACGCCATACTGGTTCATCAACCGCATCGCCGGCGACGGATAATTGTTTGCATAATTTATCATTATTTGAGAATATACCCGCATAATCCTGACCCAAGGCCACTAGCATAGCCCCCGTTAAGGTTGCCAAATCAATGATTAATTTAGGTTTATATTTATCTTGGCAATACCAAAGACAATCCGCAAGAACCAAGCGTCCTTCAGCGTCGGTATTAATCACTTCAATGGTTTGACCAGACATGGAATTAACCACATCTCCCGGTCTTTGAGCTGTACCAGAAGGCATATTTTCAACAAGGCCAACGATACCAATGACATTGACTTTAGCATTTCGCCCCGCCAGTGCCTTCATGGCACCAACAACAGCGGCACTACCGCCCATATCAAATTTCATATCTTCCATGCCCGCGCCCGGCTTTAGGGATATACCGCCCGTGTCAAACGTAACACCCTTGCCGACAAAGGCTACGGGTTGTGTCGTTTTTTTGTTTGAGCCGTTCCATTTCATAATAACCATCAATGTTTCGCTAGAACTTCCCTGACCAACACCAAGAATAGCTTCCATCCCTAATTCTTCCATGGCATCTTCATGAAGGACTTCGACTTCCAAGCCGAGCGAAGTCATTTCTTTAATCTGTTCGGCGTAGCTTTCTGGATAAAGGATGTTGCCAGGTTCAGAAACCAGATCACGGGCCATAATTACACCATCAGCAATTTTTTCAAACTCGTCCAATTGGCTTTTTGCAGTGCTGATATCATCGGTCATGATGTTAACTTGCAAAACGCTTGATATTTTAATGTTTTTCTCAGTGGTGTAATATTTATCGAATTTATAGTGGCGAAGTCGCACTCCAAATCCTATATCTGCACCGTGATATTCCCCGTCAATCCATATTGTATCATCACCACAATACATTAATTTAACAATGATCTTGCCGCCAAGTTGTTGGGCTTGTTTTGGTGAAATATCGGGGCTTTTGCCGATCCCGACCAGCAATACACGATTGGCTTCAATGCCCGTTGGCGCGAGAATTTCAACCATTTGGCCAAATTTGCCTTTAAATTTTCCAAAGCTAGAGGCCTTTGAAATTGCCCCGCCTGTTTTTTTATCAATTTGCAGAGCAAAAGCTGACAATTTATGGCTATCATCTTTTTCATAAGCAAAAAGAACTAGTGATCCTGATGGGTTTGTATTTTTTTTGATTATATTTATTTTCATGTGTTGCCTCAATTTGGTCTATCTTAGTCAATATAGGGGATAATGAATTTAACTGATAAAGATAGGTTTAACGCTTATCAAGAAAAATTGATAACTTATATTTGGTATTTCAATTAAATAGCTGTAAATTACTAGAAAATTATGTAAAACAACCACATGAGAATCATTACACTTTTTATATATTTTATAGTCTTAACGAGCATTAATGCCTTAGCGCAGGATATTTCCCCATTAAAAGTTTCAACATCAAATAAGGAAATTGATTTTGCAGCCGATAAAGTGGTTTATGATCAACAGACAAATATGATCACCGCCACTGGCAATGTGACTTTAATGCAAAACGGTAATCGTTTAAGTGCGGGTAAGGTTATTTATGATGCGAAATCTGGCCGGGTAGACGCCTCTGGCGGTATTACTATTCGTGAGGCTTCCGGCAATATTCTATATATGGATGATGCGGTACTTGCGGGTGATTTTAAACAGGGCTTTATCAATAATACCCGAATTATATTTGCCGATGGGGCTAAGCTGATTGCTCGCTCTGGTGAACGCCGCGGTCAAATCACCATTTTAGAAAATGCCATATATTCTCCCTGTGAAATTTGTATTAAGGGAGGCAGGGAGACACCTGTTTGGCAAATTAAAGCAGATCAAATAACCCATGACGGCGATGAAAAAACCATAAAATATAAAAATGTTAAATTAGAAGTGGCGGGAATTCCTATTTTATATTCCCCCTATTTTTCCCATCCTGACCCAAGCGTTCGTGCGAGAACAGGTATATTACCGCCTTCAAAATTAGGACGTTCAACCGAGCTTGGTGCTTTCATTCAAATTCCTTATTATTTTGACATAAGCAGATCTCAGGATTTTAGCTTTGAGCCGATCATTACCAGCCGTGAGGGTGTTGTCTTTGGGGGAACTTATCGGCAAAATACAGGAAACGGCAAGTTTAGCACTAGCGGTTCCATTGCCAATGTTAATGAACGGGATAATAATTTTATTAAAACCGGCGACCATGAGCTGCGCGGTCATATATTTTCTAAAGGCGAGTTTGACCTTAATAGTTTAAGCTCGCTTGGCGGTGACTGGCAATGGGACTATGCCTTAAAATGGGTCAGTGATGATACATATTTGCGCCGTTATTACGAGGATAAGTCAGACGTATTACAAAGTCACGCCAAGATCGAGCGTTTTTGGAGCCGAAATTATGCAACATTCGGAACTTATTTATTTCAAGGACTTGACCGTGAAGATGATATCGGCTTAACAGGCCAAGCACTTCCATCATTTGATTTAAACCTTAATCAAGATACGGGATTTTTAAATAGCAAAGTTACCTTTGATGCCAGTGGTGTTCAAATCCGTAGAACTCACGGAATGCGTAGTCAACGTTTGAGTGCTAAGGCGGGATGGGAAATACCGTTTCAATCGGCACTGGGGGATTTTTATACTTTGTCGGCGACTGTGCGCAGTGATTTTTACAATAACAGTAATTCACTTAATCCTGATTTACCACAATATGCAGGGGTAGATGGGGCCCATTCAAGGGTTTTGCCGAAGTTAGCGTTAGATTGGCGGATGCCGTTTTTAAAATCAAATGGCAGTACCAGTCATGTTTTGGAGCCTATGTTCTCTATCATTGTGGCCCCGACCAAGCCCAATTTACCAGAAAATGTTGTCAATTTTTCCAATGAAGACAGTCGTAATTTTGAATTTGATGAGAATAATCTTTTTAGCCACAATCGTTTCAATGGTTACGATCGTTGGGAAGGTGGAACTAGACTTAATTATGGTCTTCGCTATAATCTTTATACCAGTAATCTCAATATGATTGCCACCTTAGGCCAAAGTGTCAGGCTTAATGATACGGAAACATTCCCCATTGGTTCTGGTTATGAAGGACGGGCATCAGACTTTGTTGGTCGTATTGATGTCACAATGGGCGATTATATTGATTATGTTCATCGTTTTCGCCTTGATAAGCGAAGTTTGACCTTGCGGCGTAATGAAATGATTTTATCTGGTGGGCCTAAATGGCTTAAAGCCAGCATTCGCTACCTCGACCTTGACCTTGAACGGGACGATATGAGGTTATTTGGTACAGAATTAGAAAATCGCCGTGAAATAGGTACAGGAATTAATATATATGCAAATGATAAATGGGCTATGCAAGGATCATGGGTTAAAGACATCTTAAATAATAAAACAATCTCTTATGATGCGGGAATTGTTTATAAAAATGATTGTTTGGAGTTTGGACTTAGTTACGAGCGACGATTTACCAGTGACCGGGATATTGCGCCATCTAGCACTGTGCATTTCAGGTTGATATTGAAGAATTTGGGCTAAATTGTAATTAAATGAACTTAAAGATAGAACAGTTTTTTTATCTGTTATATAAAGATTTTTAATTTTTAAATGGAGAGGTTAGAATTTAACCTTGAAAATAAAACACTAAGGTAAGTCATGAATATAAAGAATTATAGAAAGTTGCTTTTAAAATCTCTGTTTTGCGCTTTTATTATGAGCTCTTTTTCCAACAGTCTAGTTATAGCCCAAGAGGCGTCTGACCTTCAAGATGTTCAACAGATTGTGGCCATTGTCAATGATTCTGTCATTTCACTATATGATTTAAAACAACGAACAATATTGCTTACTTTAACCAGCTCACAACGTCAAAAAACTCAAGCTGAGATGCAGCAACTTCAAAGTCAGGCCATGCAAGGTTTGATTGATGAAAAACTTAAAATGCAAGAAGCAAAAAAATATAAAGCCGACGTCAGTAATAAAGAAGCACAGAGTTATTATGAGCGTTACGCATCACAGTTCAATATGAACCCAGATGAATTAGAAAAAGCGTTAAACGCCGCTAGTGTACAAAAGGAAACCTTGCTCGCGCAAATTAGAGGAACAATGGCTTGGCAAACAGTTGTTAGCGGTTTGCTTGATCCACAAGTCAATATCACCGATGATGAAGTGAATAACCAAATTGATACTTTAGAACGTAATAAAGGGAAAAATGAGTATAAAGTGAGTGAAATTTTTCTTATTATTACCGATAATGAACAGCGTGATGCCACTATTGCTACGGCTAATACTATTCATGAACAATTAAAACAAGGTGCGACTTTTAGTGCTGTGGCTCAGCAGTTTTCCCAATCATCAACTTCGGCTGTCGGTGGGGATATGGGTTGGGTTATGGAAAAAGAATTACCAAAAGAGGTCAATAAGCAAATAATTTCCATGAAAATTGGTGATATTTCAGAACCCGTTATTAGCGAAGACGGAATTTATATTTTAGAGATGACTGATAAGCGCCAAATTCTTACCCTCAACAATGCCGATATTCGCGTTGATTTAAAGTATATGTTATACAAAACTGAGACTGATTTTTCCGATGAAAAATTTAAACTTATCAATGACAAGGTTTTGAAGATTGCTAAAAATACAGACAATTGTGAATTAGTTGAGGAAAAGACAAAAAATATTGGTGTTGACGACGGTGGGGTTCTTGGACAATTTACAATCGGTGCTCTTCCTATTGAAATTCGAGAAGAACTTTTATCTTTGGAAATAGGCCAAGCGACTAAATTTTATCGTGACCCCAGTGGCTATCGATCATTCATTCTGTGTGTAAAGAATATACCAGAAGTTACATTGCCAGATTTTGAGACGGTTTTGGAAAATATAAAGCAGGCAAGAGTACAATTAATGGCTAGAAGGCATTTAAGAGACCTACGCAGGGACGCTATTATAGATTATAGATAAGCAAGGAATAGAAAATCACAAACGAAATGCTGCCCATAGCCGTTACCATCGGAGAACCTTCGGGTGTTGGGCCAGAAGTTATTTTAAAGGCGTGGTTTAAAAGAAAAGAATTTAATCTTGCAGATTTTTTTGTTATTGGCAGTGCAACTATATTGGAAAAATATGCCGAGCACCTGTCTTTGAATGTTCCCATAAGCACTATTACAGCGCCAGAACAAACAGCTAGTAAATTCAGAATAAGCCTGCCCGTTTTAGATTTAAATTTGGCCAATGAATTTGTTCTAGGAACACCCACTATAACAACAGCGCCCATGGTTATTGGTGCTATTGAAAAATCCGTAGAATTGATTATGAACGGTTCCGTCCGCGCTATGGTCACCGCGCCTATTCATAAAGCCGCCTTGTATGAGGCAGGTTTTAAGTCGCCCGGTCATACAGAATTTTTAGCACAAATTTGTGAGAATTATAAAGGGGAGCCTTTCCATCCTGTGATGATGTTGGCGTCAGAACAATTATGTGTGGTGCCGCTTACTATCCATGTGGCCCTTAAGGATGTGCCGGGATTGATTAATGAAGAAATAATCATCAAAACAGTCAAGATCATAAATTTTTCCATGCAAAAATATTTTGGTCTTGAAAATCCTCGCATTGCCATAAGTGGCTTAAACCCCCACGCTGGTGAAAATAATGCTTTTGGTCGTGAAGAAACCGATATTATCATCCCTGCTATTGAAAAACTTAAATTGGAGGCTATTCGCATCACAGGGCCCATACCCGCCGATACCATGTTTCATAAAGCGGCTCGGGATAAATATGATGTGGCCCTTTGTATGTATCATGATCAGGCCTTAATTCCCATTAAAACCATAGACTTCGACGCAGGTGTTAATGTTACATTGGGACTTCCTATAATCAGAACATCACCTGATCACGGAACTGCGTTGAATATTGCAGGGCGCGGTTTGGCCAACCCGACCAGCATAATTAATTCCTTAAAGCTGGCCGATAGAATGTCACAAGATTTCATGGTCGAACAAAATCATAGTCAAGAAGATTTGGACTATTAAGCATGTATGAAGATGGCCTTCCCCCTTTGCGAGACGTGATCAGCCGCTATAACCTTATGGCAAAAAAGACCCTTGGTCAGAATTTCCTCACCGATTTAAACCTTACCAGCAAAATTGCCCGATCAGCAGGAAAACTTGATAATGCTATTATTTATGAAGTAGGCCCCGGCCCCGGCGCCCTTACCCGTGGCTTATTGATGAGCGATGCGTCGAAGGTTGTTGCCGTTGAGATGGACCCGCGCTGTATAGAAGCCTTAAAGGACGTAGAAGCGGTATATAGTGGTAAGTTGGAGGTTCATCTGGGTGATGCTTTAAAAACTCATGAAATGGCGTTGATTGGTGATAGCCAAGGTAAGGATATTCATATCATTGCTAATCTTCCATATAATGTGGGCACGGCGCTTTTGGTTAAATGGATGACATTACCCACATGGAAGCCGTGGTTTAAATCACTGACATTGATGTTTCAAAAAGAAGTGGGTATGCGGATTATAGCCAAACCAAAAACCAAAGAATATGGCCGTTTGTCTGTATTGTGTCAGTATCGGGCAGATGTGGATGTTTTATTTGATATCCCTGCCCGTGCCTTTAGCCCGCCGCCAAAAGTCACCTCCTGTATTGTGCAAATCATACCTCGAGAAGAAAATCCAGACGCCCCTGATCAAAAAATATTGGAAAAACTGGTGTCAGCGGCTTTTAATCAACGCCGTAAAATGTTGCGTTCAAGTTTAAAAAGGCTTGGCGATCCTCTGCCGATGTTAAAGGCAGCAAATATCAGCGAGACGGCACGAGCCGAGGAATTATCCGTCGATGATTTCTGTCGTCTTGCCAAACAATATGAAAATTAACTGCTTGTCAGTTCACCTACAAAGTCCGCTAGTCCCGATTGACGGGCGCGTTTCAGTCTTTCTGCTTTTAAGATGGTGAAAAGCTCTGCTTCGGCTTGGGCTAGATCTTGGTTGATGATCACATAATCATATTCGGCCCAATGGCTTATTTCAGAGTTGGCCTTTGACATGCGTTTCGCCACCACTTGATCGCTGTCTTGGGCTCTGGTTTTTAAACGTTTTTCTAACTCTATTTTGCTTGGAGGCAGGATAAATACTCGGACCAGATCAGCACCAACCCTTTGATTAAGCTGTTGGGTACCTTGCCAATCAATATCAAAAAGCACGTCTTTTCCAGCATTGAGAGCCGCTTGGACAGGGGCCGCGGGTGTGCCGTAGGAATGGTCAAACACGGTTGCGTGCTCTAAAAAGCCGTCTTGTGATACAAGAGTGTCAAATTGAGCTTGGCTGACAAAATTATAATCTTTACCATTAACCTCAACCGGACGTGGATTTCTGGTGGTAGTGGAAATTGACATGCTTATATTGTCATCTTTTTCAAGAAGTCGTTTGGAAAGTGTAGATTTCCCCGCCCCTGACGGTGAGGAAAGCACAAGAAGAAGGCCGCGTCTTTTTATTTCATTATTCGACATTTTGTATTTGTTCCCTGAATTGATCGATGGCGGTTTTTAGGGATAGGCCAATATTGCTGAGCTTAATATCCGTTGATTTTGAGCAGAGTGTATTGGCTTCGCGGTTAAACTCTTGGGTAAGAAAGTCTAATTTGCGGCCAACCGGGCCTTTTTGTTTTAGTAATTTTTTTGCAGAAGCAATATGGGCCACTAAGCGGTCTGTTTCTTCTTTAACATCGGCCTTTGTAGCAAGAATAACCACTTCTTGGGTAACGCGATCTTGATCAAAGCCTTTAATATCAGAAATGAGAGCATTTACTTTAGCTAGAAATTTATTTTTTAAGAGTTCTGGTTGTTTTGCGGCAATTTTCTCGCCTTCTTTAAGCAATCGTTCAATCTCATCTAAAATATTCTTAAGCATTATATAAGTAGCCGCGCCTTCTTCTTCGCGTGATTTTTTAAGAGCGGCAATGGCATCCTCTAAAGATAATTTTAACTGCTGATCACGGTTGATAATTTTTTGCGCGTCCTCCTCCATTGTGCTAATTTCGACCACATCACGGATTGCTAATAATGCATCAATCGAAGGCATAGGAAGATCATGCTTTTGCGAAGCCTGTTTGGCAATATTAATAAGTTTATCAAGGGCGCCCTCATTGACCTTTACGTCAACCTCTGAGCTGTCTTTTTGTAATTGCAAAGACACATTGATGCTGCCACGGGAAAAAACCTTACTTAAGGTTGTTTTGATATGCTGATCAAAGGCATCAAGCCCGGATGGAATGCGCATACGCACGTCCATTGCTTTGCCATTTACACTTCTGATTTCCCAGACCCAGCTATAGTTTTCAATTTGGCCTTGGGCGCGGCCAAAACCTGTCATACTTGATAAAGTCATAATACTCATTATTGTTAGTTTTAATTTGAAGTAAATATAGCAGGAAGTTCCTTATATGAAAAACCCTAAATCCATTCTTATTACTGGAGCCAGTAGTGGTATTGGAGAAGCACTAGCATTGGATTATGCAGAAGCTCACGTCACATTGTTTATAAGTGGGCGCAATCAAGAACGTTTGAAAGCTGTTAAATCTGCCTGTATTGAGCGCGGCGCCTTGGTTTATGAGAAAATAATTGATGTTAGTGACCAAGATAAAATGCAACAATGGATTGAGGAATGCGACGCCGTGACGTCACTTGATTTGGTTATTGCCAATGCGGGAATTTCAAGCTCTATCCCTGCCAACCAAGATTTAAGCCGCCATGTTAAAGATATTTTCAAAATTAATGTCGACGGCGTATTTCATACAGTGCACCCAAGTTTACAAGTAATGAAAAGGCGCAATCAAGGACAAATTGCCATTGTTTCATCAATCGCAGGATATCGCGGATTACCGTCATCGCCAGCCTATTCGGCAAGTAAAGTTGCCGTCAAGGCCTATGGTGAAGCTTTGCGGGGGCTTTATCATCATCAGGGCATTAAAATTAATGTGATTTGTCCTGGGTTTGTCAAAAGCCGCCTTACGGCAAAAAACAAATTTTCCATGCCTTTTTTGATGGATGCAAAAAAGTCGGCAAAAATTATCAGACATGGTTTGGCAAAAAATAAAGGACGAATAACATTCCCGTGGCAGATGAAAATCATCATGGGTTCTATGGTACGCTTTTTGCCTGAATTTTTACTTGAAGCAGTTTTTCGCAAAATGCCTAAAAAATAAAATCACTTACGGTTGCTTTCAATTTTACGCCATTTTGTTACGTTTTTATTATGCTGGGCTAGTGTTTTGGAAAAAACATGCTTTCCCGTGCCGTCAGCCACAAAATAAATATCCTCTGTTGCCATCGGATTAAGCACCGCTTCTATTGAGGCGTGACCGGGGTGACCGATGGCGGTTGGGGGCAGCGATTTTATTTGATAAGTATTATAGGGATTTTCTTTATCCCCTATTTCGCTTTTTTTTAAACCGCGATCTAAAAATCCTTTGCGGTCAATGCCATAAATGATGGTTGGATCTGATTGAAGCCGCATGTTTTTATTTAAACGATTAATAAAAACACCGGCAATATGGCCGCGTTCTTCTGGTACAGCCGTTTCCCGTTCAACGATCGAGGCTAAAATAACCGCTTGATCGATGTTTTGTATGGGCAGGTTAGCAGCCCGTCCTCTCCATAATATTTCAAGCAAATCTTGTTGTTTTTGTTGCATCCGCATTAAAATATCATAACGACTTGTACCGTGAGTATAAAGATAGCTTTCGGGCATGATGCTGCCTTCTATGGGCAGGGCTTCTATTTTGTCGGTCAAATTTTCTAATGAATTTAGATATTGAGCGACCTGCCAACTTGTCCATCCTTCAACGATGGTTAATTTATGTTGAATGACCTCGCCTTTAACTAAAATATCCAAAATATTTTGCATAGAGGAACCAGCAGGAATCAGAAATTCGCCGGCCTTTAAATTTCGTTGTTGGCCCATCAGCATCACACCCCCTTTAAAAACATCCTTATTGGTGATGATTTTTTGTTGATATAATAGCCTTGAGGTACGAATAAGACCCTGACCAGTAGGAATTATAATAACGCTTTGCTTTTGCGTAGAATTTGGCTGATTAAATTCTTTGTAGCCCAGATATAAAAACAGCGCTACAAATGCAGCGCTGCCAAATATCAGTAATATAATATATTTCTTAATGCCGTGCATCGTTAAGATTATACCGCTTTAATAATAATAGAAGCATTAGTGCCGCCAAATCCGAAACTATTGGAAAGAACCGCTTTAATACCCTTTTTTTGTTGGGCTTCGTGAGGCACTAGATTAATACCCTCGATCCCGTCTGAGGGATTATCCAGATTTAAGGTCGGTGGAAGTTCACCGCGATTCATGGCAAGAACACTGAATATGGCCTCAACCGCCCCCGCCGCACCAAGCAAATGGCCGATCGAAGATTTAGTTGATGACATAGCAACCGAACTTGCAGCATCGCCAAACATACGCTTTACCGCATTGAATTCAATTTCATCACCAAGCGGTGTTGATGTACCGTGAGCATTAACATAACCCACATCACTTGGTGATAAGCCAGAACGTTTAAACGCCGCTGCCATAGCGCGGTAACCACCACTGCCGTCGGGCGATGGTGCCGTAACATGATGGGCGTCACCAGAAAGGCCATAACCAACAACTTCGCCATAAATTTTTGCGCCGCGTTTTTTGGCATGTTCATATTCTTCGAGGATCACCATGCCCGCACCTTCACCAATAACAAAACCGTCGCGGTCGCGGTCATAAGGACGCGAAGCGCGAGATGGTGTTTCATTAAAATGAGTGCTTAAAGCCCGTGCCCGGTTAAATCCAGCCACACCAACTTTACAAATAGCGGCTTCTGCGCCGCCAGCGACCATAACATCAGCATCATCAAGAGCAATCAGGCGCGCCGCATCACCAATCGCGTGAGTACCAGAGGCACAGGCGGTAACCACCGCATGATTAGGCCCCATAAGGCCGTGACGAATAGAAACATTGCCTGAAACCAAATTAATAAGGCAACGTGGAATAAAATGTGGACTAACTCTGCGCACACCATTTTCATGCATATTGATGGATTCGGCTTCAATTCCCGGAAGACCTCCAATGCCCGCACCAATAAGAGTGCCTGTACGCCATTTTTTTTCTAGAGTGTCTGCGCTATAACCGCTATCAGCAAACGCCATATCAGCGGCGGCCATACCGTATAGAATAAAATCATCAACACGCTTGCGGTCTTTTGGTGCCATCCAATCATCAGGATTGAATGTACCATTTGTACCGTCACCAAGGGGAACTTCACAGGCAACTTGAGCAGATAGGCCTGTGGGGTCAAATCTTGTGATGGGACCCGCGCCGGACTCTCCAGCGATTAATTTTTTCCAACTCTCTTCAAGTCCTGAAGCTAGTGGTGTTACAAGGCCAAGGCCAGTTATTACAACTCGTCTCATTCTTTAAACCTTTTTTATTTGTTAGGAAGCATGATGCTACCTAAAATTAGCGCATATAACAAGACCGCGAATCATTTTATCTGATAGATTAGGTAAAATGATTCGCGGTCTAAAATTTGTTCAGAGGAATACTCTGAAATCAGCCATTCGCTTCAATGAAGTCAATAGCATCTTTTACAGTTAGTATTTTTTCAGCGGCATCATCGGGAATTTCACAACCGAATTCTTCTTCAAATGCCATCACTAGTTCAACCGTATCAAGGCTATCAGCACCAAGATCGTCAATAAAGCTTGCAGTATCTGTAACTTTATCTTCTTCTACACCAAGATGTTCAATAACAATATTTTTGACGCGCTCAGCTACATTGCTCATTTCATATTCCTTAAATAAAACGGCTTTTGTTAAAGCCTCTGTTAAATATATTTATCCACTCTTTATAGAGTTTGGGGCTTCCTAACACAATTAAATAGGTATTGCCAAGCTCTAAATCATTACCATGCCACCATTTATGTGTAAAGTTTGTCCAGTAACATAGTCCGCACTGTCGCTGCTGAGGTATAATACAGCCGCGGCAATCTCATCGGCCTTGCCAAGTCGTCCCGCAGGAACATTAGCTAAAAGCGCATTTTTTTGATCGTCACTAAGTTCATCTGTCATGGGACTTTCGATAAAACCAGGGGCAATACAATTGACGGTAATATTTCTTGAGGCAAGTTCATGGGCTAGACTTTTTGACATGCCGATCATGCCTGCTTTTGATGCGGCGTAATTGGCTTGCCCTGGATTTCCTGTCACGCCGACAATTGATGTGATGTTAATGATCCGCCCGGTCCTGTTTTTCATCATGGTGCGCATCACGCCTTGGCAGAGGATAAAGGCCGCTTTTAAATTAACCTGCATCACATCATCCCAATCTTCGTCTTTTAGGCGCATGGAGATATTATCACGAGTGATACCAGCATTATTGACCAGAATATCAATGCTTCCCATGGCCTCTATCGCTGCTTTAGGTAGTGCTTTTACGGAATCTGGATCCATCAAATTTGCAGGTACAACATAGGCACCCTCGCCCAATTCATCAGCAAGCTTTTGCAAAGCCTCAAGGCGCGAGCCAGAAAGAGCGACTTTTGCGCCGGCCTTATGAAGGGTCCGGGCAATGGCGCCTCCTAAACCACCAGAGGCACCCGTGATTAGGGCACATTTACCTGTTAAATCAAACATTACAATTCTCTCCAAATTCTATTTTTTTAATTCTTTTGCAAAATTTTCTATATCAGTAGGACTTTGCAAGCTTACGGCATTAATATCACGATTAATACGTCTGGCAAGTCCGCTTAATACTTTTCCGCTGCCCGCTTCTATCAATTGATCAACGCCAAGTTCGACCATTTTTAATACGGATTCGCGCCATCTGACCCGTCCCGTGATTTGTTCAACCAACATATTTCGTAATATATCAGGATCAGAGTGCGGTTCTGCGCTGACATTTGTAATGATGGGAATAAGCGGCGTATTAAATGTAACATTGCTAAGAGCCTCTGCCATTTCATCGGCGGCAGGTTGCATAAGGGGACAATGAAATGGAGCGCTAACAGGCAATAAAATAGCTCGCTTTATACCGCGTTCTTTTGCAATTTCCATGGCCCGTTCAACGGCGGCTTTATGACCGCTGATAACAACTTGACCGTCGGCGTTATCATTGGCGGCAGTACAAATTTGATCCAAGGAAGCCTGTTTTGCGATTTCTTCTACTATATTAAATTGTGCACCCATGATCGCGGCCATTGCACCAATACCAACAGGCACAGCGCGTTGCATCGCCTCGCCCCTGAGTTTTAATAATTTTGCCGTATCGGTGAGGCTAAGGCATTGGGCGGCGGTTAATGCTGAATATTCCCCCAAGGAATGCCCGGCCGCATAAGCGGCAACATCGGATAATTTTATATCAAAATCTTTTTCTAAAACACGCATGACCGCCATGCTGGTGGCCATAAGGGCGGGTTGTGCGTTATAAGTTAAAGTAAGTTCTTCAAGAGGGCCTTCAAACATAAGGGCCGATAAATTTTGGCCAAGTGCATCATTTACTTCTTCGAAAACGTCTTTTGCCACGGGCATGTTATCGCTTAATTCTTTGCCCATTCCAACGGCTTGACTACCTTGGCCTGGGAATATAAATGCGCTTGTCATTAAAAATGTTCCTTGAAATTAAAATGGGTTATTAATGGCTTTTAACAAGTCATAACAAATGAGATATAACTGTCAAGATAACTTGGTGCAAATATTTATACTAAAGCGCTTGCCTTCCCTTGTTTTTCATGTATATTGCGCGCTTCTTATGAGGTTTTTAAGGCTTCGTGAGAAATGTCGGTTAATGATGTAATGCAGAAATTTGATATTCGTCCGCTGCCCCGATATAAATTTAACAAACTGGAGATTACCGTAAATGTCTTTATATGAATACACATATATCGCGCGGCAGGATATCCAACCTCAACAGGTTGATGCGATTACAGATGGATTCACTAAAATTATCAACGATAATGGTGGAAAAATTGCCAAGACTGAATCTTGGGGCCTTCGTACTCTTGCTTACCGAATTAAAAAATATAAAAAAGGCCATTATGTTCACATGCATATTGATGCCCCCCATGTTGCTATCGCTGAATTAGAGCGTAACTCCCGTCTTCACGAAGATGTTGTTCGTTACATGACAATTCGCGTTGAAGAATTTGAAGAAGGCGATAGTGTCGTTCTTCGTTCAAGAGAACGTGATAGTCGCCCACCCCGCGGAGATTATAATAACGACAAAAAAGATTATAAACCTAAGGAGAGATATTAATGAGTAGCGATAGACCATCATCAGATCGTTCTTCATCAGATCGTTCTTCATCAGACGATGACGGCCAACAACGCCGTCCTTTTTTCCGTCGTCGTAAAACGTGCCCTTTTTCTGGTAGTCACGCACAAGTGATTGATTATAAAGATGTGCGCACGCTTACACGTTATATTTCAGAGCGCGGAAAAATTGTACCAAGCCGTATCACCTCTGTATCAGCCAAAAAACAACGCGAACTTGCCAAGGCAATTAAACGCGCTCGTAATTTGGCCTTGATTTCATACGTTGCTCAATAGGGAGATTGAAAAATGGATATCATTCTACTTGAACGCGTAGCAAAACTCGGCCAAATTGGCGATGTTGTTACCGTAAAAAACGGCTTTGCTCGTAATTATCTTTTACCACAAAATAAAGCACTTCGTGCGACTAAAGCCAATATGGCGGTCTTTGAAGAGCAACGTAAAGATATTGAAGCCCATAATATAGAAGCTAAATCAGAAGCCGAAGCCGTTAGCGCAAAAATGACTAATGTTTCAGTCATTCTTATTCGTCAAGCTGGCGAAAGTGGCCAACTTTTTGGCTCAGTTTCTGCGCGCGACGTGAGCGTGGCATTGGCTGACATTGGTTTTGTTGTTAATAAAAACCAAATCATTCTTGACCGTGCCCTTAAAGTTCTTGGTCTTTATGACATTGTTGTTCGTCTTCATCCTGAAGTGGAAATTAAAATTGTTGCTAATATTGCACGCTCCACTGAAGAAGCCGAAATTCAAACTCAAGGCGGCGACGTAGATGCCGAAGTTGAGCAAGAAGAATTTGCTGTTGAAGATTTCTTTGAAAAAGAAGAAGATGCAGAAGACGCTGTTGCGACTGATACAGATGAAGAAGCTGTTGCTGAAGAAGTGACTGCTGCTGTTGAAGAAATCGCTATTGTTGAAGCTGAAGAAGCTGTTGAAGAAGAAAAATCAGAATAATTTTTTAAATTAAGTTTTGAAAAAGGGCGGCTTTATAAGTCGCCTTTTTTTTGTTTGGCCCTTTTTTAATCGTTGCACAATTGACAACATTTGCAATATACTGTCGCTATATTGTCATCACAGTTGATGTAAAACTTTTTGAGCAAAAATATGTCAGATTATTCAGAAATACCAATACAGGATAATGAACCAGAAGATTTTGGTACAGACGAAGGTGTTTTGTTTAAAAAAATTCCTCATAATTTGGAAGCTGAACAGGCACTTTTGGGGGCAATCTTAGTTAATAATGATGCCATGGAAAAAGTTCAGGACTTTTTGTTGCCTGATCATTTTGCAAATGCTGCTCATAATAAAATCTATCAAGCTTGCATAACCATGATTGAAAAAGGCCAATTGGTAACGCCTGTGACTTTAAAGCCATTTTTTGAGCAAGAAAAATTGTTAGAAGAAGTTGGCGGGGCACTCTATTTATCTAAGCTCGCGGCCTCGGCCATTACCATCATCAATGCGGTTGATTATGGATTGCTTATTTATGATGATGCGGTAAGGCGCAATCTGATTGATCTTGGTACAGATATTGTCAATAAAGCCTACGATTATAATGTTGAGGAAACCTCAAAAGAACAAATCGAAGAGGCCGAAAAACAACTTTATAGTATGGCCGATAATGGCACGACCGAAGGTGGTTTTCAGGATTTTAAGAAATCATCTATCGACGCGGTTAATGTCATTGGAAATGCTCTCGGACGTAAAGGCGGGCTTGCGGGGATTACCACGGGCTTTGAAAGTATTAATAATAAAATTGGTGGTCTTCATAAGTCGGATTTATTGATTTTAGCAGGACGCCCAGCCATGGGTAAAACGGCCCTTGCCACCAATATCGCCTTCAATGCAGCAAAAGCCTATAAACATGATGCGGCACTTGGAATTTCTCACGAGGATAATAAAGGGGCTGTGGTTGGTTTCTTTTCACTGGAAATGTCATCAGATCAGCTAGCAAGCCGTATTCTTTCGGAACAGGCCGGCATGTCGTCTCAAGATATGCGTCAGGGGAAAATTACTCAAGAGCAATTCAATAAACTGGCGCGTGTCGCCGGTGAATTAGAAGACTTGCCGCTTTTCATTGATGATACGGCAGGTTTAACGATCGGTGCCCTACGCACTCGCGCTAGACGCTTGCAACGTCAACATAAACTTGGACTTGTCATTGTTGATTATTTACAATTGTTGCGCGGCACAGGTTCAAAAGGAAAAGGTGCTGAAAACCGCGTTCAGGAAGTCTCAGAAATTACCCGTGGCCTTAAAGGGCTAGCCAAAGAGCTTAAAATTCCTGTTGTTGCTCTCTCTCAGTTAAACCGTAGTATTGAAAGTCGGGAAAATAAACGTCCATTATTATCTGACCTTCGGGAATCAGGTACTATTGAGCAGGATGCTGATATGGTGACCTTTGTTTATCGTCCAGAATATTATCATCAACAACAAGAACCAGATCCAGGCACCTCTGAACATCTAATTTGGTTAGAGGAAGGTGAACAGCTTTTTGGCAGGGCGGAATTTATCATTGGTAAACAACGCCACGGCCCAACCGGCATTATCAACCTTAGATTTGAGGCTGAGATTACTAAATTCAGTGATATTCCCCTTAGCGACGATCATTTCCCGGATCAATATAAATAATGATTGCGCAAGATGTTTTGCAAAACTCATCAGCAGTTATTAATGTTGATTTAAATGCTATTATTAATAATTATCAAATACTTAGCGGCCGTTCTTCAAGTGCGGATTGTGCCGCTGTCGTTAAGGCTAATGCCTATGGTATGGGTCTGGAACATGTGGCGTCTGCGATTTTTCATAATACAAAATGTAAAATATTTTTCGTCGCCAACCTAAAAGAAGCCGTGGCACTTAGGTCTTCTATAAAAGACGCTATTATTTATGTATTTAACGGGCTTTTCCCTGATCAAATTGAGTGTTATCTCGACCATAATATTCGCCCTGTTTTAAATGATTTATCTCAAATTAAAATGTGGCAGGGCAAAGCTGAGCCTTGCGCCATTCATTTTGATACAGGCATTAATCGGCTCGGCTTAAGCGATCAACAAACCGAGCAATTTTTAAACTCAGAAACTAATTTGAATTTAGCGCTGATATTAAGCCATTTGATTGCCTCTGACCTGCCTGATGATGCTGATAATAAAATTCAGCTCAATAAATTTAAAAAAATTACTGACGCCTTACCTGATGTGCCGGCAAGTCTTTGTAATTCTGCGGGAATATATCTTGGTAAAGATTATCATTTTAATCTGCTACGCCCGGGAATAATGCTTTACGGCGGTAATCCGCGCGCTTTAGCCCTGCCCCAAGGTATAAAACCAGTTTTTGAAATAATGGGTAAAATTTTGCAAATTCGCCATCTTGAAACAGGATCATCAGTGGGTTATAACGCTCTATGGACAGCAAAAAAACCTTCTAGAATCGCCCTAATAAATGTGGGCTATGCGGATGGATATTTAAAATTGAATGATAATCGGGGATTGGTTTTTGTTTGCGACCAAATTGTTGCGGTGATCGGCAAAGTCTCTATGGATATGATTGCCATTGACATTACGGGTCATGAATTTGACAAATTAATGCCAGAAGATGAGGTAGAATTGATCGGTAAAAATATTACACTTGAAATGGCGTCCGAAGTCTCTACCTTAGGGCATTATGAACTGTTAACATCTGTGCGAGATAGAGTTTATAGAAATTATAAATTAGAAGCGGATACTTAATGAATTTTTTAGCCGTTATTGGGCGGATTGTTTTTTCTTTTTTAGATGCGGCGGGGCGAATTGGCATTTTTGCTGTCACTGCCTTTTCGCATATGTTAACGCCCCCCTATTATCCCCGTGAATTATTTAAGCAAATGATGAATATAGGTTATTATTCATTACCCGTTGTCGGTTTAACCACATTATTTACCGGGGCGGCATTAGCGGTTAATATCTCCGAAGGAAGTTCACGTTTTAACGCTGAAAGCACCCTACCGATCATTGTTGTTATTGGCATTGTTCGCGAGCTTGGCCCCACATTATGCGGGTTAATTGTTGCAGGGCGCGAACATTGTTGTTATTGGCATTGTTCGCGAGCTTGGCCCCACATTATGCGGGTTAATTGTTGCAGGGCGCGTCAGTGCGGCTATGGCCGCCGAACTTGGCACTATGAGGGTTACAGAGCAAATTGATGCTTTAACCACTTTATCGACGGATCCTTTTAAATATTTAATAGCCCCAAGGATTTTAGCGACCATCATTATGGTGCCGCTAATGTTGGTGGTTGTTGCCGATACTATTGGTGTCATGGGCGGTTATTTATTAGCGACCTCTAAACTTGGTTATAATAGCGGCAATTATATGAAGGCAACAATGGATTTTCTTGAAGTCATTGACGTGGCTGCCAGCTTAACCAAGGGGGCAGTATTTGGTTTCTTCATTGCACTGATGGGCTGTTATCACGGCTTTAACACTCGCGGCGGCGCACAGGGCGTTGGCATTGCCACAACAAATGCCGTGGTTTCCGCCTGTATTATGATTTTGCTTTCCAATTATGTAGTGACGGAGATGTTCTTTTCATCATGAGCGATACAGCAAAAATAAGTCTTAAAGCACTGCGTAAAACTTTTGGCCCTAAAGTGGTACTTGATAGTATTGATCTTGATGTGCTGGCAGGCGAAAGCATGGTTATTATTGGTGGTTCGGGTTCTGGTAAATCGGTTACTCTGAAATGTATTTTAGGATTATTAATCCCCGATAGTGGCAGCATTAAAATTGATGGCACTGAAATGATCGGTATCAGCGGCGCAAAACGTAAAGAAATATTGACAAAATTTGGCATGCTTTTTCAAGGAGGCGCACTTTTTGATAGTCTTCCTGTTTGGGAAAATGTCGCCTTTGGTCTTCTCGCGCAAAGGCTGTATGACCGCAAAGACGCCCAAGAGATTGCCATTGAAAAATTACGCCGTGTTGGCCTTACTCCCGATGTAGCGTTCTTAAATCCTGCGGAATTATCGGGGGGAATGCAAAAGCGTGTCGGCCTTGCCCGTGCTATTGCCGCTGATCCTGATATTATCTTTTTTGATGAACCAACCACGGGCTTGGACCCGATTATGGCCGATGTCATTAATGAATTAATTGTCGAATGCGTGAAAGACGTGGGCGCTACGGCATTAACCATTACCCATGATATGGCCAGTGTTCGTAAAATTGCCGATCATGTATCAATGATTTATCACGGTAAGATGATTTGGGCCGGTAAAAAAGAAGACATTGACCATAGTGGCAATGAATATATTGAACAATTCATAAATGGTAAGGCCGAAGGCCCCATTAAAATGGAAATACTTAAAAGTTAGCTGATTTTTAAATATGGCAAAAGCAAAACGACTATATGTTTGTAATAGCTGTGGCTCCACTTATAATAAATGGATGGGCCAATGCGAAGGATGCAGTCAATGGAACACATTGACTGAGGAAGCCGCTACCGGCACGCCCACAGGGCTCGGCAAAACATCAAACAGCAAAGGCCATATCATAGAGCTTAGCGGCCTTATGAGCAAAGATGCGCCATTACCACGAATGATTTCCAATATGAATGAATTTGACAGGGTCACAGGCGGCGGTTTAGTGCGCGGCTCGGCGGTTCTTATTGGCGGTGACCCGGGCATTGGTAAATCAACTATATTATTACAAGTGGTCAGTAATTTGGCTAAAAATGGTTTGAACTGTGTTTATATTTCTGGTGAAGAATCAGAAGCGCAGGTGCGTATGCGCGCCCAACGGTTAGGATTATCAGATAGTCCAGTATCCGTTGGCGCAGAGACCAATTTACGGGATATTTTAGCCACATTAAGCCATGGAAAATGCCCTGATATTGTGGTCATTGACAGTATTCAAACCATGTATGCGGATACTATTGAATCGGCCCCAGGAACAGTAAGCCAAGTTAGAACATGCGCCCAAGAGCTTATTGGATTTGCCAAAAAGAAAAATGTTTGCGTGCTGTTAGTGGGTCATGTGACAAAAGATGGACAAATCGCAGGACCACGGGTTTTGGAACATATGGTTGATACGGTGCTTTATTTTGAAGGAGACCGTGGTCACCAATTTAGAATTCTACGCGCTGTCAAAAACCGTTTTGGTGGCACTGATGAAATTGGCGTTTTTGAGATGAGCGACCTTGGCCTTCAGGAAGTCTCTAACCCTTCAGCATTATTTTTAGGCGATAGTGGCGGTGATGTAGTGGGTTCGGCGGTTTTTGCCGGCATGGAAGGCTCACGTCCGATGCTTGTTGAAATTCAGGCGCTTGTAGCAGAATCTTCTCTTGGCACCCCTAGGCGCGCCGTTGTCGGTTGGGATAGTGGTCGCCTTGCAATGATCATTGCTGTGCTTGATGCGCGTTGTGGGCTGGGTCTGGGTGCCTTTGATATCTATTTAAATGTGGCGGGTGGTCTTCGTATCAGTGAGCCTGCCGCTGACTTGGCTGTTGCGGCGGCCTTAATATCGTCACTTTCAGGCGATCCAATAGAGCCAGAAACAATTATTTTTGGCGAAATCAGTTTGTCTGGCGAAATAAGACCGGTCGGCCAAGCGGATGCGAGAATGAAGGAAGGCGCGAAGCTAGGCTTTAAGCAAGCCTTTATGCCCGCAAAGATGAAACATAAGAATAAAAAACTTAAAACAATAGAACTTGACCAATTGATAAAACTTGTTGATGTTATTGCCGAAGATTTAGGCTAAAATACGAGATAAATACAAGATAAATAAAGGATAAGAAAATTAACGCCGTAGATATTATAGTGCTGCTGATCATTGGAGTGTCAATGATAATTTCCATAACTCGAGGTTTTAGCACCGAAGCGTTAAGCCTTGGCGCGTGGGTGGTGGCGATTTTTATTACCCTTCAGGGTCATCCTATTTTAATTCCTTATGTTTTGGAATTTGTTCAACCAGATTTTATGGCTAGCATAATCACCTATGCTACACTCGGCATTTTAAGTTTGATTGTCTTTAAATTTGTGGCTGTAATCATTGGCAAAACCATTAAAGAAAGTCATATTGGCGCTCTTGATCGGGGCTTGGGTGTTTTATTTGGAATAGCCCGTGGTATGCTTGTTATCAGTTTTGTTTATTTATTAACGACACCTTTTTATTCACCGGGCAATTATCCAAAAATCTTTGAAGATGCCAAACCACGACCGCTTATTGAATATGGCGCTAGTGTTCTTAATGCTCTTAATCCTTATAAAAACTCCATTGATTTTGATGAACGACGCAAAGATATGGAAGCCCTTGAACGGCTAAAAGACATGGTTCCTTCTTTTCCATCTAGTCAAAATTTAGACGATGAAGAGAGCCATTATGAAAAGGAAAATAAACAAGAGTTAGAGAAATTGATCAAAGAAAGTTCAAAAACATAAATAAAGGTTTCCAAATGTCGGAAATTTCACTATATAGACCTTAATATTTTTAGGCCTATTGACCTTATATGAGTTGGATTTATGACAGATCATAATGTTACTTCTAAGAACTGCCCCTCTCCTCTTACTACACATCCTTTTAATGATGACAAATTCCATGATGAATGCGGAGTTTTTGGTGTCTTTGATATGCCCGAAGCGTCAACCCTTACAGTATTAGGCTTGCATGCATTACAACATCGTGGTCAAGAAGCTGCTGGGATCGTTAGCAATCATAATGGGCAATTTTTTTCCCATAAATCATTAGGGCATGTGGCTGATAACTTTAATACTGAGCCCGTCATTGCTTCTTTGCCCGGAAACAGTTCGATCGGTCATGTTCGTTATTCCACATCGGGCGGTGCGGGGCTTCGTAATGTTCAGCCATTATTTGCCGATCTGGCTAGTGGTGGTTTTGCCATTGCCCATAATGGTAATTTAACCAATGCGCTAACTTTAAAAAAGCATCTGGTATCTAAAGGGGCAATTTTTCAGTCAACCTCTGATTCTGAAGTGGTTATTCATCTGATAGCGACCAGCACTTACCCCACTTTACAAGATAAATTTATTGATGCATTGCGCCGAATTGAAGGCGCATTTGCTTTTGTAGCCTTGAGTGATAATTGTTTAATTGGCGCACGTGATCCGCTTGGTGTTCGTCCTCTTGTTTTAGGCCAATTGTCAAATAATGCTTATATTCTGGCCTCAGAGACCTGCGCCCTTGATATCATTGGTGCAGATTATATTCGCGACATTGAACCCGGTGAAGTGGTAAGCATTACAAAAGATGGTATTTCTAGCATCATGCCGTTTCCTAAATCAAATCCGCGCCCTTGTATATTTGAACATGTTTATTTTTCACGGCCCGATAGTTTAACCAATGGCACCAGCATTTATAAGGTTCGTAAGAATATTGGTAAGGAACTAGCAAAGGAATGTTCCGTTGAAGCGGACCTTGTGGTTCCTGTGCCCGATAGTGGCGTTCCTGCGGCTATTGGTTATGCCCAAGAGGCAGGCATTCCTTTTGAGCTTGGCATTATCCGTAATCATTATGTAGGGCGTACTTTCATTGAACCATCAGATACTATTCGTCACTTGGGCGTTAAATTAAAACATAATGCTAATCGCGGTGAGTTAGATGGTAAAATTGTTGTTCTGGTTGATGATAGTATTGTTCGCGGAACCACATCGGTAAAAATCGTTGATATGGTTCGTCAAGCCGGCGCCAAAGAAGTCCACCTTTATATTGCCAGCCCACCGACCACAAATCCTTGCTTTTATGGTGTTGATACACCCTCTAAAGATAAATTGTTGGCCTCCAACATGACCCTTGATGAAATGGCGGCCCATATTGGTGCTGATAGCTTGAAATTTATTTCTATCGATGGGCTTTACCGTGCGGTTGGTGAAGATGGCCGTAATAATAAAATCCCACAATATTGTGATGCTTGCTTTAGCGGTGAATACCCAACCAAACTTACCGATAATAATGCACCAGACGATGACAAACAATTTTCATTATTAATGGATAATAGATAATGATGTTTAAAGATAAATTAGCTGTAGTAACTGGTGCGTCTCGGGGTATTGGTTATGCAACATCCGTGGCGTTAGCGCGCGAAGGTGCCCATGTCATTGCTATTGCCCGCACCGTAGGATCTTTAGAAGCGTTAGATGATGACATTAAAGAATTCGGCGGACGCTGCACTTTAGTCCCCCTTGATATTACGGATTATGATGCGCTCGACCGCTTAGGCGAGCATATTGTAAACGAACATGGTGTGCTTGATATTTTAATCGGCAATGCGGCGATCTTGGGTGATATAACACCGATTAGTCACTTAAAACCAAAGGTTTGGAGCCAGTTACTTGATTTAAATGTAACCGCCAATTATCGACTTATTCGTTCATTGGATCCCTTGTTACGCGCTGCGGAAAATGGTCGTGCTGTTTTTGTCGGATCATCGAACATTGCTCGCAACCCACAACATTTTTGGGGTGGATATGCCATGAGCAAAGCAGCCCTTGAATGTATGGTCAAAACCTATGCTTTAGAAGTTGAAAAATCCAACTTAAGAGTGAATATTTTAAATCCCGGAGCCATTAGAACCGCCATGCGCGCTCGCGCTGTTCCCGGTGAAGACCCATTGACCCTTGATACACCAAAAGATTTAACACCGTTGATCTTGAAAATCTGTTCACCAGACTTTCAAGATAATGGAAAAATAGTTGATTACCGGAAATTTAAAAACGGCGATAAAAATATATTTTTTTAAAGGCGAGCTTTAGCCCGTATAGTTGAAAGCGGCGAATTTATTGCCATCTGGATCGCGAAAATAAGCAAGGTAAAAGCCCGGCGAGCGTTCCCCCGGCCCGCCTTCATCGGTAGCGCCGTTTTTCATGGCACAATCATAAACTTCTTTTACTTGTTCGGCTGACATGGCATTGAATGCGGTCATCACACCGTTTCCGACCGATGCTTCGTTGCCGTCATAAGGCTTACATACTGAAAATGATGGTTGATCGGGTGTTACGCTCCAAACAATGAATGTATCGCCTTGCATGCTTCGTTTTGCCCCCAGCACGCCGAGCACTTTATCAAAAAACTCGCCTGATTTTTTAAGGTCTTTTGACCCTACCATTGTGTAACCAATCATCGTTATCTCCCCGTTGACTATTATAGTTTCTATAAATGTTTTTTATTTTCATTTTCATAGATATAGGCCGCAAGCTTATTGCCATCAGGGTCGCGAAAATAAGCGATATAATAACCGCCGTACCGATAGCCGGGTGCTCCTTCATCTGTTGCACCATTTTTGATGGCACATTCATACACTTTATGCACATCTTCGATTTTTTCAACAGGAAATGCAATCATTGAACCATTTCCCACTGTAGGTGTATCGCCGTCATAGGGAAGACAAATAGAAAAAGAGGGTTGATCTGCGGCATTATTCCATAAAATAAACTTTTCATGGTCCATTTTACGGCTCGCCCCCATCAGTCCTAAAACTTGGTCATAAAAGGCCGCAGATTTTTGAATATCTTTAACGCCAAGCATGGTATAGCCGATCATTTTATACTCCGCACTGGTTGTTAATGGTTGTTTAAATTATGCTGGTTGATGAAAAGCCGCAAATTTATTGCCGTCAAGATCACGGAAATAAGCCATATAATATTTTTCAGCTCGAATGCCAGGCTCACCCTCACTTGTACCGCCAGCTTCAAGCGCTGTTTTATGGATTTCGGCCACTTGTTCGGGAGAATTTGCGAAAAATGTAGTCATTGTACCATTGCCGACGGTCGCTTCATTACCATCATAGGGTAGGCAAATTGCAAAAAAAGGATCACTAGGGGACGTTCCCCATAAGATCATACGTTCATTTTCGATGAAACGTGCTGCCCCAACCACACCAAGAACTTTATCAAAAAATTCAGCGGCTTTGTGAAGGTTTTTAGTTCCGACCATTGTGTAACTTATCATTTTATTTTTCCTGTTCGTTAGCGTTTAGGTTTTTTTATAAGGGTTATCGCCTTTTCGTAGCATGATACGAATTGGAATTCCGGGCATATCAAAATCCCACCGCAATTCGTTGAGTAAATAACGCACGTAACTATCAGCCACATCTAATGGTCTGTTGGTAAAGATAGCAAATGTTGGTGGCCTTGTCTTGACTTGGGTTATATAGCGCATTTTAGTGCGCCTGCCCTTAACCGAGGGTGCGGGGTGATATGATAATGTTTGGGCCAGCCATTTATTAAGTTTAGCCGTACTAATGCGGCGGTTCCATAATTTATGGGCCTCAAATATTTGCGGCATTAATTTTTCAAGTCCCCGTCCTGTCAGTGCGGAAATAGGAATTACGGGAATTCCTTTTATCTGCGGTAAGGTATGTTCTAACTTATGGGTGATGTCTTTCATCACTTTTTGACGGTTTTCAAGAAGATCATATTTATTCAGAGCAATGACCAAGGCGCGGCCTTCTTGTACCACGAGACTGGCGATTGATAAATCTTGTTTTTCAAAAGGCATGGTCGCGTCGATCATCAATACAACCACTTCGGCAAAATTGAGGGCTCGAATAGTGTCTGCCACTGATAATTTTTCAAGTTTTTCTTGAACCCGTGATTTGCGCCGCATTCCTGCGGTATCAAATATTCTAAGTTCCCGGCCTTGATAGTTATAATTGACGCCGACGGAATCCCGCGTTAGTCCCGCTTCTGGCCCTGTAAGCATACGCTCTTCGCCAAGCAATTTATTGATCAGGGTCGATTTGCCCACATTGGGGCGTCCGACAATGGCCATTTGCATGGGAAGATCGCTCATCTTTTCACTTAAAAGTTCATCTTCTTCGCTCACTTCACCGTCGATGAAAACAGATTTAGGGATAACTTCTTCTTGTGGTTCTTTGTTTGGGTCAATATTCAATGAACGTAATGTTTCATCAAAGGCATCGTATAAATCTGCTAACCCTTCACCATGTTCTGCGGAAAAGGGAATTGGGTGACCAAGACCGAGACTAAAGGCTTCGTAACCGCCTGCGGTAGCGATGCGGCCTTCTGATTTATTAGAAACCAATATTGTCGGTTTTTTACCACGGCGAATAATGTCTGCAAAATGTTTATCAAGAGGGGTTACCCCGGCACGGGCATCAATCATAAATAAGGTAAAGTCAGCTTCTTCTATGGCATATTCTGTTTGCTGCCACATCCGCGCCGATAGGCTATCCTCTTTACCTTGTTCTAAGCCAGCGGTATCAATGATGCGAAATTTATAATCCCCTAACGAGGCCTTAGCATCGCGTCGATCACGGGTAACGCCGGGGGTATCATCGACCAAAGCAAGGCGTTTGCCAACCAGTCTATTAAACAGGGTCGATTTTCCAACATTAGGTCGGCCGATAATTGCAACTGTAAAAGTCATTATAGATCAATTCAAAATATCATAATTAAATAAGGCGCTGGTGTTAACGCATGGCAATAATTTCGCCGTTTTGCATAGTAAAATAGAGTGTGTCATTAGCGATAATTGGTGCCATCTCTATATTACCGGGCATATCTATTCCCCCTGTAACTGCACCAGTATAAGGTGATAACGTTAACGCATACCCGTGGGAAGATGTTACAATAACGCGGTCTCCTGCGACTACGGGGCCGTGCCAGTGGACTGGATTTTTACGAATGTCTGGGTCAGAAAAGCGTTCAAGCTGTGTGATCCAACGAATTTTACCATCGCGTCTTGTTAAGCAAATCACTTCTGAATCGGCCGTTACCACATAAATATAATTGCCAATGACCCAAGGAGTATGAGCAGAGCCGATATTTTGCTCCCATGCTCGAATTCCTGTGCGTAAATTTACAGAAGCCATTCGGCCGCTATGACTGATCAGGTAAACCATACCATCAAATATCACAGGATGACCATCAACGTCCCTTAGGGAGGCCATAGCATTAAGACGTCCTTGACGGTTTAATGTATCGGTCCACAACACCCGGCCATTTTCGACACGCATCGCATAGACTTCACCTGATGAATAGCTAACAATTACGGTAGTTCCAATCACTGCAGGGCTTGCCGCGCCCGCTAATCCTGCATTTTCAGAGATACCCACTTCGTTCCATAAAATTTCACCATCTTCGGAATTTAAGGCATAAATTTGATTGTCGTGGGTAATTGCAAAAACCCTGCCATCAGAATAAGTTGGCGCACCGCGCATGGGAACACCAATTAATTTAACCCAAATATCGCTACCGTCGGCAATATTTAAGGCTCCAAAATGGCCATAACCTGATACAAAATACAGCACATCATCGCCAATGGTGACACCACCGCCGTATGCAATTTTTGGAGTTTCGCCTTTTAGGCTAAATTTACGATCCCATAGTTTTTTGCCCGTATTGGCATTAAAGGCTGAAATTTTTGCATTGGCATCTATGGCATAAAGAACGCCGTCTTTAATAACGGGTTGCGAGACCAAGGCATGGCGACCATTTGATCCTTCGCCAACGTCGATGCTCCAAATTCTTTTTGGCTCTTTCGCAATATTTAAATGTTGTAGAATATGTTGTTTATTGCCGCCAGGTTGGTCCCAATTTTCATTGGTATATGGTTTTGGTAGCGTTATTTGTAAGTTTGCAAGTTGTGGGTCGGCAACGATTTCTTCCTCGAAAGTTAACACGGAAATTCTTTCGCCTTCAATGGTGCTTCTTGAATTTTTTTTAGATGTACCATCAAAAACACTACAAGATGATGTTAAAAATGCCACCAATATCAGCGACATAAGAAATTTATAATTTATATTATTTAAAGCCATTAATAACCCACCAGTTAATTGCGATTAGTATATTTTTATTCAATAACACTAAGATATTGTTCGGCCCGTTCTTTAACCGATGCTGGCACTTCTAAATCTTCTGTCAGCCCTTTTAGTCGTGTCTTTGCCGCCGCGATCTCGCCTGATTTTAATTCGGATAAACCAACAAGTTCTTCGCCAAGATATTTAAAACCACTATCACCATTTAAAATTAACGATAAGCGTGTTCTGATTTGATCCGTAGTTTCAACTTCAATAGCCAACAGAGCCGCTTGGATGTTTGCTGTATCTTTATAAAATTGAGGGACATTGGCTGTTGCTATAAATTGATCAAATATTTTAATGGCCCCTTGATTATCACCCGCTTTTATGGCTAATTCAGCTTTTTTAAAGGTGGCAATAATTTTATAACCGTCAACGTCACTGGCGATGATTGGGTCAAGTGCTGTCGGGATCAGACTTTCATCTGATTTTAAAGCATTAGCATAGGCCGTGGCTTGTTTTTCATATTTGGCCTCCATAATATAATTATAGAACGACCTTCCACCAACGAGCAGAACAATACCAACAGCAATGCCAATGATAAATTTACCGTATGTTTTCCAAAAATTCTTTAACTGCTTCTGGCGAAGATCTTCATCTACTTCGCGAATAAACGCATCTGACACCAGGGCCTCCTATTAATCTGTTATAATTATATTGCGACAAAATAACCGACCTTATCTCATAAGGCAATCAAGCATTATCATTAAAGTTAAATAAATGGCGATTTTGTGACTTATTGTCTTTGCTTTAAGCTATTCCCACTCAATCGTGCCGGGGGGTTTTGATGTTATATCATAAACCACGCGGTTAATGCCGCGCACTTCATTGATGATACGGGTGCAAACGCGGCCCAAAAATTCATGTTCGTAGGGGTAATAATCTGCCGTCATGCCGTCAGTCGATGTTACGGCTCGCAGTGCACAGACATATTCATATGTTCTAGCATCACCCATAACGCCGACAGAGCGCACCGGTAATAATACCGTGAAGGCTTGCCAAATTTCATTATAAAGGCCGGCTTTTCTTATTTCATCAAGATAAATAACATCAGCTTTGCGTAAAATATCGCATTTTTCCTTTGTAATGGCACCCGGTATACGGATCGCAAGGCCCGGCCCCGGGAAAGGATGACGTTCTATAAAGGCTTCTGGCAACCCAAGCTCACGGCCTAGAATGCGGACTTCGTCTTTAAAGAGTTCGCGTAAGGGTTCAACCAATGACATATTCATACGTTCTGGAAGACCGCCCACATTATGATGGGATTTTATGGTAACACTGGGCCCCCCTGTGAAGGATACGCTTTCAATCACATCAGGATATAGAGTTCCTTGAGCTAGAAAATCCGCTCCGCCGATTTTATTTGCTTCACTTTCAAATACATCAATGAAAAGGCCGCCAATGATTTTGCGTTTTTGTTCTGGGTCATCAATATTGGCTAATTTATCCAAGAATAAATCAACCGCATCGACATGAATTAACTTAATATGATAATGTTCACGGAATAATTTCAACACCTCATCCGCTTCATTAGCGCGCATTAAGCCGTGGTCCACAAACACACATGTCAACTGATCACCGATTGCCTCATGCAGCAATACCGCAACAACTGAGCTATCAACACCGCCCGAAAGACCACATATAACCTGCCCTGATCCAACTTGATCACGAATTCTGGCGATTTCGGTCTCGCGAAACGAGGCCATGGTCCAGTCACCCTTGCAGCCGACGATGTTTTTGACAAAATTGCTAAGAAGTTTTGCACCGTCCAAAGTATGAACCACTTCGGGATGGAATTGCACCGCGTAAAATTTCTTTTCTTCATTGGCAATGGCCGCGAAGGGTGCATTATCACTGGTCGCAATCACATCAAAGCCTGCGGGGATTGCATCAATTTTATCACCGTGGCTCATCCATACCTGATAATTATTATCCACATGCCAAAAACCATCAAATAATGGCGATTGTTTTTTAATTTTGATAAATGCACGGCCAAATTCGCGGTGATCCGATGTTTCTACGCGTCCACCCATTTGTTCACACATGGTCTGTTCACCGTAACAAATACCAAGGATCGGGATATTCATGGAAAAAATTCTTTCCGGGGCGCGCGGCGTATCAATGTCATAAACGGAATTTGGCCCTCCAGAAAGGATAATGCCTTTAGGGTTAAAGTCGTCGAGGATCTCGTCGACCTTATTAAAAGGGATAATTTCACAATAGACCCCAACCTCACGAATGCGTCTTGCAATAAGCTGGGTAACTTGGGAGCCAAAATCAATGATTAAAATACGGTCGGTCATGTTCATATCAATTCTATTATTCTATTATTCTTGTAATTCTTGTAATTCTGGTGATTTTTGTACTTTATCTTTTTCTAATATTGCCACAAAAAATCCATCCATTTGTCTGCTAAAGGGGCTGACCAATAATGTGCCTTCTAAGGCTTCAATGCCTTGTTTGCGGATGGGAATTAAAGTTGCGTCAGAGTGACTGGATAAAAACTGTTCAATTTGTTGTTCATTTTCAGATTTTAAAATGGAACATGTCATATAAGCAACGCGCCCGCCGGCTTTTACGATCTGCCATGCTTCCTCTAAAAGTTCGCTTTGGGTTTTAACATATTGGCTGAGGCTCTCTTCGGATAGGCGAAAACGGGCTTCGGGGTTGCGCCGCCATGTACCCGTGCCACTACAAGGCACATCCAAGATCACCCGATCCATTTTTCCTTTGAATTCTTCCAATATTTTTGCGCGATTCCTGACGCTTAAAACACGGGGTTGAACGATATGGACTTTTGATCTTTTAGCACGGGTTTTTAAATCTTTAAGGCGGTTTTCTGAAATATCAAAGGCATAAATTTGCCCTTTGTTTTTCATATATCCTGCCGCGGCTAGGGTTTTGCCGCCGGCTCCTGCGCATAAATCCATCACTTGTTGACCGGGGGCCAGTTCCACATATTTTACCGCTAACTGCGCCGCTTCGTCTTGAATTTCAACAAGGCCGTTTTTATAAATAGGCCAATCGCGAATTTGAATTTTCTCATTGAGTATGATGGCGCTATTGGCATAGACGCCGCGGTTATAACCAATTTCTTTTTCCAATAAAAAGGCTTCGATTTCTTTGGTTTTACGGACAATGCGTAATGTCAATGGCGCCCGTTGATTAAGGGCTGTCATTTCTTGGTTAAATTTATCGCCAAAGCGGTCTTTTAATCTATCCTCTAACCATAAGGGGTAATTTAATCTGTGATGCTCTAATTGTTCGGGCTTTACATTTTTTAAAAATAAAATTTCTTCATCGGTTAAGGCCGCAGGAGAATGTGGCTCACCATTAAAATAAGCCTTGGGATCATCATCGCTTAACTGCAGATGAGCCATGACCATTTTTCGTGGATCAGATTTTGTTATATCTGTTAAAAATTCCCAACGGCGGATAATTTCATAAAGCTTTTCCGTGACATAACGGCGGTCTTTTGAGCCCGCGTAGCGCCGCGCATTGAAAAAATTACGAACTATAACATCGGCGGAGGCACCATTATCACGAAGCGTAGCAGAAACGTTTTCTGTAAGTTCTATGACAGCTTCTATTCTGGCTGAGGGGAGCATTTAATAGCCTTAACTTGAGGGATAATTTGGGGATTCGCGGGTGATTGTCACATCATGAACATGACTTTCCCGAAGCCCTGCCCCTGAAATTTTTACAAATTCAGCATTGGCGTGAAATTCTTTGATGGTGGCACTGCCTGTATAGCCCATAGCCGCTTTTAAGCCGCCAACTAATTGATGGATCATATTGGCTGTTGGCCCTTTATAAGGAACCTGTCCTTCGATCCCTTCGGGAACTAGTTTTAAGCTGTCTGATACTTCTTCTTGGAAATAACGGTCGGCTGAACCGCGTGACATTGCACCAATAGATCCCATACCACGGTATGATTTATAAGAACGTCCATGATGAAGAAATACTTCACCCGGCGCATCTTCGGTTCCTGCCAACAATGAGCCAACCATAACAGCAGTAGATCCTGCGGCTATTGCTTTGGCAATATCACCAGAAGTTTTAAGACCACCATCAGCGATAATAGTAACGCCTGCTTTATCGGCGACTTTTACGGCGTCCATAATGGCGGTTAATTGCGGCACACCCACACCAGCGACGATGCGAGTTGTACAAATTGATCCAGGACCAATGCCAACTTTTACAGCGTCTGCTCCTGCGTCAATTAAAGCTTGAGTACCACTGCCCGTTGCCACATTTCCTCCGCAAAGTTGAATGTTTGGATAAGCTTTTTTTATGCGACTGATAATATCAAGAACGCTACGTGAATGACCATGTGATGTATCAACCACTAAAAAATCAACACCTGCATTTATCAGTGCTTCGGCGCGTTCGTAACCATCATCGCCCACACCCGTAGCCGCTCCTGCTCTTAAGCGTCCTTCGCTATCTTTACAAGCATTGGGATTTAATTTGGCTTTTTCAATGTCTTTTACGGTCACCAAACCCACACATTTATAATCATCATTAACAATAATGACTTTTTCAATTCGGTTTTGGTGAAGAAGTTGTTTGGCTTCTTTGGTCGTGACATTTGATTTTGCTGTGATTAGATTTTCACTGGTCATAAGTTCGCTGACCGGTTGTTGCATATTGGTGGCAAAACGCACATCTCTGTTTGTTAAAATACCTTCTAATTTACCAGTGCCACGTTCTACCACAGGAACACCAGAGATTTTTGCAGCACTCATGATCGTGAAGGCTTCACTTAGGGTTTGATCAGGGTGAATAGTAAGAGGGTCTACCACCATGCCGCTTTCAAATTTCTTAACACGTATCACTTCGATAGCTTGTTCACTTACGGTAAAATTTTTATGAATGATTCCAAGGCCGCCAGCCTGCGCCATAGCAATAGCCATATTGGCTTCGGTCACAGTATCCATCGCCGCAGAGATAAGCGGAATGTTCAAACTAATGGTTTTTGTGAGCGCGGATTGCGAGATAACTTGCCTTGGATGTATTTCTGACGCTTGGGGAACAAGCAAAACATCGTCAAAAGTGAGAGCTTCGCGAATATTCATTATATTTCCTATCCTACAAAGAAAAGTCCAATAGCAAGATTCGCAGCAAAGGTCAAAGATATTCACCATATATTGTAGGAAAATGATCTTTTTTCATATATTTAGGGGTAAATCCTTACAAAGGGAATTATAATGGCCTCTTAAATCCTTGTGCTATCATGTAGGTTTCCTTGGATTCTGAACGACTGGCAGGGGGCTTAAAATGTTTGACAGATTTAAAATTCTTTCTTAAATCTTTCAGTAAATCTGTGTCGGTACCGCCACTGAAAACTTTGGCAATGTAAGTTCCGTTTTCGGCTAATACTTTTTTAGCAAAATCAAATCCCAATTCAACAAGATCAAGGGTACGAATATAATCAGTATTTTGATGGCCTGTTGTCGCTGAGGCCATATCGCTCATTACTAGATCTACGGGATTACCGTCGAGCATTTTCAGGAGCATTTGTTCGGCCTCCTCGCTTGAAAAATCCATTGTTACGAATTCTGCACCGGCAATGGGGGCAACATCAAGCAGGTCAATACCAATGATCTTAACATCATTAGCACATTGCTTTGTCGCCACCTGTGTCCATCCACCGGGTGCGGCGCCCAGATCAACAACAGATTTTGCCCCGCGTAGAAAATTAAATTTTTCATCTAGTTCGAGTATTTTATAGGCAGCGCGGCTACGGTAGCCATCACGTTTAGCTGCCGCCACATAAGGATCATTAAGCTGACGTTGCAGCCAACGGGTTGATGATGATTTGCGGTAACGCGCCGTTTTAACACGTGTTTTTTCACCGCGCACTATGCCGCGTGGATCACTGCGTCTGACTTTGCCTGATTTGCTTAATTTTGGTTTTTTCATGAGTTTATCGGTGTGCCATTTTCAGCGTTTGATTTTTTTTGTGCCTTTTTATTAGCATAATATTTTTGTCGACTTCTTTTACGCCTGTTTGACTTATTGATGTGTCTTTGTTTTTCCATTAAATCATGAAGCATACCCTCACGAATACCACGGTCCGCCACCCGCACATTATCAATGGGCCACACTTCAATGATGGCATCTAATATAGCACAACCCGCCACAACTAGTTCGGCCCGGTCATTACCTATGTTATTTAAGGCTAAGCGTTCTTTATAATCCATTTTTGAAAGGTCATTGCAAAGATTAACCAGATTGATACTTTTAATCCAAGCGCCGTCCACTTCTGTTCTATCATAAACGGCTTGGTTTAAATGCATACTGGTCAAAGTAGTGACCGTCCCCGAGGCTCCCATAAGCTGAACTTTATTTTGATCGATGGAGGCTTTGATATTATGCTTTTCTTCAAAAGGCAGAATATATTCTTTAATCCGATTTTTCATTTCCTGATAATGAGCTGTTGAGAGGGCTTCTTTTGTACCGTATTCTTCGGATAAATTTACAACGCCAAGAGGGATTGATATCCAGTCGATAATGTCAAGTTTACGTTTTTCATCATATTGAACCCAGATAATTTCTGTGCTACCGCCGCCAATATCAAAAACGATACTGCGGTTATAATTACAATCAAGCAACGCCCTACAACCCATAACCGCTAGGCGCGCTTCTTCTTTGGCATCAATAATATCGAGCTTAATGTCAACATGCTGTTCTACGGCCTTTACAAAATCATCACAATTTTCGGCTTCACGGCAAGCTTGGGTCGCCACATTCCACATCCGAGTGACACCACGGCGCTTCATTTTATCAACGCAGATTTTTAGTGCTGAAATAGTACGTTCTATGGCGGGCTCTGAGATGTTTTTATCGCGGTTTAAGCCCTCACCTAATCTGACAATACGTGAAAAAGCATCAATCACCCGAAAACCATGGGCACTTGGCACCGCAACAAGAAGCCGACAATTATTAGTGCCAAGGTCAATAACACCATAAACATGGCCTTTATTTTTCTGGGTGTTTTTCTGGTTATTATTTCTGGTAAAATTTTGACGAGGAGTTTGCTTCGCTTTATCAGAATTTTTTCTATTTTTTTGTTTTGTATTTTCTTGCATTCTGATTTTTGCCTACATAAAAACGTCCATAAAACCTGTTCTCTTTATTATATAGTATCCCAGATCGTTGCTTCATAGAAAAAACTTTTTATTCTGCCAAAATAATCATTATATTTCTCAATGTATTATCAAGATAACATTGACACTAGTGTTATAGTATTGAGGTGGTCCTGTTTGTTTGGACAGGTTGGCAGCTAAATTAAGGTGTATCCTGTTTCATGTTATGCTGCCAGTTCTTTTGTTTTATGACATTGGGATATCCCAATGTCATAAAATTGCTCTCTTGATTGCCAGTAAGCCTCATGCGGGGTGGCTCCGTCAAGCGAAGAATGGGGACGAACTTTATTATAAAACTTCATCCAGTCGTCAATCCCCCGTTTAGCTTTAAAGCCATCACTCATTTCTGTCAGGTAAATGGCTTCATATTTGAGGCTGCGCCACAAGCGCTCAATAAAGATATTGTCAAGATAGCGACCGCGCCCATCCATTGAGATAGCCACCTCTGCATCCGTTAAAGCCTCGATAAAAGCGCCGCAGGTAAACTGGCTGCCTTGATCAGTATTAAATATCTTTGGCGGACCATAGGTATCAATTGCTTCTTTGAGCGCCTCAACGCAGAAGTCAGCATCCATAGTGTTGGACAAGCGCCAGCTCAGCACATGGCGTGTTGCCCAATCCATCACTGCCACCAGATACAGAAAGCCTTTCTGCATTGGGATATATGTAATATCCGCGCACCAGACGTGATTAGCCTCGGTAATCGGCAACTTTCGCAGAAGATACGGGTAAATCTTATGTTGGGGATGCGGGTCACTTGTCCGCGGCTTGCGGTAAATAGCCTGTAGACCCATAATCCGCATCAGGCGCCGCACACGATGCCTGCCGATACAAATACCTTCTCGCTGTAAGCAATTCACCATCTGCCTGCTGCCAAAGAAAGGATAAGCCATAAACAGCTCATCCATACGGTTCATGATAGCCAGCGTCTCGGATGACGCTTCTTTGGGCTGGTAATAAAAACTGCTACGACTAATGCGAAGAATTTTACATTGCTTACGAATACTCAAGATTTTGTCATCACCAATAACCATTTCTTTGCGTTCACTATGGCTCATCTTTTGAGCCCGCGTTCCAAAAAATCATTCACTATTGTTAATTCCCCTATCTTCGCGTGAAGTTCTTTGATCTCACCATCCACATCGCGGGCGCGGCTAGGCTTCTTATTGTCAAAAGTTTCATCAAGACCCGCAATCGCCTGCTTCTTCCATGTACTGATCTGGTTGGGGTGAACCTGATAATGCGCGGCAAGTTCCTGAATGGTTTGATCTCCGCGCAAAGCGGAAAGTGCTACCTTCTTCTTAAAGGATGTCGTAAGGGTGCGTCTTTTAGTCATTATAATGTCTCCAAATTTACGTTTGGATACACCTTAACAGACTGTCCAGTTTTTTAGGACCACCTCAGTTATTTTGAAATAATGCCTTGGTTTTTGAGATTTTTTCGTAAACCTTTCCCGTGTTTTATATGAGCCTTACGTACTGTTTCAAAGCTAACATTAGTATTCTAGTGCAACACTTTCATAAACGTCTTCAAGTGAAACGGGGAGTGTTGTTGTACCACTACTCAGATATTTGACCCTTTAAATCAATTAAAGTAAGCTCTCTTAATATTCAGGGGAGAATGAGCGTGTGGTCTTAACAACAGCAAAGAAAGTGCACCTTTCAATTCTCAGTGACCCTTAAATGGGATACTGGCATACGATTAAGATAAATGTGTTGTGTGTATCTTATTGGTTCAATATTATTCTTCCTTATTTAACTTTTCTAAAGGTGGACTTGGAATTTTATGAAACTTATTCTATTATTTTAATGTTATTATAATAATTATGAAAATTAAAGGACGTTCATTGGAAAACAAGAGCGACACAAGGGATAATATTTCAGGACTAGAAGACCAAGTCGGCCATTTACTTAGGCGTGTTTTTCATAAAGCACGCGACCGTATGAAACAAAAAATTAAATTCACTGGGTTAAGTCCGATGCAAACGTCAGCGATGACAGCGTTAAAATTAAAAGGACCTACATCACAAAACAAACTTGGGCGCCGTATTGGAATGGAGCCAAGTAACGTGCATGGTCTGGTTGATCGATTGGTTAAAAAGGGAATGATTTCATCTACTCAAACTAAAGAAGGCTTAGGCTATCATATTTTAAACCTTACGGAAGAGGGGGAAAAAATCGTTGAGGCCGTTATCCCGTTAGGCGCAGAAGCCAGTAAAGAAACCTTGCTACCACTAACAAATGAAGAGCAGAAAAAATTCTTAGGATATTTAAGGCGTCTTTTATGATGCAATCTGCATTGACAGTTCGTCTTCATCTACTATTATAATAACAGATGAAGTTTTAAAGGAATTAAATATGGCTGAGATTGTACTGGGTATGTGGACTTCTCATGGTCCAACACTTTCAACAACACCCGAAGAATGGCTGATGCGCGTAAAGGCGGATCAAAACAGGCCATCGCATCCATACAAACTAGGTGATTATACGTTTGATGAATTGAAGGAACTTCGTAATGACGAAGACCTAGATATACAATCATCCCTTGAGGAGCGAAGCATAAGGCACGCTCGCTGCCAAAAGGCCATCACAAAAATGGCCGATGTATGGAACGAAGTAAAACCAGACGTAGCGGTGATTATGGGTAATGATCAAAATGAAATTTTTAATCCTGATGTAATACCAGCCTTTACCGTTTTTGCAGGCGAAACATTATATAATGAACCCGCACATGAAGATCAAATCGCACGTATGGCTCCGGGCATTCACGCTGCTGAAGCCGGGCATAATCCGCCTGAATATACCGAATATCCAGGTGCACCCAGCCTTGCAAAACTTATCATCGAACAAGCCACCAAAGATGGTTTTGATGTTACAAAAATGATGAAGTTACCCCGCCACGAAAACCATTGGTCATCAGGTGTCGGTCATGCATTTGGTTATATTTATCGCCAAGTAATGGGAGACAAAGTTGTTCCAAACGTGCCAATCATTACCAACACATTTTTCCCACCCAATCAACCGACTGCAAGTCGTGTATATGAGTTTGGTCAAATGGTAGGACGCGCTATTCAGGCATGGGATAGTGATTTAAAGGTTGCCGTTATTGGTTCTGGAGGTATGAGCCACTTTGTCATCGATGAAGAACTAGACCAAATATTTATGAAGGCTCTTTCTGAAAAGGATTCAAATACACTTACGTCACTCGATGAAAAATACTTTCAAACAGGGACCTCCGAGTTAAAAAATTGGATTTCAGCAGCAGGAATTTTATTTGATACAGAATTAAAAGGTGAAATGGTTGATTATGTTCCGTGCTATCGCTCAGATGCGGGAACAGGTACAGCAAATGGTTTCGTTTATTGGAAATAAGGACTTAAAGCATGGATAAGGCAGTAGAGCGCGCATCCAAATTAGACACCGCAACAATTAGCGATGCACTTGATAAACTAGGAATTAATGGTCAATGCCTTGGTATTAAGCCAAGAGATCATCATTTTCGTATGACGGGCCGTGCGTATACTATTCAATATGGTCCCGCGGATGTGAAACCGGGAACAGTTGGTGATTATATTGATGACCTTGAGCCCGGTTCAGTCGTCGTTCTTGATAATGGTGGCCGTGAAGATGCAACCGTTTGGGGCGACATTTTAACATACCTTGCCCATAAGAACGGCGTGGCGGGAACTGTCATTGATGGTGCCTGCCGCGATGTTCATATGTGTTTAAAATTAGGTTACCCCATTTATAGCCGTAGTTATTCAATGCGTACTGGTAAAGACCGGGTTCAAGTTGATGCTACCAATGTGCCTGTGAATATTGGTGATGCTAAGGTCCATCCTGGTGATTTAATGCGTGGTGATAGTGACGGAGTAATTGTTATCCCAAAAGAACACGAAGAGGCTGTGCTTGCACAGGCAGAAAAAATCGAAGCGGCAGAAGACAAAATTCGCACGGCTTTGGAAAGCGGCATGCGTCTTGACGAAGCCCGTGAGATTAATAAATATCATTCCCTTCAAACGAAAGAAGATTAACAGTGCGCCCTGATCCGAAACTAGTTAAAAAATTAAGTGAATTTGGCACGGCAACTATTCATGAAGCCGCAGGACAAATTGGCGCCCTTCCCGGCTATATTAAGCCCACATCGCAGAATATGAAAGTCTGTGGCACCGTTTACCCGCTTCACTGTTTAGCCAGAAGCAATATAAATCTCCACGAAGCAATTTATAAGGCACAAGCAGGTGATGTGCTTGTCGGCAGTATTGATAACTTTCCTGATGCGGGATATTGGGGTGATATTCTGACCAACGCCGCTCAAAAAAGAGGGATAACTGGCCTCGTTCTTGATGGCTGTGTTCGTGATGCGGATGATATTGATACGCTTCAATTTCCAGTATTTTCAAGGGGATTAAATATCCTTGGAACTGATAAAGAACGTGGTGGCAGCGTTGGTGAAACCATTCAGATCGGTGAAGTAACTATTAACGAGGGCGATGTTGTTATTGGCGACCGTGACGGTGTCGTGGTCATTCCCGCAGACAAGGTTGCAGAAGTCATCGAAGCATCCCAAGTACGTGAAGACAAAGAAGATGATGTTCGCCGACGGTTAAAGGCCGGCGAAAGCAGTCTAGAAATTTATAAATTTCCTTAAAATTTAAAACTTACTGGGTATTTTTTGCAATATCAAAAAGGAACAGGTCGCTTTCCTTCAAAGGCATGCTGCAACATTTCACGAACCGATTTTTCATCAACAGCCTTTGGGTTATACGGCGTTCTTTCAACTGTTTCTTTTGCCGCTAAATCCAGGTCACTTTCATTCATTCCAAGTTCTTTTAAGCTTTTAGGAACGCCTATTATTGTCGCGAAATCATAAATGCCACCTGATGCACTATCTGTTCCCATTGCATTTCTAATTTTTTTCATCGCTTCTGGTGCTGCGCTTTCATTATAAGCGACCGCATAAGGCAGAACCACGCTATTGCTTTCACCGTGCGGGATACCGTGATGGCCGCCCAGCACATGACAAAGTTTATGATGTATGGCGATACCAGCTAGCGTTACGCAATAACCACTTAGCATGCCTCCATATAGGACTTGTTCCCGAGCATCAAGATTGTCGGGGCTCTTAATACTTTCTGGTAATCCTTGCGTGAGAGCTTTAATGCCTTCTACTGCCATAATATCTGAAACAGGACTTTTAACTTGTGCATAAAGAGCCTCAATACAATGTGCGAGGCTATTCATTCCGATGGTTCCAGTTAAATGGGCATTCATGCTTGTTGTAAGGACTGGATCATATATAGAAGTGCGCGCTATTACTTTACGGTCACGGCCTGTTTTTTTCTTGTTGCCAATAAGCATACCGTGAATGGGTGTGCTTTCTGACCCGCATGGGGTGGTCGCAACCACAATAAGCGGTGCATCGGTTCTTAAGGTAATAGCCTTACCAATGCCAATAGTTGATCCGCCGCCGATGACCACAACGATGTCACAATTTGTATCATTAAATTCTTTAACGGCACCCAGCGCAATATGTTCTGGGCAATGTGCTTCTGCTTTATCATATATTGAAACGACCATGTCGCCCATATCATCTAGAATATGGCTTATACGCGCGACCATATTCTTTGTGCAAGCAATCATGACCCGCGTTCCACCAAGTGCTTCTACTTCTTCACGAAGTTTCATGGTAGAATTTTTGCCGAAAACGGCTTTACTTGGGACAGGAGTATATTCAAACTGCATTTCTTTTTCCTTAGCTTGACAGGGCCTTTTCAATTATTATTATAATAACAGTTAAAAAGCAATTTTAAAGATGGAAAATACCATGAGCAACGATCTTCTTGAACGATTAAATAAATTGGACAGCTGTGCTGTTTCTGATGCAATGGATAGCTTGGGTCTACCTGGCGAAGTTACCGGCATTAATAACCAGACCACCAAGAATAAAATCGTAGGCGAAGTACTAACCGTAAAGCTTGGTACCGAAAAGCCAGAGGGTGGTTCGCCAAAGCATCTTTGTTCCAGTGCCATAGAAATGGGTAAAGGCGGCAATGTAATAGTGATCGAACAAAGCACAGGCCTTGATGCTGCGGGGTGGGGTGGTGTGTTATCAAACGCCGCACAGCATAACAATATTGAAGGTGTGATTGTTGAAGGTCCTGCCCGTGACATTGATGAAGCCGCGGGGCTTGAGTTTACCGTTTATGCCCGTGGTCATACTGCACGTACGGCACGTGGACGCGTATTCGAACAATCCTATAATACAGAGATTACCGTAGGTGATGTTAAGGTAAATCAAGGTGATCTTGTGATTGCTGATGGAAGTGCCATTGTCTTTTTGCCAGCGGATCGCGTTAAAGACGTGATTAAAATTGCCGAACGCATTGTTGCAAAAGAGCAGCTTATGACCGAAGCTGTTCGGTCTGGCACGCCAGTTGGCACGGTCATGGGATCGAATTATGAAAACATGCTTGATGATATGGATAAATAATCATGGATAAGAATAAAAAAATTCTCATCGCAGGTGCTGGTATTGGCGGCTTAGCGGCAGCCGCATGTTTATTACAAGAAGGTTATGATGTTGAAGTTTATGAGCAGGCATCAGAGCTTGGTGAAATTGGCGCGGGAATTCAAACCAGCGCACCTGCTGTAAAAGTGCTACATCATTTGGGACTTGCAAAACAGATGTCGGATGTTTCCGTAAAACCACAAGCGTTTGAATTTAAACTATTTGATACGGGCGAAGTACTTCATAAAGTACCGCTTGCCAATACCCATGAAGAAAGCCACGGCGCGCCTTATTATCATATTCATCGCAGCGATATTCACAAAATTTTGGCCGATAGAGTTCTTGAATTAAACCCAAAGTCAGTATTTTTGAACGCGCAGGCCATAGGATTTGAAGAAACTGACGACAAAGTTTATTTAAATCTGGCGGATGGTCGTAAGATTGAAGGTGATATTCTCATTGGTGCTGACGGTATTAAGTCAGCCATTCGAGATCAAATCGTCGGCGTTACGCCGCCAGACTTTACCGGGCAAGTCGCTTGGCGTGCGACCGTTTCCGTTGATAAACTCCCTAAAGACTTCATGGGAAAAATTGTTGCCATTTGGTGCGGACCTAAAAAACATGCCGTTGTTTATTATCTTAGATCAGGTGAGTTACTTAATTTTGTAGGCTGTGTTGAAAATGATAAATGGCAAAACGAATCATGGACGGTGAAGGCTGATTGGCAGGAACTTAAGGATGATTTTGCCGGTTGGAACGAAGAAATTCAAATCATCATTGATAATATTGAAAAAGATCAATGCTATCGCTGGGCCATGAACAACAGAAAGCCCATTGATAATTGGCGCTCGGACCGTGCTGTAGTTATGGGCGATGCGGCCCACCCAACGCTCCCTTACATGGCATCTGGAGCAGTTATGGCGATTGAAGATGCCGCGGTTCTAATGAGATCAATTAACGCGAGTGATGATGTCACAGATGCCCTTGATATGTTCCAACGCAATCGCATGGAGCGCACGGCGCGTATCGTAATTGAAAGCACGGAGCATGGCGATCTTTACCATCTTTCAAACCGTGAAGAATTCGAGGCAGGTTTTGGCAAGAAAAATATAGCTAAGGAGCGTGCAGAATGGCTTTATTCTTATGACCCATTAACGGTCGATCTTATTTAGCTTCTTGTTCTTTCAGCCATTCGCGGTAGGCAGGTTTCACCCAAACAAGTGATAGCGCTGCAATAAGCGTCAGGACGATACATAGGTAAAATGCATTGTCGTAACTGCCTGTGCTGTCATAAATTTGCCCAATCACATAAGGGCCTGCTGCGAAACCAGCCGATAAAACCATCGTCATAGTACCGATGGTACGCGCTAAAATCGCGGGGCCAAATGCCTGACGACAAAGATATGGAACATCGACGATTGTACCGCCATGGGATATGCCACGCGCTACACAAAATGCAATTAAAGTTTCAAGTCCGCCAACGGGGAATGCGAGTGCCACGCCAAGGCCAATGGAAAGATAACAAATTATCACACCCTTAACGGCAAGACGGTCGAACACCCAACCAAAAAAAACTTTCCCAACAATACTAATGGTCATAAGTAAACTAAACCCATAACGCGCCATATCACGGCCAAGTCCTGCGTCTTTATCCAAAAATTCAACGGTGTGTTGTAATAACCCTTGATCGACAAAACCAATTAAAAAGACACCCACGCTCATGGCAATGAATGTAGTGCTTTTTACGGTGCTCAAAAAATCAAAGAATTTTTCAGGCATATCTTTAATTGCTGCTTTTGCTTTTTTGCTGATACCTTCTGTTTGAAGACCCATAGTTTCAGGGCTTTCCCGCGCAATAAACATGAAAACAGGAAGTGCTATAAACCAAATTCCAGCGCTGAGTATAGCAACCGCCACGCGCCATCCATATTCATTTAGAAGCGGTTCAAGCACAAAGGTAAGTGTAGAACCCGCGGCAGATGTACCAAGTAATGCGAGTCCGAGCGCAAGGCCAAGACTCCCTTGGAACCAACGAGAAACCAGAACTTTAATGGTGATCACCAGACTGAGTGAGCCAATACCGAGAAAAGTACCGATCAAAGCAAGGTGCCATATTTCAGAGATAAAAATAAATGAAATCAATGAAAGACCAACTACGATGCTGGTGAGAAAAGCGGTTAGTCTTACTCCAAATTTTTGGATAAATCCCCCAATGAAAAAGGCGGCGAAGGCCCCAGAAATAAATTTAGCACTGGCAACAATGGTAACATCACTACGCGTCCATCCAAATTGTTCAGTCATGGGGCCATATATTTGCGGCAACATAATTGTTGGCACACCAAAGATAAACAGGTGACAAATAAACGAAGCAAAAACCACCATCCAACCATAATAAAATGGCGCTGGTCGGGCTTTATTTGAAAAATAACTGTTTAAAATACTCAAAGATCTAATCTTATAAGAAGTTATTTGGGAAAATCATCGTGCGCCACATGTGAGCTGATGGACTATTGTCATAGCCTAAACCTTCTTCAGGTTGGCGAAAATTACGCCCGATGATATCTTCGAAATCTTCTATTTCCACAGTGATATTTGGATCAAACGAATAAACGTCATTAATGGTGATCTGGCGCGCAGTCATATACCATTTATGATTTTTTGCGTACTCTGCGTCTGCTGCAACATAAGGTTCCGGCTTAAAGTCAGGTCCGAAATAACGCACGTAAGCTTCAGGATATTTATACCCAACCGCTTCGTCTGCGTAAAAACGTAAAGACTGATGATATTTAATCCCCCAAGTAATTTCTTCGTCAACATAAGGTGCAACCAATTGTGACCCCCAATATCCATGATCCATTCGAATAAGTCCGCCTACGGAAATATCGTGAAGTAGGCAAGCAAGCACTACTTTCTCAGGTAAACCATTAATTTTGGCAAGCCGCGCACTTTGCAGCATATGTTGCACGGATCCGAACCGTTTTTTGTAAAATTCAATCAATGTTGGTTTATCTGACATTCGTGGAAGGCGTGGATCATGACCCATCATAAAATATTTATCGCGCTTAACGCCTTTTACAATTTTAGGGCCTTCTTGGCCATAAGTCGTACAAATATTTGGCTTAACTACAACACTTTCTAGTTCATCGCCCATGGCTTGTTCAAGTGCATCTGCCTTTGCTGAAGCTGACATTGCGGCAAGTGCTGATGCACCGCCAACTGATGCTAAAAATTTTCGTCTGTCCATTTAAGCCTCCAAAATACATTGTTTAAAAGTCATAATATTGCTTGACACTGTTTTTAGTCAAGTATTATTATAATAACACTTAATAAAAGTAAAGGACCTAGAATGATAATCGATTGTCATGCGCATGTAAGCGCACCAGCAAAGTTATGGGCATATAAGGCAACGCTTCTTGCAGCAAGAGGATCACATGGTAGAGGAAAGGTCATTATTTCAGATGATGAAATGGTTGACGCTCTTCATACTCCGCACATGGGGGAATTCGGTCACCTACCATATTTGAAAGAAGTTGGTACAGATAGGCAATGCATTTCTCCGCGCCCGTTTCAAATGATGCATTCTGAAAGTCCCGCTAAAATCATAGACTGGCTTCATGAAGAAGTGAACAATGTCATTTACCGTCAAACCCAACTTTATCCTGATGTCTTTATTGGCGTCGCGGGCATCCCACAGGTAGCAGGCCGTCCGATAGAATATTGCCTTCCTGAATTAGAGCGTTGCGTGAATGAACTTGGATTTAAAGGGTGCTTACTTAATCCCGATCCATATGAAAATGGTGGTACGGAAGCACCTGGCCTTGGTGATAAATATTGGTATCCACTATATGAAAAATTGTGCGAACTTGACGTGCCAGCACATATCCATAGCTCAGGATCACGTTCTGAGCGTACACCTTATTCACTTCATTTTATTAATGAAGAAACAATCTCTGTATCGCATCTTCTTAAATCCTCGGTGTTTGAAGATTTTCCTGATCTTAAAATGATTTGCTCACATGGTGGCGGCGCTATTCCTTACCAAATGGGTCGATTTGATAGTGCATCAACACGCGGTAAAGGAATGCGTTTCCGTGATAAAGTTAAGAAGCTTTATTACGATACAGTGCTTTACTCCGAAGCGGCATTAGAGCTTCTAATTAAAGAAATTGGTCCTGATCGTTTATTGTTTGGTGCGGAATGCCCAGGCGTAGGATCAAGTCACAATCCAGATACAGGTCGCCCTTTTGACGACATCAAGCCGTATATTGATGGTTTTGACTGGCTAAGCGATCAAGAGCGTACAGCGATTTATAGCGGCAATTCCATTAAAGTTTTCAACTTAGATAAATAAAAGAAAATATTATGAAACACAATTTCGAAGAAAAATTAAACATGACGGCCGGGCGTGGCCACGGCATTATGACAGGGGAAGAATATTTAGAAAGCCTACGCGATGGACGCGAAGTTTGGGTGCACGGTGAAAAAGTTGATGATGTAACCGAACATCCTGCATTTGCCCGCGTGGCTCGTGAAATGGCTCGTATTTATCAACTTCAACATGAAACAGGTAGCCAAGATATCATGTCTTTTGTGAATGAAGATGACGTGCGTATTTCATACAGTTATTCTATGCCAAAAAATTATGATGATTTAATCAAGCGCCGCGACAATACCGCACTCTGGGCTAAAGAAAGCCTTGGTATGTTTGGTCGTTTTCCTGATTTTTGTGCGGCAATAATTGTGGGGATGTATGATGCTCGCGACGAAATGGCAAAAATTGATCCGCGCTATAAAACTAATATTGAAAATTATCTAAAATATGCGTCTGAAAATGATTTGTCGCTTTCCCATGGTCTTCATGATCCGGCAATGGATAAATCAAAGCGACCTAAAGAAGATCCAGATCGTTGCCTGCGAATTGTAGAAGAACGCGAAGATGGCATCATCGTTCGTGGCGCAAGATTTGTGACATTAGGGCCGTTGACTGACGAAGTGGTGCTTGCACCTACTCAAGGCTTACAAGAAGATGAACCAGAATTTGGCCTTTGGTTTGCAATGCCAGTATGCGCACCGGGAATTAAGCAAATTTGCCGTGAACCATACTCAATGAACCGCAATCCACGTGATCATGTTCTATCCACAAGGTTTGATGAACAAGATGTTGTTATGATTTTTGATGATGTGTTTGTCCCTTGGGAACGTGTTTTTCTTGCAAATGCACCTAAGCAAGCAAATATGTTATTTCGTTCTCGCGTAATGCGTTGGGCAGCACATTGTAGTGTACTTCAGCTGCTTGCCCGTATGGAGCTAATGATCGGTGTAGGGCATCTCATGACAGAAACAGAAGGCAAAGGCGGACGTCAGCTTATTGATATGGAACTGGGAGAGCTTGTTACTTATAAAGAAATTTTCCGATCCATTATCCGCACCGCTGAATATGAAGGCTCAATGACGCCGGGCGGACATTTCGCTATTAAACCTGCGCCGCATTTGCGTGCGCTTATCGGTATGATTTCAGAACGCTTAGTGAGCATCATTGAGCATGTAACAACCAGTTCAGCACTGTTTGTTCCAAGCGCCGAAGATATGGATCAAGCTGAACTGCGTCCACTTATTGATCGTTATTGGCGCGGAAAAGGTGTTGATGCAGCATACCGTCAGAAACTTAGCAAGCTTGCATGGGAATTAACCGGTGACAGCTTTGGTGGTCGTCAACAGCTTTATGAACGCCTGCATTCAGGATCACCAGAGGTGATTATCGCAACCGTTTATAAAATGTATGATAAAACAGCGGCGATCGCAATGGTGGAAGCGGCACTCGCTTACGAAGGTTAAGGGATAAAGTTATGGATGATGAGCGTAAACAAGCACTCGCTAATTATAGTGATAAAATTAGCAAGGATAATCTGGTTCCGCTATGGGACCGGTTGAAAACACTTGTGACGCAGGAACCTCAAAGTCCGTGTCAGCCGTATCTGTGGCAATATGACACCATTCGTCCCGTTCTTCTTGAAGCAGGAACTTTATTAACCGCGAAAGAAGCAGAACGTCGCGTACTTATCCTTGAAAACCCCGGCATGCCAGGGGAAAGTAAGATCACAACATCACTTTACGCTGGCATTCAGCTTATCATGCCTGGGGAAATTGCCCCGGCCCATAAACATTCACAGGCAGCTTTTCGTTTTATTATTGAAGGAAGCGGCGCCTATACTGCCGTGGGCGGTGAAAAATCATACATGAGCAAAGGTGATTTGATTTTAACGCCAAATGGCCGCTGGCATGATCATGGTAATGAAGGGGACGAGCCGACGTTTTGGCTAGACGGCCTTGATATTCCAATCGTGAAGTTCTTAGATGCATCTTTTATGCAGCATCATTCAGATGACGAGCATCCACATGTTAAAAGTGATGGTGACAGCATGGCCCGTTATGGCAGTGGAATGATGCCATTAGAATTTGAACCCGTTTCAAATACATCACCAGTAATGAAGTATCCATATGATAGAACCCGCGCAAATTTAGAAAAAATGAAAGAAGCGGGTGACGTAGATCCCTGTCATGGACACAAACTAATGTATGTTAATCCCGTTGACGGTAAGTCTGCAATTCCAACAATGGGTGCTTTTATGCAGCTTCTCCCTAAAGGGTTTGAAACTGCTTCTTATCGTTCCACTGACGCGACTATTTATTCGGTCGTTGAAGGAACAGGAAGAACCAAAATTGGTGATGAAATTTATACATGGGGCCCTAATGACACATTCGTGGTTCCGAGCTGGCACCATCATCAACATTTTGCAGATGACGAATGTGTGCTTTTTAGTTATTCTGACCGACCTGTGCAACAGGCGCTCGGACTTTGGCGACAAGATCGCGGAAATAGATAAAATTATAAAAAATCAGGAGTTTTAAATATGGGTTATGTTATTGATGCCCCACAAGTTTCTAGCGTTGCCGTTCATGGAAGCAATGATCGTTTCCCCGTAAGACGTATTTTTTGTGTAGGGCGTAACTATGCGGCCCACGCCCGCGAAATGGGCCATGATCCAGACCGTGAAGTACCGTTTTATTTCACAAAACCAAGTGACGCTCTTGTGGATAACGGCGTAGACGTACCTTACCCACCAATAACGGGAAACTTTCATTTTGAAGCGGAACTTGTGGCTGCCATAGGTAAACCATGTACAAATGTGAGCGTAAAAGATGCCCTTGATCATGTTTATGGATACGCAGTTGGAAATGATCTAACCCGTCGCGACCTACAAAGCGATTCTAAGAAAAAGGGCCGCCCTTGGGATACAGGCAAAGCATTTGACCATTCTGCCCCATGCGCAGAAATTCATTTGGCTGCTGATGTTCCAGATGTTGAAAATTCTCGTATTTGGCTCACCGTTAACGGTGAAACAAAACAAGACAGTAATGTAAATAAATTGATTTGGTCTGTGTCCGAAGTGATTGCAAACCTTTCAACACTCTTCACGCTTAAGCCGGGTGACCTTATTTATACAGGAACACCAGAAGGCGTTGGCCCAGTTGTAAAAGGTGATGTGATCAACGTAGGCATTGATGGCCTTACCGAATTAGAAACTAAGATTGTATGATTTTTAATTTCATCTAAAGACTGGCCAAATCCCAACTCGCATTGATGATCAATAATAAAGCCAAACATACGTAGACGTGGACCGTTAGCGGCGGTTCAATGATGCTTCGCAAATCTATAGACCCTATAAGCGAGCTTATTGAGCTAATTGCGAATGTCTGCTTTCGACCCAGACTGTGTGAAAAGCCCGCCCTTTATGCTATAGTAGTTTTTTAGCTTTGGAGGGCCATTATTGATGACAGATTTTATAAAAGGCGAGGACCGGTCTCAGTCGACACTTTTTCCCGATCAGCTTGATGATTATGTCGTAGAGGACAGTCTGGTTCGTGTGATTGATTTTTTTGTGGATGAGATGGAGCTTGGGGATTTGGGCTTTAAGACTGTGCCAGAGATCAAAGGTCGCCCGGCCTATCATCCGGCGGTAATGCTAAAGATTTATATTTACGGCTATCTAAACCGCATCCAGTCGAGCCGCCGTCTTGAACGGGAAGCAGGGCGCAATGTTGAACTGATGTGGCTGACGTGTCGTTTGATGCCGGATTTTAAAACCATCGCTGACTTCCGTAAGGATAATGGTCCTGCCATTGTCAAAGTATGCCAAGAGTTTGTAGTGCTCTGCCGCAAGCTCAATCTCTTTACAAAAGCTCTGGTGGCGATAGATGGCAGCAAGTTCAAGGCGGTTAATGCCCGCGACCGTAATTTTACCAAAGGAAAAATAGAACGCCGACTTGAGCAGATTGATGAGAGCATCGCCCGATATCTTGGTCAGATTGAGAGCAATGATATAAGTGGTGACGATGATGTGGATTATAAAACGGGGCAACTGGAAAACAAGATCAGCAAGCTTCAGGGAGAAGTTGGGCGTCTGAACGCTTTGCATAAAGAGCTTCTGAAAAAAGAAGATCAACAAATATCAGAGACTGACCCTGATGCCCGTTCCATGGCGACTAGTGGCCGTGGCAGCGGTATGGTTGGCTATAACGTGCAAAGTGCCGTTGATGCAGAGCATCATCTGATTGTCGCCCATGAGGTAACTAATGTGGGGCATGACCGCTCTGCTCTTCATGATATGTCCGTTAAAGCAAAAGAGGTTATCGGCAGTGAAACACTGGATGTAGTTGCTGACCGTGGTTATTATAATGGCAGTGAGATTTTAGAATGCGAGAAGTCTGGCATTATTCCACATGTTCCCAAAACCCATACATCAAACAGCTTGAGCAAAGGCCTCTATGACAAACGTGACTTTAAGTATATTGAGAAAGATAATGAATATATCTGTCCTGCGGGAGAGAGGTTGATCTGGCGCATGAGAACAGTAGAGAAAGGCAGGGAACTGAATAAATACTGGAGTTCAAACTGCCAGAGCTGCCCCCTTAAGTCAAAATGCACTACAGCCAAGAGCCGCCGTGTCAGCCGCTGGCAGCACGAGGCGACCTTAGAAGCCATGGAAGCAAGGCTTGCCCAAAAACCTGATATGATGACAATCCGTAAATCAACGGTCGAGCATCCGTTCGGCACCATAAAGTCATGGATGGGTGCGACACACTTTCAGATGCGAACATTAAACAATGTCAGCACAGAAATGTCACTTCATGTGCTGGCATACAATCTCAAACGGGTGATAAAGATCATCGGAATTATCCCCCTAATGGAGGCAATGAGGGCATAATATGCTCTTTTTACTGATCTGAACGCCTCAGAGAGCCTTTGAGAGCTTGCTTTTGTGATTAATGGGATGGAATAGGCAAAAAACATCAGCCATCACTGACCGCAATAGAACCAGTATCGGCGAAATAGAACAGGTTTTAAGGAGCAGAAAACAATAATCGATTTTTCACACGGTCTGGGCCCAAAGCAGACGTTCATTTGAACTTCTATAATCAAACTAGAGTTATAGTGATTTTATTGTTAGAATATTTATATCGAATAGACGAATGTTAGAAATCACTAAGGAAGAAACTACATGACTTTGAAGCGATTATTATATGTACTCTTGCTTATTTTTTGTTTAGACAAAAGCGCCTTTGCAAAATATGATTTAAGTGATCAGTATTCAAAATCCGAATTTAAAATAACAATGCGAGACGGAAAAAATCTGCATACGATCGTTTATTCACCAAAAGATACTTCAACACTATATCCAATCCTGCTTTTGCGAACTCCATATTCCATAAGTCCATACGGTCCAGATGATTTGGCAATACCTGAAAAATTGATCCCTCATCCCGATATGATATCGAAAGGTTATATTTTTGTTTTTCAGGATGCACGGGGGACCTATAAATCAGAGGGTAATTTTTCCGATATACGGCCCCCAAGAAAAACTGATGAGACTGTTGATGAAAGCACTGACAACTATGACACGATCGACTATTTGATTAATAATATTGATAATAACAACGGCCGCGTGGGTCAGTGGGGAATTTCTCATCCCGGTTGGTATACAGCCATGGGAATGATTGATGCTCACCCTGCGCTTAAGGCAGCTTCTCCACAAGCTACAACAGGTGATCCGTTCATTGGCGACGATGCACACCGTAATGGTATTTATCGATTAATGCCACGTATGGCTTGGGCCTATCAACAAATTGCAGGTACGGCACCAGATCGTTATGATCCGTCCAAAATTGTGGTAAAGCCTGATTTCGGTACTAATTGGGGCTATGAATATTTTCTTAATGCTGGTCCCATCGATAAAATCAACGAGACATATTTTAAAGGGCAATTAGGTAGTGAATGGGAAGATGTGATGGCTCACCCCAATTATGATGAATATTATCAACGTCGCCATATACCAAAATATATGAAAAATGTTTTAGTACCGACCTTAAATGTTATGGGCTGGTTTGACGCACCTGATCCATATGGCACAATTGCTACTTATCAAGGGATCGAAAAACTATCGCCAGAAAATAAAAGTACCCTTGTAGGTGGACCTTGGGTTCATGGTGGTTGGCTTAGCAGCAAAGGGGAAGAACTCGGTGAAATATCCTTCGGTCAAAAAACAAGTGATTATTATAATAAAAATATTTTAATGCCTTTTTTCGAGCACCACCTAAAAGGAACAGGCGATTATCAAGTTGTGGAAGCACATATGTTTGAAACCGGGGGCAATAAATGGCATCGATTTGAACAGTGGCCACCTAAAGCAGTGAAAGCAACTCCCCTTTATTTTAACGATGATTTCACGCTAACATTTGATAAGCCAATGATTAATGGCAAAGACAGTTATATCAACGACCCTATGTTACCAGTCCCTTATTCAACAAAAATTGAGTTTGGTTATGCATATGGAGCTTATCGGATCGAAGATCAGCGTACAGCGTCCACTCGTCCAGATGTTCTTAGTTATACTACAAATGTGCTTGATAGTGACGTCACCATTGCGGGTCCAGTTATTGCAAAATTGATTACAGAAACTACGGGAACTGATGCAGATTGGTTTATTAAAGTGATTGATGTCTTCCCGGCCAGTGATGAAAATAACCCAGGATATCACATGCTGGTTGGTGCCGAAGGAATGCGTGCAAAATACCGCAAAAGTTTTTCTGATCCAGAGCCAGTAAAACCTAATGAAGAAACACAGATTAATTTTGAAGTGCGTGATAAGTTTCACACATTTAAAGCGGGTCACAAAATAATGGTTCAGGTTCACAGCACTTGGTTTCCTGTTTATGATCGTAATCCAGGCCAGTTCATGAATATATATGGTGCTAACAAAGAGGATTACTTAAAAACTAAACAAACAATTCACCGTAAAGTCAAAAATTCTTCCCATCTCGTTCTACCTGTTTTAGTTCGTTAAGAAATATTGAAAAAAGGCATGAATATGCGAATGAGAAATATTTGATTGATGAGTGTCTGCTTTGGGTCCAGACTGTGTGAAAAGTCCTCTCTTTCTGCTATAGTGATTTTTTAACCACAGCGGGGATTATTAATGACAGATTTCATTAAAGGTGAGGATCGAACGCAGGCAACATTGTTCCCCGATCAGCTTGATGATTATATTGCTGAGGATAGTCTGGTTCGTGTGATTGATGTTTTTGTCAGTGAGATGGAGCTTGGAGGTTTGGGCTTTAAGACTGTTCCCGCGATTAAAGGCCGTCCGGCCTATCATCCTGCTGTGATGCTGAAGATTTACATTTACGGTTATCTCAACCGCATTCAGTCGAGCCGCCGTCTTGAACGGGAAGCAGGTCGCAATGTTGAACTGATGTGGCTGACGTGCCGCTTGATGCCCGACTTTAAAACCATTGCTGATTTCCGTAAAGACAACGGTCCTGCTATTGCCAGGGTTTGTCGGGAGTTCGTTTTGATCTGCCGCAAGCTCAACCTCTTTACCAACGCTCTGGTGGCCATAGACGGCAGCAAGTTTAAAGCGGTCAATGCCCGGGATCGTAATTATACCAAGGGGAAGATCAAGCGCCGCTTACAGCAGATTGATCAGAGCATCGCCCGTTATTTAGGCCAGATAGAGAGCAATGACCGAAGTGGTGCTGACGATGTGGATTACAAGACCGAGCAACTGACAAGCAAGATCAGCAAACTTCAGCAGGAAGTGAACCGCCTGAACACTCTGCAGGAAGAACTTCTCAAAAAGAATGATCAGCAAATATCTCTGACCGATCCTGATGCCCGTTCCATGGCAACAAGTGGTCGGGGCAGCGGTATGGTCGGCTATAACGTGCAGAGTGCGGTTGATACAAAGCATCATCTGATTGTTGCTCATGAAGTGACCAATGTGGGTCATGACCGCTCGGCTCTTCATGATATGTCCGTCAAAGCAAAAGAGGTTACTGACAATGAAACATTAGACGTGGTTGCTGACCGTGGTTATTATAATGGCACAGAGATCAAAGCTTGTGAACAATCCGGCATCACATCATACGTTCCTAAAACCCACACGTCAGGCAGTTTAAGCAAAGGCCTCTTTGATAAGCGGGACTTTAAGTATATCAAGAAAGATGATGAATATGTCTGCCCGGCTGGAGAGAGGCTGATCTGGCGCATGAGAACGGTGGAAAGAGGCAAGGAACATAATAAATACTGGAGTAGTAATTGCCGGAGTTGTTCCCTTAAGCCCAAATGCACCACAGGCAAGAGCCGCCGTGTCAGCCGTTGGGAACACGAGGCGACTTTGGAAGCTATGGAAGCAAGGCTTGCCGAAAACCCTGACATGATGACGATCCGCAAATCCACAGTCGAGCATCCGTTTGGCACCATAAAGTCATGGATGGGGGCTACACACTTTCAGATGCGGACATTAAACAACGTCAGTACGGAAATGTCCCTACATGTGCTGGCATACAATCTCAAACGAGTGATAAAGATCATCGGTATTATCCCGCTAATGGAGGCAATGAGGGCATAATACGCTCTTTTTATTGATCGGAGGGTCACAAAGTGCTTCAGTGACGTGTACTTTATGATCGATTAATTAAAGACACTAAAAAACACCGGCTATCACGGGCATATAAGGACCAAGATTAAGAAAGTAGACAGGTTATAAATGATAAAATCCTAATGTCGACTTTTCACACAGCCTGGGTCGAAAGCAGGCTCTCAAAATCATCAATACTTTCTTTTTATATAAAGCTATTATTTGATAGATCCTTACTACACCGTAAGAACAAGTGGATTAATAGTAACACTAGTTTCAAATCACAGTTTGTATGTGAATGACTACCACTGCTATGCGCGGGGCTGTTTTAAAAAGAGAAAGGGGGGTAGGCTAATATATCTACGAATTAATGCAGATAATTATTACACTGGGCGCTGATGATGGACCCTATATGGACCCTAAAATAAAAAAGACCTAACGCTAATTATATTAAGTAGTTGAAAACAATGGAGGTGCGGACCAGATTTGAACTGGTGTACACGGATTTGCAATCCGTTGCGTAGCCTCTCCGCCACCGCACCATTTAGAAGAATTGAGTGTTTCGCATATTCGCTTGTTTTGTTCAAGACCTTTCTTAGTTTTGCTAAAGATTAAGCTACTATTCAGCCTCTATTAAGATATTGGCGGCTAGTATGTTTATAAATAATGAGGTCTGTGATGAAAAATTGTTTGGCTGTTTTAATTTTATTGATGTTGTCTGCGTGTGGGGCGGGGCAGTACGGGACCAGTTACCGTGCTTATATTGATCCCATGACCGCGAGCGATGTGATTAGGCTCGGCGAGAAACAAAAACCGATCATTATTCCCTCCTCCGATTTAAACCGGACGGTGCGCTCTTACCGCGAGCATAATTATATTGTGGTGGGCGAGAGCGCCTTTAACGGGGTTCAGGAAAGTACCGATAATGCCATGCGTCAAGCCGAGGAAATTGGTGCAACTCACGTGGTAGTTTCATCTGAATTTACCGATACCCAATCCCAGATTGCCTATGATTATCAGGATTTTTACCGCACTATATATGTTCATAAAGTCAAAACCGTCGATGGCAAGCAAGTCTATTATTCAGAAGCGGTCACGGTCCATGATACAGTCAGCGTTCCTTATACAAGATATTATAATAATTTTAATCAATGGGCGGTTTATCTGGTTCAGTCACTCAAACCGCGTAAATTAGGATTAATGCTTGTGGATTTAGATGCAAAATTACGCAGCGAAATTGGCCGTAATACGGGGGCTTATATTGATTTGGTTTTAGAAAGCTCACCAGCATTTTTTGCCAATATTATGGCTCAAGATGTGTTGATCGGTATTAATGGTACTGAAATCTTAAATAAATCACAGGCACAAACGCTTATTGATCAATTGGATATATCGGGCAAAACTATTATAGTTACGGTTCTTCATGAGGGTAAACGCAAAGATATTTCATTAGAATTTTATAAGTAAGGGAGTTTAGTGAGAGGGAATTATTTAATTTATTAAATAATCCATTTAAAGAAAACCCTTGACTGGCTTTGCTATTATAGGTAGATTTCACAATAGTAGATTACAACTGTAGTTTGATTATTGCAAGGCCAATCTGCAGGGGTTTTCACGGCGACAACCGTTACTCACTGACATCACCAAGAATGATGTACTACTTTAAACTATGTACAGCTTGTCTAAAGCCCCGCAAACGGCAGACCGCAAGTTAGTATAGCTAGTCATAGTTGTATGTTCAATTATTTATTGGGGTTGTTATGAGTATGGAGTATGATAAAGAAATAAAATTAGGAAATTATTTCATTGTGACTAGTGGCTATTGCGCGAGTGGTGGTCTTGTTAATAAAACAAAAGAGGCGCTTTTGTTTTTATCAGATGAAAATAATTTATTTAGAGTTGCCTCTTACGATGAAATTAAACAATATCAAGATCATCATCCCATTTTAAAAGGCTCATAAGCATAAAATTGCACTCTATATTTACTTTTTGTAAAATTTTTTCTTCTATTAATATGCTATAGTGTTTTATAGTAGAGTAAATTAGGAGTATCAAAAGTGAGCATAGAGAAAAAAACACAGAAAAGACCGATTGTTTTTGGACGTAAAAAAACATCTATTTCTGATAATAAAAATTCAAAATTGTCTGATAACTTGAGTGAAGATGATACATTAGATATGCTTCTTCATTATGCACAATTGGGTATGGAATTTGCCGAAAAATCTCTTATGGAAAAACCAAATTCATTCACTACAGAAGAAAGAACGCAGTTCGAGCAAAATAAAAATATGCTCGATCAAGCACCATTTCTTATCGAAACTTATAAAGAGCAGATGATGGAACATAAAGCTCTTCATAGAAAAATGATGGATATTTTAAAAAAATGCGAAGAAATTATATCGTCAGGTGATGATCAGGCCAAAGCAGAGGTTAAATCTGTTCTTAAAGAAGCCGACATACTATCCTATAACGAAGATGGGGAAATTGCTGTTAAGAAAGAAGCTTCTTGATTTGCAGTATATAGAAAGCATGAGTGAAAAAAAACCAATAATATTTAGTGAGGGCCCCGAGGACGATTTTGTCGAGGGTGAACAAACTATGGATTTATTGCTTCATTATGCCCAATCGGGGATTTTGGAGGCGGAGTATCTTATGCGGACCGACCCCGGATTATTCAGTGAAGAAGATGTTATGGATTTTGCCGCTAATAAAGTTGTATTGGCCAAAGTACCCGATGTATTGGAAGATTATAAACTTAAAGTTCGCGAATTTGAAACGCTGCAAGGGAAAGTTCAAAGTGTTCTTGCTCAATGCGATAATATCATTTCTCACTATGAAATTAGAAAACAAGAAGAACAGCCACATCAAGAGGCGGGGACTATTCGTTATTCACCAGACGGTGATATGATAGTAACGCCGGCTAAACCCATCAATAAATTATATCGTAAAGTCAATATTACCCTGCCAAAGCCTGATCGAGAATAATCGGTCTTTTCGCGCTAAAACATCATTTACGCAGACATTGATCCAGAGCGTCAGTTGCCAAAAGGGGGACTTGAACGTCATCTATTGAATTTGCGCCAAGGCCAAGGTGTTGATGCAATTCGTCTAAGTTTTCTTCTAGGTTTTCTATAATGCGCTCATCAGATGAATTTTTGATTTTATCTGCTATTGTCGCGCTTAATGTGGCGATTTCAGCGATTAAAGCCGGTTTGTGGATGCTTTGATAATTAGCTTTATAGTCGCTTTTGAGGGTGTCTCTGTGATCTAGATTAAGGCGGGCGACGCAATTGCAGTCATATTGGCTGTTGTTGCATTGATTATATATATTTGTGAAATAAAGCTGGTCTATTTGTTTGACGTTGGATAGATCAAGGCCATTGCTTTGATTGCGATCGCTACACGCACTTAAGGCGAGCAAGCAGAAGAAGATCAATTTAGCTCTTCTTGACATATAGAACTTTCGTGGCCCATTCGATTGTCCTATCATGCATTGGTGGTGCGTTGTGACTTTCTAGATGATAAAGGCCGGGGGCGGAGCCTTTGCTTAGGCGTTTTATATAGATCGGGCCGTCACTGACTTTGATGATACATTGTCTGCCGATACATTGTTCCTCGTCAACATCAATGCCGTTGCGAATATAGAAAATAATATCACCGTCTTCATAGGCAGGGTACATGCTATCGCCGGCGACCTTAACCGCAACCGATGTTTCATTAAGACCAGGAGGGGTTTCCACTTCGTCCATACCATCGCCGTGGGCATAATCATCAAAGGGTATATTAATACCCCCTGCGCCCACATAGCCCACAACGGGGGTGACACGGGGGCCGTCTTGGCGGCTATCGGTGCCTAATAAATAATCGGTGCTGCATTTAAACAGTTCGGACAAAGTACGGATATGCTCGTGCTCAGGCTCATCAACACCACTTTCCCAACGCGAAATAGTAGATTGTTTAACACCCATCAAACGACCAAGGTCTGTTTGATTAATATTTTTGGCGGATTTGCGCATATGTTTTAAGCGTTTTCCGAATTTATGTTTTGCTGCTCCATCCATACGCTCAGCGTATATGCTTTTAGCGGATATTTTAACGGATATTTGCGTATAATAATCTTGACATACTATACGTTAAACGTATAATAATCCTAACAAAGCGATATTAAAGTGATTCTTCTAAAATGCCTCCTAGTTATTGGCCTAGTTGAGAACGCTATTGGATAAATCACTTATCGCTTTGTTAAATAAGACGTTTTTTGGGTCTTCCTATGATTGAGGTTTCCATTCCCTTCCTCAATCTTCCCAAACTAATGAGCTTATATCTGGTAAGTGGGGTTCCTCCTAACTGCACTTACCTATCTAGGGAGCGGGTGAGTTTTTCTAATAATTTTGGCTCACCCGCTTTTTTTTAAAAAAATGAAAATTTTGAAAATAGATAATTTTATAAAGTCGTTATGGCTCTTAAAAAATAAAGCTCCTAAAAAATATATCAGGGCGAGGATAATATGGCGGAAATGTATATGCGAAATATTCGTGATTGGCGCGATAGCACTCTAATGCTCAGTTTTGAGGAAAAAGGCTATTTCGATGAATTGCTCAATCTGATTTATATTTATGATGATTGTTTACCTGATGATGACAATCTGATCTGTCGGGCGATGCCGGTTAATAAGAAAATCCACAACAGATTAAAACAAAAACTATTCAAAGCAGGGCTAATTGAAATCAAAGACGGATTTTACTTTAGCAAAAGAGCCTCTCAAGAGATCAACAAGATCAACGAAATCTCCAGTAAAAACAAAGTCAAAGCACAGAATAGGTGGGCTAAGTCGTTGAAAAACAACAATTCAGCCATTGCAGGGGCAATGAAAATAGAAGATGCGGCGGCACTGGTGAAAGGGAATCGTGAGAGGGATAGTGACAGAGAAAGTAAAAGTGAAAATTTACAATTTAAAAAAACAATAGCAAAAAATAAGTTAACCCAGAAAAGGACCAAAAATGACACTAAAAAATCCTCATACCGCAAATGCTCTTTACAACAAGTCCTCGATCCCGAAGCAGAAATTCCCGCCGACTATCGAGAATATGCCAGTGGTCAGGGGCTCTTTAATAGTGAACGGGTGTTCTGGGACTGGGCTAACTGGTGGGTTAGTGAAAATGGACAAAAAGCCGGTAAAGATGGATGGTTTCAAACCTGGAAGGCACGGGTACGTAAAGATGTCGAACGGCAAAACTCACCCAATAGAAATCATAATGGACCAAGAGGGGATCGCGCCTGTACCACAACCCTTGGCGCACAAATGGCGCTTGATCGACGACGAAATCGCCAGTGAGAAATATTGTAATTTTCATAAATCTAGCGTTCAAGTGGCTGATGAACCTTATTGGGGCGCAATATTAGCTCAAGGACAAGCAGCCCTTGAAGTGGCACCTTACGAGCATATTTTAACCCGACTTATCCGGCTTAAATTACAAAAGCCAACCCAATATATGGATCAGCATGCAGTAGCGGTCTTTTTAGAAGATATTTGCCAGCATTTAGAGAGGCACGATTATTGTTATCACGCTATTGATTTGGGCATCATCAGGTTGATTGAGTGCGAAGATGATAAGTTTTTTCCAACCATGAAAATTTTGCTTAAATATATCCATCCTATTCACTGGAAACTAAAAAAGCGCATTTTAAAAATCGAAGAAATATTAAAGAGAAATCACAAAAATGAACAGCAAGGCATTGTTATTAAAGATAAAAATAATGATCAGAAAGATCAAAAATCATGGCGGTAACCATATCGAAAACAGACCGCCAAGTCATTATTAGTTTGCTTGAAAATGGATCATCGAATGGGCGGATTTCTTTGAAATTTCCCGGTATTCGCAAAACACAAATTAACAATATTCGCGATGAAATTAATAGTGCTACTGAACAGACCAAGCGTAAATTAAAAAGTGATCCGTTGCTTAATCTTTATAATTCTCAATCCATAAATTTAGATGATTTATATGCAGCGGAATATATTCGCTATGCCTATACATTGATTAATGCAGGAATTACCATCAGGGTGATGAGTTTTGAGGGCTTCGTCGATGTATTTTGGGGTAGGCCGACTGAAGAAGAGGGACGATTACAAACACGTATTCAAAATCAATATTCAGCATGGTTTGATCAATGTAGCAAAAAAAGGATTAAAACGGGCCCCCTTGTTCATTTACTAACTGAGCCTGTGACATTGCGTGATACGGATAAATACTATGGCTACCGCAACGGCACTACGCGTAAATTCGTTGTTCAAGGCCTTAAACTTTATGTAGAAATGTTCAAACCTAATAAAGCACTTGATTTTTAAATATTTTAAAGGAATTATGAATAAAAAAGGGATCTGGGATGAGTTTTGAGGGAAATTCGCAAGATATTTTGTGGTTTTTTGCCATGTTTTTCGTAACAGTGCCGCCTGTTTTACGCTTTCGTGAAAATTTGCGAGTCCCCGCTTTGGCAACTATTTTGGTCTTTGGCTTTTATTGCCAAGCCTTTTGGATGCCTGATTTTTTCAATATATATCACTGGTTCTGGATCTTGGTGATTTGTGGCTTGATCGGTTTTTGTTATTTTGTCTGTGGTTTTATCGTTCATTATTTGTGGTTAAATTTTCGTCGTAAAGAGGAATTTGAGTTTATTAACACCAACCTCTTTATGGTGTTTATTAAGGGCTGGATTAATGGCAGTCATTGTTTGATGAGCCAGGATTATATTGTTAACATCAGACGTTTTAAAATAAGTGCCTTAAAGTGGAAAGATATTAACCAAATTCAATGTGGTAGGGAAAAAAATAAAAGCAAAGACCTAATATTCATAAGCCTTTTAGGGGGTAAATTACCGGAAGGTGGGCATTCGCAGATCATTATTTATCAGAATGATTGTGATTTTAAAGCATTGATTGGTAAAATTTATCAACAATTTCCAACTATTTCACTGGATTGGCAGGCGCGGATATGGGACAACGCGTTAGGCGAGCGGTTTTCACTTTTTGTTAAATGAAATGAAAATAGTGATGGTTTGCTTTTTATTTAATGTTTTTAAGGAAATATGAGCTTATGTGGTTGGTTTTTGTTATATTCATTGTGCCTTTAGCCACTGGTTTATATTTATGGCGAAAGTCTGAACCGCCGCGAGTGATTTATTTAATATGTTTTGCGGTTTCGCTTCTGGCTTTGATAATCATTACCATAAGCGGCAAGACCATTATCCTTCTTATGGGATTAGGAGTGTTTCTTAGCGCGACCAGCTTTTTCGCAGGAACATTTTTATCAACATTTCTACGCAATTATTCTAAAAAATAAAGATCTTGATAAGGCCAATTGCCTTTATTTATGGCCCCAATCATCAGGGTCATCATTATTATTAGGGCTAAGGCCAATGATGTCGCCTTCTGTGTTGATGCCAAGGCCTAATACAGTGCGGTTGGCATAATTAAAATAGGCGGCAACTTGGTTTACTTCTAATATTTCGCCGTCGGTTATGCCAAGATCACGCAATTTTTCGATGGCGCGTTCTGAAACTTCACTAGGGGATATGGTCAACCATTTAGCATATTGAAGCAAGGCGGCATGTTTTTTATCAAATGCTTTTTTAGGTTCAGAAATTTCCAATGCTGCGCGGATGTTTAGGGCGCTTTCCTCATCACCAATCAATCGTGCCATGCCAGCATAATGATGTTCAACGCAATAAGAACAGCGGTTTAAAATGCTTACATAGACGCCGATGGCCTCTAAAAATTCCTTGGCAAGGCTATTGCCGGGATGATGGAGAACATACTTATAAAGGCTCATATGCCCTTCCATAGTATGGGGGCGAAGCGAATGGGCCATCATTACATTATCTATATTATTATCGGGGCCTTTAATGCGGTCATAAAGTTTTTTTAATTTACCCGTAGCATCCTTATAAGGGATTGTTTTAATCCAAGCCATTTTGTTATCCATATATTTTTGCTGATAAATCCTACTACAGCTTTCTGATATTGGCAAATTTAACAATGTTCTTCTAAAAAACTAAGCAGACGTCGGGTGTTGCTGGTTTTAGTGATGTTACCGTGCCAAACAGCATAAAGGGAAAGGGATTCTGCTTGCCAATCAGGCAGGACATGAACCAAACTTCCATCTTTGAGTTTATCTTTGATCAGCCAATAGGCCACTGTGGCGATACCACTACCATACAGGGCAAATTTAATCATTGAATCGGCACTATTGGCTGTTATGTTGCCAATCAAATCTATTTGAACGGGCCTTTTTCCGTCTTTGAGTAAGGTTCTGGTGTTGGGAAGCATTTCATGCTTTATCCAATTCCAGTCGCTTAAATCTTCTGGACAAGTGGGGACGGGGTGTTTGGCATAATATTCAGGAGAACAGGCAAGGGTTCTTTTCATTTCAGCAATCTTTTTAGTGTTTAAAGAGCTGTCAGGCATAGTGCCCATGCGAAAGGCAATATCAATGCCATCTGCGGTTAAATCCTGTATTGTATCTGAATAATTGATGTTCAATTGTATATGGGGGTTTTGTTTGTTAAATTCTGCAAATTGTTTAGTGATAATGTCGCCGGTCAAAGAAATGGGCAAGGTGATTTTAAGTTTACCCTTTGCTGAATTATGACCGCTCACTTTACTTAAGCCAAGTTCAGCCTGATCAAGCATTTCAATTGCGTGGTTATAAAGAATTTCCCCCTCCGTAGTTTTAGAGAGCTTGCGGGTAGAACGGTATATTAGGGTTGTTCCTAACCGCTCTTCCAATTGTGATATTTGATAACTTACGACCGACGGCGATAGGTTAAGGAATTTAGCCGCACGACGAAACGATCCGCGCTTTATGGTTTCGGCAAATATGGCCATTGCTTTTAAATTATCAATCATCAGGTTTCCATTATACAAAATTATAGTGCAATGTAAATTAATTATACTGGCTATCTAAATTAAAATCAGACTGATAAGATCAGCTCACTGATTATTTTTAAATCAAAATAAATATACGTTGGTTAGGTTTTTTATGTCTGTTATTTTTGCAATGAGCTTGTTTGCTTTTAGTATGGCGATTACGCCGGGTCCGAATAATCTTATTTCATTATCCAATGGCGTAAATTACGGCTTTAAAGGCGCACTTCCTTTTGTCTTTGGTGTGATGGTTGGTTGCTCGCTTTTAATGTTGTTAACGGGGCTTGGCCTTGGTCAAATTGCTGCGGGTAATGATATGTTTATGAAAATTATGAGCTTTGTTGGTGCGGGTTTCATTAGCTTTCTAGCTTTTAAAATTGCCACGGCGGAGCCTGAATTAAAAATTAATGATAAAGGAAAACCTGGTTTTCTGCATGGTGTTTTCTTTCAATGTATCAATCCTAAAGCATGGATCGGCACGCTCGCGGGGATCAGTGCTTTCAATGTTGTGGGAAATTTTGATGGCTTGCTTGTTTTTATTATCATTTATGCGGCCATAGTGTTTTTTGCTGTTTCCACATGGGCCTATGCGGGATCAAAAATTGTCCGCTTTTTAGGAAATAGAAAAAATCATAGAATTTTTAATATTGTCATGGGTTTAAGCCTGTTTGCGGTTGCGGTTTATTTATTTTTCATGCAAATCACAGAGAAAATATCTTAAAGGGTTTTTCATGACTATTATCATTGCTATGTGTCTGTACGCATTTACTATGTCGATAACACCAGGGCCGACCAATATTATTACCATGACGATCGGTGTTAATTATGGTTTTAAAAAAGCATTACCATTTGTTTTAGGATCAGTATTAGGCTTTACGTCTTTATTGTTGGTGATGGGCTTTGGGCTTGGTAAAGTTGCCGCTGAAAATGAGCTTTTTTTGCAGATTTTGAACTATTCTGGCGCCTTCTTCATTTGTTATATGGGCTATAAAATAGCGAGAGCCCACCCAAAAGTAAACGTTGAAAAGAGCAGTCTTCCGGGCTTTATGCAGGGGGCTATATTGCAATGGTTCAATCCTAAATCATGGATCGCAACGCTCGCTGGGATTGGTGCTTTTAAACTTGTGGGAAAAGTCGACCAGTTTGCATTATTTGTAGTTCTTTACATTATCATCGGTTTTTTATGCGTTTTGACATGGGCTTATGGTGGCTCTAAAATAGCAAAACTGATCCGAAACGATCATAATTTGCGGCTGTTTAATCAAATCATGGGTATTGGATTAATCGGGGTTGCCGTTTATTTATTAAGCCTACAAATTCATTAATTCTCAAAATTTCGATATAAAAAAGTTTATTTTTTTACTTTGTGTTTATCATTATACTATAAGTAATAGATACAGTGTAACATATATGAGTAACATATATGAAAAATTGAGAGATTATTTTGATACTAAAACCGCACCAAGGAACAAATAGAGACGTCGCTTTGCTTGAGAATTTTTTTATTCTGAGCGAGCGGCTTTGGACGGATGCAATATTACATGATGCGTTCAACAGAGTAGGGGTTGATGGCTATTTTGATATGGATGAATATTTAAAAATTCATAGCATTATTACACAATATTGGGAAGAACTTGGCGGTGATATATATCTTGGGGATTTGATGCTTTGTGAAGCGATTGTTCGCAATATTGCTGCGGATAATTTTATTGAAATTGAATGTCCGAAAACAGTTGAATTCATTGAAACGCACCGACCAAAAAGGCATGAGGACGGTAGTTTAATGCATGGCATTGCAGCCTCTGTCGATGAGGTTCTTGAGTTTATTGCCGATCTTAAATCTATGGTTGGTATCGTTGAGTTTTGTGAAAATACTAAATTCGCCTATGCCACGGGCGATAGAGATAAAATTGAACAGACCCAATTAAAAGAAAATTATCTGGCAGAAAGATACCGCAGCAAGCGCGGCTATATGGATAAACTAGGCTATAATGAAGCCTTTTCTGTGTTAAGGGATTTGCTTTTAGGAAAATATAAGCAAGATTCTAAATCACCACGCCTAAGAGAACGGATCGAGCAGGGTTTACAGTTTTGGGACTATTAAGTTCTTGATACTTCTTAGAATTATAAGAAATTATTTGGGAAAATCATAGTGCGCCACATGTGGGCACAGGGGCTATTATCATAGCCTAGCCCTTGTTCTGGATCACGCCAATTTCTTGCGATAATGTCCTTAAAATCATCTAAGGATACCACCACATTAGGGTCGAAACTATAAACATCATTGATGCAAATCTGCCGTGAGGTCATATACCATTTATGATTTCGCGCATATTCCGCGTCTTTAAAGATATAAGGCTCAGGTTTATAATCTTCGCCAAAATAACGGATGTAGGCCTCGGGATAAGGATAGCCCACAGCCTCATCAGGGATAAAGCGTAGCGATTGGTGATAACGAATGGCCCATGACACTTCTTCGTCGACATAAGGTTCAACCAGTTGGGCGCCGTAATAGCCGTGGTCTGTTTTAATGTAAGAGCCGACGCTGATGTCATGAAGCAGGCAAGCGAGGATGGTTTTTTCAGGAAGGCCGTTTATTTTAGCAAGACGCGCACTTTGTAACAGGTGACTAGAAGGCCCAAAGCGTTTTTCAAAAAATTCCAACAAAGTAGGCTTGTCGGACATACGCGGCAGACGAGGGTCGTGACCCATATGGTATACCTGACCAGGCTTTAAGGGAACGCGGGGGCCAGATTCGCGGCCATAAGTGGTGCAGATCGCGGGCTTTGTTATGCGTTTTTCAAGCTCGTCATTCATGGCTTGTTCTAAGGCATCAGCTTTTTGATTTGCATTCATGGCGGCAAGAGCGCCAACGCCACCAACGTACGTCAGAAATTTCCGTCTATCCATCATATCCTCCCAGATTATCTGAGCTTATATAATCACAAAATTAACTATAATGTCAATAAAACTAGGAATAGTACGCCTTAAGGATGCTTTGAGAGTGTTTCGTTACAAGAAATTATTGGGGAAAATCATCGCTCGCCACATGTGGGCACAGGGGCTATTATCATAGCCTAGCCCTTGTTCTGGATCACGCCAGTTTCTTGCGATAATGTCCTTAAAATCATCAATGGATACTTTTACATTTGGATCAAAGCTATAAACATCATTGATGCAAATCTGCCGTGAGGTCATATACCATTTATGGTTTTTGGCATATTCGGCGGCCTCATAGATATAGGGTTCTGGTTTGAAATCTTCACCGAAATAACGGATGTAGGCTTCGGGGTAGGGATAGCCCACGGCCTCATCAGGGATAAAACGTAATGATTGGTGATAGCGAATGGCCCATGAAATTTCTTCGTCGACGTAGGGTTCAACCAGTTGAGCACCAAAATAACCGTGGTCTGTTTTTATAAAGGCGCGGCCGCTGATATCATGAAGTAGGCACGCAAGGACAATTTTTTCAGGAAGGCCGTTTATTTTAGCAAGGCGTGCGCTTTGTAATAAGTGACTGGCATCACCAAAGCGTTTTTCGAAAAATTCCAACAAAGTCGGTTTGTCGGACATGCGCGGTAGACGAGGGTCGTGACCCATATGAAAATATTGGCCCGGTTTTTTTGAAATTTCACTGCCTGCTTCGCGGCGAAAAGTTGTGCAGATGGCTGGTTTAACCACGCGGTTTTCAAGTTCGTCGGTCATGGCTTGTTCTAAGGCGTCGGCCTTTTCATTGGCACTCATCGCTGCGAGCGCACTGGCCCCGCCCACGTAAGCTAAAAATTTGCGTCTATCCATTTGTTTCTCCCTAAATATATAAAACATGGAAGCATAATTCAGGGCAGAATGTCAATAAACTTAAGCCATTAAGGTTTGGAATAACTCAATGATCAAATTGATTGCTATAATCAACGGCGATACCGTAATCAGGATCTTCATCAGGCATCAGTTCGACCATGCTCCCTGCTTTATGTAATAATTCCTTACAGTCGGGGCTTAAATGGCGAAGATGGATGGTTTTATCGCGCTTGCTATAGCGTTCGGTTAAGGCCTCGATGGCTTGAAGACCCGAATGATCCCAAACTCGACTTTTCATAAAATCAACCACAACATCATTAGGATCGTCTTTAGGGCTAAACATATCCTGAAAGTTGGCACTACTACCGAAGAATAACGGGCCGCGCAAATGATAAATTTTTTGGCCTGATTTATTTATTTCTGTGCTGACGGTGACCCGTTTTGAAGCCCGCCAAGCAAAAACTAAGGCAGAAACAATGACGCCGACGACGACTGCAACAGCAAGGTCACTATAGACGGTTACGAAAGTAACTAAAATAATGACAAAGGCATCATGAAGGGGAACCCGGTGCAATATCGTAAGGCTTGACCATGCAAAAGTGCCGATTACGACCATAAACATAACGCCGACCAATGCCGCCACAGGAATTTGCTCAATCAACCCAGAAGCCCAAAGAATAAAGGCCAACAAAAATAACGCCGCCGATATGGCTGATAGTCGTCTGCGACCACCAGATTTTATATTAATCATGCTTTGACCGATCATGGCGCAACCGCCCATGCCGCCAAAAAAGCCCGTTACCACATTGGCCAGACCTTGGGCCGCGCATTCACGACTGGCGCCGCCGTGACTTTCAGTCATTTCAGAGACTAAATTTAGGGTCAACAGTGATTCAATAAGGCCAATCGCCGCTAGAATAAAAGCATAAGGCAATATAATCATCAATGTCTCTAGATTAAAGGGCACATCGGGAATGGCAAAATCGGGGAGGCTACCTTTAATGGAGGCAAGATCACCAACCCTCGGCACATTAATATCAAAAACGATCACGATCAGTGAAACCACCAAAATGCCCAATAAAGGTGCGGGCATTGAGCGGATAACTTTGGGCCCTGCCCAGATAACAAACATTGTCAAAAGCACCAGGGCAATGGTTAGATATAGAGGAAGCCCGGTCATCCAAACACTTATACCGCTAGCATCTTTGAATTTAAATTGGCTTAATTGGGCAAGGAAAATAACGATAGCAAGACCGTTTACAAACCCAAGCATCACTGGGTGAGGGACCATGCGGATAAATTTACCCAATTTAAAAACACCCGCTAAAATTTGAAAAATGCCCATTAACACGACGGTTGCAAATAAATATTGAACACCGTGGGTTGCCACTAAGGCGACCATGACAACGGCAAGAGCCCCCGTAGCCCCAGAAATCATGCCCGGACGCCCCCCTAAAATGGCCGTGATTAAACCAACAATAAAAGCCGCATAAAGCCCTACCAATGGGTGAACGCCTGCGACAAAAGAAAAGGCCACCGCCTCTGGCACTAAGGCAAGGGCGACTGTTAATCCTGATAATATTTCTGTTTTATACAGGCCGATTAAGCCTGATGCTGTCGGCTCATTAATCGGTAAGTCTGGGGCGGGTTGCATGAATTTTCCTTGGTATTTAGTATCAATTTACTAAAAACTATAGTCTCTATAACTTGAAGTGAGGGGACTATAGCGAGGTAAAATATAAATGCAACAAAGTTTAAAGCTGATATATAAAAGCGGGTCTAACTTGATTTGTCAGAAATATTCAATAACCAGTTTTTGGCAAGAGTTTCCGATTTCAATATTTGATCCTGCGCCATTAATTTATTGAGGATTCTAATTTTTTCTTTGCAGGCGAAAAACCGTTATCCGCAGAGATTATATACCACATCAGCGCGATCGCTTCGTTGATTATAACACCATCACCATTTTCGTAAATAGTGCCAAGTATATATTGTTGTTGAGGATTATTAAAAATATTAAGGTCAAAAACACCATTAGCTAATGATTGATAGACAGCATTTGTGGTTTGTGGTTTTGCATCTTCGGCCTGAGAAAACGAGATTGGCATAATGATTAAAGCCAATGTCATGCCTACATAACGTGCAAAAAACCTGAAATAATAGTTTTTCATAACTTCCCCTTATTGCCAATTTATGGCTTATCTATATTGATTGCTTCCTAGTTTTTATTGTTTCTTCTTTTATTTAGTTAACAAAGTATTAACCAAAAGAAATTTTTTTGCAACTAAAATTTATATTTTTTGAATATATATATATGTAAGGTTGTATTATTATAATAATAACTGGCCAGCTTCACTGCGTAAGGCTGTGATTTGGTCTGTATTGCCGACGGCTTGGTACAATGTTTCTGCTTGCCTATAATAAGTTGTGGATTTTATTTTATTGCCAAAATTATTTTCCAAACGTGCCATATATTTAACCACATGGGCTTCGTTTAAAGGGTCTTTTGATTGTTGGAAAAGGCTGCGGGCTAATTGATAAGACTGAAGAGCGGCGTCATGATTTTTTAATGTAAATTCCAGATAACCAATATTCCAATGGAGATTGGCTTCTCCTAAAACGTCATTGTCGGCACGGTAAATTTCAAGAGCATTTTGATAGGCGTCTCTGGCCTTTTCAGGATTTCCTCCCTCTCGTTCAAGGTTACCAATATAAGTGTAAAGAGTGCTGATGCTTTTTGGGGAATTAATAGTCTGTGCTATTTTTAAGGCATCATTATAATGAATACGCGCCGCATTGGGACGGTTTAATTTTATTTTAATTTTAGCATATTTGATCAAAAGATTAATCTGTCCTTGCGGGTAATCCATATCCTGGGCAATATTTAAGGCACGGTCATAATGGGTTAAGGCGTTCATTATGTTATTGCGTGATATTTCTAAATCGCCAAGATGTTCTGAAGTGAGATAGATGCCGCGAATATTTTTATCTTCATCAAAGGCCTTTAGGGCTTTCATAAAACTATCATACGCAGGATTAAGACGATTTTTATTTAACTGATCATAGGCATTATTAAGATTATCATTGCCGCTTACCTTTATAGATGAGGTATCAATAAAATAAGTTAACATACTGATCATGATGATCAGTATGAGAGCCGACCCAATAAAGGTCCGTGTTTTACTGGGTAATGTCTTAATATGGCTGAAAAAATACCTGATATAATTTATCAGCACATAAAGAGCGATAAAAACTTTATTAAAAAAAATGTAAAAAAATCTAGCCATGACCTTAGTTTATAGTATTTTTTATCAGTTACAAACATTTGGATTTGAAGCTTATATTTTTTTTAATTTAGCCCCTTGACTTTATGGGGACCCGCTATGACACTTTATAGCTAATAGGGGTTTGTGCGCCAGAAGGGTGGCATTTTATTTAACCTCCGGCTTAGGCTGATTTTACAATTTTACTTAACATATTTAGACAAAGTGTCAGACTTTTATAGTTTGAGGCTTTGTTTTGTTTTTTTTTCAAATAAAAGGAGAAAGCGATGGCCTTTCCAAGCGCTTGGGCGCAAAAACAAACTATAACCATTGATAATACAAAAGTCAGTGGAACAGGCTCACATACAAACGTACAAGTTTTAATAACACTTGATCATCTTGACAAACGCATTTCTGATGTTGAGCTTAATGTGGCGGAAAAATATGTTCGCAATGAGAATTTTTTGCGCCTTGAAAATCAAATTTTAAGCAAACTTGAACGCATCGAAATGAAAATCGATCATAAGGCCGATAAATGAGCCCTGATCAATTAAGGATAGAGATCATAAGGCCCGTGTTGAAAGACATGGGCCTTTGGTCTGTTGCGGTCGAGCAATTATTGTTAGGCACCGCAATTCATGAAAGTGACGGTCTAAAACGTATTCGTCAATATGGTGGCGGCCCTGCGCTTTCTTACTATCAAATGGAACCTGATACGCTTAATGATCTATATGATAACTACTTAAGATATAGGCCGCAACTATTTGATATATTGGAACAATATAAGGTTCAGCATTTAAGCAATCAACAAAATTTAACCATTAATTTAGCCTATGCTACTGCGGCGACAAGGTTGCAATATTTTCGCGTACCAGAAAAAATCCCAGTGACCCTTAAAGGCCAAGGCGATTATTGGAAAAAATATTGGAACACAAATAAAGGCAAAGGCAGCGTTGAACAATATATCAACCATTATAAACAAAATATAACTAAGGATTTTCAAAATGCCCTATCATAATTTTCCAGAACAAGAAAAACAAAAACGCCGCACCCAAGCCCGACTTGAGATGGGCGCGCGGCCAAATATAAATGACGACGATATTGATTTTGCATTATCAATGTTAGAAGAAACCTCACCAATGATCATTGAAACGTCTAAACCAACCCCACTTTTAGAGCCGCAAAGTGAATTGGCAAATGAGCCTTTTAAATCAAATTTTTCATATCAACCCTTTAATCCGCCAAAAGCATCCCTCGACCAACAAATCAACAGCTTTTTAAACTCTCCTGATCCTACCATTGAACATTTAGAACAAAAATACAAAGCCCCGGATGATTATTCTCCCGGTCCTTACGGACAGATGGCCATAGATTATTATAAAAAATTAACACCACAGCGATCATTGCGAGAGCAACGCAAAAATAAAGCATTTCCCGGCATAGCTTATACTGATTTGAAGATGCTAAAAGATGCTGTTTCTTCCGTAGAAAAGGATGCCGCTAATGGTCTTCCAGTTGAAGGACAAAGAGACAATCTACCATCGTTATGGCCCAAATGCCCATGATAATGTAAAATGGGTATCTCCAAAGGGATATATGGAAGCCGTATATGACCGTCATGGTGATTTAGTTACAGATGCGCTTAATATGGGTACTTTTAATTATGCACCACCAACTGATTATTTAGCTCATATTGTTAAAGATGTTGCCCCTTATTACTTTAAAGGCAATACCGAGAATGATCCTACTGAATTTTTGCAACGGGATATGAAAATTCCAGAATATTTTTTAGGTCTGCCTCGTAATTATTTTAGGACGAAGCCAAAAAAACAATGACGTGTGCTATTTAATGATATATACTCTTTATAGGAGAGTTAAATGAGCAAGTTGATCAAAATTCTTATTGGGTTATTCATTATCCATAATATTTTCTTTGATAGATTTATTGAAGAGTACCATAACCTTGTCGTCTTAACAGATCAGGCAAAAACGGGTATAGAATTGTATAATTTCAATAGTGAAGATTACTATAATCGAAAATATATTTTATCGACTATAATAATTACAGAGCCATATTCTGTTGTTTTTCACATAACCCCTGACGATGTAAAAGCACAACATTCAATCTCTGTGCGTTTAGGGGAGAATGAAGTGTTTGATTTAAACGCAGAGCAAATATCACAATTACCTAAAGGGGTTATTGAAACTAAATTTGCAAAAGGTGGCACACTTGAATATACCACAGACAGTTTTGAATCTACTGAATATTACACATTATATTTTGCTAAAATAAACATATCTGACCAAACTCCGTTGATCATTACGGTGACCACAATTGATGAGCAAGGGCAGCAAAAAATTGACCGTGCCACTATCAACCAAAAAATCGAATTTGGCACATCGTCACGTTTTTGGAGCGGCTTGATGAGTGTTTAAGCACCAGTATCATAATTGCCAATCTGTTATGACTAAAAAATACATCTTCTGAGGAATGATAATGCAGCTTATTGCTTTTATTTTATTTATACCAGTTCTTATCGTGAATTTAATAGTCAGATATCATTATAAAGATGATAATAAAATGGCCTATTTAATGCCGATTATTGCATCAATATTATTAATTTTCTTGCCTCTAGTGCTTTTCTTCGGTCAATTTGAAGCCAGTCTTGCTATTTTAATTCTTATATTTAGTGCAAATATTTTCGCAGCGCTTGTGGCTCACGCAATTTGGCACTGTTTTCACCGCTTAGGCCGTGATAAAAAAAGTAATAATTAATAAAACCATCGCCATTATCATCATTCTTTTATCCTATGCTTTTGGGGTTATATTCTACACCTAAAAATAACCACCTCAATAAAAACCAGTCTATACTATACTATGGTTTAGTGTTATATTAATATACAACCTTAAAATAGTATTTATCTTCTGAGGAATAATAATGCAGCTGATATTTCAATCGTTGGACAATCACGTAAGCTAACAGAAAAAGATGCTTTTAATTCAGGTCAATTTTTAAGAACAAATAACTATAAGGATGTTCGAGGAATTCATGTAGATACCAAACCGCCTAGAAATGGTACAATCGGTCTCTACAGGCGTTGGGTGGCAATCCCTACACCCAGAAATAAACCAGTGGCACCTAAAAAATAGAGGAATGATCAGTTGAAAATATATTTTTTGATTGCAGTAATAGTTGTCTTCAATATTAAAGCAGTGGCAAAGGACGACCCTCTTTCCCCTATTCAGTTAGACAAAGGTAATATTTGTGGCATTGAAGTAGGTTATAATATCCGAGAGCTTTTATATGATGGTGCAAAAGTAACCGTTGAGCGCGTCATGGGGGAAGGCGATTTCTATCTTAAATATAATTTCAATATTGATACCTGCGGAATTGTTAGTGCTGTTACTGACGATAATGGTGATGTATATCGTGTGAGAATAGGCCCAAATAAATACGAAACAGCAGATGGAGCTCGTGTAGGTATGACCCTGCGGAAATTAAAAGTTATTTACCCAAAGGCAGTTTTAGTTTTTCAATTTGATGGAATGGACAATGTAGGGAGCCACTATAGTTTTTCGATTGAAAAGCTTGGTGCTTTCAGCATTGACGCCTCTTCCATTATTAAGAAATGCGGCGATAAATTCCCCAACTGCGAAGAATATATGATGGATCTCAAATCGCACAATTTTTTTACTTATTAATCCCCATGTTAAACAACTCTCCGCAATAAACTGACGCTAAAGCGTTAATCAAAACAAATTAAAATTTTTAACACCTAAAAATAACCACCTCAGCAAAACCAGTCTATGCTATACTATGGTTTAGTGTTATATTAATATACAACCTTAAAATAACATTTATCTTCTGAGTAATAATAATGTTAGAGAATATTTTAAATTTTGGGTAATTTGTATGTTGAAGAAAATATTAATTTACCTTTCAGGCGTTGCAACTCCCTTTGTTTTGATGGCGTTATTTATTGCTTATGTCCCCCATACAAAAGACAACTACGATGTGATCGTGAATGCACAAGGCAAGCTTGTGGAAATGGAATTAAGTGATCAGGATTTCACTGCTAGAGGTGCTAAAGTTAATAATGCTGACCCGGTTGTTAATGTATATGAATTAACACTGGATGGTTACCGAATGATTTTCAAACGAGACTTGAATTATACCGAACCGAGAATTTATATCAGTGCTATATCGGATTTCGGCGATCATTATATTATTGAACCTGAAATTAAGGATAACATAGACTGTATTTTTTATAATGAAACGACTGAAGAAAGCCGTGAACGCGTGATCGGCTTAGGTGATTTTGATATTAGTTGGATTAATTGTATGCCACGAATTGAAAGGGATGGTGTTTTTATAACCCAAGCGGTATTGTTTTCTATGATAGATGAAAATGGGGAAATAGTCGGAAAAGAAAAAATCACTTTTTCCATCATTAAAAACGGTTATTTTTCCTATTCAAGGTTTCCATAATCATTCAACAAAAAATTTTGATACTAATAAACCCCCGTCCTTAATTGGGCGGGGGTTTTTTGTCATTATAATCATTATCCCAAGGGGTATAGCGCGACACCGGTAAAATAGGGATGGGCGAAAAATAAGGCACTGTAGAGCACCGCGGTTGAAACAAGTTTTCTAATATCTTTTGACAATGGTGCTGGCTCGGGTTTTTGCCACGCTCCTTCGCGTTTATTAATGATCATCATTTCAAGCAAAGCCCAAAGCAACAAACCACCAAATAAAATCACCGAACGATCATCGCCGTTTGATAAAAGATGAGCCGCAGCCCAAAGTCCAACCCCCATCAACATGGGATGGCGAATATGGCGTCTTATGGTAGCTTGGCCTTTAGCACAAGCTATAAGAAACAAAGCGACAAACATAATGATTTTGCTGACCAGTGGCGCTGATGCTAATGTTTCGTAGACTTTACTAGGCTCGCTCGCTTGCCAACCCATAACCATTAAAATGATGCTCAGTATAATCATTAAGGCAAATAAACCGCGATACCCATTACCGATTTTGCCAACTAATGTTTGTTTAATAGAGGGGCCAAGCCCCGGAATAAAATGAACAACCGCCCAAAGTGACACTCCTGCAACCAACATATTCATGATCTTCTCCCTGTGTTATATATTTTTAAGTGAGCCTATAGAATAAATTAAAGACGGGCAATATCTTTCGGGCAATGTCTTTAAGGTCACTGTGACGCTTTAATGTAATATTATAACCACTTATCCTTGCTCCTTTAAAATTTAAATGCTAGCCTGTTATATCAAATTTTGGCTACGTATAATAGGGACTTGGTTCATGAAAAAAATCAATGATGTTATTTTAACAATTACGCTGTGTGCAGTGGCGATCGCCGCGCCGCAAGTTGTTATGGCAACGGGTGTTAATGTTGGTGGTAAATATGCTTCTTATGAATTTCGCAATATTGGGCCAACCCGTGGTGGTCGGGTTACGGCGGTTACGGGAACTGTGGCGGCACCCTCAACATTTTACCTCGGCGCATCGGGCGGCGGATTATGGAAAACGGAAGATTACGGCACCACAT
>FLOH01000431.1_pt1 | contig 93584 bp, 78 predicted proteins | sample 756751 | NCBI WGS metagenome assembly FLOH01 (sample SAMEA4026879, study PRJEB14308) | marine metagenome | biome: coastal water; material: water | depth 74 m
AAAAGCTTATATGGCAATTAAAAACAGTAAAAAATCAATATTAAGGAACTTAAAAAATTGAAATTATAAAAAAGTGTTCTCAAATTAACCTAAAAAACTGAAATTGTTCTTTTGCAACGGTCTTAGATTATTAGCTATTAACTTTTAAAAAAAATACACATGAATTCATCAAAAAAATTCGACGCCATTGTTATTGGAACTGGTATTAGTGGCGGGTGGGCAGCCAAAGATCTTTGCGAAAAAGGGCTTAAAACACTAGTCCTTGAACGCGGTCGTATGGTTGAGCACATTAAAGATTATCCAACCATGAATATGGATCCATGGGATTTTAAATTTGGCGGCAAACAAACGCAAGAAGAAATCAAACACCAGCTCAAACAAGACCGAACAGGTTATGTTACCAATAAAGCTCACAATCATTTTTTTGTTGATGATTTAAAACATCCTTATAATGAAACCAAACGTTTTGACTGGATAAGAGGTTATCAAGTTGGAGGCCGTTCATTGGTTTGGGGGCGTCAAAGTTACCGCTGGAGTGATTTAGATTTTGAAGGCAATAAAAAAGATGGTATTGCTGTTGATTGGCCCATCCGTTATAAAGATGTGGCGCCTTGGTATGATCTTGTAGAAGAATATATTGGTGTAAGTGGACAAAAAATGGGTTTACCTCAATTACCTGATGGTAAATTTGAGCCACCCATGGAAATGACTTGTGTTGAAAAACACCTCGAAAAAAATATTTCAGAAAACTATACCGATCGGGTGATTACCATTGGTCGGACTGCTCATATTACTAGCGACAAACCTCATGAAGGACGCACCAAATGTCAATATAGAAATCGCTGTATGCGCGGTTGTCCTTTTGGCGGCTATTTTAGCAGTAATTCATGTACTTTACCTGCTGCATACAAAACAAATAACATGACACTTAGACCCAATTCTATTGTTGCTGAAATTATTTACGATGATAATTTAAAACGCGCTACAGGTGTTAAAGTAATTGATGCTGAAACCAAAGAAGTGATGATTTTTGATGCTAAAATTATTTTTTGTTGTGCTTCAACTGTTGCATCAGCATCTATTTTATTGCAATCAAAATCGGAGCGGTTTCCAAATGGTTTAGGAAATGATTCTGGTGAATTAGGTCATAACTTAATGGATCATCATTTTAAAGCAGGAGCCACAGCCAAATTTGATGGTTTTGAAGATCAATATTACAAAGGACGTCGCGCTAACGGTATTTACATCCCTCGTTTTAGAAACTTAGGAGATAAAGCTACCAAACAGAAATTTTTACGTGGCTATGGTTATCAAGGTGGTGGTGGTCGTGGTGATGTTTCAGAGTTTATCGCCGAAGCTGGTTATGGTGCTGCATTAAAAGAAGGTATTTTAAAGCCCGGTGGTTGGGGAATGACCTTAATGGGATTTGGAGAATGTCTGCCTTATCATGACAATAAAATGACACTTGATTACAATAATTTAGATGAATGGGGGTTACCAACAGTAACTTTTGATGCTGAATGGAAAGCTAATGAGTGGGAAATGCGTAAAGATATGATTCAGCAAGCCAAAGAAATGCTTAAAAAGGCTGGTTTTAAAGATATCAAACCTATGGATAGTCCTGGCGCTCCAGGTTTAGGCATTCACGAAATGGGAACGGCCAGAATGGGTCGCGATCCAAAAACATCTGTTTTAAATAAAAATAATCAGATTCACGCTTGTAAAAATGTGTATGTAACTGATGGTTCTTGTATGACATCGGCTGCCTGCCAAAACCCATCATTAACTTATATGGCTTTTACAGCAAGAGCTGCCGCTCATGCTGCAAAAGAAATTAAAAACATAAAAGCTTAACTTATGAAACGTAGAGAAGTATTAAAAGGAATTGGATTATCATTGGGTTATGTAGCAATCACGCCATCAATAATGAGTTTATTACAAAGCTGCCAAAATACAAATATGGCTACTTGGACGCCTGCTTTTTTTAACAAAAATCAAGTTGCTGTTTTAACCAATTTAGTCGATTTGATTTTACCTAAAACAGCTAATTTACCTGGGGCGCTAGATGTAAAAGTCCCTCAATTTATAGATGCTTATGTCAATGAAGTATCAACACCTAAAGATCAAAAAGAAATGAAACAAGGTATTGATGCCATTGTTAAAAAATTAGGCAAACCTGTTTCTAATTTAAAAACAGCTGATTATGATGGTTTATTGGCAAAATATTTAAAAGCCAATAAAGCTGAACAAAAAGCTTTTGAAAATGACAAAAATGAAGCTTTAGTATATGGTACTTTAACCTCGTTACGCAGCTTCAGCATTTGGGCTTATAAAAGTAGTGAAGAAGTAGGAGAAAAAGTTTTGGCTTATGACCCTATTCCCAGTGTATTTAACGGCTGCATGCCTTTGCAAGAAGCTACTGGAGGAAAAGCTTGGAGTTTATAAAACCAAAGCTATGAGGGTTTTGAAATCTATTTTAGGTATTTGTCTGGTTTTATTAATATTTGGATTTCATTCAGATTTTAAAAAAACTACTGATAAAAATAAATGGCAATCCCTTTTTAACGGCAAAGATTTAACTGATTGGGTGGTTAAAATTAAAGGTTATAAAGCTGGTAATAATGTCCATAATACTTTTAGAGTCACTGATGGGGTATTAAAAGTTTCGTATGCTGATTATGATTCTTTTAATAATCAATTTGGGCATATTTTTTATAAAAACCCTTTTAAAAATTATATTTTAAGATTAGACTACCGATTTGTAGGGCAACAAGCCAAAGGTGGTGCTTCTTGGGGTAATCGTAATAATGGTATTATGATTTTTTGTCAATCGCCAGAAAGTATGGAAATTAATCAAAATTTTCCGGTATCTATAGAAGTGCAATTGTTAGGTGGTTTGGCAGATGGCAAAGGTCGTCCAACAGGAAATGTTTGCACACCAGGTACAGATATCATTATGAATGATAGTTTGATAACCACACATTGTATTGACTCCAATTCTAAAACCTATTTTGGTGATCAATGGGTTCAAGCCGAAGTAGAAGTACATAGCGATTCGCTTATCATTCATCGTATTAACGGTATCGAAGTGATGCGTTATAGTAAACCACAAATTGGTGGCGCATATAACACCTTTAAAAATCGTGATGGTGAAGTTCTAAAAAGTGGCTACATAAGTTTACAAAGCGAAAGCAGTCCTACAGAATTCAGAAATATTAAAATTCGAAAATTAAAATACTAAGTAATTTAAATGCCTTATCATGATTTCAAAAAACCATCTTAGCAGACGCTCTTTTATTAAAAATTCAACATTAGCTTTTGCTGGAATTAGTATTATTCCAAGACACGTTTTAGGCCGAGGTTTTATCGCTCCAAGCGATAAATTAAACATTGCCGTTATTGGTGGTGGTGGTAAAGGACATTCAGATTTGATGAATGTTTGGAACAAAGGGACGTCAAATATTGCAGCTATTTGTGATGTAGATTGGCAACGTGCTGGTAGGGCATTTGAACAATTTCCGAAAGCTAAAAAATATAAAGATTATAGAAAACTTCTTGAAGATGCGAAAGATATTGATGCCGTTACCGTTTCAACGCCAGATCATACCCACGCGGTTATTGCAATGGCAGCCATGAAATCGGGAAAGCACGTCTATGTTCAAAAGCCTTTAACTCACGATATTTATGAGGCAAGGCAACTTACGAAAGCGGCTAATTACTATAAATTGGTTACTCAAATGGGGAATCAAGGTGCTTCGGGAGATGGTGTGAAACAGATGGTAAAATGGTTTGATGAAGGCAAAATTGGGAAAGTATCTAAAGTTGAGGTTTGGACGAACCGCCCTGTTTGGCCACAAGGTATTAAAACGCCAACTGATAAACCGATGATGCCAAAGGGACTAGATTGGGACACATGGATTGGACCTTCAAAAATGGTTGATTATCATCCATTATACCATCCGTTTAAATGGCGTGGTTGGTGGAATTTTGGTACTGGTGCTTTAGGAGATATGGGATGCCATTTAATTGACCCACCATTCAGAGTATTAGGATTAGGATACCCTACAGAAGTTGAAAGTAGTGTAGGAGCTATTTACACAAAAGATTGGGTTCCAGAATATTTACCTGAATCTTGTCCACCCTCTTCAAGAACACAATTGGCTTTTCCAGCCTCTGTAAAAAATCCTACTCCAGTCACTTTAACTTGGACAGATGGAGGTTTGCGACCTTTTCATCCTGAATTAATTCCTGCCGATCATTTTATTGGTGATGAAGACGGCTCAAATGGCGTAATGATGATTGGAGAAAAAGGAATTATGACCTGTGGTACTTATGCTAGAAATCCTAAAATATATTTTAATAATGGTGATGTATTGGTTGCCAATCAAATAAATACAAATATACTTCCCGAAAATGGCCATCAAATAGATTGGGTAACGGCTTGCAAAGAAGGTTTTGGAAAAGCTAAACATCAAGCTTTAACCTCTTCTTTTGATTTTTCAGGACCTTTAACAGAGGGTATTTTAATGGGGAATTTAGCCATTAGAAGCTATCTTTTACGCACCCCACGAAATAAAAACGGCTTCGATTATCCAGGTCGTAAAAAATTACTTTGGGATGGCGGGGCTATGAAAATTACAAATTTTGATGAAGCCAATCAGTTTGTAAAACGCACTTATCGCGAAGGCTGGCATTTGTAAATTTCAAGGGGGCTTTTTAATAATTTTAGAATAATTTTAATTATCCTTTCTGGGCTTATATAATAAATATGAATTGCCATTATTTGAAACAGCTAAAAATAAATTTTTCCCCAAAGCAACTAATTTTCTGCCATTGATATGAGCCGGAATTGGCAAATATTTAAATGAATCAAAATTATTATTTTCAAAAGACAAGAAAACGCCTCCAGAACTAGCATTATTATCACCAATTTCAGTTACATTATTGTAGTTATTCCCAATAAACATCATTGTAGTTTTTCCTCCAATTGTGTCTATATACATATATTGAATACTGCTAAGTTGTGCTTCTTTTGGTAAAGGATTGCCTTTAAAAATGCCTTCTCGATTATAATAAATCATAGAACGTAGTTCGTAAATTTCTTTAGTTTCTAAAATCTGATTTTCTGATTTACCTGTTAATTCTTTGATTGTACTAACTTTTGAAAAATCCTCATTACTATCAAATTTTTTACCTAAAGAAGGGATTTGTCTAACTAACATATCTTTAGTAGCAAATGGGATGAAGTGACCAAAATAATTATAAAATATTATGGGGTCTAACTGGCCGTTTGAGTCAAAATCATCTAAATATAATTTTACAGGATTAGATTCGGTTGCTTTCCATTTAAAGTTAAGACCTGCATTGCCGCCAACAATATCTAATGTACCATTTTGATCGATATCTTTGATTTCAATAGTGTTCCACATGCCATTGGTTTTATCAAGACCATATTCTTTGGTTTGATCTTTAAATGTCTTGTCGCCATTATTTATTAAAACTGTAATTGGCATCCAATCGCCTGCAACAACTAAATCGGGTAATTTATCATTATTTATATCGGCCCATTTGCTGGTGGTTACCATCCCTAGTCTAAATTTTTGAACAATTTCAAATCCTTTTTTCTGATTATTCCTCAAGATGAAACTGTAAGGAGAGAGTCCGTAGCCTGAGGGAATTGAACGGTTGCCGACAAACAAATCGGTATAACCATCATTGTCAAAATCACAAGTAGAAACTGTTCCGCCATTTGTCATAAATAGAGGTAATTTTAGTCTTTCAAAGTTTCCATTTCCATCATTTATATATATCCTGTCCATCAATGATGGATCTCTTTCTAATTTATCATTTCCACCACTTACCACATACAAATCTTCATCACCATCATTATCAATATCAATATTAGTAGCAGCTACATCTTCATATCTATTATCTTTTTTAAAGACATCTATTACAGGGCTTTGATAACTTCCGTCTTTTTGTTTAAAAAAGATTCTAGATGCTTGATATCTGGCACCTCCTAAAAAGATGTCATTTAAACCATCATTATTGAAATCAGCTTGAACAACTGCTGGACCTTCAGTTGATAGATTTTCGGGTATTAAAACTTCCTTTTCGTAGTCATAAAAAGTATTTTCTTGATGGTGAAAAGGAAATATTTGATAATGCCTTTTATTGTTAACTAAAATCGCATTTAATTTATGCGTTTCAGAATCTAATCTTTTAATTTTATTAAGTTTATTTATGTTTACTGTTTTGACCGTTTGCGCAAAACCATCTGGCCAAATCACTTTAGCAGAATCTATCTTATTAATGAGTCCTAAACCAAAATGAAGATTTGTATTAGAGGCAGACTCAAACCCTTTTGTAGTGGTTAATTCTTTAACAAAATGGGTGTCTTTACAGTATACAATGGCTTTAGTTCCGATTTTTACATTATATTTTTGACTTCCTTCAAAGGCTAGAGAGACATAATTATTAGTAAGATTGGATTCACTTTTATTTTCTAAAATTGAGGCTTTTTGATTGATGTTATTAACAACCAAATCAAGATCGCCATCATTATCTAAATCGCTATAAGCAGCCCCATTTGAAAATGATTTTTCAAAACCTGAACTAAGTGAGGTTTTTTCGAATTCAAGATTTCCTTTATTTTTAAAAATGATATTTGAAATTTTATGCGATGGCATTTTATCGATTAACTTTTTCTTTAAATCAGCGCTTTCCTTTTTTGTTGGATTAATTGGAATGTCTAAATGGTTTAAAAAGTTAATATAATCTAAATCGTTTGGTCGTTTGTAAATACCATTTGTGATGAATATGTCGTTTAATCCATCATTATCAAAATCCTGTAACAATACAGACCAACTCCAATCTGTAGCAAAAGATTGTGTTAGTAAGCTGATCTCTGAGAACGATTTAGTATCTCTATTTAATTGGAAACTATTATGAGCGTATTGACTACCAAAACCAAAATTCTTTTTTATTTGACTGACTCTGTTCATATCTTCACCACCCGATTTTAGCAATATTTTATAATCATCTGGCATCATATCTAAAGTGAAAACATCAAAAAGATGGTCATTGTTCATATCGGCTACATCTACGCCCATTGTTGATTGAGACGTGTGACTAAAATATTGTTCAGCAGATTCTTTAAAGGTTTTGTCACCCTGATTGATATACAAATAATCATTTTCATGAAAATCATTTCCTACATAAATATCTATCAAGCCATCTTGATTGATATCAGAAGCTATGAGCCCTAAACCAAAACCCAACGAGCTGTTAAAAATTCCAGCTTTTTTAGTAACATCAACAAATTTATGATCGGCTTCATTCATTTTGTTTTCAAATAAAACATCGCCTGATAATGAATCTGAATCATTCCTTCTCTCTGCCTTCCCATAATTTTTAATGGCGTGAACAGAATGATTCATTAAATACATATCTAAATCGCCATCTCTATCATAATCAAAAAAAGTTGCTTGGGTAGAAAAGCCTGAAAAGTCTAGTCCGTATGTTTTTGAAGACTCGGTAAAAGTGTTATCTCCATTATTAATATAAAGCTGGTTATGGGTATTATATATTTTTAAATTACCTAGTTTTGAAACATAAATATCTAAAAATCCATCGTTATTAACATCTGCCATAGTCACACCTGTTGACCAACTATTATCCATAACAATACCAGAAGTTTGGGTAATATCTTTAAATTTAAGATTCCCTAAATTGAGATATAATCTATCTGGTAATTGATTTGCCGTAAAATAAATATCGTCTAAACCATCATTATTTATATCGCCAATAGCCACACCACCACCATTGTAATAATATAAATAATCGATAATATTTAAATCATTTGTATCGGTTAAATCATTTGAAAAATCAACACCTGAATCTTTTGAATTAACTTCTTTAAAAAACAAAGCAGATTTTTTTATTTCTTTTTTGCAACTAAATAATAATGCTATTAAAATGAACGGAAAATAAATACGTGCTTTTTTCATTTGTTGTATTTTTTGTCTCCTTTAACAGGATGGTTTTGTTTTGCTAAAAATTAAAAACAGCCGTTGAATCGTTATTTCTAATAACAATTAATTTGTTTTTTTGGACTATAAAATCTCTGATTTCTCCTTTTACAGAAAAACCACTACCCTTTTCAATATATTTAAATTTCATATTTCCTTGGTTTTCTAAATAGCCTCCATAAGAAGCGTCATATCTGCCAAATTCAGGTTTAACATTATAAAGATTGCCGCCAAATACAATATCTGTATCGCCATCTTTATCAAAATCATTAAACCCAAAAGCATAGACCGGTGCATATTGGACTTCTTTAGGTAAATCAACGTTTTCAAATTTAAAATTCCCTTTATTGATTAACAAGGTTGTTTTAAGATTGTTTGCCATTAATTTAGTAACACCTTTTAACTCTTTTTCATTAAATATTTTTGTGATGTCAGCGTCTTCAAAAGATTTATAGTCGGGGAATTTCTTTTGGATGTTCTTTATTTGTTCAATTAAACTATGCATTAAAGCATAGGGATAATCTTTTTGATTTTCGGATCGAAAAGTATAAATAGGATCTAAAAAACCGTTTAAGTCAAAGTCTTTAAGATACAATGTTATCGGATTGGTTTTTGTTGCTTTAAAACGACTATTTAAACCGTGATTGCCAATTATTAAATCCATATCGCCATCATTATCTAAATCGGCCATACCTATGGCATTATACCAACCCTTTAAATTTGCAAGGGGATTATCTTTCATTTTATGAAAAATTCCTTGATCATTTTTAAAAATTTCGATTCCCATAAACTCACCTACAATTAACAAATCATCATCACCATCCTTATCAAAATCATTAAATACGGCATCGGTTATCATCCCTATATTTTTTAATTCAGGCGCAACTTTTTCGGTGGCCTCTTCAAAAACACCTTTACCATTATTAAGAAGCATAAAACCTGAGCAAGGCAGTCCATATTGATCTGTTTTTAACCTTTCTCCTACAAAAAGATCAAGGTCTCCATCTTTATCAATATCAGAAGCTATTACCGTTCCTGTACTAAAATAGCCTTTATCTGAAGGTAACTTTTGTTTTGAAATTTCAAAATTCCCTTTCCCGTCATTAATATAGAGCCTATCAAATAAATCAGAAGAATATTTACTAAACTCTATGCTGCCACTGCAAACATATAAATCTAAATCACCATCATTATCGGCGTCAAAGAAAAGACTTTTTGAGTCTTCCGACTTTATATTTTTATCAAAAACAGGAACCTCTTGTTTGGTAAAATTATTGGCAGAACCTTTCATTAATACAGGTGAAAAACCTTTAGAACCCCCTATAAATATATCGTCATAGCCATCATTGTCAACATCGCCAACAGATGTCTTTGGCCCTAAGGTGCTATACATTTGATTGATTAATCGGTTTTTATTGAAATCGGAAAAATTATTTTCTTGATGCTTAAAATCTAGGATGTTTTCGGATTTTGTAAATATATTTTTGTTTTCAATTTTTTCGATTTGTTGAACAGATTTAGCAGTTTTTAATTCATTAACAACTACCGTTCTATTTACGCTAACATTGTCTAGGGTCGTAACTTTACCTTTTGGCCATATCACCTTAACATGAACACTATCACTTGTGCCAACACCAATATTTGGTCTGTTATCCATTGACGATTGAAACCCTCTACTTGGTTGTTGCTCGTAATAATAATGATCACCTTTTTTTGTTGTAACTTCTATTTTTGCACCAAATGCGTTTTTATTTGAGTCGGCTCCTTCTAAAATTAATTTTATATAATTTGCGTCTTTATGATTAAGATTATTGCGATAAACAAAACATTCTGAATTGATATTGTTAACAATCAAATCTAAGTCGCCATCATTATCTAAATCTGAGTAAGCTGAGCCATTTGAAAAACTTGGGGTGTTTAATCCAGTTTCAAAATCTCTCTTAAAATTAAAATCCCCCAGATTTGTATAGGCATGATTTTCGATTTTATTAGAAGGGATGATATCAATCATTTTCTGATAATCAATTTCTTTTTTAGAAGACATTGATTTTACGGTTTTTTCTTGATCATTTTCATTACTAATAGTCATGGACCTAATCACATCTTTTTTTGAAATGTGTTGTAAATAATCTTGATTTGTTAAGTCTTTATAAATACCATTCGAAATAAATAAATCTTTTAACCCATTATTATTCATATCAAAAAAAAGCGCACCCCAACTCCAGTCAGAAGCATCAATACCTGCATACCGACCTATTTCACTAAAGGTGTTATTGCCATTATTTTTTTGAAAACAATTTCTAGTAAATTGATGATAATAACCATTTTTAAGGTTGCTTGTATAACGATCCCAATCTTCAAAAGTGGTTACGGTTTTTAATCTTTTATAATCTGAGGGGAGCATCTCTGTTGTAAAAATATCGTTTAAACCATCATTATTAACATCTGCCATATCGGCGCCCATAGAAGCCCCGGTAATAGAATTTATTTGAGACGTCAATTCTTCAGAAAAAGTACCATCTTTTTGATTGATATATAAATAATCACGTTCAAAAAAGTCATTTGAAATGTATATATCATCCCAATTATCGCCATTAACATCACCAATATTAACGCCCAAACCAAAGCCTATAACACTGTTATAAATGCCTGCTTTTTCACTTACATCAACAAATTTCCCATTGACATTTTCCATTAATTTATCACCACCTAGGTAATCTCGTTTGCTTCTTTCATCAACCGTTTGATCAAAAGATCCGATAGCTTTGAAAGAATTATTTAAAATATAGGCATCTAAATCGCCGTCTTTATCAAAATCGAAAAAAGCGGCATGAATTGAAAATCCGCCATCGTCAAGGTTGTACTTTTTGGCAGATTCTGTAAAAGTTAAATCGCCGTTATTTATAAATAACTCATTTTTTTTTGAATCGCCTTCGGTTATGCCCGAATTACAAACATAGATATCTAATAAACCATCGGCATTAATATCTACCATTGTAACACCAGTAGCCCAAGAATGGCTTCCGCCAGTTCCCGATTTTTCGGTGATATCTTCAAATTTAAAGTCGCCTTTATTTAAAAATAATTTGTTTTGATTTTGATTTGCCGTTAGATAAACATCTTCAAGACCATCATTGTTAATGTCTCCAATAGCAACACCGCCCCCATTATAAAAATTACGGTATTTGTAAACATTAAAATCTTTATTATAAGTTAAGTCATTACTAAATGTAATACCTGTTTTATTTGATGGTAATAATTCAAACAATTTATTTTCATTTACAGAATCTGAACAAGAACTGATGCTGAAAATAAGTAAAAAAACTATTGTAAGATGAAAAAGTTTATTTTTCAAGGTCATTATATTCACTTTTTTTATCTAAATTTTCAATTTTAACTGAAAGGACTTCGTTATTTAAACTAAACATTTTTATTTGTCTATTGCCATCAATTTTCACATAAGCCACTTTATTCAATTTCTTTAAATCTACTTGTATAAAGTCATTCCCAGGAAACCATTTTTGTAGTGTGTCTTTAATAGAGGGGATTAACTTATCGGCATAATATTTTTTATTCCAAGGCGACCAAGCATCATATGATAATCGCATATCTAAACCTGTCATTATTTTTTCTTTGTTAAAAATACCATAAAAAAGCATCTGAATTGTTGACTCCTTCTCGATTTTTGATTTAATAGTGTACTTGGCAAATTTATTTTGAGGCCCTTCACTTATTAAATTTTTACCATTTAAGTCTTTGCAGATATCAAAAAAATCTTGTTTAGTATCGTTAAATTTCATTCCAAAAAATAAAGAATCATTTTTAATTCCAGTAGCAAGTTCTCTCTTTACTAATTTTGAATAATCAGATTCGCAAGACACAATAGTAAAAACTAAAACTATTATTAAGTAATATTGTTTATTGATTTTGAATGTCATTAAATTGTATTTTTTCATTATTGATTGCTGTTATTAATATCTTTTTCTTTTTAATTTCTGTTATTTTGAAATCTCTAATTTGTCCAAAAATTCCAAGACTTTTTACAGATGTGAAATGGAATTTATTATGATCTGATCCATAAACTACCCATCCTTTTGAAGCATCATCTCTGCCAAATTGAGGTTTCATTAAATATTGATTGCCACCAAAAATAATATCTTTAACACCGTCATTGTTTATATCTGCAACCTTTATAGCTTTTACCGATGAATATTGTATTTCTCGTGGGAGTTCAAAATTACTAAATTTCCCCTCTTTATTTAAAAATAAAGTTGTCTTAAAATTGGTTGCTTGATAAACCAAAGATTCATCTATTGTTGTTTTATTAAAAATTGTATTTATTGTGGCTTTCCCATAATCTTTAAACTTTAAAAGCTTGGTTTTTAAAGAGGGTATTTGTGATAGTAGTTCATCGCGATCAACAATTGGATAATCTGAATTATCTTTTCTATAACAGATTATTTGTTCAAATGACCCATTTCTATCAAAATCGTTTACATACATTCGCAGCCCACCTTTAAAGAAGTTATTTTCTCCTGCATTTCCAGCAATGATATCTTGATTTCCATCATTATCAACATCGGCTATAGCCAATGTAGACCATAAGCCAGTAGAATTTTGTAACCCATATTTATCTGTACTGTTAATAAATGTGCCTTTGTTATTAATTAAAATGGTAATTGGCATCCATTCGCCCGATACAACCAAATCATACCAACCATCATTATTAATATCAAAGGATTTTGAATCGGTAATCAAACCAAGGTTTTTTAATGCAGGCTGGTCTGATAAAATAAATTTATTATTTGATTTATTTTCTAACAAATAACCACTACCTGGCAAACCATAACAATTTACTTTTAATCTTTCACCAACAAAAATATCATTATCACCATCGTTGTCAAAATCTACTATTGTTACCGTTGATGAGCTATAATTCTGATGTCTTGGCAATGCTATTTTTGATTTTTCGAATTTACCATTCCCATTATTAATATAATATCTGTCTGCAAGTTCGGGAGCATTTTCAGCAAAGGCTTTGCCTCCACTACAAACAAACAAATCTAAATCGCCATCACCATCACCGTCAAAAAAAACAGCATCGGTATCCTCAGATTTAATATTCTTAACAAATGGTTTTTCATCTTTAAAATAGGTGCCATCAGCTTTAGAAAAGAAAATTACTGAATTTTGATTTTTAGCGCCTCCAACAAAAAAATCCATTACCCCATCGCCATTAACATCGGCCATAGCTAATGCAGGGCCATCATTATTTGACATAAACGGCAATAATTTTTCTTTGTTGAAATCGTTGAAATAATTTTCTTTATGCGTAAAGTTAAATAGTTCTGGAACCTTTTTAAAGGGAATTATTTGTGCTATAGCATCTGATTCATCAACAGGATTAAGTGATGTTGGCTCATCAAATAAATATATTTTATTGGTTTTTAAATTGGTTTCTACAGTTTTCGAACCATTTGGCCATTGAATAAAAAGAGAGTCGATACTTGAATGATTCCCAACACCAAAATGTATGGGTGCAATAATTGAGCTTTGATATCCTTTTGAAGCATAATTTTCGACCATTGCTTTTTTATTATCACCATATTTGATAATTACTTTTGCGCCTATTGCTTTTGTGTTTTTACCAGCAGCATGTAAATTAAAAGAAATACTTCTATTTGTTAATGTGTCCGTTTTGTTTTCATAAATAAAAGACGGCATATTTACATTATTTATAACAAGATCTAGAGCGCCATCATTATTAAAATCGCCATAACAACCACCATTGCTAAAAGATAATTTATCAAGCCCCCATTTTTTTGAGGCATCTTTAAAATCTAAATTACCATTATTTTGAAAAGCTACATTTGATATGGGATTAGAAGGCATGATGTCTATCAATTTTTTAACAACTTCCTTTTTGCTTCTTATAATTGCTCTTACATTTTCTTCGTTTGCCATGTACGTTAAATAATCTCTATCTAAAAGATCTTTATAAATACCATTAGTCACAAAAATATCTTTTAAGCCATTATTATTCATATCAAACATCAATACAGACCAACTCCAATCTGTTGCAGCAACATTAGCTAATCGGCCTAGTTCAAAAAAATTACCGCCACCCATGTTTTTCTCAAGTACGTTTCTTGGGAATTGTTGAAAATAACCTTGATTAACCAAATGATGGTATTTATTCCAAGAGTCATACATAGCCTTTGTTCTTTTCCGTTCTATAGTTGATGGAAGCATTTCTGTAACAAAAACATCGGGTAACAAATCATTATCTAAATCTGCGGCACTGGTGCCCATAGAGCCCATAGAAGTGGATTGAAATGAAGTTTCTAGTGATTCATTAAAGCCCCCTTTTTGATTGTTGATGTACAAATAATCGCGTTCAAAAAAATCGTTTGAAATAAAAATATCTGGCCAATTGTCACCATTAAAATCACTCAAAGCTATGCCTAATCCAAAGCCAATTTTGCTTGAATAAATTCCGGTATCTTTTGTATAATCAACAAATTTACCATGCTCGTTCTTTAAGAATTTATTGCCGTTTGCATCTGCAATATTTCTTTGGCCTTTGGTAAGGTCAAAATCACCAACTGAACGGATAGAGTTTGTAAGTAAGTAACAATCTAAATCGCCATCCTTATCATAATCAAAAAAATCGGCGTGTACTGACAAGCCATTAACATCTAAGCCGTATTCTTTAGATTTTTCGGTAAACGTTAAGTCGCCATTATTAATAAAAAGTTCGTTGTGTCTATTTTTACCGCCAGGTTTTCCTGATTTACAGACATATAAATCGAGGAGTCCATCGCCATTAATATCAACAAAAGTAGCACCAGTTGACCACACATTTTTACAGGCAACTTTTGCTTTTTCGGTAATATCTTCAAATTTAAAATTGCCTTTATTAAGATATAGCTTATTATCAACCATATTGCCGGTTAAATAAATATCTAAAAGGCCGTCATTATTTATATCGCCTAAAGCAACACCACCGCCGTTAAAAAAATTCCTGTATGAGTAGGGATTAAAATCTTCGGTGTATGTTAAATTGTTTTCGAAATCAATACCCGTTTGTTTTCCCTTTAGTTCAAAAAGAGATGTATTGATTTTCTCAGATTGACATGCACTGATAAGTAGACATACAAAGAATAGACTTATTAAAATTTTACTCATTATAACAATAAAAAAGGAGTGTAAATATACACTCCTTTTTTAATAAATTAAATATTAGTTAAACGATGGTTAATAACCAGCATTTTGAGTTAATGAACCCGCACTAGCATCAATTTGTTCAACTGGTATAGGCATCACTTCTAAATGAGCATCTTGACCACCTGTTTTTTCCCACCAAGCATCACCCCATTTTCCGAAACGGATTTGGTCAGATCTTCTTGTTGACTCCATAAACATTTCTCTACCACGTTCTGCTAAGAATCCATCTGCATCAATTGATGTAAAGGCAGTAATACCAGCTCTTACTCTAATCGTATTAACATCTGGCAAAGCTAAATCCCAGCTACTATTTTGTCTGGCATTAGCTTCTGCTCGCATCAAGTAAACATCGCCTAGACGTACTATTGGATAATCATTATCCAAATCTCCTCTACCAAATTGTTTAAAACTGAATTTACCTAATCTAGCACCACCATCTCTTTGCGCATTTGGTTCTAATTGATTTACAGCAGGGGTGTAATTTAATATTGGATCTGCAGGGTCAGAATAATCTATAATTGTACTTCCACCATAATCTAATTGTGGTCCTACAATAAAGTTATTTGTTTTTCTTTCATCAGAATTATCATAAGAATTATAAAATTCTTCTAAAGCTACATAACCATTCCAAGGTTGTGAATCGAAATTCCAAGTAAATTGACTTGAGTAATGAAGTGTCATCATGCTAAAATTCATACCTCCACCAGTTACTTCATCAAAAGCTACTGACCATATAATTTCAGGATTAGATTCATTATTTGGTGCAAATATGGCAGCATAACCATCTAATGTTTCAGGATCGCTTGCTACTGCAGGTCTTCTACCTAAGTTTGGCACTGCATCTCCACTACCACTAAGATGGTAAGGACCATTATTTATAATATAATCTGCAGCATCATAAGCTTCTTGATATCTAGGTGTGCCTGTATATACTTCGGCATTTAAATATAATTTAGCCAATATTCCTAAAGCAGCATATTGATTGATACGATATTTACTGTCATCAGTAGATAAATTACTTGCTGATAGATCCATATTACTGGTTACTGCATTAATTCCAATAGCATCTAGCAATTCGCTCTCAACAAAATTGAACACTGTTGTTCTATCAGATTGAGGTGCATCAGAACCTGGTGTTGTCACTAATTTTACACGACCGTAAACATCAAGTAAACGCCAGTAAAAATAAGCTCTTAATGCTTTTAATTGTGCTGTTTGATTGGCACTAATTCCAGCAACAGCTAATTGTGTATTACATTCATTAATACCACCATAAAGTTGTGTCCAAGTACCATTTAATGGACCATTTGCTCCTGTATAAGTATGTCTGTGCATGTCTAACCAAACACCACCATCATACCAGTCACCACCTTTTTGAGTAACAGCCATTTCATCTGAAGAAACGCCTTGTACAGAAAAATAACCGCCATGATTTGCGGAACCATCTCTTAATTTTGAAAATGGCCCAGCTAGCACATCACCAGCACCGCCGCCGCCGCCGCCGTTTCCGCCGGTTCCTGCTGTTGAAACATCTGCTGTAACTTCACCTATTAGAACTTCATTTAAATCAGTACAAGCGTACATCATTACAAAAACTCCTAACAAAATAAAATAACTAATAAATCTTGTTTTCATATTTTTAATATTTAATATTTTCATCATCTTTAGTATTTCTAATTATTATAATTTCATAACAATGCCCAAACTTAATCTTCGTGCAGTGAAATAATTATTCCGTCTATCAATACCAGGTGCTAACACATCATTACCATTAGCAAAATCGCCATTACTTGCGCCACCTCTATCAGTTAATGCAGGGTCAGGATCGTTTCCAGTATAACTGGTAATTGTAAATACGTTAGATGCCGTTAAACTAAATTTAATAGATTTAACATACTTTTGAGTAGCCTCGCTAAGATTGAAGTTATAGCCAACACTTAAATTATCTAATTTAAAAAAGTCAGCTTTCTCAACATATAACGAGCTAAATTGTGCAGATGTAATTGCAGGATTTGACAAACTCGTATTTACATAATTGTAACCTGTTTGAGAACCAACGCGTGGCTCAAAAAAGGCTCTATAAGTATTCACCAAGCTATGACCAAAAGCGCCTCTAAAGAAAGCATTTACATCCCAGTTTTTATAAGTTATTTGATTTGTCCAACCAATTTCTAAATCTGGAGTACCTTTACCTAATACAGCAAAATCAACATTATCTGCAAGCGCTTGATCTTGATTTGTAACCAATGTACCATCTCCATTAACATCTACAAATACTTGTTTTCCATCTACAACTTCACCTGAAAAAACAGGGCCCCAAATTTGACCAATTTCTTCTCCTTTTTTAACGCGAATCATATTGGTACTGTTTTGACCAGGAGATCCTAAGTTACCTCTCATTTCGGCATCAACTACATAGTCATTTAAAATTGATTTATAATGCGATAATACAATGCCTGAATTATAAGTAAAATTGTCTTTTTTAACAAAATCGTAATTCATAGAAACTTCAACACCTTTGGTATTTAATTTTCCTGCATTTTCAAATCTTTTATCAGCACCAAATACAGCTACATCAACAGTTCTTTCAATAATAAAATCAGAAACATCTCTAGAATAAATATCTAAAGTAGCACTAAGTCTGCTTGTATTGAACTCAAACCCAAGATTTGTTTCCGCTTTTTGTTCCCATTTTAAATTAGGATTTGCAGCTCTTGCAAGTGTCGTACTTGCTGCCCCTGTATCAGTATCATAAACAATATTTCTAATTTCTCTAGATAAACCATCTTGACCAGGTAAAGATCCTGTTTCACCATAGCCTAGTCTCACTTTTAATAATTCAACATTTTTTAATGCTAAGTATTTATTTAGGTCAACACCTAACCCGAAAGCAGGGAATGTACCCCATTTATTATCAACACCCAATTTAGTTGAACCTTCACGTCTTACTGATGCCATTACATAAATAGCATCATCAAATGTATAGTTTGCTCTTCCAAAAAAGGCAATAATTTTATTATCAGGAGATGCACCACTATTTGCACCTATATATCCTTTATCAAGTAAATCGTAAGAATTTTCTATGGCATTAGAATAGTCTAAAGTATTGTCAGGGAAATTACCTAACTGAAAGAAATGATCAAAGAAATTGGTTTGTTGGAATGAATAACCACCTACAACCGTTAAGTGAGATTTATCAAAATCTTTTTTATAAGTACCATAACCTTCAATTTGTTGCACTTTGAAATCTGAATGATAGAACTTCGCAAGACCTTTTCTTGTGGCACTTGAAGCCATACCTCTAAAATGAGAAGTGATAGGGTAATATTCAATATTATCTCTTTTACTAGTTTCCTCAGAAGTAGAAAAATTAACAGATAAGTTTTCAGATATTTTGGTTTTCAAATTAAGACCATAATTAAATACTGTAGATTTTCCGTCATTTTTATTTTGATTAACAATAGAAGCTGGGTTAAACGAATCAAATAATCCTAATGCTTCAAAATATCCCCCGTATTGTTCTCCGTTAAATGTGAAAGGAGAATCAACACCTAGAATAGGTGCAGTAGGATTGTATAACACTGCATAACGTAAGGCTTCATTAAAACCAAATTGACTATTTTTTCTTGTATATGAAGTATTAAATGATACATCAACTTTATCATTCAATATTTTAGTATTAATATTTGCTCTGGTATTAAGTTGATCAAAACCACTCTTTTTTAAGATCCCTTGAACATTTCTTGTGTTTGCAGAAATTCTATAGTTTGTATTATCTGATCCACCAGAAATAGCAAAATTATTAACAACAGTAGAGGCTGTTCTTGTAACTTCTTTCATCCAATCAGTAGTACTTCCTAAATCAAAGCCACCAGCTGCCACAAATTGTGATGCATTCATAACGCTAACTGCGTTTGCAACTGAAGATGTTTCAATTTGACTGCTATAGTCAAAAGATGCTTTAGATGAGCTTCCTTTTTTAGTTGTTACTAAAATAACACCACTAGAACCACGTGAGCCATAAATAGCAGCTGCAGAACCATCTTTTAAAACGTTTATTGTTTTGATGTCATTAGGGTCAACATTATCTAAAGACCCACCAATAAGACCATCAATTACAACCAACGGTTCAGTATTAGCGCCAATGGTAGAAAGACCACGTAGTCTGATGACGCCATTTGAGTTTGGATCGCTACCTCTATTAGAAATAGTTAAACCTGCTACTTTACCTTGTAATAATTGAGCTGTACTATTAACAACACCTTTATTAAATTCTTTTGCATCAAGTTGAACTATAGAAGAAGTAACTTCTTTCTTAGTTTGAGAACCGTAACCTACGATTACAACTTCATCAAGAGCTTGTGCATCAACTTTTAAAACTACATTAACCACACTCTGGCCATTAACCGCGACCTCTTGTGATGTAAAACCAACATAGCTAAATGCTAATACAGCATCCGATTTTGTGAGATTAATGGAATATTTCCCATCAAAATCTGTTGTAGAGCCATTATTGGTCCCTTTTTCGAGAACACTAACACCAGGTAATGGTCCATCATCACCGGTTACTGTTCCAGTTACTGTTTGTGAAAATATTACACTCGCAGAAAGCATAATACCAAAAAACATTAATTGTTTAAGTAAATTGAATTTCATAATTAATTTAAATTAGTTAAAAATAATTAAATTGTATTTTGTTAAAAAGCTTGATATTCATTGAAGATGTACTTTATAACGATTTAACAAATATAGAAACAAATAAACAGATTCAAAGATTACCCATGAAATAAATTAATGAAAAGTTAATTCTGTGTTAATGATAAGTTAATTAATTATATCTTTAATTGGCTCTAAGTACTTAATTACGTGCTAAATAAATGTTAAAATATTAATTAATAATTCTTATTTATTTAACGAAACCGATTTCGTTATATTTAACGCAATATCGGCATCATATTAGAGTCTTATGCCTTGTCTTTATTAAAATTTCGTCAATTCGAGTGGTTTTCGTAAATTACGATAAGCAAAAACCATATTGAGAATAGGAATTTTTAAAAAAAGTTGTCGACACAAAATTCATATCAGAATTTCACCCCAACAGAAGTTTTATAGATAAAAATCAATTAATGTACAGCGGATTATAATAGTAAAATTGCAATTATATTAGAGCGTTATAAAAATATAAAACTGTTTTTAGCTAATAAAATATGTCTTTGAAATAAATGAAGTCAAACCTTAACCAATTTTTAGCTTTACTCAGAAATAATGAATATAAACCCCTGATTATGTATATTTTCAATTTTTATAGCTTGGTCTTTTGACAAATACTTTCTTAATCGTGTTATAAAAACATTTAAACTTTTTTGGTTAAAATAATCGTTTTTACCCCAAAGATTATCCAAAATGTCTTTATGACGACTGATATTATTTTTGTTTTTAAATAAATATAAAAGTAGCTCACTTTCTCTTTCGGTTAACTGCCTTTTTTCATCACCAATTTTCAATTCGTAATTTGAAGTTGAATAACTGTATTTTCCAATTTTGTATAATTCTTCGTCCTGTTGCCTAGTTTCACTTAAAATTCCCAGTAAATTGTTTAACCTAACCACCAATTCTTCTTCGTCAATTGGTTTTCTAATATAGTCTATAGCTCCTAACGAAAATCCTTTTAATACATCAATTTTTAAGGATCTTGCTGTTAAGAAAAGAAACGGAATTGCTATATTTTTTTGTTTGATATTTTCGGCTAATTTAAAACCGTCCATATCTGGCATCATAACATCTAATATACCCAAATCGAAAGTCTGATTTGAAAGAATTGATAAGGCATCTTTGCCATTTTTAACCCATAAAATCGAAAAATTCTTCATCTTAAGATATTCTGTAAGCAAATAACCTAAAGATTCATCATCTTCAACTAAAAGTAACCTGTATTTATCCATATTTTAATTTACTATTTGTAATTTAATGGTGATTTTTGTGCCTTTTTTTACCATACTTTCCAATGCAATTTTTCCTTTATGCAAGTTAATGATTTTTTTAACATAGTTTAAGCCCAAACCATAACCCTTAACGGTATATAAATCACCTAACGAAACTCTATAATGTTTCTTAAAAATATTTTTATAATCCTTTTTGTCAATGCCTATGCCATTATCTTTTACCGTTATGTGTAATTTTTTATCAATTATTTTAGCTTTTAAATTGATACAAGAATTTTCAAAACTATATTTCTTTGCATTATCTAACAAATTATTAATCGCATTAGATAAATGCATTGGTTCGCATTTCAACATTAATTTATCTGCATTTATCTCATAATTAAAATCAACAGCTTCCATCTTAGACAGCACTTTAAATTCCTCACATAAGCGTTTAAGATGTGGATAAAAATCTGTTTTTGTCAATTTTAAATTACTGTTATTCTTATCTAAGCTAGCTAATTGGAGTACTTTTTCAATATGTTCTTTAAGTCTATTATTCTGATTTCTAATTATTTCTAAATACGTTTTAGTCTCTTCATTTTCATTTTGTTGCAACATTTTAGTAGCCAGTCCAATTGAAAAAACGGGGGTTTTAAGTTCGTGTGTAAGGTTGTTTATAAAATCGTTGGTTCTGGTAATGATGCTCTGTTGCCAATAAAAAGATCTTAAAACCCAAATAACTACCAATATAATCGCCAATAAGAAAATAATACTGGGAATGGTAAGCCCGTTAAGTTGAGATAAATAATACTCATTGATTTTATGAAACTGTAATTCTAAAACAACATTTTTATGAACCAAATCTGACAAATATCCTGTCATTTGAATCGGATATCTTTTTAATTTAACCTCTCTTTCATTAAAGTTTGTCGAATTTATATACAGTGATGAATTTTTTACAAAGAATTTATACGAAAAATCGGTTTTTATGCCATTTTCTAACAGTTTAAATTCTAAAAAATCATTTAAAAAATAATTTGATGCTTCTTTAACACTATCTAATTCCGTTTTAAAATAGGAATCATCATTTGTAATGGCTTTACCCATTAAAAAGGTAAGCTTATTATTGGTGCTTAAATCGGTTTGAATTGCTTTAACCGCTTTCCCAATATTTTGATTAAAACGTACATTAGCCAAGTTTACACCAATTCTTAAATATTGATATTGTATGATTACAAAACCAACTACAGAAATTATAAAAACAAAGATGTAAATATTTCTCTTATTCAAATTTTTGATTTATCAATTTAGATTTGTTTCAAATATACTCAAAGAAAATAGGTTTTAAAAAAAATCAACATGTTTATCTTTTGTTCGCCTGTTGTGTTATAATTTAATAATATGCAGGAGCCTCTAAGATTACAAAACCGTTTTCGAGACGCTACACACCTTATATAAGCTATAATTTAACAACCATTTATAGTTTATATAGAAATTGTCAATTTTTTGATTGTAGGTTAAAACTCAAATTATTAATTATATTTGAACACTTTCATTAAATTCAGAACTAACTTATCTAACTAATATTATGAAAAATTTAGGCATTAAAATATCCTTATTTATTAATTATTTTGTCTTTGCTATTCTCTTAAATAGTGTAGGTATTGTTATCTTAAAATCGCAAAACAATTTTGGCGTTGATGAAGTTCAAGCAAGTATATTGGAGGCTTTTAAGGATTTACCCATTGCCATTGTCTCATTTTTTGTTGCTTCATTTTTACCTAGACTTGGGTATAAAAAAGCAATGCTCATTGCATTAGGTCTAGTTACTGCAGCCTGTATAGTGATGTTCTATGGTAATTCATTTGACTCTGCAAAAATACTGTTTGCAGCTGTTGGGGTATCTTTTGCCTTGATAAAAGTTTCTGTATATTCAATGATTGGCATGGTAACATCAAACGAAAAAGAACATAACAGTTTTATGAGTAGTATTGAAGGTGTCTTTATGATTGGAATCGCTTTAGCGTATTTTTTATTCCCCGCTTTTAATATAGATGGCAAACCAGATTCTTGGTTAAACGTATATTGGTTGTTGGCAGGCCTTTCCATACTCTCTTTTATATTTCTCCTTTTTACAAAATTTGAAACGGAAATCGAGATACCTGGTGCAAATGTGTTAGACGATTTTAAACAAATGTTCCGTTTAATGTCAAAAGTACTTATCATCGTTTTTGTAATTAGTGCTTTTCTTTTTGTTATGATTGAACAAGGCATAATGACCTGGTTACCTTCTTTTAATGATAAAGTTTTAAAACTTCCAGAAAACATAAGTATTATGATGGCCAGTATTTTGGCTGTTTGTTTGGCTGTAGGAAGACTCCTTGCAGGAGTTATAACCCGAAAAGTAAATTGGATTTGGGTACTCACTACCTGTACCATTTTAGCAATGTTGGTTGTGATTTTTGTGTTGCCAAAAACATTAAATGTTTCTGTAGGTAAAATAGAAAGTATAACAGATATTCCTTTAATAGGTTTTGCTTTTCCAATAGTTGGATTATTTCTTGCCCCTATTTACCCACTTCTTAACTCTGTTGTATTAAGTGCTCTTCCTAAAAAACTACACAGTCCTATGACGGGTTTAATTGTTGTTTTTTCAGCTTTAGGTGGTACTTTAGGATCAAGAGCTATTGGTTGGCTCTTTAAAAGTCAAGGTCCAGAAAACGCCTTTTATTACACGCTAATCCCAATGTCATTGTTATTAATCTCTTATTTTATATTAAAAAACTTAACATCAAAAAATGCACTTAACGCTTAATATAACCCATACCCTCCAAAAACTCCTAGAACAGGAAGATACCGATAATGATTTAAAAATTACCATTGAAGATAAAGGCCCAAAATCATTTCTCTTAAAGGATGTCGTAAATTCAAAAGAAATGCTTGTTGAAGGTACTTTTTACTTATCTAATCTTTTACAAGAATTAGTTTTAGCAAAAGAAAATAATAGTGATATCATAGATTCTGATGTCATTTTTGTTAAGCCGATAGCTCGCTTTACACACATGATTAATAATCATTATTGGGAGGGTCTTACCAGAAGTATTGATAAAAATAATTTATCTAGAATCCTTTCTGACGAAAAATCTACAACAGACATTCAAAGAATTTATGTGCCTTTTCACGATAAAAAAGCATACAAATATTTTAAAGAAGCAACATCTTCTACCGTAGAAGTTGTAAAATTGCCCGAAGTTATCACCCCAGAATATGTTAAAACCATTAATGATAAACCTGGCATTTTAAGCCTTAAATTAGAAGAAAATAATGGCGAAATAAGAGGTGTTCCTTTTGTAGTCCCTGGCGGTCGATTTAACGAAATGTATGGCTGGGATAGTTATTTTGAATCTATTGGTTTATTGTTATCCGATAAAGGGCATCTCGCTAAAGCTATGGCTGATAATTTTCAATACGAAATTGAGTATTATGGCAAAATTTTAAATGCCAATCGCACGTATTATCTCACCAGAACCCAACCGCCATTTTACACATCGTTAATAAAAGAAGTTTTTGAAAAAAAAATAAAAGAAGCCGATATTAATTGGCTTAAATCACACCTAACCACCGCTATAAAAGAATACGAAACGGTTTGGATGGTTAAAGGTAAGCGCCTTACCAATAGTGGATTGAATCGGTATTTAGCAGAAGGTATTGGCATCACGCCAGAAGCAGAACCCGGCCATTATCACGCTGTGTTAAAACCTCATGCGCAAAAAGCTGGAATGGATATTGAATCCTTTGAAAAAAAATATTTAAACCGTGAAATAAATAGTCCCGAACTCGATGCTTATTTTGTACACGACCGTACTGTCCGCGAAAGTGGGCACGATACTTCTTATCGCATTGAGGGCGATTGTGCACATTTAAACTCCGCCGACCTCAACACCTTCTTATATCAATACGAATTAGATTTTGCCTACCTTATTAAAACGTATTTTAATAACGCTTTCGGTTTACCCGATGGACGAATTTTAAACGAAGACTATTGGCTAATCAAAGCTAATATCCGTAAAGATTTAATGCATAAATATTTATGGAATGAAGAAGCCAAACTATTTTACGATTATAATTTTGTAACCAAAAAACAAAAACCCTTTGATTCTCCAATCGGCTTATTACCGCTTTGGGCAAAAATGGTCTCCAAAGAGCAAGCTCAAAAAATGGTTAAAAATAACCTGAACAAAATGACTTATTTAGGAGGTGTGGCAGGCTGTACAAAAGAATCGCTTGAGCTTTATTCACAAGATGGACCTGCGCGTCAATGGGATTTTCCTTATGGATGGGCACCACATCAAATGATGCTCTGGAAAGGTTTGCTTAATTATGATCTTAAACAAGAAGCTTACGGAATAATGTACAGATGGTTGTGGATGATTACCAAAAATGCAGTGGATTATAACGGTACAATACCTGAAAAATACGATGTTGAAATCGCAACACATAAAGTCTTTGCAGAATACGGAAATGTTGGTACTAATTTTGAATATATCACCCGCGAAGGTTTTGGTTGGATGAATGCTTCATATATATATGGGCTCAACTTGTTGCCAAAAAAATACCACGAAGCGCTAAATGATTTAACCCATCCAGACAAAGTTATTTTTCACAACTAATCAATAAAAACAACCTCTTCGCCTACCTTTAAATTAAATTTCTTTCTGAAATAATAAACCGCAGCATAAATAAAAGGCGTATCGCAAAGAGCTACTATTACTTTAAATAAGTAACCGTTTATTAAAAGTTTACCAAATAAATCCCATTCAATAACTTTAAATAAACACAGCAAAAGTAAAACTGTAAACGTGTCTAAAAATTGCGACATCATCGTCGAAAAATTATTGCGCAACCACAAATGTTTCCCTTTGGTTAATTTTTTCCAGAAGTGGTAAATTCTAATGTCTATAAATTGAGCGAGTAAATAGGCCATCATAGATGAAAATACGGCTATAGCCGAAAACCCAAAAACTTTATGATACATATCATCTCCCACTGGCGACCATTGTGTAGCTGGCGCACCATCGGCAACCATAATTATTATTAAAGCAAAAACCGAAGCAAAAATGCCAGCAATAACAACTTTGTTTGCCTTTTTTCTGCCATAAATTTCTGAAATAATATCGGTAATTAAAAAAGTAATTGGGTACGGTAAAATACCAACCGATAATTCAAAATTATACAACCCAAAAGGATTCCAAGAAAAGAATTTTTGAAATATTAAATTAGATACAACCAATGCCGTAATAAACAAAGTGGCTAAAATTAAGTAGATTTGGTGTGCTAATAGTTTTTGTTTTAGAGACATATTAAATTTAATTGGATACTAAAATATAAAATTATTGTTATAAACAAATTTTCTACTTTTGTATACACCTAATTAAAATTAATGAAAGTACATATATTTCCCGGTCAAGGCGCGCAATACTCAGGTATGGGCTTAGACTTATACGAAAATTCAGTTATTGCACAAGAACTATTTGAAAAAGCCAATCAAATTTTGGGTTTTTCTATAACCGATATTATGTTTGAAGGCACTGCCGAAGATTTAAAACAAACAAAAGTAACCCAACCTGCTATTTTTTTACATTCCGTTATTTTAGCAAATGTTTTAGGCGATGTGTTTAAACCTCAAATGGTGGCGGGACATTCTTTAGGAGAATTCTCGGCTTTGGTAGCCAACAAAACTTTAAGTTTTGAAGACGGATTAAAATTGGTGTATCAACGTGCTTTAGCCATGCAAAAAGCCTGCGAATTAAAACCATCAACCATGGCTGCTGTTCTTGGTTTGGACGATAATATAGTAGAAAAAACCTGTGCCGAAATAGAGGGTATTGTGGTTGCTGCCAATTACAATTGCCCCGGGCAATTGGTAATTTCTGGAGATATTGAAGCTATTAATAAAGCTTGCATAGCATTAACTGAAAAAGGCGCAAAACGTGCTTTGGTTTTACCTGTAGGAGGCGCTTTTCATTCGCCTTTAATGGAACCTGCGCGCGAAGAATTAGCCACAGCTATAGAAAATACTATTTTTCATCAGCCAAGTTGCCCAATATATCAAAATGTAACGGCCAGTGCTGTTAGCAATCCAGATGATATTAAAAAGAATTTAATGCTACAATTAACCGCGCCTGTTAGATGGACGCAAACCATCCAACAAATGATAAAAGATGGTGGTACAGAATTTATTGAAGTAGGTCCAGGCAAGGTTTTACAAGGATTAATGCGAAAAATTGATAGAAACGTAAGTACCTATAATGCAACTTTAGAAGATTTAAATCCATAAAAATGAGCAAAGGAAACATTACATACATTGTTATAAATGCCGTTGCAAAATTGCAATTTAGTCATCCAAAAAGCAATGCTTTTCCAAGCGAATTATTACAACAACTTATTGACACCATTCAGATTTTGGATGCCGATAATGATGTTAAAATTATTGTTTTAGAAAGCGCAGGCGATAAAACTTTTTGCGCGGGTGCTTCGTTTGACGAGCTTTTAGCTATTACAAATTTAGAAGATGGTACAAAATTCTTTTCTGGTTTTGCCAATTTGCTTAACGCGATGCGTACATGTTCTAAACTGATTATTGGTCGTGTTCAAGGCAAAGCTGTTGGTGGTGGCGTGGGTATTATTGCTGCTTGCGATTATACTTTTGCAACCGAACAAGCCTTTGTGAAACTTTCTGAATTAAGCATTGGTATTGGGCCTTTTGTAATTGCGCCAGCCATTGAGCGTAAAATAGGCCTTTCGGCTTTTTCTGAATTAAGCCTTTCCACAAATTGGCATACGGCCGATTGGGCTTTTCAAAAAGGATTATACACCCACGTTTTTCATGATATTTTGGCAATGGACATCACGTTAAACGACTTTTCAAATAACTTAGCTACTTTTAGTAAAGAGGCGCTTTACGCGATGAAAAAAGTACTTTGGCAAAACACGGCGCATTGGGAAAAACTTTTATATGAACGCGCTGCCATTAGTGGCCGATTGGTTTTATCTGAAGAAACAAAAAAGGCTCTTAAAAAATTTAAATCTTGATGTTAATAAATTTCTTATCAGTAGTACGGGTTTTTCAACAAGTAGATGTTGAACAAAAATTAAAAGATGCGCCAAACAATGGTTATGCCATTGGTGTTTTTATTGGCGAAATGATGCCTTTTGTTATCTTAATTGGTTTGGCTTATTTCTTTTTTTATCAAGCCAAAAAACGCCGAAATAAAGACCTTTAGTTTTTTGTTACTTTTAGATTATCTTTATAATCTAAAATAAACTTTCTCATGAATCAGATTGTAGCAAATCAACGACAGTTTTTTAACACTCATGCCACCAAAAATTTCAACTTTCGTCTCAAGCAATTAAAAAAATTAGAGGACGTTCTAAAAGCAAATGAACAGGCGCTTTATGACGCCATTTATAAGGATTTTAAAAAATCGTCTTTCGAAACATTTACAAGTGAACTGGCTTTGGTTTATCACGATATAAAAGACGCAAGCCGACATCTCAAATCTTGGGGAAAAGTAAAACGCGTTGGTACAAATTTTCTAAATTCTCCCGCAAAAAGCTACATCATTCCAGAACCTTTAGGCGTTTGTTTGGTAATCGGCGCATGGAATTATCCATATCAATTAACCATCGCGCCCGTTGTAGCAGCGATTGCTGCGGGTAATACTGTAGTTATAAAACCAAGCGAATTATCAGCTAATACCAGTGCCATCATGGCAAAACTCATCAGTCAAAATTTTGACGCCAATTTTCTTAAAGTTGTAGAAGGTGGTGTTGCAAAAACAACCGAATTGCTCAAACAAAAATTTGATAAGATTTTCTTTACCGGAAGCACCCAAGTTGGTAGAATTGTATACCAAGCGGCCGCTAAAAATTTGACACCAGTAACTTTAGAATTGGGCGGAAAAAGTCCTGCTTTTATCACTAAAGATTGCAATTTAAAAATGACCGTAAAGCGCCTTATTTGGGCAAAATTTTTAAATGCCGGACAGACGTGTATTGCACCAGATTATATTTTGGTGCACAATGATATCGCTCAGAAATTTTTAGAATTGGCTAAAGCCGAAATAGAAAAAGAGCAATTTTCTTTTAAAAACGACAATTATGTTCAAATTATAAATGACCGCAATGTTGAGCGGCTCAAAAAAATACTCGATCCCGAAAAGGTTTATTTTGGAGGTAAAATAGATGTCGAAAATAGGTATATCGAACCAACGCTTTTACACAATGTCACTTTTGAAGACGCCGTGATGCAAGAAGAAATTTTTGGCCCCATTCTTCCTGTAATGTCATACGTTTCGCTAGAAGATGCCGTTAATAAAGTCAACAGTTTGCCAAAACCATTATCTTGTTATATGTTTACAAACAATAGTGAAGATAAAAATGATATTTTAAGTAAAATATCATTTGGTGGTGGCGCTGTTAACGATGCTGTTATGCATATTACAAACACCAAACTCCCCTTTGGTGGTGTAGGACCAAGCGGCATGGGTAATTATCACGGTGAATCCGGATTTAAATGCTTTACACATTATAAAAGCATACTCGATAAACCAACTTGGTTAGAATTACCTCTTAAATATTATCCACATACCAACTTTAAACTCAAATGGATTAAACGGTTTATGAAGTTTTAACAAGGAAGCATGCTCCCTTGCTAAGTAATACCTTATTCATTTTTCATTACATTTGAAAACCTTGTTATGTAAGAATCACTACTTTTTTTACACTAAAAGCTATAATTTTTTAAATAAAAACAACAATGCTAACAAATCAAATTAGCCCAACACCAGAACAATTAGCGCAACTACAGGCCTTTCCTAAAAACACACCTGTAACCATGCTCAATATTTTGAAGTTTAAAACCAAAACCGAAACAGGCGAAACGGGTCAAGAAGCTTATGCGCGTTATTTTAAAAATGCGAGCCCGTTTGTGGCAAAATCTGGTGCCAAACTAATTTGGAAAGGGCACGTACACACCTCGCTAATTGGCAATTTAAACAAGCAACCACATTTGGCTTTTTTAGTTGAATATCCTTCTGTAGATCATTTTTTCGCAATGGTTTCTAATCCAGATTATCAAAAAATAGCAACCGATCGAAATTTGGCTTTAGAATATGGCGGATTAATCGCTTGTCAAACGGCTCAATAATGGAAGCTATTAAAACACATTACCGCACATGCAATTTGTGCGAAGCCATGTGCGGTCTTGAAATTACTTATAAAGACAACGCGGTTATTGCCATAAAAGGCGATAAAAAAGACGATTTAAGCAAAGGTCATATTTGCCCAAAAGCGACTGCTTTAGAAGATTTACATACCGATAAAGACCGTTTAAAAACGCCTATAAAACGCACAGAAAATGGTTGGATTGACATTTCTTGGAAAGAAGCTTTTGATGAAGTGGCTACGCAATTAAAAAACACCCAAGAGAAATATGGGCAAAACGCTGTGGGAACTTATCAAGGAAATCCGAGTGTACACAATATTGGCACGATGTTATTTGGTTCAAACTTTATAAAAAGCATTGGGTCTAATCAACGTTATTCTGCAACTTCGGTTGACCAACTGCCACATCATTTTGCATCTTTAATGATGTTTGGTCATTATTTAATGTTCCCAATTCCAGATATTGATCGCACCGATTTTATGCTCATTATGGGCGGTAATCCTGCCGCATCAAATGGCAGTATTATGACCGCTCCCGATTTTTCGAATCGGCTAAAAGCCATCAAAAAGCGTGGTGGAAAAGTTGTTGTTGTCGACCCCAGATTTACCGAAACTTCTAAAATTGCGAACACACATCATTATATAAAACCCGGTACAGATGCCTTATTACTTCTCGCCGCAATCCATGTTATTTTTGATGAAAATTTAGCAACGCAAGGACATTTAAAAGACCACCTTAACGGATGGGATACCATTAAAGACCTTGTGAAAAATTATCCGCCAGAAAAAGTAGCGAGTATTATAGGTGTAAATACAGAAGATATTGAAACTTTAGCTCGTGAATTTGCGAATGCAAAAACAGCGGTTTGTTATGGTCGCATGGGACTTTCTACCCAAGAATTTGGCGGACTTTGCCAATGGTTGGTCAATGTTTTAAATATTGTTACGGGCAATTTAGATACCATCGGCGGCGGACTTTTTACAAAACCAGCTGTTGATGTGGTTGGAATGTCTAAAATGACTGGCAAAACAGGAAGCTTTAACAAACGGCAAAGTAGGGTACACAAATTACCAGAGTTTACTGGGGAATTTCCTGTGTCAACCTTAGCAGATGAAATTTTAACACCTGGCGAAAATCAGATAAAAGCATTGGTAACCATTGCAGGAAATCCGGTGTTATCTACACCAAATGGCAAACATTTGGAAGAAGCTTTAGAATCTTTAGATTTTATGGTAGCCATCGATATTTATTTGAATGAAACCACCAAATATGCCAACATTATTTTACCAACAACAACAGGTTTAGAAACCCCTATATACGATTTGGTTTTTCATCAATTTGCCATTAGAAATACGGCTAAATATGCCGAAGCGTTGTTTGAAAAATCAGAAGACCAACGTCACGATTGGGAAATTCTAGAAGCTTTAGCATCGCGCTTAAGCGGACAAAAAAATCCAGCAAACTTAGAGCAAACGTTGGATTACATGTTGCAATTTAGCAGTTATACTGAGCCTAAATTATCTGTAGCCGAATTAAAAAAACACCCACACGGGTTAGATTATGGCGCATTAAAACCACAATTACCCGAACGTTTATTTACATCCGATAAGAAAATTGCCTTAGCACATCCTTTATTTATAAAAGATTTAGAACGCTTAAACACGAGGTTGGCCCAATTAAAAGAAGAAGAAAATTCCGACTACCCTTTTTCATTAATCGGGCGCCGTCATTTACGCTCAAACAATTCGTGGATGCACAACAGCAAACGTTTGACAAAAGGTAAAGAACGCTGCACATTACTTATAAATGCTAAGGATGCCAAAAATTTAAATCTTAAAGAAGGTCAAATTGCAAAAGTAACATCAGACGTTGGAAGCGTTAAATTACCCGTAGAAATTACAGATGATATGATGACTGGTGTTGTAAGCATTCCTCATGGATGGGGACATCACAGAAAAGGCACAAATTTAAGTGTTGCACAACAAAATGCAGGTGTGAGCATAAACGACTTAACCAATCCTTTAAAAAGGGATGATTTAACTGGTAATGCAGATTTTAGTGGGACAAAAGTTAAAATTGAAAGCAAATAAGTTTAAAACATATTGTTTATAAATAAGCCTTTTATAATTGAAATATAATAGTAAATTAGTTGAATTAATTTTCAAACCTATTTTATGTCAATTTATTTAGCAGAGTTTCTGGGAACATTTCTTCTCATCTTATTTGGCGGTGGCGTGGTTGCCGGTGCCGTTTTAAAACATTCAAAATCAGAAAACGCAGGCTGGCTCACTATTTGTGTGGCTTGGGGCTTAGGCGTAACATTTGCTATTTATGCTGTTGGCAGTATTAGTGGTGCACATATTAATCCGGCTGTCACTTTAAGTCTTGCTTTTGTAGGTGAGTTCCCTTGGGATAAAGTGCTAGGGTATATTTTATCTCAAATAGCTGGCGCTTTTACAGGAGGTGTTTTGGTATGGATATTTTATATGCCGCATTGGTCTAAAACCGAAGATCAAGGCGCTAAATTGGCCGTCTTTTGTACAGGCCCAGCCATCCGTTCGCTTCTCAATAATTTTATCAATGAAATGGTAGGTACAGCCATTTTAATATTTGCTTTATTATTTATTGGTGCTAATAATTTTACCGAAGGTTTAAACCCACTTGTGGTTGGCGCATTAATTATGGCCATCGGTTTTTCATTGGGCGGTACAACAGGTTTTGCCATTAATCCGGCAAGAGATTTTGGCCCTCGTTTAGCACATTTTTTAATGCCCATAAAAGGCAAAGGCACTTCAGATTGGGGTTATGCATTCATTCCGATTTTAGGCCCTATTTTAGGCGGACTCATTGGTGCATCAAGCTATCAAATGTTTTATAAAAGTGAATTTTTAGTGCAATATTGGGTGGTCATTGGGCTTGGAATTTTAGTACTCTTAACTGCAGTTTATAAAAATGTTAAATCAGAATCTTAAAATTATGACAGAAAAATATATCATCGCTTTAGACCAAGGTACCACAAGCTCGCGTTCGGTTTTATTTAATAATATTGGCCAAATTGTGGCGATTGAGCAACAAGAATTCGAACAAATTTTCCCCAAAGATGGCTGGGTAGAACACCGTCCAAAAGACATTCTAAATTCACAATTAGCAACACTTAAAAATCTTATTGCCAATAATAATTTATCAGCAAAAGACATTGCTGGCATCGGTATTACCAATCAAAGAGAAACTACCATTCTCTGGGATAAAACCACAGGAGAACCCATTTATAATGCGCTTGTTTGGCAAGATAAACGCACCGCTCCTATTTGCCAGGATTTAAAAAAACAAGACCTAGATGCTTATGTAAAAGAAAACACGGGTTTGGTAATCGACTCCTATTTTTCGGGCACAAAAATTAAATGGCTGTTAGACAACGTTGAAGGAGCTCGTGAAAAAGCAGAAAGCGGTCAGCTTTTATTTGGTACAGTTGACACCTGGTTGCTTTGGCATCTTACAAAAGGAAAAGTTCATGCTACCGATTACTCGAATGCTTCACGAACCATGATATTTAATATTAAATCACTGACGTGGGATGATACTTTATGCGATGCCCTTTCTATTCCTAAAAATATTTTGCCAGATGTAAAACCATCAAGTGGGATATTTGGTTATTACAATTTAGATGGCGTTGATATTCCTATTGCGGGTATTGCTGGCGACCAACAAGCCGCACTTTTTGGACAAGCTTGTTTCAAAAAAGGACAGGCTAAAAACACCTATGGCACTGGTTGTTTTATGTTGATGAATACCGGAAAAAAATTGCAATACTCTAATAAAGGTTTGTTGACAACCATTGCTTGGGGCTTAGATAATAAAGTTTATTATGCGCTTGAAGGTAGTGTTTTTATTGCGGGCGCTGCTATTCAGTGGTTGCGTGATGGATTAAAAATTATAGAAAAAGCATCCGATTCTGAACAATTAGCTGAGCAAGTAGAAGGCGAAACACCTGTTTATGTTGTACCTGCTTTTGTTGGATTAGGGGCACCTTATTGGGATATGTATGCCCGTGGTGCTATTTTTGGATTGAATCGAGATACCGGGAACAAACATATTGTACGGGCTACTTTAGAATCATTGGCTTATCAAACCAAAGACATTCTTAATGCCATGCAAGAAGATTCTGGTGTTAAACTAAAAGCTTTAAAAGTAGATGGTGGCGCTTGCGCGAATAATTTTTTAATGCAATTTCAAGCAGATATTTTAAATACCGCTGTTGAGCGACCCGAAGTTATAGAATCTACGGCTTTAGGAGCGGCTTACCTTGCAGGCATTGGTGTGGGTATTTGGAAAAAAGAAGACATCCTGAAAAACAGAAAACTCAACAAATTATTCAGTCCGAATTTTGACAATGCTAAAATAGAACGCCTTTATAAAGGATGGCAAAAAGCAGTCTCTAGAACAATGAATTGGGAAGAAGAATAAGACAACTATGAACAACTTTTCAGCTTTAAACAGAACACAAATCATAAAAGATTTACAAACTACCGAGTTTGATTTACTCATCATCGGTGGCGGTATTACCGGTGCTGGCATCGCGCTTGACGCAGCTTCAAGAGGCATGAAAGTAGCCCTTGTTGAAAAAGGTGATTTTGCCTCAGGTACCAGTAGTAAATCGACTAAACTCATTCACGGTGGTTTACGCTATTTAAAACAATTCGATTTTTGGTTGGTAAAAGAAGTGGGTACAGAACGCGCCATTGTGCACAAGCTTGCACCTCATTTAGTCTTACCTGAAAAAATGCTACTTCCCATAATTGAAGACGGCACATATGGCAAATGGTTGACATCGGTAGGTCTAAAAATCTACGACGTTTTAGCAAAAGTAACAGGCGAAGACAAACGCAGAATGCTCAATAAAAAAGAAGCACTTGATTTAGAACCTTTATTACCTAAAAATATTTTAGAAGGTGCCGGTTATTACGCCGAATACCGCACAGATGATGCCCGCCTAACAATAGAAGTCATAAAAACAGCTGTAAAACACAAAGCTGTCGCCCTTAATTTTTGCAAAGCCACACAATTTAATTACAAAAATGGTTTTGTAACAGGCATAGAAGGAGAAGATACTATCACAAAAACGGCTCTTAAAATTAACGCAAAATATATTGTGAGTGCTACTGGTCCTTGGGTAGATGAACTGCGTGTTTTAAACGCATCTGAAACAGGGAAACGTTTGCACTTAACCAAAGGCATTCATTTGGTGTTTGACCGTAAAAAATTACCTATAAAACAAGCTGTTTATTTTGATGTGCCAGATGGACGGATGATGTTTGCTATTCCACGTGGCAAGACGACTTATATTGGCACAACCGACACCAATTACCAAGCAGATAAAGAAAATGTAACGGTTACAATTACTGATGCTCTATATTTAATAAGTGCCGTTAACCAGATGTTTCCAACTATTAATTTGAGTTTAGATGATGTGCAATCGAGTTGGGCTGGATTGCGGCCACTTATACACGAAGAAGGAAAATTGGCTTCAGAGCTTTCGCGGAAGGATGAAATTTTTGTATCCGATTCTGGTCTTATTTCTATTGCTGGTGGTAAATTAACTGGTTATAGAAAAATGGCAGAACGTGTCACAGATTTGGTTTGTAAAAAATATAAACGCCGGTTAAATCATACTTTTGGTTCGGTTAAAACAGAAGCTCTTTCATTGACAGGCGGATCTTTTAAAAATTATAAATCGGTTTTGGCTTATCAAAAGAAAATATTTACACAGATAGAATCTTTTGGGTTTTCAACAATTGACGCTGCCTATCTCGTTCAGAATTATGGCAAACAAACCAATGAAATATTAACTTATTTTAATACCCTAAAAGGCAATTCTCCAATGATAAATTTGGCTTTAGCCGAATTGGATTTCTGTATAAAAAATGAAATGACCCAAGCGCCTTTAGACTTTTTTATGCGCAGAACAGGACGTTTTTATTTTGATATTAAGAGTGTTACTCTATTAAAAGACCCTATTTTAGACACCTTTGCTAAGTACTTTAATTGGGATGCTGAGAAAAGAAAATCAGAAAATGAACTCTTAGAAAAAGAGCTGTTTAAGGCTTCGCATTTTGAGGCATAGGAACAATCTAAATAAAAACTTCTAATCTAATTTATTCGTTAGTTTTTCAAACTCCTTTTTGGCATTTTTATCTTCGTATAGAATGCGGTAAACGGTATTGATTATTGGGGTATCAGCCTTATTCTTTTTATTGATAAGATAGGCACTTTTAGTAGCGTAATAACCTTCGGCAACCATACTCATTTCTAACATAGCCGATTTTACAGTGTAGCCCTTTCCTATCATCGTTCCAAACATGCGGTTGCGGCTAAAAGTAGAATATCCGGTAACGAGTAAATCGCCCAAATAAGCCGAGTTGTTTATGTTGCGTTTCATGTGATGTACTTTTTTGATAAAACGTTTCATTTCTCTAATACCATTGCTCATTAAAACAGCTTGAAAATTATCGCCATAACGTAAGCCATGTGCCATACCAGCCGCAATAGCAAAAATATTTTTAAGCATGGCGGCGTATTCTGTTCCTATAATATCATCAGATATTTTTACTTTTATATAATCGCAAGCTAAATTTGAGCCAATAAAATTGGCTTTAGCTTCATCAATACAGGCGATGGTAAGATATGATAAGCGTTCTAGCGCGACCTCTTCGGCATGACAAGGCCCAGTTATAACACCAATATTTTCGATTGGAATATTGAATTTTTGATTAAAATGTTCACCTATAATTAATCCGGTAGATGGAATAATACCCTTGATTGCAGAAAAAATAATTTTGTCTTTTAAGGAAGACGTTAGGCTATTTAGAGCTTCCTCCAAAAATGCCGATGGGATTACAAAAATCAAATAATCGGCGTAAGCCACCATTTTATTAATGTCGTTAGACAAGTTTAATTTTTTTGTGTCAAAGTCAACAGAACTTAAATATTTAGGATTGTTTTTATACTTTTTAATATGGGTTAGTGTTTCTTTATTGCGCATATACCAACCTACTTTGTCATTGTTTTCACATAACATTTTTACAATAGCCGTTGCCCAACTTCCACCACCAAAAACAGCAATTTTAGGTTTTTTATCCATAAAAATCAAAAATTAAGAGTCGTAAAATTAAGCAATTTTGAGGACTCTTTACTTTAGATTGTAATACATAAATGGTAAATATTTTTTTAATATATTTATCCTATTAAAAATTAAATCTTTTTAAGCTATGGAAGTTGTAGACGAAAACGGAACACGCATTTCAAAACCAGAAAACAAAAAGCTAGTGGCAGGTATTTTAGCCATTATTCCTATTACTGGCAGTTTAGGCGTTCATAAATTTATATTGGGCTATACCAAAGAAGGGATTATTCAAATAATTTTAACGATTTTTACGATTGGTTTTGCCAGTATAATTCCCCTTATTGAAGGCATTATTTATCTCACAAAAACCGATGAAGAGTTTTATCAAACCTACCAAGTTAACAAACGTGGTTGGTTTTAAGATTCGTCGCTAAGTTTTTTTTCTAAAGCTGCTTGAAACTCTTCCATTACAGGCTTTACGGTACTTTCTGGCAAATCTGATATTCTTATATACATAAGACCATCTATGGCATTATTGAATTTTGGATCTACATTAAAAGCAACCAATCGTGCATTTTGTTTAACGTATTTTTTAAGTAAAACTGGCAATCTTAAACTGCCTGGTTCAATTTCGTCAATGAGCTTATCGAATTTATTCATATCCACTTTACTGGCATCAAAAATATAATCTTTGTGCTCGTCTTTTAACCTCACTTTATAATCTTTTTTAGGATGCACATATTGCGCTACATAAGGATCGTAATAATTAGATTTCATAAAACCAATCATAAGAGATTTTGAAAAGTTAGAGAATTTATTACTTATACTTACACCGCCTAACAAGTATTTTAAATTGGGATATCTTAAAGTTACATGTACAATGCCTTTCCAGAGTAAAAACAAAGGCATGGGTCTTTGTTGGTATTCGTTAATTATAAAAGCGCGCCCCATTTCGATGGTTTTGCTCAACATTGAATAAAGTTCTGGTTCAAATTTAAACAACTCATTTACATAAAACCCTTCTATGCCTTTGGCTTTATAAATCTCATCTCCCAAACCCATTCTATAAGCACCCACAACACGTTGCGCATCGTTATCCCACAAAAACATATGCTTGTAATACGCATCGTAAACATCAATATCTATGGCTTTATTTGTGCCTTCGCCAATGGTTCTAAAAGTAATTTCTCTCAACCTGCCAATTTCGTGTAAAATATTAGGAATCTGTTGGCTATCTGCTAAAAAAACCGAATAGTTTTTACTTGTTAATAATGTGGCATCAGAAACTTTTAGTTGTTCAACTTCTTCAATTAAATGTTCTGTAGGTCTTGCTGTGACAATTGTTTTTGGTTGAGATGGAAATATTAATGTTGGTGTAATTATTTTAAGAAGTCCCTTTTTATAAGGATTTGCCAACATATAAGTTTTCATTCTTATAAAATCTGAAAACTTAGATAAATCTTCGTATTCATCTTGGTCTTTAACAGGAATTTGATTTCCTATTCTCACTTTTATTGTCCTTCTTTTTTGTGTTAGCAATTCAGAAGGTAATTTTGCCGTTCTTAAAGTATCGCTCAATTTTGCCAAAATATAAAAAAGCGTGCTGTTTTTGGCGTGAAAACAAATAGGTACAACTGGCACCCTGGCTTTTTTAATAAATTTTACAGCAGCTTCTTCCCATGGTTTATCTTGAATGAGCATTCCGTCACTGTAAGTAGAAACTTCACCAGCAGGGAAAAGACCTAAGGGGTTGCCGTTATTAACATGTTCTAAAGCTTGTTTTATACCAGTATAACTTGATTTGCCTTCATCTTTTTTATTATCAAACGGATTAACAGGCAATACAAAATCTTTAATCGGTTCAATTTTAAGTAAAATAAAATTGGCTAAAATTTTAAAATCGGGACGGCTACTGGCTAATAATTTTAGTAATAAAATACCATCAATACCGCCAAGCGGATGGTTAGAAACTGTAATAAAAGCACCTGTTTTAGGAATGCGTTTTAGGTCTTCTTCTGGAATTTCAAAATCAATTTGAAACTCTTTAACCATAGCGTCTAAAAAATCGAGTTTATCTAAATGCTTTGTTTTATCGTAAACCTTATTGAGTTTTGAAATGCCTAATACTTTAAGGAGTACCCAACCAACAGCATTGCCAAAAAAGCCAAACTTATTAATATTTAAAACCTTAGCAATTTCTTTAGCAGATACTAAACTCATAGATTAGGGGGTATGAAAAATCAAATATATAAATTCTATTTTACAATAAGTTGAATGGTGTTTTCACTGATTTGTTTTAGCACTATTTCTTTGTCTTTCTCAATAGAATTTAAAGCTTCATTTGTAAAATGACGTATCGTAAACAATGTCACATTTTTAAAATATTCTACACAATATTTTTCTTTAATTTCTTCTAAAAACGACTCAAAATTAGTGTATTTATCTTCTAGACAAACCCTAAAGCTCAATGCCGAATTTTGTATCAAATTTACTTTTAATTTATACTTATCTAATAACTGAAATAAGTTGCTAATATTGTGTTCTACCATAAACGAGAAATCTAAAGCGGAAATTTGAAGATATATTTGTTCATTTTTCACAACAAAGCAAGGCGTTAATGGTACAACATCTGCCCCTTTTTTAACTTGTGTACCTTCTGCATCTAAATCTATAAAAGATTTAACATATAGAGGAATAGAAAGATTTTCAAGGGGTTTTAATGTTTTGGGATGGATTACCGAAGCGCCATAAAAAGCCATTTCTATGGCTTCTTTATAAGATATTTGCGTGAGCAATCTGGTGTCTGAAAACGCTCTAGGATCGGCATTCAAAACACCTGGCACATCTTTCCAAATAGTCACATCTTTAGCATTTAGACAATAAGCAAAAATAGCCGCTGTATAATCTGACCCTTCTCTACCCAAAGTTGTTGTAAAATTATCTTTGGTTGCGCCTAAAAAACCTTGTGTAATATACAATTGATCTTTAACAATAGCATTTGAAATGCGGTGTTTTGTTTCCTCCCAATCTACTTTGGCATCCCTATAATCATCAGAAGTTACAATAACTTGACGCACGTCTAACCATTGATTTGCAATACCTATTTCGTTTAAATAATTACTTAATATTTTGGTAGATAATAACTCGCCAAAGCCTACCAATTGATCATAAATAAAATTGTAATTTGTAGATCTATTGGCTAACATAAAGCCTTTTAACAACCCAAAAATATGTTCTATTTCAAACAAAATAGCGTGGTTTTTATCGGCAAATAAATCGCCTATAATTTGGGTATGATAGGTCTTTATTTCGGCAATATAAGTGTCTAATTCTGTATCTTTTTCAATATAAGCCTTAATAACTTTCTCAAAAGCATTTGTCATTTTCCCCATAGCAGAAACAACAACCAATGTGTTTGTGTAACCTTTGTGTTGTAAAACATTTACGACGTTTTTAACACCCTCTGCATCTTTAACCGATGCGCCTCCAAATTTAAAAATATGCATTTCTTTGTTTTATTTATTTATATATGCCTGTAAAGCTTTTTCATCCATTTGAGCCAAGTGCCAATCTGTTAAAATTGTAGCTCCTGTACTTTTGTAAAAATCGACTGCTGTTATATTCCAATCTAATACCACCCATTCTACACGTTTAACTTTTTTCTTATAAGCGTATTGCATAACTCTAGAATACAAAGCTTTGCCAATACCTAAGCCACGCTTATCTTTTTTAACAATTAAATCTTCTAAATGTATTGTCATGCCTTTCCATGTTGAATATCTAGGGTAAATTAATGCCATACCAACAATTTCGCCATCTTGTTCTGCCACATAAGTTTTAAAGAGTGGATTCTTTTTAAAACCATCTCTCAACAAATCTTTTTCGGTCACAATAACAGCATCGGGCTCTTTTTCAAAAGCGGCCAATTCTTTTATCAAATTTAACACTTGGGGCATATCAGGAATTTTCCCCTTTCTTACTATAAAACTCATTTTTAAAATTATAATTTGGCAAATTTAACGATATTTGCAATCTAAACTAATTTATTTGCTATTATGACACGTAAACCGAATACATTAGGAGAATTTATCATAGGGAATCAAAATGATTTTAAATATTCTTCGGGCGAATTATCAAGATTAATAAATTCAATAAGTTTAGCTGCAAAAGTTGTAAATCACGAAGTTAATAAAGCCGGATTGGTAGATATTTTAGGTTCTATTGGCGATACGAATATACAAGGTGAAGATCAGCAAAAATTAGATGTTTACGCCAACGAAGTCTTTATGCAAACACTTATCAATCGTGAAATTGTTTGTGGTATAGCCAGTGAAGAAGAAGATGAGTTTGTTAAAATTGAAGGCCGCAATAAATCTCACGATAATAAATATATCTTACTAATGGATCCGCTTGACGGCTCTTCAAATATTGATGTAAATGTTTCTGTAGGTACTATTTTTTCGATTTACAGACGTGTTACACCTATTGGTACTCCCGTAGAAAAAGAAGATTTTTTACAACCAGGTACGCAACAAGTTGCTGCTGGATATGTTATATATGGCACATCTACCATGTTGGTGTATTCGACTGGGAATGGTGTTAACGGATTTACTTTAAATCCTGCCATAGGTGTGTTTTATTTATCACATCCTTATATGAAATACCCAAATAACGGCGGCATTTATTCTATAAATGAAGGTTATTATTCTCACTTTCCACAAGGCGTTAAAGATTATTTAAAATTCTGTCAAGAAGAAACAGAAGACCGTCCGTACAAAGGACGTTATATCGGCTCTTTGGTATCCGATTTTCATCGCAATATGATAAAAGGGGGCATTTACATTTATCCAACAAGTTCTAAAGCGCCCGAAGGTAAATTGCGTTTGTTATATGAATGTAATCCGATGGCTTATATTGCCGAACAAGCGGGCGGAAAAGCAACAGATGGTTATAACCGTATTTTAGAAATAAAACCCACACATTTACACCAACGTGTGCCATTTTTCTGCGGCAGCGCCAAAATGGTTGAAGATGCAGAGCATTTTATGGCAAAATATCCCGAAGATGCTTTTTATAAAGAAGTGCCTAAAACGTTTTAAGTAAACTTAGGAAAACTCATTAAAATCTTATCATTTTTATTTTGGGTATTGTAAAAGTTAGTAATATTCGCGTTTATGCCTACCACGGTTGTTTGGTAGAAGAAGGGAAAATTGGCTCAGAATACCGTGTTGATGTTTCTGTAAAAGCCGATTTAAGCCAATCGGCAACCTCAGACGATTTGCTTGATACAGTAGATTATGTGTATCTCAACAAGATTGTAAAAGAAGAAATGGCCATCCGCGCCAAGCTATTAGAACATGTGGCGAAAAGAATTATCCAGCGTATTTTTAAAGAAATAAAATTGGCTGATAAAGCCAAAGTAAGTGTGTCTAAAATTAACCCACCTATTGGGGGCAATGTGGCTTTGGTAAGTGTGATTTTAAAAAAATCGAGAAAAGATTTTTTAGATGTCTAGAAAACACCTTTTGTGGTTATTATTGGTTTGCTTAATACTATTTGTGTCAAACCTCGATGTGCTTTATGTCAACATAATGGAAGCGCGCAATTTTATTACAGCTCGCGAAATGTTGACACACAGCAACTGGATCCACACCACTTTAAACCTTGAACCACGTTACGAAAAACCACCTTTACCAACTTGGCTTACCGCTATGGCGATGTGGGTTTTTGGTAAAAATAACCTTTACGGATTGCGTTTGCCTGCCGTTATTTCAGTTATTGTTTTGGTTTTTGCCAGTTTTAAACTGATGACTTTAATCGTCAAAAATAATTATCACGCTTTTGTGAGCAGTTTGGTATTGGCAACATCATTTTACATTGTATTTTCTGGTCGCAATGCCCAATGGGATATTTTTGCGCACAGTTTTATGATGATTTCTATTTTACTTATTTATAAAACGCTAAAAAATGATTTGCCGCAATATCAAAATGCACTGTTGGCTGGATTTTTTATGGGATTGTCTATTTTGAGCAAAGGACCCGTTTCTTTATATGCGTTATTCTTGCCTTTTATTTTTTCTTACGCCTATATTTATCGTTTTAAAGGTTTTTATAAACAACTAAAACCTACTATTCTGGCATTAATTTTAGCCTTAACAATAGGCAGTTGTTGGGCTATTTATATTTATATTACAGATGCCCATTCGGTAAGAACCATTGCTGCCAAAGAAACCTTGGCTTGGTCTAACCGCAATGTGCGGTCTTGGTATTATTACTGGAACTTCTTTATACAATCTGGCATGTGGTCGGTTTTTGCCCTTATCGGATTGCTGTATCCATTTATGAAAAAGCGCGTAGCCAATTTAAAAGCTTATCAATTTACGCTGATTTGGACTTTGAGTACTGTGGTGTTATTATCGTTAATTCCCGAAAAAAAATCACGGTATTTATTACCAGTTTTAATTCCACTAGCATTTAACACCAGTTTTTATGTGCATTATATTATTACAAAGGCAAAGGATTTACCAAAACTTGATAAGATTTTAGCCATTTTTGGATTTGGATTATTCGCATTTCTTTGTTTTATAATTCCGGTTTTTGTGTTTGTAAAATTGCCTAATCTTTTAGAGTCTCATCCCCTTTATTTTTGGTTGACAACTATAGCATTATTTAGTATTGGCTTATTTTTTATCAGAAGTTTATGGCAATCAAATTTTAAAAAAAGTTTTTACCTTTCTATAACTATGATGTGCAGTTTGATGTTATTTAGCTTGCCACTTTTAAAAGGCTTCTACAACAATGCACAATTCAATAATTTAAGCCATTTAAAAATTGATAGTCAAACCAAAGATGTACCTCTTTTTGTAAAAGGTTATATCGCGCCAGAATTGTTGTGGGAATTTGGTGAACCTATTGACACATTTAAAGATTTTAACGAAATAACGGGCTTAAATAAATTTGGTGTCATTACCCAAGATAGCCTGTCATATGATATTTTAAAAAACTTTAATATCAATTTAAAACAACGCATTGACATCAATTATATCGTTACCCAAACTGGCAAAGGCAATAACCGACTCATCACGCAATTTTATCTTTTAGAAAAAAAGCAAGATAGTATCGCCTATTAATTGCTTAGCAAAAAAAATTACTTAAATTTGCACTTCTAAAATAAGGCGTCGTGGCCGAGTGGCTAGGCTGGGCTCTGCAAAAGCTCCTACAGCGGTTCGAATCCGCTCGTCGCCTCTTCATAAAAAACACTATTTGTTAAATAAATGCAAATAGTGTTTTTTGTTTTTCACAAACACCCTAAAAAAGGTATCTTTGTGTCACTTATCTTTTTTTTATGAAAATTTACCCAATAGAAACCGGCAACTTCAAACTTGATGGCGGTGCCATGTTCGGTGTAGTGCCAAAAAGTTTATGGCAAAAAACCAACCCTGCCGACAATAATAACCTTATTGATATGGCTTTACGCTGTATGCTAATTGAAGATGGCGACCGTCTTATTTTAATTGATACAGGCACAGGTAGCAAACAATCTGATAAATTTTTTGGTTTCTATTATGCTTTTGGAAATTTTTCTTTAGATAGCTCATTAGCAAAATATGGCTTTCACAGAGATGACATTACCGATGTGTTTTTAACACATTTACATTTTGACCATTGTGGTGGCAGTATTCAATGGAATAAAAACCATACAGATTATGAGCCCGCTTTTAAAAACGCCAAATTTTGGAGTAATGCAGATCACTGGAAATGGGCTGTCGAACCCAATGTGCGCGAAAAAGCATCCTTTTTAAAAGAAAACATCCATCCAATGCAATCGAGTGGGCAATTAAATTTTTTAGATATTCCTACACATGGCCATTTTTCAAAAAACACGCCTTTGGGTTTTGATGTTTTATTTGCAGATGGACATACAGATAAACAAATGATTCCACACATTAAATACCAAGATAAAACCATCGTTTATGTGGCTGATTTATTACCAACCGTTGGGCATATTCCACTGCCCTATGTTATGGGGTACGACACGCGCCCACTAATAACTATGGACGAAAAAGCCGTGTTTTTAAACAAAGCTGCCGACGAAAACTATTATATTTTCTTTGAACACGATGCCATAAACCAATTATGCACGGTTCAACATACAGAAAAAGGTGTCAGATTAAAAGACACTTTCACATTCAATGAACTTTTTAATTAATCTAATTTTATGAAATTTTTTAAATCAATTTTTGTTCTGTCAATTGCCATTGCATTGACCAGTTGTAGCTCGGTTTCTAAAATACCTGTGCCACAACCATTAAATAATACCGTAACGCTATCGGCTAAAAAAGCACCTTTAACCGAAGATCAAAAGAAAAATTGGGCACATGCCGATTTAGTAACAGACACCATTCCTGGGATGAGTTTAGACAAAGCCTATAAGTTTTTAGAAGGCAAAAAAAGCACAACCGTTATTGTTGGTGTGGTAGATTCTGGTGCCGATATTGAGCACGAAGATTTACAAGGAAACGTTTGGACCAATCCAAAAGAAATTGCTGGAAATGGCATTGATGATGATAAAAATGGTTTTATTGATGACATCCATGGATGGAATTTTTTAGGAAAAACACTTCATGAAAATATAGAATTAACCCGTTTGCTTAAAAAATTAAAACCTCGTTTTGATGGTAAAGCAGAAGCTGATATCGCCGAAGCTCACAAAAAAGATTTTGCGCAATACCAAGAAATGAATAAAGTTTTTGAGGCCAAGCAAAAAGGCTTAACCCCTCAAAAAAAATATATTGATATGATGGTAGATGGTTATAATAGTCTTAAAAAAGCCCTTAATAAAGAAGACTTAAACCAAGCCGATTTGGAGGCATTTAAAACTGAAGATGCTGATTTAATATCAGTTAAAAATTTAATTATTAATAACGTATTTAAAAGAGGTGCAGATATTAAAGGACTTATCGGTTATAAAGATTATTTAGATGGCCAGTTAAATTATTACTATAACTTAGACTTTAATGGTCGCAAGCAAGGTGATAATTACGAAATTAATATTCCTAAAATTTATGGTGATGCCCATGTTATTGGCGATAAAAGTATTGAACAACATTCTACCCACGTTTCTGGTATTATTGCTGCCGTAAGAAATAACGGAAAAGGCATGAATGGCGTAGCTACCAATGTTAAAATAATGGCCGTTAGAACAGTTCCTGAAGGCGATGAATATGATAAAGATGTCGCTAATGGCATTCGTTACGCAGTTGACAATGGCGCCAAAGTTATCAATATGAGTTTCGGTAAAGGTTATTCACCACAAAGCCAATGGGTATATGATGCTATAAAATATGCTGCAAGTAAAGATGTGTTATTAGTTCATGCAGCAGGTAATGATGCTGCCGATAATGATAAAGTTGGAAACTTTCCTAATGATGCACCAGATTGGAAAACTGAAATTTCTGACAACCTCATAACTATTGGTGCTATGAGCTCAAACTATGACGAAAAATTGCCTGCTAGTTTTTCTAACTACGGAAAATTAAATGTAGATATTTTTGCACCAGGTGTTAAAATTTATTCTACCATTCCAAATAACAAATATGAATATTTTAACGGTACTTCTATGGCTTCTCCAGAAGTGGCAGGTATCGCTGCTATAATTCGTTCATATTATCCAAAATTAAGCGCTAGCCAAGTAAAACATATCTTGATGAACTCTGGCCTTAAAATTGAAAAAGACGTTTTATTACCTGGTGGTAAAGGCGCTAAAGTTCCTTTTGCAGATTTATCTGTTACTGGTCGTATTGTAAATGCATATAATGCTGTACGTATGGCAGACCAAATGGTAAACGGTAAATAATATTCTGTTTTTTAACATTTTATTAAAGGGTAAATATTTTATATTTACCCTTTCTTTATTTAATCCAAAAAATAATCCTATCATGAAAAACATCTTTACCCTCATTTTTACCTTATGTTTAGCTTCGCTTACCCAAGCGCAAAATAATTCGTACTGGCAACAACATGTTAATTACACTATGGATATTGATATGAATGTTGATACGTATCAATATGATGGTACGCAAACTTTAGTCTACACCAACAATTCTCCAGATAAATTAGATAAAGTATTTTATCACCTTTTTCTAAATGCTTTTCAGCCGGGTTCAGAAATGGATATCAGACTTCAAAATGTAGAAGACCCCGACAACAGAATGGTAAATAATTTAGGTACAAAAGAAAAACCCATTTACGAAAGCCGCATTGCCAATCTCAAACCCGATGAAATTGGATTTATAAAAGTTTTAAGTTTGACTCAAGATGGCAAACCTGTTAATTTTAAAGTAACTGGCACAATACTTAAAGTGATGCTTAATACAGCTATTGCATCTGGTGCGCAAACAACTTTAAAAATGACTTTCAAGGGACAGTTACCTGTTCAAATTCGCCGAACAGGAAGAAATAATGCCGATGGTGTGGCGCTATCTATGACACAATGGTATCCTAAATTGGCCGAATACGATTTTGAAGGTTGGCATGCAGATCCTTATATCGCACGTGAATTTCACGGCGTTTGGGGCGATTTTGACGTAACACTTCACATCGATAAAAGCTATACTGTTGGTGGTACTGGTTATTTACAAAATCCGCAAGAAGTGGGTCATGGCTACGAAAATCCATCCGAAAAGGTAAAAAAACAAAAAGGTAAAAAACTGGCTTGGCATTTTATAGCACCTAATGTTCACGATTTTACTTGGGCTGCAGATCCCAATTATATTCACGACACCAAACAAGTGCCAAACGGCGCCACCTTACATTTTTTATATAAAAACGACCCAAAAGTTGTAACCAATTGGAAAACCATGCAAGATGATGCTGTTAAAACAATGCAATACTATAACAGCACTGTAGGCGCTTACCCGTACAAACAATATTCAATTATTCAAGGTGGCGATGGCGGTATGGAATATGCCATGAGCACATTAATTACAGGTGGCGAAAAATTAAATGGTTTAGTGGGTACCATGCGTCACGAAATGGCACACTCTTGGTTTCAATTTGCCTTGGCAACAAACGAAAGTGAGCATCCTTGGATGGATGAAGGGTTTACCTCATTTATATCGGCTATGGCAGGGAATGCCATGAGCGACAAACCCACCGAAAATCCGTTTGCTAGAACTTATGGTGGTTATTATTATTTGGTGAAATCTGGAAAACAAGAACCTTTAAGTACACATGGCGATCGTTACAATACCAATATGGCTTACAGCATTGCCAGTTATGTTAATGGTCAAATATTTTTATCGCAATTGGGCTATGTTATTGGTTGGGATAATTTAATGCTAACTCTTAAAAATTATTATGCCAATTGGAAAATGAAACATCCCACACCAAACAGTATTATCCGCGAAGCCGAAAAAACTTCGGGATTGCAATTGGGTTGGTATTTAAACGAGTGGGTAAATACAACACACACCATAGATTACGGTATTAAATCGGTTGAAAATAACAGCATTACTTTAGAGCGTATTGGGCAAATGCCAATACCTGTAGATGTGCGTGTCACTTTCGTGGATGGCAGTACAGCCGATTTTAACATCCCTTTACGGATGCAATATGGCAACAAACCAACAAGCGCAAAAGTATTAGATGACTGGGCTTGGGCATATCCTACCTATACTTTTAAAGTGGATAAAGCTGTTAAGAAAGTTGAAATAGACCCATCTAAATTAATGGCAGATGTGAATCAAAAGGATAATGTGTTAGAAAAAGATTAAACTCTAAAATGTCATATTGAGCGCAGTCGAAATATATTTGAATTCCATTTATAGGTTTCGACTTCGCTCAACCTGACAAACTTATTACTGATTTAAGCGGAGCTCTTAGAAACTTAAACTAATACAGCCACAAGCAAAAGATACTCGCACTATCAGCTATACATCTTTTTATAATAATCTTGGTAAGAACCAGAAGTCACATTATCTAACCACTTAGTATTCTCTAAATACCAATCGATGGTTTTAGACAAGCCTTCTTCAAAAGTTACTGATGGATACCAGCCCAAATCTTTATTGAGTTTAGTCGCATCAATGGCATAACGGCGGTCGTGACCAGCGCGGTCTTTTACATAGGTAATCAATTTTGCAGAATCTCCTTTGGGTTTTTGCAATTTCTCATCCATCAATTCGCACAGAATCTTGATTAAATCTAGATTCGTCCATTCGTTAAATCCACCAATATTGTAGGTTTCTCCTAATTCTGATTGGTGAAAAATAGTATCTATCGCTTTAGCGTGATCATCTACAAAAAGCCAATCGCGGGTGTATTGACCATCGCCATAAACGGGCAAAGCTTTGCCGTTTTGGATGTTATTTATAAACAACGGAATCAATTTTTCTGGAAACTGATTGGCGCCATAATTATTTGAACAGTTGCTTATTACAAAAGGCAATCCGTAGGTGTTTCCAAACGATCTTACCATATGATCTGACGATGCTTTTGAAGCCGCATAAGGCGATTGCGGATCGTATGAAGTTGTTTCTTCAAACAAACCAGTTTTACCCAACGATCCATAAACCTCATCAGTGGAAACGTGATAAAACAATTTATCGGTATAATTATCTTGCCATGTATTGCGAAAAGCATTTAATAAATTGGCCGTGCCCAAAACATTGGTTTCTATAAAAGCATTAGGGTCTTTTATAGACCTATCTACGTGACTTTCGGCAGCCAAATGAATAACAGCATCAAATTGATGGGTTTTAAAAAGGGTGTTCATTTGATTAATATCTTTGATATCCGCTTTTAAAAATGTGTAATTGGGTGCCTTTTCAATATCTTTTATATTTTCAAGATTCCCAGCGTAGGTTAAACTATCTAAATTATAAATGTGATAGTCGGGATATTTATTTACAAATAAACGGACTACATGTGAGCCGATGAATCCAGCACCGCCGGTAATTAAGATGTTTTTTTTCATTTTTTTATTTTTAGGTCTCGACTGCGCTCGACCTGACAACCATGTTTTTGATGTCACCCTGAGCGTCCCGAAATTTCGGGAGAAGGAGCTTTATTAATTGATGTTTCGACTCCGCTAAACATGACATTTAGTCTTCGAACTGTCTTTTTTATTTCTCTTTATTCTATTTTATTTATTCCTGTTTTAATTGCCATTCCCATGCAGATGCCAGCGCTTCTTCTAAACTTAAATGAGCTTTCCAACCCAACACTTTATTTGCTTTGGTAGTATCGGCATAAGCTGATGTGATATCACCTGCTCGTCTTCCCACAATTTTATAATTCAACTTGGTATTACTGGCTTTTTCAAAAGCTTTTATCACTTCTAAAACCGAACTGCCTTTGCCTGTCCCTACATTAAAGACTTCAAAAGCATCGTTTTGTTTTTTTGTTATCAATCGCTCAACAGCTTTTACGTGCGCTTTGGCTAAATCTACCACATGAATATAATCTCTTACAGCGGTGCCGTCTATAGTTGGATAATCATCGCCAAAAACACTTAATTCTGCACGAATACCTGCGGCAGTTTGAGTAACAAACGGAATTAAATTCTGAGGTACACCTAAAGGCAATTCGCCTATGAGCACACTCTTATGAGCACCAATCGGATTAAAATACCGCAAAGCAATAGCTTTTAAAGCTGTTACTTTTGTAGTGTCGAATAAAATTTCTTCGCCAATTTGTTTGGTGTTGCCATAAGGCGACTCGGCTGGTTTTATTGGTGCAGTTTCGGTAATTGGCAATGCATCGGCTTGACCGTAAACCGTACAAGAAGAACTAAAAATGATATTTGAACAATTATTTTCTAACATCACTTGTAACAAATTTACCAAGCTCGTTAAATTATTTTGGTAATATAACAACGGTTTTTCAACGCTCTCACCCACCGCTTTTGAGGCAGCAAAATGAATGACACCAGCAATTTGATGATTCTTAAAAACAGGAGTAATGGCTACTTTTTCTTTTAAATCTATATTATAATAGATTGGTTTTTTACCAGTAATAGCGGTTATGCCGTCTAAAACAGACAATCGGGTATTTGACAAATTGTCAATTATAACCACTTCATAACCTTGTTCTTGTAAAGCTACAACGGTATGTGAACCTATAAACCCTAAACCTCCTGTTACTAAAATAGTATGCATTAAAATTTATTTTTTTGTGACAAATTCAATTATTTTATTGGTGATAAACGCTAATTGTTCTTCGTCAAATTCGGTGTGCATCGGCAAAGACAAAACCTGATTTATCAATTGGTTGGTCACTTTAAAATCGGCTTCGCTATAACGTTCATCAGCGTAAGCTTTTTGCAAATGCAAAGGCACTGGATAATAAATAGCACACGGAATGCCTTGATCTAATAAATACTGATGCAGTGCATTGCGATCTACATTGTGAATTTTTAAAGTGTATTGGTGAAAAACATGTGTTGAAAAATCGCTTATTACAGGTGTCTCAATATTTTTATAGTCTTTAAAAGCTTCATTATAATACATGGCCGCTTTATATCTGGCATCACAATAAGCATCTAAATTTGGTAACTTAACATTCAAAATAGCTGCTTGAATACTGTCTAAACGCGAATTTACACCAACTTCATCATGATAATACCTGGTGTACATCCCGTGATTTACAATGCCAACTAATTTGTGAGCCAAAGCATCATCATTGGTAAAAATAGCACCGCCATCGCCATAGCAACCTAAATTTTTAGAAGGAAAAAATGATGTTGTGCCAACATCGCCCATAGTTCCTGCTTTTTTAACAGTGCCATCTGCAAAGGTATAATCGGCACCAATAGCTTGGGCTGTATCTTCAATAACATATAAATTATGCGCCTTGGCAACTTCTAAAACGGCATCCATATTAGCACATTGCCCAAATAAATGAACGGGCACAATAGCCTTAGTTTTTGGTGTAATGGCTTTTTTAAGTGCATCGATATCCATATTAAAAGTAGCGGCTTCTACATCAACCAAAACAGGTGTGAGTTTTAAAAGTGCAATAACTTCTACAGTAGCTGCGAAAGTAAAATCGGCAGTAATAACCTCATCGCCTTGCTCTAAACCCAAACCCATCATCGCAATTTGAAGCGCATCGGTGCCGTTGGCACACGGAATGACGTGTTTTACGCCTAAATACTTTTCTAAATTGGTTTGAAATGCTTTAACGCTAGGGCCGTTTATATAAGCCGAAGATTCTAGCACTTCTTGTATGGCCACATCTATTTCTGGCTTTATTTTTTGGTATTGACTCTGTAAGTCAACCATTTGTAATTTTTTCATAAACTGATTTATAAGATGCCACAAATTTAATAAATATTTGTGTCTAACAGCGTTAAATCCGTATTTTAGCAAACGTATATGAGCCTACTTTATAACATATTAATTTATATCTCTTTTTTGGGAATTAAATTATTAGCTTTATTTGATAAAAAGCTAGATGTCTTTGTAAAAGGCAGGAAACATATTTTTGAAGATTTAAAATCTAATCTATCTGACAAAGACAATGTCATTTGGTTTCACAGTGCTTCGTTAGGTGAATTTGAGCAAGGTATTCCTATTATCGAAAAGTTAAAATCCGATTATCCAACATATAAAATTTTAGTAACTTTTTTTTCGCCTTCTGGATATGAAGTGCGCAAAAATTATCCGCTTGCAGATTGTGTGACCTATTTACCTTTTGATACCAAAAGAAATGCGCGAAAATTTATTGATTCGGTAAATCCGAAATTGGCCATTTTTATTAAATATGAATTTTGGCCAAACTTTTTAAAGCTTTTAAAACAACACCAAATTCCAACACTTTTGGTTTCGGGAATTTTCAGGAAAGATCAATTGTTTTTTAAAGGATACGGTGGTTTTTACAGAAAAGCACTAAAAACATTTGATCACTTTTTTGTTCAAAATAAGGTGTCAAAAGAATTACTAAACAGCATCGGATTTCAAAATGTGAGCCTTAGCGGCGACAGCAGATTCGACCGTGTTTACAGCATCACAAAGCAACCTAAAAAGCTTGATTTTATTGATGCTTTTACCAAAGATAAAATCACTTTAGTGGCAGGAAGCACTTGGCCTGATGATGAAGCTATTTTATTGAATTACATCAACAATTCTTCATCAGATAATGAGAAATTTATTATTGCACCCCATAACATCCACGAAAGTGAAATTCAACAATTAATACAATCTTGTAATAAACAGATTTGCCGCTATTCTGACCCTAAAAAAAATAACACTGCCCAAGTTTTAATTATAGATTCTATTGGTTTGTTAACGGCCATTTATGGGTATGCAAGCATGGCTTATGTGGGAGGCGGATTTAATAAAAGTGGTATTCATAATATTTTAGAACCTGCTACTTATGGTTTGCCAATAATTATTGGCCCAAATTACGAGAAATTTAATGAGGCTGTAGCATTGGTCAATTTAAAAGGCTGTGTAAGTATTAAAAACAACAAATCATTTAATGCTATTTTTACTTCTCTAACTACCGATTTAGAACTAAGAAAACAAAAAGGCCAGATAACCAAAGACTATATTATAGATAACATTGGTGCTACTGATATTATTCATAATTTTGTACGCAAACTATTATCCTAGAAAAAATGAGAGAAAAATTATACGATTATTACAATGTTATTTTCGAAAAAGAACTCATTGAAGAAATTATTAAGTTCGGAACTTTTAAAGCTTTAAAAAAAGGGGAATTACTTATTGATATAAATCAAGAGATAACAGACATACCGCTTCTTTTGAATGGCGCTATAAAAATTGTGAGAGAAAATGCGCAAGGCGAAGAATTATTGCTTTATTTTCTTGAACGTGGCGATACTTGTGCCATTTCTTTTAACAACTGTATTCGCCGTAAAAAAAGTCTTGTAAGAGGTGTTGTAGAAAAAGATTGCGAAGTTATTTTCTTACCCATTTCTAAGTTAGACGAATGGTTGTCTAAATATAAAACATGGCGCGAATTTGTGATAGATAGCTATAATATTAGGCTCAACGAAATGATTGAAGCTATTGATACACTTGCCTTTATGAACATGGATGAGCGCTTGTATAAATACCTTAAAGATAAGGTGCAAATTATGAGAGACACAACTTTAAATACAACACATTTAGAAATTTCACAAGAACTAAACACCTCAAGAGTTGTTATATCAAGACTCTTAAAACAACTCGAAAAACGCGGCAAAATAAAACTCCATCGCAATCAGATTGATGTATTAGATTTTTAAAGGCTCAATATTGTTAAACTCTTTAAAAATTATAAATATCTTTACCCTCTAACAAACTAAAAAAATGGATATTATTTTGGCCCCATGGCCTTGGTATGTGGCTGGTCCACTTATCACGTTGACCATGTTTTTACTCTTTTATTTTGGCAAACGTCTTGGCATTTCTTCAAATTTAGAAAATTTGTGCGCTATTGGTGGTGCTGGAAAATTGGTCGATTTTTTTAAATTCGATTGGCGTTCTAAGTCATGGAATTTGATGGTAGTTTTAGGTATTGCCATAGGTGGATTTATTGCCAGCCATTGGCTTACATCTTCTGATGCCGTGATTCTTAATCCAAAAACGATAATCGATTTAGACGCATTAGGCTTCAAAAATGCGGGCGCTTATTTTCTGCCTTCAGAAATTTATAGCCTAGATGCAATGCTATCTTTAAAAGGATTTTTAATCTTAATTGGGGCTGGGTTTTTAGTAGGTTTTGGCTCACGCTACGCTGGCGGATGTACTTCTGGGCATGGCATTGTGGGTTTGAGTAATCTTGAAATACCTTCGTTCATTGCTGTTGCCGGATTTTTTATAGGTGGTCTCATTATGACTTGGTTTATTTTCCCTTATCTCTTTTAAATGATGGCTATGAAAAACTTTAAATTTTTATTGATAGGCATCTTTTTCGGAATTGTTTTAACCAAATCTGAAGTGATAAGTTGGTTTCGAATTTACGAAATGTTTAAATTTCAATCTTTTCACATGTATGGCATCATCGGATCTGCCGTGATACTTGGTATTCCGCTCATGTATCTCTTTAACAAACAAAAAATAAAAACCAATCAAGGTGTTGCCGTTAAAATCGAACTAAGAGAAAAAGGGCTGTCAAAAAATCTTTTGGGCGGTATTATTTTCGGTTTGGGATGGGCTTTAGGAGGCGCTTGCCCCGGCCCTATGTTTGCCTTAATTGGCAAAGGTATTATCCCAATTGTTGTTGTCCTTTTTGGTGCGGTATTGGGGGCGTTTGCATATCACGGTATCAAACATAAATTACCACATTAGCTACTAAAATAGTACATTTGAATTATGACAAGCTTTCAAGATAATTAATAAAAAGACTGATTAAATACCTGCCAATGCAAAAATTGACTGACAAATTCGGCCGACAAATTACCTATTTACGGCTTGCTGTAACCGATCGTTGCAACTTCAGATGTCAATATTGTATGCCTGCTCATGGCATAGATATTGTAGATCGCAAAGACTTGCTTTCTTTTAAAGAAATGTACCGTATTGTGAGGGTTTTAAGCGAATTGGGCGTTGATAAAGTACGGCTCACTGGAGGCGAACCATTTGTGCGTCGCGATTTTATGAATTTTTTAGAATCTTTAGCTTTTAACGATAAGTTAAAAAGTATTAATTTGACTTCTAATGGCGTTTTAATTGGTCAACATATAAGCAAACTGGAATCTCTTGGTATTAAAAATATCAATTTGAGTATTGACAGTTTAAACAAAGAAAAGTTTAATAAAATCACACGTCGCGATTCATTTGACACCGTTTACAAAACACTTCAAAATCTACAAAATAGCAAGATCAATTTAAAGCTAAATGTTGTGGTTATTTCTGGCGTTAATACGGATGAAATTATCGATTTTATTGAGCTCACAAAAACTGACAATTTAGCCGTTCGCTTTATAGAAGAAATGCCTTTTAACGGAAAAGGACTTCGTACAACCAATAAAGTTTGGGATAAAAACACCATTTTAAATCACGTTCAATCACATTTTAAAGACATAGAAACCCTGCCTCATAAAAAATCGTCAACATCAAATAATTATAAGGTTAATGGCTATAAAGGATCATTTGGCATTATTCCTGCATTTACCAGAACCATTTGTCACGATTGCAATCGGATACGCATCACAGCAACCGGATTATTTAAAAACTGTTTGTTTGATGGTGGCATTTTTAACGTGCGCGATTTTATCCGCGGCGGTGCCAGCGATGACGATTTAAAAAATATGTTTGTTAAAACTGTTGGGCAAAAACTAAAAAACGGGTTTGTTGCAGAGGCAGCTCGAGAAAATAATGTTTCTGAAAGTATGTCAACTATTGGCGGATAATCTTTACAATTATGTTAATACCTGTACAAAAAGCAACAGAAATAATCTTAAACCAAACCGAAGATTTTGGTTGTGAATCTGTGCCTTTTATAGAAAGTTTAGGGCGTGTTTTAAAAGAAAACATTTATGCCGATCGTGATTTTCCGCCTTTTGACCGTGCGAGCATGGATGGCGTAGCTATAAATATTGAAGCTTTTAATAAAGGGCTACGCGACTTTATAATTGAAGGTGTTCAAGCCGCAGGAAGTGCGCAATTAACACTTAAAAATCCTGCTAATTGCATTGAAACAATGACTGGTGCTGTTTTGCCAAAAAACACAAATGCCGTTATTCAATATGAACTCACCGAAACTAAAAATAACACTGTTACCATAAATACCGATGATGTCCAATTTTATAAAAACATCCACAAACAAGGTTTAGATTGTAAAAAGGGTTCAGAACTAATTTCTAAAAACACCTTAATAAGTGCTGCCGAAATTGGTGTTTTTGCAACCGTAGGCAAAAGCTTTGTATCGGTTGCAAAACAACCTAAGATTGTGATTATTTCAACAGGTGACGAATTGGTTGAAGTAAATGAAATGCCCAAAACATACCAAATACGACGCAGCAATGTGCATACTTTGGTAAGTCTTTTAGAGCGGTTACATATAAAATCTGATACTTTACATATTACAGATGACAAAGAACTTTTAAAAGCTAAAATAAAAACTGCTTTAAACGATTATGATGTGCTGTTATTTAGCGGTGCCGTAAGCAAAGGAAAATTCGATTTTATACCCGAAGTTCTAGACGCATTGGGCGTAGAAAAATTATTTCATCGTGTAAAACAAAAACCCGGAAAACCTTTTTGGTTTGGTAAAAAAGATACAAAAACCATCTTTGCTTTTCCTGGAAATCCAGTTTCTACTTTTGTAAGTTGTTTAAAATATTTTGAACCGTGGTATCAGAAATCGGTTGGCTTGCCTTTTGAAAATAAACAAACAGCCATTTTGGCAAGCGATTTTGAATTTAAAGCGCCTTTAACTTATTTTTTACAAGTAAAACTCGAAAATAAAAACAGCTGTCTGTATGCACATCCGGTAACGGGAAATGGGTCTGGTGATTTAGCCAATTTGGCTTTAGCCGATGCTTTTTTGGAATTACCAGCTGATAAAAGTAATTTTACAAAAGGAGACGTATTTCCTATTCTAACTTATAGATAATCATTCGTCATTGCGAACGCAGTGAAGCAATCTTTTAAATATGACAAAACAATTCTCACATATTAACAAAGACAACCAACCCAAAATGGTTGATGTTGGCGCCAAAGAAATAACCAAACGAAGTGCTACGGCTCAAGCCGACATGTTTTTGGGTTCAGAAATCATCACGCATTTTAAAGGGAATGAACTTACCACCAAAAAAGGGCCTGTTTTTCAGACCGCTATTATAGCTGGAATACAAGCTGTAAAACAAACGTCAGATTTGATACCCATGTGCCACCCACTTATGATTGATGGTATTGACATCAAAGTAGATGTGATTGATGAGGGGAATATTCGCATTTTATGTACCGTAAATATTGAAGGCAAAACGGGTGTAGAAATGGAAGCACTTACTGGCGCAAGTATTACCGCATTGACAGTTTATGATATGTGTAAAGCTTTGTCGCAAAAAATGGTAATTAAATCGGTTATGCTTTTAGAAAAAACAGGGGGGAAATCGGATATCAAGAATGATAATGGACGCTAAAAAACACAGAAAACACACCAAGCTAAGTTTAAAAGAAACGGGGAATTACGCTTCTTGCGAAATTGCCATTTTAGGCGTAAAATGCGCTGTTATTGCCAATTTATCGCAAGATATTGCCAAAAAACTACAAAAAACAATCAAAATTGGCTATTTAGATGCTTCGCATTATTTTGATGAAACGGCGCCGTTTTTAGATACTTTTACTTTTAACGACAACGGAATTTTAAATCTTAATGCAGCAACAACTTTAAATAAATTTAATGCCCGCATTCAATTTTTGGCTTACGATTTGGTCCTAATTAACGGCAATCATTATCAAGGCAATCAACAAATTGTTATTTTAGATAATGATAAAGAAGCTTCTATTATAAAACGCATCGACCAAATAACCGATATTAAATTCTTAATCAAACTTCAAGACAACTCTAAAATATTTGATTGTTTAAAAAATAAATTTCCTGAAATAAATAGCCTTCCCATTTACAATATTACAGATATCGAAAGTATTGCAAATCATATTGAAGCCTTGACAAATGCTCACATTCCCGCTCTTAACGGATTGGTTTTAGCAGGCGGCAAAAGTGTGCGTATGGGTAAAGACAAGGGTTTGTTAGCCTATCACGGTGAGGCCCAACGCGATTATCTTTTTAACTTAATGACGAAAGTTTTAGGTGAAAATTCTGAGATATTTTTATCGGTTAGAGCCGAACAAAACATAGATACTGTGCCTGTTATTACCGATAAATTTATCGGACTTGGGCCCTTTGGCGCTATCTGTTCTGCTTTTATGCACAACCCAAACACCGCTTATTTGGTAGTAGCGACCGATTTGCCTTTTGTAAATCAAGAAGTCTTGGAACTTTTAATAAGCAAACGAAATCCTAAAAAAATAGCCACCGCTATAAAAGGCAAAAACAAACCTTTTATGGAACCCCTTATCACTATTTGGGAACCCAAAGCCTATCCTGTTTTACTCAGTTATTTAGCACAAGGCTATTCTTGTCCGCGTAAAGTTTTAATAAATTCAGATGTAGAAATTGTAGAAATTGACGATGCTTTTATTCAAAACATCAACACGCCAGATGAGTTTGAAGCCGTTAAAAAAGAAATTGGAAAGTAAATGAAAATCACGCCTAAAAACCTCTACCAACGTCAAACCACATTGCCCGAAATTGGCGAGGAAGGACAACAAAAATTGCGAGAAGCAAAAATTGTTATCGTGGGTTGTGGTGGTTTAGGATCTGTAGCGGCGGTTTATTTGGCGGCAAGTGGTGTTGGCAACATGCATCTTATAGATTTTGATGTGGTGTCGGTTTCTAATTTACACCGCCAAGTTTTTTATACCACAGAAAGCATTGGCAAACCCAAAGTCGCCGTTTTGGTAAATCACATTAAATCTGTTGCGCCTTTTGTAAAACTAACACACAGCTCTTCGGCTTTGAGCAAGTTAAATACTTTGAAAGCTTTCGCTGATTTTGATATTATTTTAGATTGTACCGATAGCCTGCCCATAAAATACCTCATCAATGACGCCTGTGTTTTGACAGATAAAATTTTGGTTTACGGATCACTTTATAAGTTTGATGGCTATGTAGCCAGTTTTAATGTGCCAGATACAAACGGAGAACGCAGTTGTAACTTACGTGATGCCTTTCCCGAAATGCCAAAAGAGTATATCCCAAATTGTGCCGAAGCGGGTACTTTAAATAGTATTGTTGGCATTATTGGTTTGTTACAAGCCAACGAAGTTTTAAAATTAATCACACAAACGGGCAAGCCTTTAATTAATCAATTGCTTATTTATAATAGTTTGGAGAATACGCAGTTTAAAATGAAACTTAAACCTTCACATGACTGTCATTCCGACGGAGCGAAGCGACGAGGAATCTCCGATATCTTTAAAACAGAAACTTACACCGATATCCCTTGCGATTTACAAGACGAAAATCTTTTAATATCGGCAACAGACTTAAAAGAACAGCTTTTAAAATCTAGAGAAAACCTGTGTCTTATTTCAGTAATTGAAAACCAAAATATGCTACTCCCTTTTGAAGTTGATGCAAAAATACCTTTGTCAAAATTCAAACCTAAAAACTTAAAAATTGAGCATTCCAAAACTTATGTGATGGTTTGTCAAATAGGCATTACAAGTTATACAGCTACAAAAACTCTTAAAATGGAATTTTCGGATTTAATGGTTTTAAGTTTACAAGGAGGGATTGAAAAATATTAACTAAGGGTGCGCATTTACCCAAACTTCGCCATCTATAAATGACTCCTTTTTCCAAATTGGTACTGTTTCTTTTAAAGTGTCAATAGCAAACTGACACGCTTTAAAAGCAGCATCGCGATGTGGCGAAGAAACGGTTATAATTACAGGAATGTCACCAATTTGTAAATCGCCTTCGGCATGATGAATGGCTATTTTAAAGATATCAAAATCGGCTAAAGCTTGCTCAGCTATTTTGGTAATTTCTTTAACTGCCATTGGTTTGTATGTAGAGAAATTAAGTTGTGTCACTTCTTTATCAAACGAATTATTACGAACTGTACCCACAAATAAGGAGATACCACCACAAGAAGCATCTTGCACAAAGTCATAACACGTTTGCATGTTTAATTTATCGGAGGTGACCTTAACTGATATCTTATTTTCCATCATTACAATTTATCCGCCACTAACGGGCGGTATCAAAGCGATTGTTTGATTTTTATTTATTATTATATCATCATCGGCGTAAGCTTCATCAACAGCCACAGCAAAATTTAAACTCGCCGTTTGCGGATAATCTTTATAAATCTGTTCTTTAAGTACTTTAACACTGATATTTTCTGGGAGACTCATGACTAATTGATGCCCTTTAAAAATATCTGTCAAGATACCGAAAACCAAAATTTTAATTTTCATGACTTATTTTTAGATTGTCAAAATTACATAATTAAGCCTAAACATTTAAGATTTAAAAGTTGGCTTTGCTAATTAGATAACATTAAATCCATTTAAAAATTGATATCTTTGATTTTTCGCAAGCAACTGTATATATTTGAAATCTATCTACAACAAACTAATATCTTGATAAAAGCCAAACAAATTTTACCCATTCTAGAATGGCTCCCAAACTACAATAAACAATGGTTTAAAAGCGATTTGTTTGCAGGCTTAACAGTGGGTATTTTTTTAATTCCGCAAGGTATTGCTTATGCCTTAATTGCAGGATTGCCCCCTATTTATGGTTTATATACGGCTTTAGTACCTCAAGTTGTTTACGCTTTTTTTGGTACTTCAAGACAGATTTCAATTGGGCCATCTGCGGTAGATTCGTTGCTTGTTGCTATCGGTATTAGCACTATTGCGATGGCTGGCACAGAAAATTATATTGCTTTATCTATTTTGTTAGCCCTTATGGTAGGTATTATGCAGCTGTCTTTTGGTATTTTTAAATTAGGCTTTTTAGTCAACTTTATTTCAAAGCCTGTTATTGTAGGATTTACAAATGCCGCTGCTCTGATTATAGCTTTAAATCAGTTTAAAACACTATTTGGTATCAACATCAATCGTAGTAATGTGATCCAACACATTTTGATTGACGCCTATCAAAACTTAGCTACAATTAATTGGGCAACCACTTTTACAGGACTGGGTGGCATCTTATTTTTAATTGTTTTAAAACGTTTTTTTAAAAAGCTCCCTGCCGCACTTATTGTTTTAGTTTTTGGAATTTTAATTGTAAAAATATTCAATTTAGATACCATGGGTATTGAAGTTGTTGGCGACATCCCTAAAGGATTGCCTCAATTTGGATTCCCTACATTTGACATGACTTCGGTTAAACAATTAGCTCCCGTAGCTTTAACCTTATCTTTTGTGGCTTTTATGGTGGCCGTGTCTATAGCCAAATCCTTCGAACTCAAACACAACCAATACACGGTTAAACCCAACAAAGAACTCATCGCTTTAGGTATGGCAAATATAGTGGGATCTTTATTTAAAAGTTACCCATCTACAGCGGGTTTTGGGCGATCTGCCGTGAATAATGATTCTGGAGCAAAAACCCCCATGTCATCAATAATTGCGGCATTAATTGTTGGATTCACGCTGTTGTTTTTAACATCGTATTTTTATTATTTACCCAAAGCTATTCTGGCTTCAATTATTATTGTGGCCGTCATAGGTCTTATAGAATTTAAAACGCCTGCGCACTTATTTAAATTTGCTAAACGCGATTTTATCATTTTAAATATTACTTTTTTAGTAACCTTATTTGTTGGCATTAAAGAGGGTATTATTGTGGGGGTATTGTTGTCTGTTTTAATGTTAATTTACAGAACTACAAAACCTCATGTGGCTGTTTTAGGCAAAGTATCCAATAGTAATTTTTATAGAAATATCAAACGATTTGATAATTTAGAAATACTGAAAGAGATTTTAATTATCCGTTTTGATGCCCAATTATATTTTGCAAATGTGGCTTTTTTTAAAGACATGATTAATAGCCAAGCGCTTAAAAAAGAGCCTTATTTAAAACTCATTATTATAGATGGTGAAAGTTTAAACAATATTGATAGCGATGGTATTTATGCCATAGAAGATTTGGTGGCTCAATATCGTAAAAAAAATATTGAATTTTATTTCTCGGGATTAAAAGGTCCTATAAGAGATAGCATACACAAATCTGGTTTGATAAATAGTCTGGGAGACAATCATTGCTTTATGAATATTCAAGAAGCAGTAGATTATTTTACATCTCAAAAAATTAACCCAAAAAGCAAAGTTTATACCACGCAAACAAACCAATAACTGTGTTATAAATATCACATTATTAAAACGCAGTTTTAGTAATTTAGCCACCTTAAAATAAAATTGACACTATGAAAGTTGAACAATTATATACCAGCTGTTTATCAGAAATGGCTTATTACATTTGCAGTAATGGCGAAGCCGCTATTATTGATCCTTTACGCGAAACCGAACCTTATATAAGATTGGCTGAAGCCGATGGCGTTAAAATAAAATATGTTTTTTTAACACATTTTCATGCCGATTTTGTATCAGGTCATGTTGATTTAGCGCAAAAAACAGGTGCTACCATCGTTTTTGGTCCAAATGCAAAAACCGATTTTGATTTTTATCAAGGTGCAGATGGTGAACTTTTTAAAATTGGCGATGTGTCTTTAAAATTGTTACACACGCCAGGGCACACAATGGAATCATCGTCTTACTTATTAATAGATAAAGAAGGCTTTACACCTTATGTATTTACAGGTGATTGTTTATTTATTGGCGATGTGGGTCGCCCCGATTTAGCCGTAAAATCAGATTTAAGTGAAAATGATTTGGCAGGATTGCTGTACGATTCACTTCGGAATAAAATCATGCCTTTGCCCGACGATATAATCGTTTATCCCGCTCACGGGGCAGGTTCTGCTTGTGGTAAAAATATGAGCAAAGAAACTTTTGACACTTTAGGCCATCAAAAAGCAACCAATTATGCCTTGCGTGCCAATATGACCAAAAAAGAATTTATCAACGAAGTGATTACCGGACTCGTTCATCCACCACAATACTTTCCTAAGAATGTACAGATGAATAAATCGGTAAACGCAAAAATTGATGATATTATTCACAGAGGTACGACCCCTTTAGATGTAAATACTTTTAAAGCTTTAAGTCAACAAGGAGATGTTTTAGTAATAGATACCCGAAGCAAACAATCTTATACAGATGATGGCACCATTCCGGGCGCTTGGTATATTGGTGTAGATGGCAATTTTGCCCCTTGGGTTGGCACTTTAATTATAGATATCAATCAGAAAATTATTTTTATTGCCGATGATGAACTCCGTGTCAACGAAATTGTGACACGTTTTTCGCGCGTGGGTTACGATAATACCTTGGGTTATTTGGCGGGCGGTTTTACCGCTTGGCGCGAAGCCGGATTTGCTGTAGATAAAATCAATTCCGAAACAGCGGCTAATTTTGCCAAAAAATTTAAAGATGGCACTATTCCTGATGCCATAGATGTGAGACGAGACTCAGAGTATTTATCGCAACACGTAGAGGGTTTAACTAATTTCCCGCTAGATACAATTCATCAAAATATTGAAAATTTAGATCCAAATAAAAACTATCATTTACATTGCGCTAGTGGTTACCGTTCTTTAATTACAGCCTCTATTTTGCAAGCTCATGGTATAAAAAATGTTACAGATATAAGGGGTGGCTTTAACGATTTAAAAGAAACCGACCTGAAAATGACAGATTTTGTTTGTCCGACAACACTTTTGTAGCCTGTGTTACACTGCACAATAAATAAATGAAATATTTTTACTACTTTTAAGGTATCATTTTTGATTTAAGCAAAGAAAAAACAAATGAAATATTTCAAACTACTTATAATAAGCGTGTTTTTTTTAAGTGTGAGTGCTGTTTCATTCGCGCAAAGCGATAGTGCAGTAAAAAATATTGAGCCTGAAGTTTTAAATACAGTATTGAATAATGCTACCGTACAATTAGTAGATGTGAGAACACCCAACGAATTTAAATCAGGTCATATTGATAAAGCCCTTAACATTAACTATTACGACCAAGATTTTAGTGTACAAATTGGTAAGTTAGACAAGTCTAAAGCCATATATGTGTATTGCAGAAGTGGTGTAAGAAGTAAATACGCGAGCGATATTCTTAAAAAACTAGGTTTTAAAGAAATCTATAATTTAAATGGCGGTATTTTGAGTTGGAATACTCAAAATTTACCCCTAAAAAAATAAAATAATTAACTCTTAAAATTATTATCATGAAAAAAAATGTAGGAAGTATTGACAAAATCATAAGATTAATTATTGCTGTAGTAGCTGTTTATTTTGCTTATATGGGCGGTATTGAACCTGCTTGGGCCGGAAATGTATTATATGCTGCTGGTGCCATTTTACTCTTTACTATTTTAACAAGTTCTTGCCCACTTTATTCAATTGTTGGTACAAGCACCACTAAAAAGTAATTTTTTAATTACCTTTACTTTACCATAGTGTTTATGACCATTTTTACTAAAGTTTAGTCGCTAATTTCCCTTAAATTAGTCGGGTTCTAATTAAGAACTATTAAATTAATTCCCCACTATTAGTAATTAAAACACCTCCTTTTTAAATATTTAAATTGGAGGTGTTTTTTTATTTAAAAACTAAGATTCAGCCCCACCAAAAAGTTAATGCCTGCTTGTGGATAATAATAAGGTGTTGTGCCCCACATATAGCCGTTTGAGATATATTTCTTATCAAACACATTGTTAATTAAACCTGTAATGTTAATTTCTTTAAAGGTGCTTTTAGGAAATAAACTGATTGCGAAATTTAGGTCGGTTGTAAAATAACGCGGTAAAACTGAAGTATCCAATTCTGCATTTCCCATAAACTGATCTCCTACATATTTTGATAAAACGCCAACCGAAAATGCTTTTGAAGGTTCATAAACCAAAGCATTTCCTAAAACAAGGTTTGGTGAAAATGAAATATCGGTATTGCCTAAATTAGTTGTTACAGCACCGTTTTCTTCTTTAAAATCTTTGTTTTTATTTTGACTCACAGCTATATTTGGTTGCCAGCTGAATTTCTTACTCAATTTTATCAAAGCATCAGCTTCTAATCCAACACGGTAACTTTTTCCGCTGTTAGCGCGGATAAAATTGCCGACATTATCTAAAGCGCCAGTTAAAACCAACTGATCTTTATAATTCATATAATACACATTGGTATTGACTTTAACAGATGATTTTTCAAAACGATAGCCCAATTCAAAATCGTCTAAACTTTCTGGTTTTGGAAAATTTAAAGCTTCAACATAATCTGTCCTGTTTGGTTCTTTATGTGCTTTAGCATAAGAAACGTAGGCGCTAGAGACTTCATTTAATTTTAAATTCAATCCAAATTTGGGATTAAAAAACTGCAAATTATCTTTAATGCTTAAGGTAGAAGTATCATCGGATCCATTAATTTTATAATTTAAAGTCCGAAATTGTAAATCGCCATACAAACTTAAATTATCATTCAGTTGGTATTCTAGTTTGCTATAAATATTGAAATCCGTTTTATCGCCCACATTAAAATAGTAGTTCTTAAATAGATCGGTTCTGGCAATAAATTCACCCGAAATAATACGCCCAAAATGATCGCCTTTATAACTGTTCCAAGCACCTCCAAAAATAAACTTAACCTTATTTAAATCGTTGTATTTTAAAGAAAAAGTAGTGCCGTAAAAATCGTTATCCAACCATTTTTGGCGCACCAAATCGGTTGTAGAAATAGCGGTTCCATTTATATTTATCGGCGCTAAGCCATAATCTGCTACATCTTGACCTTGTTGGTACTCTTCGTAATAACCTTTTCCTTTGGTATAATGAAAAGCGATGTTACCGCTCCAATTATCATTAAAACTATGATTGATATGCAACTGATAATGGTCTTGTTTGTAATTATCTACCTGGTCTTTATAATAACCCGTTACATTCCAAGCGTCATCATAAATAGCACCGGCATAATTAAAAGTGCGATCGTTATTTAGTGTGGCCTCATCAATACCCCACCAAGCTTGATAGGTAATTTCTTGCCCGCCAAAAGCCAAGGCTTTAATCAGCGTATTATCGTTGACATAAGTCGCAGAAAGGTAAAACGATTTTAAATCAGAACTAGCGCGATCTACATAGCCATCAGATTTAATAAGGCCTATACGTCCTGCCAATTCAAAGTGTTTGTTTAACAAACCAGAGCTAAATTTAACAGTGTGTTTGTGTGTGTTAAAAGAACCCACCGCATTATTCACTTCGGCAGTTGGATTTTCTGAAATACCATCGGTCAAAAGGTTTAAACTTGCCCCAAAAGCGCCAGCGCCATTTGTTGAAGTTCCTACGCCACGTTGCAACTGAATGCTTTGTGTAGAGCTGGCAAAATCGGGTAAATCTACCCAAAAAGTACCTTGCGATTCACTATCGTTTAACGGAATACCATTAATAGTCACATTAACACGTGTGGCATCGCTACCGCGGACACGAATACCTGTATAACCAACACCAGCGCCAGCATCTGACGTGATGACAATGTTTGGTAAATACTTTAAAAGCACAGGGATGTCTTGTCCTAAATTGCGTTTTCCTAAAGCTTTTTTGTTTAGGTTTGATTGGGTAAAAGGTGCATTTTTACCAAGCCTTGTCGCTTCTACAATAACTTCGCTTAATTTAATAGTGTCTTTTTTGATGTCGTTTTTTTGAGCAAAGACACTAAATCCGCAAAAAACGAGTAAAATAAATAACTTTTTCATCTGTCTGAAATGATAATTTTGATTAAGACTTTATATCTTAAATGATTAATAAAACAAATAAAAAAGGGTTTATGGGATTTTTCATTTCCTTAACAGCATTACCTGTTCAGGTTCAATGGGTGTAATCTCAGCCTTCCGATAATTATCGAAATAGCACCCCTTTTAGAGATAGCAAAGATACTATTAATTAATCTAATTTTGGTTTTTGGCGAAGTGCTTTTTTAAAAGCCTGCTTTTTCTTTTTTTCTTTTCTTTTTTGGATAACAGACTTACGAACTTTTGTAGGCGTTCTTTTTTTTGGAACGGTTAATCCTTTTTTAATAATATGCAAAAACCGTTCTATAACAATTTCTTTGTTTTTGTGCTGACTCCTACTTTCGGAGCAAGTAAGCATAAGAACATTTTCTTTTGTTAACCGAGAAGATAAATTTTTGATAAGTAATTGTTTTTGGTCTTCAGATAAAAATTGAGAAGTATCAATTTCAAAAGTAAGTTCTATTTTAGACGACACCTTATTAACATGTTGCCCGCCAGCGCCACCACTTCTAACGGCTTTGAATCTCAACTCATTTAGTAAAAGGTGTGTTGCTCCCAAAATAAATCTGATTTGTTACATTAAAAAAATCATCCTATATATCTGAATAATTATCACCGTTTTTTAAAAACTTTAATAGAGAGATTAATTAAAATCAACAGGCTCGATAAAAAAACAATAACATATTGAGCTGTACTTCCACCTGGAATAATTTCGGCATAAACCAATGCAAAAACAAATAAAAATATGGCGGAGACTAAAGAAAGAAAATTGATTTTGTATTTTTTCATTTTATAGTTTTTTAAACATTTAAAAGCTAATTATTCTCACTTTGAATATTAGCCAACAATTTATCAATCGCTTTAATAGCTGTTTTTAAACGTGATTTTTTATCGCCTTTAAGCAAAATGTAGGGGCGTTTGTATTTATCTAAAGTCTTTTTAAAAGCTTGAAACATTTCTTCTCGTAATTGTGGTCTGTCTCTTAAATCGTCTTGTTCGTAAGGCACATCTATATAGGTTAGAAAATATAAATCATAGGTGTTTTCTACAGCATATCTTTCTAATAAAGGTTCTACAAAACCACCATAATATTCTTCTGAATAGACTTTGGTTTCTAACAAATCGGTGTCACAAATTAATATTTTATCAACTTTTTTTGTCAAATAATTTTCTAAGCGAATCTGCCCTTTGGCAATGGGAACTAAATCTGAACTTTCACATGTTTTGCGTTCATTATTCCACTTATTTTGTAAATAACGTCGTGCATATTCTGGTACCCAAACCGAATTGTAATGTCGTGCTAATTGGTCTGATAAAGTTGTTTTTCCTGTACTCTCAGGCCCAAACAACACTACTTTTATGATATCTGAAGGTTCTTGTTTAAGTGTGATTTCCATGCTTTATAACCTAAAAATGCTAATATTAAAAATATGGCGTATTGAATCCCTGTAAATCCGTAGCCTTTTACAAAATATAAAGGTATGGAAACTATGTTTGTTAAAATCCAAAAAATCCAGTTTTCAATCTTTTTGTTTGCCATCAACCACATCGCCACAAAAGCAGCGGCTGTGGTAAATGTATCTAAATAAGGCGTTGCTTTTCTAAATTCTATTAAACTACCTGAAGTTAAATGCTGATAGGCGTAATCTACACTTTCGCTAAAACTTAAATTTGGCATCACTTCGTAATACCTATACACTAAAATCACAAAAATAGCTGTAAAAATAAAGATACCAAAAACTTTAATCTTATCGTTGAAATTGGTGCGTGTTATAACTAAAGCTTGGTGTGTTTTATCAGAAATATGTGTCCACATATACCATCCGTAAAGGCTCATAATGGTGTAATAAATATTGATAATGAGATCGCCATACAAAACCCATTGCGACAATAAATACACGTAAAGGGCTGTGCTAATAATGCCTGTTGGATAGACTAAAATATTTTCTTTTTTGGCGTAAAACACACTAATCACACCAAAAACAGCCGCAATAAATTCTAAAATAATATTTAAAATTGACGCTTCTTTATAAGGTGCTAAAAAAAAATCTAAGAGTGTATCCATTACTAATTATTGGATTCCAAAAATAGGTTATTTTCTTCGAAGGCTGTGCCAATAACCACCAAATCGGCGCCAGAAGCATAAGCAGAGTCTAACTGTTTTTGCGTGCGAATGCCACCGCCAACAATAACAGGAATTTGTAACTGATTTGTAAGCTCTCTAATAATTTCTGATTTTACAGGATATTTAGCACCACTTCCTGCTTCAAGATATACCAATTGATTTCCCATAAATTGACCGGCCAAAGCCGTATTCACGATAAGTTCTTCTTGATTTTGAGACATAGGTTTTGTATGGCTCACTTTTTCGACTGACGATACTTTACCGCCATCTATCAAAATATAAGCTGTGGAAATAATTTCTAAATGTGACGCTTTAATTTTTGGTATGGCTTTAATTTGCTGGTTTATGAGATATTCAGGGTTTCGTCCTGAGAGTAGGCTCATAAATAATAATGTGTCGGCTAGATTGGTGATTTGAGAAGCATCACCAGGAAATAATATCACTTTTAAGTTGGTGACTTTTTTCAAAGCTTTTACAAGTTTTTCTGTAGCACCCTCTTTTACTAAACTACCGCCAACAAAAATAAAATCGGCTTTTAAAGTTTCAATCTTAAAAATAATAGTTGAAATATCTGTCAACGCAACTTTATCTGGATCTAATAATATGGCCAATAATTTTTGTCCTGATTTTTTTGCTTCTATTAAACTTTTTAAAAACAACATGGCTTAACTTTTTTGAGGCATGGCATAAACACACGCAAAAGTATCGGCATCTTCTAAAAACAGAAAATTGATGTCGTAAAATTTGTGCCAGTCTTTAAAAATAACGCGACCGCTCGACCTTTTATTCTTAAATAAAAAAGGATTAATGGCTATATTTTCTCTAAAACTCAATCCGCCATAAGGGTAAATTTTATACATCGCTTCTTTAGCACCCCAAATTACTGTCAATTGTTTTATTAAATTTTCATCGCTCAAAGAATCAAAATCGGTATTGACAAATTTGTGTTGAATACAAGTAATCTTTTCGCGTACCTTTTCGATATCAATACCTATATCGTCATCGCTTATAGCGATGGTAGAAAAATAATAAGAATGAGAAATAGAAATATGTTTGCCGCTTTTTAAAAGGGGTTTTCCATATTCGTTATAATACAAATCGGCGTCAGACAAACCTGCCTCTATTAGTAAATGACGCACACTCAAAAAGCCCCGTTGGTGCAACTCAGATTGCATGTTAGCAACACGCCCTTTGCTTCGCTCATTTAGATAAATATCTTTAAATAAATCCGTTAAGGATTCCTCTATTTTCCAAATATAAATAGCGGTGTGAGAATTCGGCTTGATTAATTTATGTAAAGGCATTTAAAAGTAAAAGCTATTTTGTAGATTTGCGCATTCAAAACACAAAGATAAAATAATATGAGTACACAAACGTCAACAAACTTGAAATATAAAGTTAAAGACATTAAGCTTGCCGATTGGGGCAGAAAAGAAATTCATTTAGCCGAAGCCGAAATGCCCGGTTTAATGAGCTTACGCGAAGAATATAAAGATGAACAACCTCTAAAAGGTGCGCGTATTGCAGGTTGTCTGCACATGACAATTCAAACAGCTGTTTTAATTGAAACCCTTATTGCTTTAGGCGCAGAAGTTACGTGGAGTTCTTGTAATATTTTCTCTACACAAGATCAAGCCGCCGCAGCCATTGCTGCCGCTGGAATCCCTGTTTATGCTTGGAAAGGTATGAACGAAGAAGAATTTGATTGGTGTATTGAGCAAACTTTATTTTTTGGTGACGATAAAAAACCTCTAAATATGATTTTAGATGATGGTGGCGATTTAACCAATATGGTTTTAGATCGTTACCCAGAATTAGCTGCTGGTATTAACGGATTATCTGAAGAAACAACCACTGGCGTTCACCGTTTATACGACCGTGTAAAAGCTGGAACTTTGCCAATGCCTGCTATTAATGTAAACGATTCTGTTACAAAATCTAAATTCGATAATAAATATGGTTGTCGCGAAAGTGCTGTAGATGCCATTCGTCGTGCTACAGATATTATGCTTGCGGGCAAACGTATTGTTGTTTGCGGTTTTGGCGATGTGGGTAAAGGCACAGCTGCTTCTTTTAAAGGCACTGGCGCTATTGTTACCGTTACAGAAATCGATCCAATTTGTGCGCTTCAAGGTGCTATGGAAGGTTTTGAAGTTAAAAAGTTAGAGACTGTTATCGCTAATGCGGATATCGTTATTACAACAACAGGAAATAAAGATATTGTACAAGAAAGACATTTTAGAATGTTAAAAGACAAAGCTATTGTATGTAATATTGGTCATTTTGACAATGAAATTGATATGGCTTGGTTAAACAAAAACTATGGTCATACCAAGGTAGAAATTAAACCTCAAGTAGATCAATATAACATTGAAGGTAAAGAAATTCTTGTTTTGGCCGAAGGCCGTTTGGTAAATTTAGGATGCGCCACTGGACACCCTAGTTTTGTAATGAGTAACTCATTTACAAACCAAACTTTAGCTCAAATTGAACTTTGGAATCATAAAGAGAATTACGGAAATGATGTTTATATGCTACCTAAACATTTAGATGAAAAAGTAGCCCGTTTACATTTAGAAAAAATTGGTGTTGAACTTGAAGAATTACGTCCAGATCAAGCTGCCTATATTGGCGTTACTGTTGATGGACCATACAAACCAGAATATTACAGATATTAATCTTAAAATAATTTTCAACCCTTCGTTAATAAATTAACGAAGGGTTTTTTATTAAAATAAGTTTCGCTAAATTTTTTATATTTGCTTCGCTTTAGCAAAGAAAAATGATGTGCTAAAACTATTAATTATACCTTTGTTAAAAATTTAAAATGAAAACCATTTTAGTCCCTTTAGGTAATTCTGATAAAGCCATTTGTACTTTGCAATACGCTGTTGATTTTGCGTCTGTAACAAATGCTAAAATCTACGTTATTCAAGTTTATGGTTCTATTGGTCCTGCCTATGCCATGAAAAAGATGGATACTATATTAGAAAAGGACAGCAAAGAAGAATTGGCTTATATTTTATCTAAAGTAGATACTAAAAACATTGAAATTGTAAGCAAAACAATTAAAGGTCAGATTACTGACAGTATCTCTCGCATTGCAAAACAATTAAATGTTGATTTAATCATAGCTTCTGCAAAGAATATCAGCGTAGATTCTTCTGTATATTTAGGAGCCATAACAGGTGGCTTGGTTAAACACACCGATTTACCCATATTGATCATCCCAAAAGGCTATGTTTATAAACCTATTCATACTATTCTTTTAGGTTTAAGGTCGGGTATGATTAAACGATTAAATGTTTTATCTCCTTTACAAGATTTTGTAAAAATATTTAATGCAAAAGTATCTTTGTTACATGTAATTACCCCACATAATACTGAGGCTGACAATCAATTAAATTCAGATTTTATATCTGTCTCTGACGGTGTCTTAACATCTGAAAATGCCACAGTTTTTCAAGGTGTGCTAGAGCATTTAAAAGAAGTTAATCCAGATTTGTTATGTGTAATTCGTAGAAAACGTGGTTTTTTTAGCCGTCTTTGGGAGGACAATAGAATTAAAAAGTTTGATTTTGAAAGTCGGATTCCACTTTTAGTTTTAAAAGGGAATCTATAATAAATGGGGATGTAGCCCCGCCCAAACGTACCGTTAGGTACGGGCAGGTCAGTTGGCGGAGAACGCTAGAAAAATGTATTTTGTTTATATAATATACAGCGAAAAGTTTGAAAGATTTTATGTAGGTTTGTCGGCTAATGTAAGGCAAAGGCTAAAAACACATAATGCTGGAAGAGTAAAATCGACAAAAGCTTTTATAAAATGGTCATTAATCAATGTTGAAGAATTTGAAACAAGAATTGAAGCTAGAATTAGAGAAAAATATTTAAAGTCCGCCGCCGGAAGGAAATGGCGAAAGACATATCTGGGGATGTAGCTCAGTTGGCTAGAGCGCTTGACTGGCAGTCAAGAGGTCGTGGGTTCGACTCCCATCTTCTCCACCAAAAACCACTGTAAAATCAGTGGTTTTTTATTGTGAAAAGGTAAAACGTGGGTTCTCCCGAAGCGTCGGGACCATCTTCTCCACCAAAAACCACTGTAAAGGCAGTGGTTTTTTTTATTTTAGAATAAAACCAACAGACTTATCGACCACTTCTTGCAAAGCATTTGGTAAAAAATTATTTTCCCATGGATGGACAGCGTCAAAAGTATGCGTGGCATCTTGAAGTGCAAATAATGTGCTTTTCGGATTCCAAGAATGCAAATTATGAGCTTCTTGAATAGTAACTGTTGTATCTGCTTCGCTATGAATTATAAGATGTGGTATTCTAAGATGTTGAACTGATTTTTCAATATTTAAACGCTCTTTATTATCTTCAAAATCTTGATAAAACTGAAAATACAGTGGCATTTGCTGTTTTGTTCTAGAATTCTTGACATACGACACGCCATTTTTTCGCCAAGCTTCAAGAGCTTCTCCTTTAGGAAAACGCCCCCCATAATCTGAGACCCCAGCCCATGTAATCACTTTTGTCACACAGTTTTCTTCTTGAGCTTTAATTGTAACAATACCGCCACCTCTAGAATGACCTATAAGTGTTATGTTTGATAAATCAACTTCATTAACAAATGATTTTTCAGATTTAATCCAATCAATAACCGATTGTAAATCGTCTAATTCTTTTGTAAAGTTGTTATTGCCAAAAGCTTCTAAATCGGGAAAGTCAATAGGCTGCTCTGCTGTGCCTCCATTGTGAGAAAAATTGAATTTTACAAAAACCAAACCGTTATCAGCGAAAGCTTTTGCTACCAAGTTCCAAGCGCCCCAATCTTTGTAACCTTTATAACCATGTGCAAAAATGACAATTGGTTTTTTGGCTTTGGTTTCTTTGTAAAACACATCAATTAATATGGGTTTTTGGTGTTGTCCAGAAATGGCTAAATTTTTAATAATGGTCATTCTTTTTGGGTTTTTCAGTGAATTCATCGGCATTAAAAATAGATTTCAACAAGTCTTGTAAAGCCGACTCGAATAAATGCAAACGTTCTTCTGTAATGTTAAAATCTGATTGAGAATTGGTTGTTTTAAAATTAATTTTTAAAATATAATTGTTTAATTTTTTAAAAGAAATAATCCCAGCTTCAAAGCTTTGTTTAATGTTGTGAGATTTGGCATACATAAAAGCATACATAAAAAGCTGTAAGGCTATAGTGTTGTTTTCATTATTAAAAAAAGTATCAAAATTAACTACCCTTAATTTTGCAACATCTACAACGCCTGTTTTATAATCTAAGATTCTTATTTTACCGTCAACGCTATCAATTCTATCTGCAATGCCCTTTATTTTTATAGGATAATCAATCCCTGGCACATTTATAATTGTTTCTAAGTGTGTTTCTAAAGCCAAAAGTTTGATTGATTTACCTTGCTTCAATAGGTCTAATTCATGCCGAATAAGTTTCTTGATATAACTATGTGCCATTTCGAAATAGAGCTTATTCTTACCTGTTTCGATACCGCCATTTTCATAAAATTTGACAACATTTAAATTTAATGACTTACCTATTTTTTTTGAGATACTTTCTAGGATTTCAATACTTAAATTCTGGTTAACAAAAGGTTTGTATAGATGAAAAAGTGTTTCGTGGATAACACTTCCAAAGGTGTTTTGCGCAATCGTTTCTTCAAGATTTGTGACTTCTTTTATCTTTAAAATTTTAGAATAATAAAAGTTAAGTGGGTTTTTAATAAAAACGGCAACTGCCGATGGTGAAATGCCATTTTCTGCAATTTCTTTTAGGCGTTCTTTTATGGCCACATTAACTTCAATTTTAAGAGGTTCCAATAATTTGGATTCTAAAATTGACGTTGTGGTGGTTTTAATAATGTTATTTGGCAACATCAACTCTAACTGGGTTAAAAACCGACTCTTTTCTGATGCCCCAAAATCATCAACTTCTGTATTATAAATTAAATATACATTTTTGGCTCTTTGTATCAATCTAAAAAAATGATACGAAAAAATGGCGTCTTTATCTTGATAAGTTGGCAATCCAAATGTGTTTTTAATAGCATAAGGTAAAAATGAGCTTGATGATTTTCCTGCGGGCAAAATACCTTCGTTTACAGATGTTACGATTAGGTTTTCGAAATCTAGGGCTCGGGTTTCTAACAACCCCATTATTTGCAATCCATTTAATGGTTCACCTTTAAAAAACAGCTTTTCATTTCGCAATAAACTTGAATAAAAATGGTGTAATGTGTTTAAATCGGCAATAAAATGATAGGTGTTTTCAAGGGTCTCGAGCTCCAAAAAAAGGTTGTAAAATCGGTACAAGTATTCCTTTTCTAAATCGGCTAAAGAGTTGTTATCTTTTAGAAGATTTATTAATTCTATACAAATTTTTAAGAATTTCGGAACGTCATTCCCCGTTGGTTCAAAAACAAAATCAACTTTAGAAGGTTCTTGTTTTACATCCGCTTTAAGCGAAGTAAAATTGACAAAACTTAAATTTTTAGCATGGATTGTTTCTACAATCTCTTTATAAAAAGAACCGCTGGCATCCATTATTTTTGCCATATATGGATGTAGAACGATGTTTTCAAAATCCTTATAATAAAATTCTGAGGTTTTGTTGAATTTTAGTGCATTAATATTGGCATTAAAAAGTCCTGAAAACAAACCTGCTAAGGGTATATTTTGTAGGGCGTAGCCCATTGTTATATTAACCTTATCAATGCTTTTTGGCAATGATTCTAAGGCTACATTTAAAACGTCTTCTTGACCCAATACAAGGGCTGTATTACTATAATTGACATCTGATGTAGAAATATTTTCTAAAATCTGACCTGCTGCCTTTATTTGAGCGACTTGCTTTGCAGCACCAATAAAATGAATCGTTTTTGGTTTGATAAATGAAGATGTAATCCAATTAAAAGGATTGTTTTGATAATAGGGCCACGTATTTTTATAATGGGCAATAAATTTAGTGGATGGGTGTTTTGAGTCTAACAATGTTTTATCTACATCCCAAAATATTTCGGCTTTTTGATGTGCTAAAAGTTCTTGAATAATGATTTCTTCTGATTTGTTTAAGGCGTTAAATCCAGCAAAAATTAATTTCTCTTCTAGATGATTGCAATAAATAGATGCGTTTTTTACAGCTTCTCTATTTATAAGACCTTGGTAAGCTTGATTCTTTTCGATTAATCTATTATAAAATGACTTATATAATTTATTGAGGATTTCAAAAAAATGGAGGTAATTTAGACTTAATTCTGAAGGTTCAATATTTGGTGCCCATTGTTCAAGACGTTTTAAATCACTTAAATTGTTGAATAATTTATTGGCATCTACTAAATAACTATCAATATCATTAAAGTCTTGCAGCACACGTGGTGCCCATTGAATGAACTTTTCAAAAGAATCTTGTTTATCTTGGTCAATAACTTCTTTATACACTTGATATAATTCAAATTGTAAATTAACTTTGTCTAATAGATTTATATCTGTAAGTTGTTGAATAAACTCCTCGATGCTTAAAAATTGAGGTAAGAAAGCATTGTTATCTATTAAAGAGATGAGCTCTTTTTTTAAAAATAACCCAGCGCGTTTACTTGGAAGGATAATCTTAACATCATTAGATAACAATTTGTTTTTAACAATGTAATTTGCGATGTTGTATAGAAATGCATCCTTCAACTTTAAACAATTTAGAATATTGTAAATATAAAAAAAGCTGTGCTAAATAATAGCACAGCTTTTCAAAAAAATATGTTTTGTGTGAATTATTTTTTATTCACAACTTTAATTTCAACACGTCTATTGTTAGCACGTCCCTTAGCAGTATTATTACTATCTATAGAATTTGCTTCTCCAAAACCTTTAGCAGATAATCTATCAGCAGCAACACCGTGATCTGTCAAGTATTTCATAACAGCATTGGCACGTTTTTCTGATAAAGCTTGATTGTATTTATCAGTTCCTCTACTATCTGTATAACCATCTACACTAAAATTAGCACGATCGAATTCTTTCAAAATAGAAACAATGGCATCTAATTGAACTGAAATTCGAGGTTTAAAACTAAATCTGTTAGAGTTAAAGTTAATTGTTTTAGCAAAGTCGTTTAATTGTTTTTCAGCAGCGGCAGAAATAACTTCTTCTGGACAACCATTGTTTGAGGCAGGACCTGCAACATCAACACATTTATCGTCTTTATCAAATACGCCATCGGCATCAGTATCTGGCCAAGGGCATCCTTTGTTTGCAGCTGGACCAGCAACATTAGGACAAGTATCGTCTTTATCAACAACACCATCACCATCTGTATCAGGGCAACCATTATTAGCTTTTGTGCCAGCAACATTAGGACAAGAATCGTCTTTATCTGCAATACCATCTGCATCTGCATCTGGGCAACCATTAAGTTCTTTAAGACCAGCTACAGTTGGACAAGAATCTTCTGAATCTTGAATACCATCTGCATCTGTATCAGGACAACCATTAAATTCTTTTAAACCAGCAACATCAACACATTTATCATGTTTGTCATAAATACCATCACCATCTGTATCTGTGCCACCAAATTTTAAGACAACACCCGCAGAAAATTGCCAGTGGTTATTTTCTAAAAAGAAGTCATTAAATACATGCTTGCCAACAGCTTGAAGATTTAAACCAAGATTTTCAGAAAACCAAAAATTTGCTCCTGTTCCCCAATTAAAAGTACCAGCCCCTTTTTGATCTACCCAAGTATAGCCACCGCCAATAAGTACATAAGGGTCAAACATGCCTGTTTCTCCAATAAAGCTAAGACTATTTAAATCATATTTTAAACTTCCATCAATAGCTAAAAAAGACACTTCAGAAACTTTTAAACTATTATTATTTGTAATGTTATTGACAGATAAAGCACCTTCAAAAGAAAAACCATCATCAATATAATTAGATACGGTTAATCTAGAAAAATATGACGCTGTATTCCATTGACTAACTTTAAAAACATCAGCCTTTGTGTCAGGGCTGTGAATAGCGTTAGTACCAAAACCTATTACCCATGGGTTGTTTGCATCTTGTGCATTAATACTGCTAAAACTAGCAACTACTAATAAAATTAATAAAATTTTTCTTAAATGTTTCATTGTTAAAAATTTAAATTATGATTTCTTGAATTAATTATTTTTTACTCTAATATGCAAATATAAAAAAACTTAAACAAAATAAGGTATTTACAAAAATATTTTACATATTTACTTTTCTTATCTAAGATATTCATTAATAATACAAAGCCCTATTGTCTACAATTTCTGTTTCCTTTTCTAATGCGTTATACATTTTAACACTAGATAGTTGCAATTTAGCAAAAATTTGTTTTCTAAAAGCATCATAATTTGATAACGCTGTTGCTGCATCTCTTTTAGTTATTTTAACAATAAACACACCTGTTTTATCTTTAACTCCTCTTAAAATATCGCCTTCTTTAGATGCATTAATAGCCCCTATAAGGCCTAAAGATCTACCTACAGAAGGTATTAAAGGACTGGCTAATGATACCGCCAATGAGCTTTTTACAGTTGTCTTGAATTTTTTAGCAACATCTGCTAAAGACATATCTCCCATTTCTTTTTTGATGTAATCTGCTTTTTTTTGTTCTAATAAAATACGTCTTACTTTATTACGTGCCTGTGATACAGACATCAAACCTTTATCGTAACTTTTTGATAATTGAACAACTACATAGCCATTGTCTGTATCAAAACGTTTTATACTATTTACTTTAGTATCGTTTTTAAAAGCCCAGTTAATAATTTGACGCTGATTTTTAAGACCCGAAAGCGTTTCGTTTAATACTTTTATACCTGTAGCTGGCATAACAACATATTTATTATCAATAGCTTGTGTTCTGAAATTTTTACCGCTAGATACATCAGATGTAAAAGTTTCGGCTTTTTCGAAAACGTCGTTTTCTGTATTTTCTGAGGCTTCTATTTTTCTTCCAAAAGTGACAGCTTTAACAGCTTTGCTAAAATTCTTTTGGCCATCAATTCTTACAATATGATAACCAAAACTAGATTTTATAATACCTGTCTCCCCTTTTTTATTTAGAAATACAAAATCTCTAAATTCTGGAACCATTGAGGTATAAACAAACCAGTCTAATTCGCCGCCTTTTGCGCCACTACCTTTATCAACTGATATTGTTTTAGCAACTTCGGCAAATTTTTTCTTATTGTTTTTAACCAGCTTGTACAAACTGTCAACCATTTTTTTGGCTTGGGCTTCGGTTTTTTGATCTGTTGAGCGCAGTGCTCCTTTAAAGGATATTAAAATATGACTTGCTTTAACAGAATCTGGCATAGTCTTAAATTCTTTTATTTTTGTAAGTTTATAATAGTCCTTATCTTTATAAGGCCCAACCACATCACCTTCTTTAGCGTTAATAATATTGTCTGCTACATCATTAGGTAATTTATCTTTAGTTAAAAGGGCATCAGAATAAATTATATCAGAACTGTTTTCGTTAAAAAATAATTTATCGTCGGTGGTGTTTTTAAATCCTAAAATCTTAACCGCAGATTTGGCAGCCGAACTGTATTCTTCTTTGTCATTAAGCAAGCTGGCTACTTCTGTTTTAACAGCATCTTCATCTTCTTTGGTTGGCGTTATATCAAACTTTACATAAATTAAATCGCGTGAAGCTTCTACTTGAAAGTCTTTTTTACGATCGTTAACATAAGCCATTATTTCGCTATCAGTAATTTTAAAAATGCTATCGGGAGCTGCTCTAAACGGTACATAAACAAACTCTATGTTAGATTTTGTAGTTTGATCGACATAATGATTTTTACCTTCGTTTAGGGTTGTGTTAATGCCATTTTTAATTAATCCCGTATAAATAGATTGCTCTAAATTACGTTTGATACTCTTTTCTGTTTCTAACCAACTTGCCCATTGGGTGTCATTAGGATTGGTTTGGGCATTTTCTTTAAGAGTAACTAAAAATTCTTTAAATTTTTCTTCGTCAAATAAACCAGCATCATTTTTAAAAAGCGGGCTGTTTTTTATATAGGGCATCTCTATTATATTACTCCATACATCTTCTTCTCCTACAACGATACCTGCATTGCTTAATTGTTTTTGATAAATTTTTTCTCTAACAATATTACCCCATACACTTTTTGCTGCCTGTATTTGAGAACTCTTGTTGTTGGTTCTTGTTTTATATAACTCAACTTCTTTTGAAAATTGTTCTCTTGATATAGGTTCTCCATCTATTTCGCCTACCAGATTATCTGATTTTTGATATTTAAATAAATCTCCTAAAACAAAGGCAAAGAGTGCCATTGCTATAACAATAATTAAAAAAATTGATCTTTCTCTAATTTTAGATAATACCGCCATTTTTCTTGTCGTTTAAATTCAGTGTGCGAAAATACAACTTAGTATTTGATTTTAAAAGCGCAAAACAAGGAAATTACATCCTTATTTTATTACTTTTCTTTAAATAGCACTTTTAGGTAGACTTTTTCTATTTTGGTGTGCGAAACTTTTAAAATGGTAAATTGATAAGTTCCTATTTCAATCACCTCATTTTGATGTGGAATGCTCTCTGTGTGATACACAATAAGTCCTCCTAAAGTTTCATAAGCTTCCTCTTCTGGGAGCTGTAAGTTATATGTTTCGTTAAGATAATCTACTTCTAAACGAGCCGAAAACTCAAACTCTCTGTCATTTATTTTTTTTTCTACAAGTACATAAGAATCGTGTTCGTCTTCAATTTCTCCAAAAAGCTCTTCAACAATATCTTCTACGGTAATAATTCCAGATGTGCCTCCGTATTCGTCTAAAACCACAGCAATACTTTTCCTTTTTTTTATGAGGCTATTTAAGGCGTCATTAATCATCATGGTTTCTGGAATAAACGCAACTGGCAACAATATGCTCCGCAACTTTGTTGGATTTTTAAATAGCTCAAATGAATGCACGTAGCCTATAATTTCATCTAAATTATTTTTGTAAACCAAAATTTTTGAAAGACCTGTCTTTATAAAAATATTTTTTAGATATTCTATGGTCTCAGAAACCTCAACAGCTACTATCTCTGTCCTGGGAATCATAGCTTCTCTAGCTCTGACACTTTGAAATTCTAGAGCGTTTTGAAATATCTGAATTTCTGAATCTATTTCTTTAGCCTCATTAACCGATTCTAATTGTTCATTGATGAAATTTCCTAATTCTACTCTGCTAAAAACAGATTGCACATCGTCTAATTTTGTTTTAAAAAACACTTTCAACAAAAAATTAGAAATAAGCATTATAAATTGAGATATTACATAAAACAACACATAAAAAAGATAAGCTGGTAAGGCAAAGTATTTAAGTGTTTCATTGGCGTAAACCCTAAATATGGCTTTTGGCAAAAACTCTGCTGTTATTAAAATAACGATTGTAGAGATAACCGTTTGCGTTAAAAACATAAAAAACTCACTGGCAATATATGGCGATAAAAAGTGCATTAAAAATTCGCCCATATAAAATCCAAAAACAACCAGAGAGATATTATTACCAACCAACATTGTGGTTATAAAACTTGACGGATTTTTAGTAAGTTCTTTTAGTAAAACACCTACAAAACCATTGCCTTTTTTTTCTAACTCAATGTATAATTTGTTTGATGATATAAAAGCGATTTCCATGCCTGAGAAAAAGGCCGAAGCAACAATTGAAAGTAAAATTACAATGACGTAGAAATTCACAAAATATGGGGATTACTTAGAATCTTTATTATACGATTCTGATTTTTTCCTAAACCGTCTTCTAAAGAAGAACATAAATAATGCTAAAACAGAAAATCCAACAAATAAATAAGCTTTGGTAGGCTCTGTATGCCAACGTAGATAAGCTTCAACAACAAATACGATGCTAAATACGAGATAGGCTATTTCAAATATTTTTCTTGTAGTATTCATAATTATTTATTTTCGCTTACATATAAAGTGCCCGATGTATTCTTAATTGTAGCTTTAGATAAATCTTCATTAGCTTCAAATCCAATACCAAAGGTAGTATCTTTTTCGCTTATAATACGCACTTTTTTTTCGGTGAAAAAGTAGTGTAGATTCTGATCCCAGTACAATTGTTCTGTGGTTAACCTTGTTTTTGATTCAAAATTTACAATTTCAACATGCCCTATTATTTCAGAAATATTGGTTTTAATATAAGATTTTCCATAATCTGCCGAAATTAAAATGGAGTCTCCATTTTTTTGAAAAGACGTTAGTTCTAATCCCTTAGGAAATTCTTGATAGGGATGGTCGTTCCGGTTTGAATAATCGTTTAGTAAAGGCGCTCTAAGCTTGGTCTTTACTATTCCAGAATCGGTGTGAATTAGATTTATGTCTTTAGCAACGGCAATGGGTAAATTTTTATCGGCTAAAAAATCTCTAACTTCTTTAATATCATTTGTACAAGAAATAAAAAGCATTGTCAACAGAATATTGACAATGCTTTTTAATCTATATATTTTAAAACAGTTCACATTAAGTTACAATTATTTTGTAGGTAATTTAACGGTTTCGTTTATCCAACACTTTACTTTAAAAGGAGAACCAAGAGGTAAATTTGCAACAAAAACTGTTTTAGCACTAGGTGTACTAGGCTCATAACTTTTTATGTATTTATTAACCCTATTGGCCTTACTAGGATCAACTGCTTTTGCTTTATTAAGTTTATCAATAGCAGCTAAAAAAACGGCTCTTTTAGATAATTCATCAGTACCACAATTTTCGGCACTACTGGCATATAAAGTAGCAATTAAGATATAGGCTTCACCCATATTCGGTCTAAAACTTAAAGCTTTATAAGCATAAGTTCTGGCTTCTTGCTGTCTTCCTTTCTTTTGTAAAATTTGAGCAATGGTATATAAATGTCCTGCTTTTTTATAGCTATCAGTTTCTTGATCTACAGCTTCTTTAAAGAAGTGCATTGCTGTAGCCTCGTCTTTTTTCTTAAAAGCAACTCTGGCTGCTAATACAGCTGCTGCTGGAGATGGTTCTGCAGCATATAAAGCTTCAACTAGAATTGTAAACAAAGGGTCGTCTGTACATTCTTTAGCGTTCATTCTTGAAGCGGCACGTCTTAACCATGTTGCATTGGTTTTATTTGCTTCAAAGTTTGATTTATATAAAGGAATTAATCTATCGCATGTAGCAACTTCGCCTAAAATATTATCTAAGCCACCTGTAACCGTTTCAAGTGCGCCCGAATTTACTTCGGCTGCATGCAAACTCCTTTTGTTTTTGGCTGAAAGTTCTTTTCCGCTAGATTGAATAGCATATAAAGCCTCTTTTGTTTTGGTATATTTCGCTATTTTTTGTTCTATAGTTTCAACAACATCATCATAAGTATCAAAAATTAATTGCACATTTGAGTCTTTGTTTCTATTAGTGATTTCTTGAAAATATTGATAAATAGATTTTATACCCATCCCTGCAGGATCACTTTTATAAGCTTTATCCAATAAATTAAATACAACATCTTTAGAAGCGCCTGATTTAGCCATAAAATCGGAATATTCACTATATACTTTTCCTAAATTATCTGGATACTGTACAATACGCTGATCATAAACACGCTTAACAAGATCAAAAGCTTTTGCTTTATCAGCAGGCGTGGCTTTATCGTAAAGAGATTCAGCAATCTTTAAACCGTATTTATATATATTTTTACTCCCTTTAGGGCAATTATCCATACACCACATCCAAGGTTCGTAGGCCGCTTCATAATTATTAGCTTTGGCGTACTCGTAAAAAATAGACATATTGGTTGTGCATTTTTCTGGATTATCTCCTCTATCATTTTGCGCAACGATAGATTGTAAGCCAGTAATTAAAACAAAACTCACAATTAAAATTTTTGTAAAATTTTTCATCATTATATTATTTATTGTATTTTTCTCTGTTGAAACCATTTATCATTTAGTGTTAAACCTATTCTAAAATTGAAATAATTTTCTTTAACCAATCCGCTTGTAACCGTCCCTCTTTTACCAAGCTCAAAACCTAAATTAAAAGTAGAAAGCTCTTTGCTTACAGGTAACCCAACTCCAAAAGATATGCCAAACTCGTTTATATCAATATTGTTTACAACCAAACCAGATTGTTTATATTTTAAACCAGCTCTGTAAGATACCTTATCCCAATAACTGGTAATAGAATTATATTTTGGCAAGTAGTACCCACCTAAAGAAATTCTGTTGGCGCTTTTATAATTAACTATAGTATTGCCATCTAGCGGACCTCCATTAAAATCAAATGCACCTTGATAGGCATATTCTAAAGACATTTTCCAATTATATACTTTCCCAATTCCTATACCTACAGTCGACTTAAAAGGGTTTTTAATTTTACCTTCAAAACCTTGATTTAAAATTGTATCTCTAGAAATAATAACGCCATTAGGGTTATTAATTAAAGAATAGAATAACTCATCACCACGATTTTTTAAATTTGAACTAACGCCAATTGTAGCACCTAAATCTAATTCTAAATCCTTATATTTCTTAAGAGGCACATGGTATTGAATACCTAATTTTAATTTAAATCCGCTTACATTAGAGTTGATTTCGCTTTGCGAAGCATATTGAACATCATCTCTTCTATTTAAAATATTATTACTGAGGCGTCCAAAAATAAAACTTCCTTCTACACCTAAGGTGACAAATTTATGTATTTTTCTGCCATATCCCAAAAAAACACGATTTGTACCTCCTGTCCCATAAAATAAGTTGGCTTCTGTAACCACATCAGAGTCATCTTTAAATTCTTGAGAAAGTGAATAGCCAACATTAGAATTTGGTTGTAATCCAAAAACAAGACCTGCATTATCGCCAATAGGCACAGCTAAAGCTAAATATGATAAGGCTGTAGCCGATGAGCGAGCAGAATTAACACCATCTGTTACTTTTATAGTTCTATTGGCAACACCTAAACCGTAGGTTGTATATCTTAAAAACGCTAAAGAAGCTGGATTAGACATAAATAATTGGTGGTTGCTATAACTGGCAACGCCCGTTTCGCCCATACTAATCTCTTCTACGGTTTTGGTAATATTTTCATCGCCAATACCAAAAAAAGAATAGGGTGAAGCGCTGCTCTTTTGTGCATTAATATTTACAATTGCCAATAGCATTAAAATTAACGGCAGTAATCGTTTCGTCATTCTTGCAAATTATAGTTCAAAATATGATTTAATCCTTCAAGTAAAAAATTAGGATTGGCAAATATGCTACTTTTTAACATTTCTGCCAAAAAATTTGTGTCTCCGCCTGTTAAAACAACTGTTAAATTTGAATAATTAGACTTATATTGACTTATAACACCCTCTATTTCGTAAATAACGCCATTACAAATCCCGCTATGAATTGACTCGTTAGTTGAATTACCTATAATAGCTTTTGGAATTTCTGGTTTTAGCAAAGGTAAATTAGCCGTTTGATTATGCAAAGCTTTATAGCGCATCAAAATACCAGGAGAAATGGCACCTCCTAAATAAATTTCTTCTTTTGTTTTAAAATCGTACGTAATACAAGTACCTGCATCAATCACAAGAACATTTTGTTTGGGGTAATTTTTAACGGCAGCTGCAACCAAAGCCAATCTATCTACACCTAAAGTTTCTTTTGTGGTGTATTTTATCTGAAAAGGGAATTTTAAATTGATGTTTAATACTATTAAAGGAAAAATAGTTTTAATCTCACTAAGAATATCAGTGTCAATTCCAGCTACTGTTGATAGTATTGTGGCTTTAATAAAGTGTTTTGATTTTACTTCTAGTAATTTACTTAGCAACTCATCATTGGCAAAAGAAGACACATCGCATATCTTATCTGCCTTAAAAACAGCAATCTTAACTTTCGAATTTCCTATGTCTATACTTAAGTTCATAACCTATTTAAGAGACTTCAAAAATACAAATAGATTTTTTACCAAATAGTTTTGATTTGTTTTAAATTTAAATTTATATTTGCAACCCGAAATTCAACGGTACCTTAGCTCAGTTGGTAGAGCAATGGACTGAAAATCCATGTGTCCCTGGTTCGATTCCTGGAGGTACCACAAAATTATCCCGTAACTCATTTATAAACAATGATTTACGGGTTTTTTGGTTTTTAGGGTGTGCTCAAAGGTGTGCGCAGTTTGTAACATTACATAACGATTATACTGTTATACTTTTATTAGGCAGCATGGTCCAGCCTCTCTAATACATCACCCTCTTTATATAAGACACGTCTACCAATTCTCTTCGGAACAAGTATATTTTTCTTTTCCCAGTTATTAAGAGTCACTTCTGTTACATGAAGTAATTTTGCGGTTTCACTTCTACTCAAATATTTTTCATGTGAGACATTAAAAGTGGTCTGACCTATTGCCTTCTGTCGGTTTAATTCCAATTTGACTCCTTCCTTAATAATCTCAAGAAGTTCTTGTCTTGTAACGTTCAATATTTGTATGGTCTGTTCATTCATATCTTTTATTTTTTAGTTGTTTTTTAGAAATTCATTTGTTGTCTCAATATGTTTATCCAATATGGACCAACTCATTTTTTTAAATCTACCTTTTGATGATTTATTGTAGATATCATCTTTCATTTCTTTGATAAAACTATCATCAATTGGATCAGATGGATCTAACTTTTCAACAGATAAACCGGGTTTAATACCTGTTTTTTCATACAATACTTCATACATCACATTCGTTAGTTCTAACTTATGTTTTTCTGAGGTGACAATACAATCATGGATTGTAAAAATTGGTGCTGCAGGACATCGTCTATGGAATTCAGGAACCACACAATCCAATATTAGATAACTCTCCACACGCTGCAGTAATAAGGAGAAATTCCTCTTACCTATTCTGTCCATAACCTTCAGAATAAATTGATTTACGAAAGGATAAAACTTCTCTAATAACCGAACTCCTTCCACCAATTCTCTGTGTTTCCGGTTGCTTTGAAACAGCACATACATGATATCTTTCTTGATTGATTTCCGTTGAAAACCCGTTATCGGTTGAAAAAAACTCTATGGATGATAATTTTACAATATACCCTAACCCTTCAAATGGTTTGATTAATATAGCGTTTAATATTGATGGTGAGGTTGGTGAGGTTTTCATTTATGATAATTTAGGAAGAGTAATAAATAATAAAATAATAATAAATGAAAATTCAATTCGAGTTGAAGGATTACAAAATGGAATTTTCTATATAAAAATAATAGTAGATAAGGAAGCGGTCATAAAGAAAATAATAGTAAATTAAAACAACAACAAAACTTGTAATTAAGATCTTTGTACTTTAAAACACCTAATATGGTATATGAAAATGCCGCTTAAATTTAATTTTAACCGAAGCCATATTTCAGACTAGACAAAGAGGAACTACAAAATGAAAAGGGTCTGGATAGATACATTGATAAAACTCTAACTGAAAAAGCAAATAAAAAATCAAGTAGTTGATTAAATAAGTACTAAGGTATAACCCACCAATTTTCAACGGGAGTTACATTCTTAATATTCACAATAAGCAACTAATTTTTATATCTGCTATAGAATACAACATCCTCTTCCTCCCTATTCTCCAGAAAAGTGATGAAAAAAATTTATTTTTTCAATACCGTATAAAACAAAAGTTTATAAAAGTAAAAATCTTCTATATCTTGATATAAAAGGCTATTTTTTTAGGTAATACTAATAGAATTTACATAATGTTTTGGTGAAAGTTTTGTGTATTTTTTAAAAGAAGAATAAAAAGTATTATAGGAAATAAATCCTACTTCATTAGCAAGCGTCTCTAAGGTATTTAATTTTAAATAATCAGCAGATATTAACACCTTAGCATCTTCTATTTTACAATATTTTTTATATTCTACAAAAGGCATTGTGCAATTGTATTTAAAAATATAAGCTAAGTGGCTTGTAGGAATATTTAAAAAAATGGAAAATTCCTTAATTGAAAAATTTTGATCTCTAAATGGATGATTTGAATTTATAAAATTTTCAATACCCTCTACATAAGGACTTATTCTGGTTTCCATAGCTGTAGTTAGCTTTACATCTTGAAGATTAGTTACCTCAGAAGTTGATAATTTCCAGATAGTAGCATTAATAATTGTAGTACTTGGTGTGCGCCTTAATTTTTCTTCAAGTTTAGGATAGCCATATAAAATTTCGGGATTTATTAAAATTTTAATGAAAATAGATAACCAAATTAAAACAGCTATTATTGAATATGAATAACCGCTTACTATTTGTAATGAATTATTTTCTATATATAAAGAAACCAGTGTGCGAAAACCTAATAGTAAAGCTGCAAAGTAAAAAAAACGAGTCCAGTTCTTTATTAAAAGATAATGTCTATCTATAACTTGGCTTGAATTTTTAGTACTCCATAGTTTACGATTCAATATTTGAAAAGATAAAATCATATAAAATAGGATGAACAATTGTAACATAATAAACTGAAGAGAATCAATAGACTCATTAACATGAAACAACTGTTCTTTCTGAATAAGATTAAGTAAAATACTTATTGAAGGGTATATATAATGTAGGAGATCCTTATAATTATATTGTTTAGAGTCATCTAATAGTGATTTATAATACAAATAAAAGTTGGGAATAGCAATTATAGAAAGGAGGCTAAGCCAATAATTAAAAGATTCAAGTATAGAGTGTTTAAATAATTCATAAATACCAATATGTATAAATCGGAATGATACAAAAGTAAAAATAACGACTAAGTACACATTTACGAGTTTGTTGGATTTATAAGAAAAAAGTAATAAAAATACCACAAGAATTCCTATAAGACCAACTCCAACAATGGTAATATTTTCAATATACTCAAACATGGTTTGTTGTTAATCTAATAATTTTACAAAAATAACCAATAATAAAGTGTTTATCACCATTTATACAAAAATTACACAACTAATAATATGATTTTTGTCATTATTACATTAAAAAAGTTACCACTTTATTGAAATAAAACGAATTTTCTACTATTTTTATTAAATTGTTTTTATAGAGCAGGTATGGATTTTATAAATAAAATTAAATAACATAATTTCGTGCCATTAAATTATTTTATCCCTTTAACTATATGAAGCAACAATTACTTTTTGCGATCACCTTATTTTTAATTCAATTTTCTCAAGCCCAAAACAATTCGTCAGAACAGTTAGTGAGATCTTCCACAGGCGTTTCAGGTTCTTCTGAAATAATTACAAACAATAACAAAACGTATGTAGTACAACAAAGTATTGGGCAGGCAAGTGCTATAGGTACATTTAGCAATGTAGATTATATTCTTCGCCAAGGTTTTATACAACCCAATGTATTGGCTAAAATTAGAGATATAGCCATTCCTTTAAGTTTAGATGCTGTTATATATCCAAATCCTTTTGTAGAAAGCATCTCCATATCCTTTACCGAAAAAGTATCAGACAAAATTGAAGTCGTTGTATTTGATGTTTTAGGAAGAGTGGTTTTTTCTAAAAACTATAATGCTGAGCAGAACTTACAAGTACAGTTTAACAATCTTTCCGTTGCAGACTATATTATAAAGGTAGTAGCCAACAACAAACAATTCGTAAAAAATATTATTAAAAAATAACCAACAATTAAAGCTTTCATAGCTTTTACATTTTAAAAAAGAACATCAAAACACCATTCTTATGAAAAAAATTACTTTCATCCTACTGCTATTAACAGCAACCATTACCACAGCACAACAACTGTATGTAGAGGGCGGAAAAACAATGTCATCATTTAACTATAAGAACTCACAAGGCAATAGCCTAGATAATTTACAAGCAACAGCGCATAGTTTTATGGCCATAGGGTATAGAAACCCTGTTTTATTTGATAAAATGTATGCTTCATTAGGAGCTAGTTATGCAGGTTATGGCGCTATTGGGAGTGATGATACCGTAGGGAATTATATGGAATGGGATGTAAACTATTTAGAATTTAATACCGGATTAGATTATGAACTTTTTAAAGCAAATGACACTAAATTTTATATAAAAGGAACCGCTTCTGTAGCGTTTTTATTGCAAGGGACTCAAACCTTTAACAATAGGGTGATAGATTTAAAAAATAGGGATGATTTTGATAAAACATTATTTGATTTTAGAGCCGGTTTTGGTTTTTTACATCCTATATCAGAAAATCTTTCTTTTTATGCACACTATATGCACGGAAGAAGTTTTAACCTTAAAGAAGGAACAGCGAACACTGCAGATCAAGAAGAATTAAGAATTGTAAGTGATAACATAAGTTTTGGATTGTTACTTAACATTTCAAATAGACGCTGGTAACAGCAAAAAAAGAAAACTAAAAAATTAATAGAAGCGAACAGATAAAAGAAGTAATTATGAAAAGAGTACTACTTATAGTTATGTTTATGACAGCCTTATTTCAAGGTTTTTCACAAACGAGAGGAATTAGTTACCAAGCCGTAATTTTAAGTCCAACTGCCCAAGAGATTCCGGGAGAAAATGCACAAGGCAATATATTAGCCAACACTGCTGTATCTATACAATTTACCATTGTAGATGCCTCAGGAAGTGAAGAATTTCAAGAATACCATACTACAAGTACCGATAGGTATGGTATGATTAACTTGTTGATAGGAACAGGTTCTTCAACAAGCAACAATGATTTTACAGATATTGCTTGGGATGGTACCATAAAAAAATTAAAAGTTGGGATTGACTTTTCAGGAGGGACTAATTTTAGTCCATTAAGCGAGCAAAACTTAACATATATGCCACAACCGGCAACGCAGGAAACAACGCAACTAATTGTGGATAATGCAGCTGCAATTGCCACAGAAAAAATAAGAGCAGAAGCTGTAGAACAAGTAAATTTGGATGCTATTAACCTAAAAGAAGATGCTGCCAACAAATCAACTACCGCGACTTTAGGAACAAGTGATGTGCTTTTTCCTACCCAAAAAGCTGTTAAAACGTATGTAGATGCGAGCACAACTTCAAGTTCAACAGAACTTGATGCAGAGATAGCAAGAGCAACAACTGCAGAAGGCGTAATTCAAGCAGATGTAAATGCCAATCAAACAGCAAGTGAAGCAGCAGATGCAACATTAACAACGAATTTAGCAACAGAAGGCGCAAGAGCAGAAGCTGCAGAACAAGCAAATTTGGATGCTATTAACCTTAAAGAAGATGCGGCCAATAAATCAACTACCGCGACTTTAGGAACAAGTGATGTACTTTTTCCTACCCAAAAAGCTGTTAAAACGTACGTCGATACTGAAGTAACAGCTATCAATACCTTGGCAAACGGAACTATTTACCTTGGAGACACAAACGGTGATGCACAAGAAGTAACGATGACTGGTGATGTGACTATTGATAATGCTGGAGTTTCTACTATTGGAGCTAATAAAGTAACTACATCTAAACTATTAGATGCAAACGTAACAACAGCTAAAATTAAAAATGCTAATGTTACCAATTCAAAATTAGACAAAGCAAACATTCCATTAAGTGGATTTAAAGCCGCAGCAGCAGATGTAGCTCTTGGAGCCAATAAATTAACAGGCGTTGCAGATCCTACTTTGGCACAAGATGCAGCGACTAAGAAATATGTAGATACTGGAATAAGCGCCATCAATACCTTAGTCGATGGAAAGATTTATTTAGGAGACGGAACTAACCAAGCAGCGGAAGTAACGATGACTGGAGATGTGACTATTGATAATGCTGGAGCAACAACCATTGGAGCAAGCAAAGTGGTAAGTTCAATGATAAATGACGGAACTATCGTCGCAGCAGATCTGGCAACAGATGCCGTAACAACAACAAAAATAGTAGATGCCAATGTTACCACAGCAAAGATAGCTGATGCCAATGTAACCAATTCAAAATTAGATAAATCGAATATTCCATTAAGTGGCTTTGGAGCAGCAGGAGCAGATGTAGCTCTTGGCGCAAACAAATTAACAGGAGTTGCAGATCCTTCAGCAGCACAAGACGCAGCGACCAAAAATTATGTTGATACCGAAGTAACGGCTATCACTACTTTAGCAGACGGAAAAATATATCTTGGAAATACAAGCAATGTAGCCGCTGAAGTTACATTAACAGGAGATGTTACCATTGACAACGCTGGAGTTAGTACCATTGGTACAAGCAAAGTGCTTAGTTCAATGATAAATGACGGAACTATCGTCGCAGCAGATCTGGCAACAGATGCCGTAACAACAACAAAAATAGTAGATGCCAATGTAACTACAGCCAAAATATTGGATGCCAATGTTACCACAGCAAAGATAGCTGATGCCAATGTAACTACAGCCAAAATATTGGATGCCAATGTTACCACAGCAAAGATAGCTGATGCCAATGTAACTACAGCCAAAATATTGGATGCCAATGTTACCACAGCAAAGATAGCTGATGC
>FLOH01000432.1_pt1 | contig 93457 bp, 83 predicted proteins | sample 756751 | NCBI WGS metagenome assembly FLOH01 (sample SAMEA4026879, study PRJEB14308) | marine metagenome | biome: coastal water; material: water | depth 74 m
CGGGGGCGAAGAACGGGGTGTGGGTCACCTCGGCGGCGACCTGTTCGTACCGATGGTTGATGGTGAACTCGAGGAACGCACGGGTCCCGGTGGTGGCCAGGTCAGGTCGGATCCGGGCGAGCGCGATGTGGCGCTGCAGCACCGGCGAGTAAACGAAGCTCGTCGCATAGCCGACCCGCTGGCCGTCGTCGTCGTACACCATCATGTCACCGCTGACCGGCGTGTGATCCTTGGGCGGAACCATGCCTGCGGCGGTGAACTTGCGGTCGTAGTCGAACGGGTCGACCATCAGCCCCGTCATCTTCCAGCGTGACGTGCCATCGGCTCGCTCGCGACGAATCGCTCGGCGGCCGATGAACGGGCGGCTGTCGTCGTCGATGCCCTTCAGCATCCAGCCCAGCCCGAGCTCGAGGGGGGTGGATCGATGCTCGTCGTTCTCGGCGAGTCGGCTCGCCTCGAAGTCGACGTTGATGAGCAACAGACCCGCCTCGATGCGCGCGATCAGCAGGGCGGTCTGCCCAAACGGCACGATCCCGTGGGGTGCCCCGGCCTCGGCGACGGCGTCCCAGATCACGCTGGCCTCGTCGGAGGCGGCGAAGATCTCGAACCCCAGATCGCCAGTGAAGCCGGTCCGTGAAATCGTCACCGGCACCCCACGAATCTTCGCGGCAGTGTGCTCGAAGTAGCCGAGTGAGTTGATCTCGGGCGCCAGTTCGCCGAGGACCGCTCGGCTGCGCGGGCCCTGCACCGCGAGCGTCGCGTAGTCGTAGGTGACCTCAGTGACCTCGACGGCGAGCCCGCCGACCAGATCCTGGAAATACGCGAGGTTCGGCTCGGCGGCGGTCAGCAGGAACTCCCCGGGCCCGTGACGAAACACGACTCCGTCCTCGTTGACGTATCCGCGGTCGTCGCACCAGATGGTGTACTGCGCCTCGCCGGGGCGACAGGTGCGGATGTCGCGGGCGAGTACGCCGCCGAGAAAGCGCTCGGCGTCGGGGCCGACGATCCGGTACTTGTACAGCGGCGACGAGTCGAACATCGCCACGGCGTTGCGAATCGACACGTACTCGAACTTCTCCGAGGACTGGTACTTGTCGACCACGAGGTGGCCGGACCAGTGGCTCCAGAGTGAGGTTTGGTTCGCCGCCGCGACTCGATTGTGAAATGGCGACTCACGCAACATGGCAAGAGAGTAGCAACCGGTCAGCGGCATGCGACGACCTGGTCGGGGTCCTCGTGAGTACCCTTGCACGCGTGAGCAGGCCGACTTCTGATCAGCGCAAGGCGGCGATCCTCGATTCCGTCGTCCAGGTGATCATCGACGTCGGTCTGACCTCGATGACCGTGGCTGACGTCGCCCGGCGCGCCGGGGTGTCGACGTCGCTGGTGCACTATCACTTCTCGTCGAAAGCCGAACTGATCCTCGCCGCACTGCAGGTTGCCTCACTCGACGACAAGGAGTTCCGCGACGAGGTGGCTTCGGGGCCGAAGACACCGCTCGAGCGCTTGGAGACCATGCTGTGCGGGACGCTGCCCGTCGACGCCGATGACGCGTCGTGGTTGCTGTGGATCGAATCGTGGGGAGAGACGCGTCGCGCGCCGAAGATCGGTGAGGTCATGGCGGATCTCGACATGCACGAACGTTCCGCGATCCGCAAACTGCTCGCCGAGGGCGTCGCGGTCGGCGAATTCACCTGCCCGGACCCCGAGAGCGTCGCGGCCCGGCTCACTGCGTTGCGCGACGGTCTTGCCATCCAGTACACGCTGTTCGGCGCGGAGCACACCGCCGACGAGTCCGCCGACCTGTTACGCGGTGCGATCCGCAACAACCTCGGCCTCGGCGAATTGGCAACCCACCGGTGACCGGACCGCGTCGGCTCAGCCGACGCGGATGAGCTTCTTGTTGACGAACTCGTCGGCGCCCCATCGGCCGAGTTCGCGGCCCGAGCCGGACCGCTTGACGCCACCGAAGGGCAGCTCCGGGCTGTCGGCGCCGACGATGTTGACGTACACCATCCCGGCCTGGATCGCGTCGGCGACGCGCTCCGCCTGCTCGGGATCGGTCGTGTAGAGGTACGAGCCCAACCCGAACGGGGTGTCGTTGGCCAGCTCGATCGCCTCGGCCTCGCTGGTCACGCGGTGGATCATCGCCACCGGTCCGAAGAGCTCCTCGTGGTACGCCGGGTTGTTCCGATCGACGTCGGTCAGCACCGCGGGTGGGAAGAACGCGCCCGATCGCTCGCCGGTGGTCACGATGGTCGCTCCCGCTGCGACGGCGGCGTCGACCTGCTGGCTGAGACGGTCGGCGGCAGCCAGCGACGACAACGGCCCGATCACGGTGTCGGGGTCGGTCGGGCTGCCGACCGGTGTGTTCAGCGCTGCCGCCGTGAACTTTTCGACGAACTCGTCGTACAGCTCGTCGATCACGATGAATCGTTTCGCCGCGTTGCAGGCCTGGCCGCAGTTGTCGAGGCGAGCCATGACCGCCGCCTCGATGGTGGCGTCGAGGTCGTCGGTCGACAACAGGATGAACGGGTCGGAGCCCCCCAGTTCGAGGACGACCTTCTTCAGATGCCGTCCGGCGACTTCGGCGACCGCGGCACCCGCTCGCTCGGAGCCGGTCAGCGACACCCCCTGGATGATCGGGTTGCCGATGATCGTCGCGATCTGATCGTTGGTCGCGTAGATGTTGGTGTACGCGCCGGTCGGGAAGCCGGCATCGGTGAACATCTGCTCGATCGCCGCAGCTGACTCGGGGCACTGGGGCGCGTGCTTGAGCAGCACCGGGTTGCCGATGATGAGGTTGGGGCCGGCGAAGCGTGCGACCTGGTAGTACGGGAAGTTCCACGGCATGATGCCGAGCAGCACGCCGAGGGCGCTCTTGCGCACGATGGCGCTGCCTTCGCCGCCCAGCAGCTCGATCGGCTCGTCGGCCAGGAACTCGCTCGCGTTGTCGGCGTAGTAGCGGTAGATGTCAGCACTGAAGTCGACCTCGCCGAGTGAGTCACCGAGCGGCTTGCCCATCTCGCGGGCGATGATCGCCGCGAGTGCATCACGCCGCTCCACGTGCAGGTCAGCGACCTTCGAGATCAGCGCCGCCCGTTCTGCGACCGTGGTGATCTGCGACCAGCCGCTGAAGGTCTGCTGGGCGCCCGCGACCGCGTCGTCGAGGCCGACGTCGGTGATGGTGGGATAGGACTGCACGGTCTCGCCCGTGGTGGGGTCGACGACGGCGTATTCGGACATGAGGTCTCCTTGTTGTGCGTTGGCGCCACGCTAATTCGCCGGTGGCGGTCAGGCGGGGAAGCCGAACCGCTCGAACGCCTCCGTGTCGAGAAAAGCGTGGACCGCCTCGATGAGGTCGTCGCGTCTGTGCAGCCACATCGCAGCGGGCGGCATGGTCTGCGCGACGTCGTCGTGGAGCGGCGCAGCAAGTGCGGCTGCAGAAGGGCCCCACCAAGTTGCAGCTCCGGTGCGAGACGGCCCCGTTTGAGGGTCCAGTTGACCGAGGCGCAGTCAGTGAGGCGACCCAGTCACGCACCGCTTCACCCGGCAGCGAATCATTGAGTTCTGCGAGCGACAGGAACTTGGGCAGCGCCATCACCCAACCGCGTGTCGAGCATCACCATCGTCATCACAAAACGAGTCCGGTTGTGACTGCAGATGGTCAGGATTTTGACCGGAATGACGGTGGTCAGCTCGGCGTGTGGATGTCGACGCCGAAGATCTCTTCGAAACGCGTCATGTAGGCGTCCAGATCGTCAATCCGACCCAGTTCGAGCCAGTCGGCGTGATCGATGCGGTCGTGGAGCGCGGCCATCTCGGGGCCAGCCCAGCTGACCGCGTACCGCAGTTCGGGTTCGTTGGTCACAATCGAGTGATGGATCACCTTGGCGACCTCGAAGGGGTCGGTGGCGCTCAGATATCCGGCGGTATAGAACTGGAACATGTTCTGGTAGTGGGCGTCGTAGGCGCCGGTCGAGTTCGGCGCATCGATGTTTTTGGCGAAGATTGCTGACTTCGTCACTCCGGGCTCCACGATCGCCACACGCACGTCGAACGGCGCCAACTCTTGGGCCATCCCCTCGCTGACACCTTCGAGCGCCCACTTGGAAGCGACGTAGGGCGACTGAGCGAGTGCCGCAATGCGGCCAGCCACCGAGGTGATGTTGACAATCGTGCCGGAACGACGCTCACGCATGCCCGGCAACACCTGCTGGGCGCAGCGAACAGCGCCGGTGACGTTGATGTTGAAGACACTGTTATACAGCTCCGACGGGCACTCCTCGGCAACGGCGTTGCCGCCGACTCCGGCAGAGTTCACGAGGTGATCGACACGACCCGCAGCGGCAAGAATCTGTGCGAAGCCCGCCTGCACCGACTCGTCATCAGCGACATCGAGTTCGGCGAGTTCGACGGCGACACCGGCATCGGCAGCCATCGCCAGCAGCTTCTCGGCCCTGGAAGTAGAGCGCACCGTTCCAAACACGCGCATCCCTTGCTGAGCAAGGTGGACCGCGGCCGCGCGACCAATCCCTGAGTTGGCACCGGTGACGACTGCGACAGGCTGTTCCGACATGACGCCGAGACTAACGGCGCGGTATGTCCACTTTTGACCCGAGGGGAAGTGGACGGGGAAGTAGCGAGTTAGTTGATCTGAGCGCGGATGGCCGCAAGCCAGGCGTCAGCGACATCCCAGCGCCCACCCGCGTCGGCGCGGGCGACATCGGCATGCTCGCCGACGGCCGGATACGAGCCCAGAAACTTCACGCGGCCCTGTTTCGCGTGGAGCGACCGCATCGTGTCGGCGAGGAGTTCATCGGACACGTGGGCATCGGCATAGACGATGAAGCAGTAGTCACCGAGGCCACCGTCTTTCGTCGGACGGCTGAACAGGTTCGACAGGTTGATCCGGCGAGCGGCAAACTCCTGGAGAATCGAGATCAACGAACCGGGTTCATCGGCACGTTGATAGATGACCAGCGCCGTCTTGTCGTGGCCCGTCGGCGCGGGGACACCGTCGCGCGCGACGAGCAGGAAGCGGGTCTGGTTGCCCGCGTGGTCAGCGACGTCGGCAGCAACCACGTCGAGGCCGAAAAGATCAGCAGCGACCCGCGGAGCAAGCGCAGCGATGTTCGTAGCGTCCGATTCGGCAACGGTTTTGGCAGCGTCAGCTGTGCTGTTTGCCGCGCGAATGTCAGCCTCGGGCAGGGTTTCGCGGAGGTAGCGGTGGCATTGCGCCGTGGCGACGGGGATCGAGTAGATCGTCGAGATGTCGGTGAGTCTGACGCCCGGGCGGGCGACGAGGCAGTGCTCGATGTCGATCACAACTTCGCGCTGGATAACGAGGTCATGGTCGAAGGCGAGCGCGTCCTGCGTGAAGTTGACCATGCCTTCAATCGAGTTCTCGATCGGCACGAAGCCGACGTCAACCACGCCGGCCTGCACTGCATCGAGAATGTCGGGCACCGTGCGAAATGGAATCTGCTCCGCTGCAGCCAGGTCGGCCTGGGTCTGGAGTGCCTGCTGCGTGAACGTGCCGAACGGACCGAAGAATCCCACGCGTCCAAACGCCGTTACCTGTCCACTGCCACTCTCGTTCATCTGGCTGAGCGTAGGCCATAGGCCCCGAACTGTCGCCCAGAGAAACCGACCGGCATGGCGTTGCCCATTCCTTCTGGCACGATGTGCCCAATGGACGAACAGGCGCTCCGTGAACTCGTCGACGGTATCCGGGCAGGAACAACTCACCCGGACGATGCGGTGAAGCGCCTCCGCCGGCTTCCGTTTGCCGATATCGACGGCGCGCTCGTCGATCATCACCGCACGCTTCGGCAAGGCATGCCCGAGGCGGTGTACGGACCAGGTAAAACCGTTGAGCACTGCGTCAAGATCGTCGGGGAACTGTTGGAAAACGGATCAGGCCCGGTGCTCCTCACCCGAACCGACAACGATCAGCGCACTGCATGCCTCGCAGCCCACGGCCCAGCGATCGAAGCAAACGGATCACTGCTGTGGCGCACACCCGAGCCAACTCGGACTTCCGACATACTCGTCATCACTGCCGGAACGAGCGATCTCGCTGTGGCCCACGAAGCCGAGCTGACCCTACGTGCCTACGGCTTCACACCTCGGCTGATCGCCGATGTCGGCGTCGCCGGCCTCCACCGGCTGCTGGCGCGCCTGGACCACGTCACCGCGGCCGACGCAGTGATCTGTGTTGCTGGCATGGAAGGCGCATTGGCGAGCGTTATTGGTGGGCTCACTTCCGTGCCGGTGGTCGCCGTCCCGACCAGCGTCGGCTACGGCGCCGGGCTCGAAGGTGTCACCGCGCTCCTCGCAATGCATGCCTCGTGCGCGTCAGGCATCTCGGTCGTCGGGATCGATAACGGGTTCGGCGCAGCCTGCGCAATTGCCAGGATGTGCTCGTGACACGCACCGCATGGTTCAACTGCCACGCGGGTGTCGCCGGCGACATGGCGATGGCAGCGCTCGTCGATGCCGGTGCTGACATCGACACGATCGCCGACACGATCGCCGGGCTCGGCGTCGACGGCTACGCCATCTTCTTCGAGCGCGTTCAGCGATGCGGGGTCGGCGCGACGTGGGCCAACATCGTTACCCACGACGAGTTACACGCCCACGACAGTGAGCACTCTGAAGATGCGGCGCCGCATGTCCATCGCCCAGCGAGTGAGATCTTTGCGCTCCTCGACGCAGCCGACCTCCCCGACCGGGTGCGTGCTCGGGCCCGCGCCGTCTTCGAACGGTTGGCTGCCGTCGAAGGTGCGATTCACGGCATCGATCCGGCCGACGTCGAGCTGCACGAAGTCGGTGCGCTCGACTCGATCATCGACGTCGTCGGCGTCTGCGCCGCACTCGAATCGTTGGGCATCGAACGTGTCGTGTGCTCGTCGATCGGCCTCGGCAGCGGCATCGTGCAAACAGCACACGGAGCGCTCCCCCACCCGGCCCCGGCAACACTTGCGCTTCTCACTGCAGCTGGCGCCCCGACGCACGGCTTGCCGATGACACTGGAAACCGCGACGCCGACAGGTGTTGCATTGATGACGACCCTGGCCACCAAGTTCGGCCCGATGCCGTCCGGGACCCCGATCAGCGTCGGCTATGGCGCGGGAACTGCCGACCCGCCCGGACGCGCCAACGTGGTCCAGGTCACCATCGTTGAAGCCGCTGTGTCGGTTGCTGCTGACGATGGCGCTCCGATCGTGCAGCTCGACGTCAATGTCGACGACGTGACCGGCGAGATCATCGCGCACACCATCGATCGGCTGCTCGCTGCGGGCGCCCACGATGCGTGGGCCACACCGATCATCATGAAGAAGGGCCGACCCGCCTACACCGTGAGCGCGTTATGTGAGCCCACCATGCGCGACACCGTGCGCGACGTGCTGGTGCACGAAACCGGTTCGCTGGGCGTACGTGCAACTTCGCTCGTGCGCTGGCCTCAGCAGCGCGAGATGACGAGCGTCGTGATCGACGGTCACACCGTCGGGCTCAAGGTCTCAGCCCACCGCACCAAAGTCGAGTTCGACGATGCTGCACGAGCGGCCGAGGCGCTCGGTATACCGGTCCGCATCGTCATCGAACGCGCTGTCGCCGCTGCCGAACATCTGCGGCCCTGACCGATCCGTCGACGCCAATTACACGGTCAGGAGTGCGGCGTTGATCCACTCGAGGATCTGGTCGGCCGATTCGCTGCGGCTCTTACGGGCGTTGACGGTGCCGTCGGCGTTCAGCATCACGGTGAACGGGAAGCCCGTGCCGCCATACAGTTGAATGGCTTCCGAGTCGGCCGTGTCGGCAAGCACTGGCCAGGTCCAATCCTTCTCGCCGATCCAACTCGACGGCGGGAAGTTGTCACGATCGGGCTGCACTGCGGTGCTGACGCCGATGATCTTGAGATTCTCCGGCAGGTCGCCGCGGTCACGCAAGGTGACGATCTCGGGGATCTCGTCGTTGCAGTGCGGGCACCAGTGCGCGAGGAACACGAGCATCGTCGGCCCATCGGTCGGGCCGCCAATTGACACCTCGGTGCCGTCGAAGGTGGCGCCGACGACGACCGGGGCTGCCGTGCCGACCGCCGCGTCGTTGTTCGGATCTTCGAGCGGCGGCAGGGCCTCGCCGGTGACGTTCAACGATGCGGACCTCTCGAGGATCGCTGCTGCTGCAACTATCGGCTCGGCTGCTGGCTCGGCTGCTGGCTCGTCAGTTACCGGGTCAGTGGCAGCGGTGTCCGGGGCGTCTTCGCTGCCTCCACATGCCGTCAAGACAAGGAGCGCGCACGCCGCCAGTGCGGCAACAAATCGATTGCGGGTCGGTGTCGTCATAGGGGCTCCTCATGGTCCGATGTTGTGATCGGAGTCGTCCTCTGCCCAGTTTGCTGTACAGAACGTGTTCCTCCTCGGCACTGGCCAGTTTTCACAGATGTCGAAAGCGAGTCGGTGAGCACGTCGAGGGATAGCGTCGCCGGCGATGGACATCGACACGGCAGGAGCGTTACGCGACCTGCGTCGCACTCGTCAGAGTCGTCGACTTGGTGGTGCCGAATGGTTCGACGTGGCCTACCGCGTCTACCTCTTCGCTCTCGTCGGTCTGACTGGCGTCGTTCTCACTTCGGACGCCATCGATGGAGTGGTCGGCGACGGTATCGAGACCTCCGACTTGTTGGCACGTGGCCCATCGATCATCGGCCTCTTCGTGGTGGCCGCCTTTGGACTGGGCCTGCGGAGTGGTGCCGATGGCGGGCCAGTTGCGATCGAAGTCGCCGACATCCGTCATGTTCTGCTCTCACCGATCGGCCGACGACGCGCGCTGCTGCGATCGGTCGGCCAGCGAATTCGATCAGTGACGTTCTCGATTTCATTGGCGACCGCCGTGCTCGGACAATTCGTCGCCCGAGAGGTCGAAGGATCGCGAGCAGCGTGGGCCGCAGCGGGTGCGCTCTTCGGTGCCGTCACAGGCGCCGTGTTCGTGGTGTCAGCCCTGATTGCCCACGTCATCCGTTTGCCGCGCTGGGCCGCCACAGCCCTCGCCACCATCGCGCTCGCCTGGCAAGGCGCAGCCGCGTGGATCAACTGGAGCGGCCCAAGTACCAGTCTGCTGCGTTTCGGCCCCGCCGATCTCGACGGGAGCCTTGCCTTCTGGGGCATCCGTCAGCAAGGCATCGACATCGTCGCGATCGCCATCACCTTCGGAGCGATCGTTGTCTCCCTTGCGCTCTGTGGCGGCCTACGCATCGAACCGCTCGAGCGCCGTGGCTCACTGGTCACACAACTCCGCTTCGCAGCGACCGTGCAGGACTTGCGGACCGTCGTGATGCTGCGCCGCCAACTCCGCGCTGAAACGCTCCGTTCGACACCGTGGGGAGGCTCGATGAGAACACCCCTTGGCGAACGCCGTGGGCCGCGTGGTTCCGTCCGCTCAATGATCTGGCGACGCGGATTCCGGTCACTGCGCCGGCTTCCGGCATCGCGGCTCGCACGCATCGCCAGCCTCGCCCTGGTCGGCGGCGTCTGCGCTTCGCTCGCGGCCAACTCCAGCCTGCTGTTTGTCCTCGGAACACTCGCCGCGATCTTCCTTCTCGGCATGGAAGTCATCGAACCGCTCTCGCAAGAGATTGATCGCCCAGACATCACCGACGGGCTCCCCATCGAACGCGGCCAACTCTTTGCCCATCACCTCGTAGCTCCTGCGGCCCTGCTCGCGATTGCCGCGCTCCTCGGTGCCGCAGCTGCATCGATCGTCGAGCCGAGTCACGCTGCAGCCGCATTTGCAATTGCACTGCCGGTCACCCTCGCCGGGGCCATCGGCCCGGTTGTCGGAGCGGTGCTCGATGCGCCAACCCCCATCGCTGCGGCCGACACAAACATCATGGGCACGCCCCGCGACACCGATCAGTCGTTCGTCCCGCCCGAGTTCGCCGGCTTCAGCAACGCATTTTCCACCTTCTTACCAATCATCCTCAGCAGCCTTGGCCTCGTCCCGATCGTCGCGATGCGTTTCGATCCGAGCGCTGGCACAGCAGTCCGGGCTGTCATCGGCGTGGCATTGGTCCTCGGCGTTCTCGTGCGATGGGTCCAACGACGCGATCATTGGGGCACCGCAATTCGATCGTTTTTCGAGGCTGGCCGAGCCGAACGGCAAGCAACCTGAACCCGCCATGATGGGAACCCGATGAAGACGACACCAGCAATAAGCACTGTCGCATTGACCAAGCGCTACGGCGAGGCCCAGGCACTCGCACCCATCGATTTTGAGGTACGCCCGGGTGAACGGGTGACTCTGATCGGTCACAACGGCAGCGGCAAGACCACGTTGATCCGCATGCTTGCCGGGATGCTCGAACCGTCAGATGGCACCGCCGAGATCGCCGGCAACGCGCTTGGTTCATCCGATGCGCGTGCCGCGCTCTCCTACCTGTCCGACGAGCCCGTGTTCTACGACGACCTGAGCGTCTGGGAGCACCTCGAGTACATCGCGCGCCTCCACGGCACCGACAACTGGGAACAACACGCCGTCGACCTGCTCGATGCCGTGGGGCTCGTCGACCGTGCTGACGATCTTCCGATGACTTTCAGCCGTGGGCTCAAACAGAAGGCCGCGATCACGATGGCATTTGTCCGGCCCTTCGACGTGATGATCGTTGACGAGCCGTTCGTCGGGCTCGATCGCACCGGCCGACTTGCCCTCCTGGAGCTGTTTCGGCTCGCCCATGCCGACGGCGCAGCGCTCGTTGTCGCCACACATGAACTGTCGAGCGTGATGGAGAGCCAACGCCTCGTGGCCCTCAACGGTGGTGTTGTCATCTACGACGGCGATCCCCAACACGCCGATGTCAACGCGCTGACCGAGGGTGTGCAGCCGTCCGACGAGTGACAAAGATTCCTCATCAACGGACACATTTCAGCCGGTTCCGGGCGGGTCGTGGACTATTCTGCTGCCATGCAGGAGTTTTCTTCGATCGCCGCGTCGTCATACGACGCTGAATCCCTCGCCCCCATGCTCACCGAGAAGTCGGCTGAGGGTTGGGCTGTCGTCTCCATCGTGGCTGCGGGCACGAATATCGTGGCCTATTTGAGCCGCGAAGGCGCTGAAACCCCTGATTCTGGGCCGGTTGATGACGAGGCTGCCGACGACACAGATACTGCTGGCGAGTCCCCGGCAGCGGCCGAAGTCACCGACGCCGATAGCGATCCTGCCGCGGCAGCCGGCGAGGCGGCCGGTTGGGCCGCCGCTCCTGACACCGACGTTGCTGATCTCACAGCGCAGGTCGGCGCCGACGACACAGCTACCGGCACGGCCGACTCTGGCGACCAGGTCGGCGACGCTGTTGTTGAAGCAAACGCAGCCGCCGAGTCAAATGTCCCCGCCGGTTGGTACGCCGACCCGTCCGACCGTTACGAACTCCGTTACTGGGACGGCAACGCCTGGACCGAACACGTCTCCCGTGCAGGGCAGCAGTTCACCGACCCGCCCGTTGCCTAACCCCTATCCTGACCGAGTGCGTGCGACGTCGATTGGCCATGCGGGAATTCTGATCGAAACGTCGGCGGGCTCAATTCTGTGCGACCCCTGGTTCGAGCCGGCATTCTTCGGTGGGTGGTTCCCGTTCCCGCGCAACGATCAGCTGAGCGAAGATCTGCAGGAGCGGATCGAGCAGGCCGACTTCCTCTATGTGTCGCACCTGCACGGCGATCACCACGACAAGGCGTGGCTCGATCAGCATCTGCGTCGTGACATCCCGATCCTGCTGCCTGGCTTCCCGACCCGCGAGCAGCGGCGCACGTTACAAGAGCACGGGTTCACTAATTTCGTGGAAACGAACGACACCGAGGAACTCGAGATCGCCCCGGGCCTCAAGGTCGCCATTCACATCGAGTCGTCGATCACCGACGGCCCGGGCGGCGACTCAGCGCTCGTTGTCATCGCCGACGATGCCGTCCTCGTCAACCAAAACGACTGTCGCACGAACGACCTCGGCCAGCTCGCTGCGCACGGTCCGGTCGATCTGCACTGGCTGCAGTTCTCTGGCGCGATCTGGTTTCCAATGGTGTACGAGATGGACAACGATGAGAAACGTCGGCAGTGCACGGCCAAGGTCAAGGCCCAGTTCGCCCGCGCGATGCGGTACGTCGAAAAAATCGACGCACGCGCGGTTGTGCCGAGCGCCGGCCCGCCCTGCTTCCTCGACCACCAGTTGTTCGACTTGAACATGATCGACGGTGACGAGCTGTCGATCTTCCCCGACCAGACCACATTCCTCGCGATGCTCAACGACAGCGAACGAGATGGCGTGATGAACATCCCCGGCACCACGATCGAAATCGGCGATGCAATCACCTCGACCCACCCAATACCCAACGCTGACGTCGACGCAATCTTCACCAACAAGCGCGCCTACCTCGAGCAATACCAGGCCGACTGGACGCCGTGGCTCGACGACATGAAGGCCAGCTGGAAGGCGCTCGATATCGACCTGCTGGCCGAGCTGCAAAGCTGGTGGCAGCCGCTCCTCCAGATGGCACCGACGCTGTGCTCGATGGTCGGCGCGAACGTCTTGCTCAACGCTGGCGACATGCCGATTCTGATCGACTTCCCGAACGCCGAGGTACGCCGCCACGACGGCGAGCACTACTGCTTCCGGTTCGACATCTCTCGCGACCTCGTCGAAGCTGTTACCGCTCAACGCGCGGTCGACTGGAGCAACTCGCTCCTGCTGTCGTGCCGCTTCACGGCGTGGCGTGAAGGCGAATTCAACGAGTACGTCTACAACTTCTTCAAGTCATTGTCGCGCGAACGGATGAAGCGCACCGAGGCCGAAGTGGTGCGCAAACTCGAAATCGCAGGCGGCGGCGGCAACCATGTCAACGAGGCCGACATCCAGATCGGCGACTACGTCGTCCAGCGGCGCTGCCCGCATCGTGACGCCGACCTCGAAGCCTTCGGTGAAATTCAAGACGGCGAGTTCGTCTGCACCCTGCACGGCTGGCGCTTCGACTGCGACACCGGCGCCTGTATCACCTCGCCCACCGAGACGCCCCTCCGCATCCGCCGCGCCTAACGGTCGGCCACACGGTGCCCGACGCGGTGTGACTGCACTGCAGGTCAGCGACATCGCCACGACGTCCGAGTCCTGGGACTCCCGCCGAACTCGCTCCGCTGAGGCGGCGGAGTAGTGTCAGGTCCATGTTGTTGGCCGTATTAGACCTCGGGATCAACCTCAACTTCTGGCCGTGGGTCTGGCTGATTGTCGGCGTCACGTTCGCGATCATCGAGCTGACGCTGCTTGCTGGCGCATTCGTCCTCCTGCCGTTTTCCGTTTCCGCCTTCGCTGCCGCACTGCTCGGCTTCTACGACGTCGCCATCGAAATCCAGTGGGGCGTCTTCATCTTCGGTGGCGCAGCATTGTGGATCCTGCTGTACAAGCGTGTGGTCAAGTTCGCCAGTGAAAGCGACCTCGATGCAGGTGTCGGCGCCGATCGGCTCGTCGGGATGGCTGCGATCGTCACCGTCACGATCGACCCCGACGACACCGAACGGCGCGGCCGCGTCAAAGTCGAGGGCGAAGTATGGAGCGCGCTGACCAACGACGGCGTCGCGATCGCCGACGGTTCGAAGGTCATGGTCACCGAAGTGCACGGCACTCGGGTCATCGTCGCACCGCTCACCGCTCCACCTCCTACGGCACCTCCCACAGGCCAGCCGCTTCAGAAGCCACCCCCATCAACAGACAGGGAGCAATCATGAATCCCATTGCCATCGTCGTCGGCGTCATCGCACTTGTCGGCATCGCCGTCCTCGTCAGCGCCGTCAAAATCATACGCCCCTATCAGCGCGGTCTCGTCGAACGCCTCGGTAAGTACAAGGCCACGCGCGAGCCGGGCCTCAACCTGATTCTGCCGTTCATCGAAACGATGCAGTTGATCGACATGCGTGAGCAAGTCGTCGACGTGCCGCCACAAGAAGTCATCACCGCCGACAACGTGGTCGTGTCCGTTGATGCCGTCGTCTACTACGAAGCGACCGACCCGCAGCGCCTCGTCTACAACATCGCCGACTTCTTCTCCGCCATCACGAAGCTCGCCCAGACCAACCTTCGCAACCTGATCGGCGACATGGAACTCGACAGGGCACTCACGTCGCGTGACACGATCAACACCCAGTTGCGCGAGGTGCTCGACGACGCCACCGACAAGTGGGGCGTGCGAGTGGTTCGTGTCGAGATCCAGCGCATCGATCCGCCGCCGGACATCGTGTCAGCCATGCATGCGCAGATGCGCGCCGAGCGCGATCGCCGTGCAACAGTCACCGAGGCCAAGGGCTACCAGGAGGCAGCGATTGCTCGTGCCGACGGTGAACAACAGGCGGCGGTGCTTTCAGCAACCGGTCGCAAAGAAGCAGCGATCCTCGACGCTCAAGGTGAGTCCGAAGCGATCCAGCTTCGTGCACAGGCCAACAAGATCCGTCTCGAACTGATTGGCCAGGGCGAAGGCCTCGCGGCCAAAGCACGTCTCACCGGCATCAAGGAAGCCAAAACCGACCACAACGTGCTCACCGTCGAGTATCTGTCGGCACTTGAAAAGATCGGCGACGGTCGGGCGACAAAGCTCGTCATTCCCGCCGAATTCTCCGGCCTCCTCGGCACGGTCGCTGCATTTGCCGAAACAATCCGTCCCGAAGATTCCAACGACGAGGTCCGCCCGAAGAACGGCTTGCCGATCCCGGCCGACAACGATCGTGTCGAGCTTCTCGAGCCGAATCGCTCTGAGTACCGCGACGCTGACGGAACCTGATCATGCGCATCATCGATGCACCGCGGGAGGGCTGGTACCCCGACCCTGATGGCCGCCAGCGGCTGCGCTGGTGGGACGGGCTGGATTGGACCGACATCCGTCGGGCACCCCCAAGTAGCGCCGAACTGACGCGAGCTGAAGCGCTCGTTCCGCGTGAGCCAATCGCCGCCGACCAACGGACGTACACCGATCGGCCACAGGGCTACTCACGCCAGGAAACACAAGAAATCATCGCCGAGGTTCGTACCGTCGCGCGGCAAGAGCTCGATCGAGCGGCCGAGCAGTTCGCGCAGCGCGCGAGCACCGCGGTCCGAAGCTTCACGCCGTTGATCAGCGAATACACGAGCAGGTTGCTGCGCTGGGTGAGAATCGCCCTCGGCATTGCCACCGTGCTGTTCATTGCATGGCTGCTCTTCCAGACAATCGCGTCGCAGGGCTTCTTCCAGTGGCTCAGCGACCGCGTCGACAACCTCACCAACGAAGCTGTCGCCACACAGCTGCGCATGGGGTCAGGCCCCTTTCGCAACTCTATGGTCAGTCACTGATCACTGTGTACGCCTCCATCTCGACCAGAAGCTTCGGGTCGATGAGCCCAGCAACCTGCACCAGCGTGCACGCTGGGCGAATCTCGCCGAACATTTCCCCGTGGGCGCCCGCGGCGCACCGTCGGTGTCGATGACAGAGATCCGAGTACGAACAACGTCAGCAACGCTCGAGCCCGCTTCGGTGAGCGCTACTGAGATCGTGTTCAACGCATCGAAGGCCCGGCCGGAGGCGCCACAACACCGACGACGATCGGTGGCTGCGCACACGTGCCCGCCACGTGCACCTGATGACCGACCTTCACTGCCCGGCTCTGCCCGTACGGGCCGCCTGATGAGACGTTCTGTCACGTCATGAGCGAGGTGGCCATCGACCCGGCTACGCGGGTGGCCGCGATCGCCTCACGACGACCACCGGCAGCACTGCCGAAGAGTTGCGAAAGGGGCCTGACCCCAACGCAACTATCTGACGGAGAGCCGGTAGCTGAAGGCGTGCTTGCCGGTGGGTACACGGTACTGCTCGAGGATGTCGGGGCCGCAACTGGCTGTTCCAATCCCGCGATGCGCGACGTCGACGTGGACAACGAGGGTCTTGCGGGGCTTGATGTCAGTCTCATGCCCAGCCGCGAACAAGTCGTGCGCGGTGAACCGTGTCGCCGAGACATGCATCACCGTCGGCTGCAGGACATCGAGTCGGACGGCCTCACCACTGCCCGACTTTACGAACTCAAACCAGCGGCAATCGGTCCGTAATCCGAACTCCTGGGGCACCAGGTACGGCGCAGCGTCAATACCTGATTCCCAAGTGCCGACCATGGCACCGCGGTTGCGGTCGGGGTAGTTCTCGAGTTGGCCACGGCCGAACCATCGGGTCCGATCGAAGCCCGGCTTCAGTTGGAAGGTCATCCCGACACGGCCGAGATCGTCGAGTGCATCAGGCACGTTGACGATGTGGTGGTGCACTTCGGAACCGTCGTCGAGTACCTCGACGCGATGATCATGGGTAACGAGTTCGTCAGCCGGCTGAGTGTCGACGCCGGCGGCCTGCCACGACTGCAAGCTCGTCCCACCAATGCCATATCTCTCGTGGAGTTGGGGCATCAGCTTGTAGCCATCGTTGTCCGTCGATGCGCGAAAAATCGAGAGTTCAATTGGCGCGGCGAGCAGCTTCGACACAGCGCTCGCAGGGGTCCGTGGCGCGTCGCCACCGGGCTGGAGCTGGGCCTTGGGCCGGGTGATCTTCGCTTGCTTCGCAGCTTTCAGCTGGACCTGATCGCGTGCAACGACGTGACCGGCAGGCGCCCACGCGGTTGCCGCGCGTTGGGCAAACGTGACGGTGAGGTGAGCGTCAGGGTCAGTCGGAGTGGCGCAGGGCATCGGCAGTTTCACGGACTGACCCGGCGAAACCGTTGGCATCTCAAGGGTGCCTGAACCACGGACGTTGCCGCCCACATTCAGTTCCCAGGTGGCAGCGAGGTCATCGAGGGTGGTGAAGCTGCGCCGGTTCGTAATGACGAGGTTCGCGCCCTTCTTTTCCATCGTCGCCGGGCGATACACCCACTCGACTTCCTGCATGGCGGGGTGCGGAACGAGGTCGGCGGACATCAGGCCGTCGGCGACGAAGTTGCCGTCGTGGATCGGCTCGCCGAATTGGCCGCCGTAAGCGAAGCCCTTCTTGCCGTTCGGCAACGTGGTGTACAGACCGTGGTCCTTCCATTCCCAGATGAAGCCGCCCTGGAGGCCGGGCGTCGCCAGGATCGTGTCCCAGTAGTCGGCAAGCGAGCCGTTCGAGTTACCCATCGCATGGCTGTATTCGCACATGATGAATGGGCGATCACCGGCGTAGGCCGCCGTGTCTTGGTGGGCCGGGTACATCGGGCAGACGACATCGCTCGCGTGGCGGCCACCATCGAGCCAGCCTTCGTGGAACGAGGCCGGTTCGTAGTGCAGAGGGCGAGTGGGGTCGGCATGGCGAATCCAGCCGGCCTGAGCGTCGTGGTTGCGGCCGTAGCCAGCCTCGTTGCCGAGCGACCACATAATGATGCTGGCGTGGTTCCGATCGCGCTCGACCATCCGTGCAGCGCGGGCCAACCAAGTAGTGCGCCACGCCGGGTCGTTGCACAAACTCGTGTTGTAGGCATGAGCCTCGAGGTTGGCTTCATCGACGACGTAGAGGCCGATCTCGTCACACAGATCGAGTAGCCGGGGATCGTTCGGATAGTGGGCACAGCGCACCGCGGTGATGTTGTGCCGACGCATCGCGAGTAGATCGTCGCGAATGTTGTCGATCGTGAGTGCCTTGCCGCGGGTCGGATGGTGGTCATGGCGGTTGACACCGAAGATCCAGGCTGGCTGACCGTTGATCAACAGTTCGTTCCCACTGATGACGATCGAGCGGAAACCAATGACCTGGGCGTGCGCCTCGGCAATCTCGCCGGCCGGGTCGATCAGTTCAACGACGACGCGGTATTGGGAGGGCGATTCTGCCGACCACGGTGCGATGCAAGGCAGGGTGAAGCTGGCGTCGACTTTGTGCCCGAAGAAACCCATCGGCCGGTACGAAATGTGCGGCACCTTCTTGGTGACCGGCTTGGACAGCTGCTTGCACTGGAGCGTCTCAACGCGCGTCGTGACCTTCCAGCCTGCGGTCGGTGCGGTCAGTCCGCCGACGATGGTGGTGACGGTAAGCGTGCCGCTGCCGACGACGTGGTTGTAGCCGGCGTCGCAGATCAAGTTGTCGATGTGTGTGGCGCCGCGGGCTTCGACAAATACCTCGCGATGCAGGCCGCCCATCCACCATTGGTCTTGATCTTCGACGTAGCTCTGCGCGCTCCACTTCGTGACAACGATCGTGAGGTCGTTGTCGCCGCGCTCAACAAAATCGGTGATGTCGTATTCGCTCGCCAACCGGCTGTCGGTGCCGTAACCGACCCATTGGCCGTTGACGTAGAGGACGTGGGTGCTCTCGGCGCCACCGATGTGCAGAACGATCTGTCGGCCGTCCCAGCTGTTCGGCACCGTAAATAGGCGGCGGTAGACACCCGTCGGGTTCTTCTCAGGAAGCGACGGCGGCGGCCCATCGAACGGCATCTGCACGTTCGTGTATTGCGGTAAGTCGCCGGTGTTCTGCATTGTCCAGTTGCCGGGGACAGCGACACGCAGCCACGAACTCCCGGTTGGCGCCTTGATGATCGCGTTGGCTGGAACAGCATCGGGCGATTCGTAGAGGCGGAAGTTCCATTTGCCGTTGAGGGTGCGGCGCCACGGTGATGCGTCGCCGTCGTGAACTCGGTCGTTCTTGCGAGCCTCGGCAGTTGTCGGGAATGCCGTGGTCGGTGCACGCATCGGCAGCCGGTTGAGTTCAACTACTCCCGGATCGGCCCAGGGACGAACAGAACCAACACCGGGAAGCATGAGCCAGATTCTGACAGGCTCGCCGCACCGCGCCTCGTTCCGCAGCCAGGAAGTCAAAACTCAGCCGCGCTCCCGTCAATGTCCACTTTTGACCCGAGGGGAATCGGACACGCTTCATGCTGGCCCGAGATCAGGCGCCGTCGTGGACCCAGACGGGGGTCTCGAGCGGCATGATGCCGATCTGCCAGATCCAGTCCATTGCTGGCACGCTCACGCGTACGCAGCCGTGGGAAGCCGGATAATTCGGGATCGAATTTGAGCCGTGTACAGCGATGCCACCGACGAAGTATTTGGGGCGGTAGATCTGGCCGAGATCGCCTTCCCACCAGCCTTCGGGCCGTTCGCGGTTGACGTGGTGGAGGCCGCTCGGGGTGAGCGCTATGCCTCTCTGGATTTCACCGGGTGTGTTCTGGTCGGGCTCTTCATAGGCCTCGCCGTTGCCGGTTGAAGTATTCAGGATGTATTCGGTGCGACCGTCGACGACGAAGAAGAGCAGCTGCTTGGCTTTGTCGATCTCGACGAGTGTGCCGGAGTTGGCACGAGCCCTAGGGCGCAGGTCCATGTTCGAAATCGCTGTAGCGGTCTGTCCGTCGAGCTTGCCGTCTGGGTTGTCGAAGCCCATGTATTTCTCGAAGGCCATGACTGCCTGACGAGTAGTGAGGCCGTAGTCGCCGTCGTCGGCGACGACCCAAAAGCCAAGCTCCTGAAGTCGGTTCTGTAGGCGTACCGTTTCGGCGCCGTCGGAGGTGCCGAGCGCGGGGATCGGCGGATCGAGTACGGCGACTGCGACGAGATTGGCCGGCAGTGTGACCGTCGTTGTGGTTGTCGAGGCCTCGGTTGTCTGCGGTACCACCGTGGTAGCCGGAGCGATGGTTGTCTGCGGCGACGCAATGGTGCTGGTCGGCGCTGCTGTGGTGTCGGCAATCACGGCGCCGCTGCCGTCACCGCTCGTCAGCGCCGTGGAGCAGCCGACAAACGCGACAACGCCAAAGATGACTGCGCATCCGATGCGCGCTGTTCGACGATCTTCAGGTGCCATTGACAGTGATATTAGCCGTCTGGGATCCAGTGAAATCGTCAATTCCAGTGATCTTCAGACCGTTTGAAACAATTTCAATTGTCCGTCGCCAGAAGAACGTGCGGATCGGCGAACGGGCCCAAATTGTGACGGTCAATCCTCGGGGTGCCCCACAAAATCGGGTGCAACGACGATGCCTCTTGGCAGCGCAGTCGGATCGAATCGGTCGACGAGGTCACCGACAGCAACAGCTTCACCCGGCGCAGCCAACTCAAGCGACGACCCGATCCAGGACATGACCGCGGCAGAAGAGACACCAGCTTCGCGCAGTTCGGCAAGCGTCGTTGCCCCGTGGCTCTTCGCCAACCGTTCGCCATCGCCCCCGAAGACCAGCGGAATGTGGAGGTAGCTCGGCGTCTCAATGCCGAGCATCTGCTGGAGCATCACGTGGCGCGGCGTGGATGGCAAGAGGTCGTCGCCGCGCACCACATCGGTGACTCCCTGGAGCCCATCGTCGACGACGACAGCGAGGTTGTATGCGGGCACGCCATCATTGCGCCTCAGCACAACATCGTCGACACCGCCAGACTGCGGTCCGACGAGTCGATCGACGAAGTCGTAGGTGCCAGGGTCGGTCCGCAAGCGGAGTGCCGGTGGACGACCGGATACTCGACGCGCGGCAAGCTCGCTGACCGACAGGTCACGGCAGGTGCCCGGGTACGAGCCGGGCGGACCGTGCGGCGCCCTCGATGCGGCTTCGATGTCGTGGCGGATGTCGCGACGGCTGCAAAAGCACTCGTACACAGCGCCAGCCTCGGCGAGTCGGTCGATGGCCGCGTCGTAGAGGTGAAAACGCTCGCTCTGTTTGACGACGTCACCGTCCCAGTCGAGGCCGAGTTCGGCCATGTCGCGGAGCTGCGCTGCTGCGTGCTCGGGGCTCGCCTGCATGCGGTCGAGATCTTCCATCCGCACCAAGAACGGGCGTCCGTCCGCACGCGCCGACAGCCACGCCACGACAGCGGTACGAAGATTTCCAAGGTGCAACTCGCCCGTCGGAGATGGCGCGAACCGCCCAGTCATGTGCACATCATGCCGTGTCCGGCAACCAGCTGGGTCGACCTGATCGGATGACCCGCTTTCTCGATGTGTGACGCTGACCGCGGCCACCCAGTATCACCCGACGCGCTCACGGCCCATATGAGCGGGCCCCACCTCGTACAGTCATCTGCATGTATTGCCCATCGTGTGACCAGAGGGTCGAGGAGAATCAGAAGTTCTGTGCTGGCTGCGGGCACTCGCTCGCTGGCGTCACCGACCCGACCGAGGCGCTCCCGGCCGCCTCGTCGCCAGCTGACCCGGCCGACGTCTCTTCCCCACCCAACGATGGCCTGCCTGAATCGGTCGCCGACCAACTCGCGGCGCTCCCGGCCGACGAACTGCCTGACATGGCTGCGTGGCCGACGCAAGAGATCACTGCACGGGCACCGATTCCCGACCCTGACTGGGGCGTGCCGACCGGCGACGTTCCGTTGACATCTCCTGTAGCCGACCCTCCGCCGACAGATGGGGTTCCGAATGTGGTCACCGCCGCGCCGCTGGTCGATGTGTTCGCGACAACGCAGATTCCGCTCCAGCAGTTCGACGCCGCCAACACTGAGACGACGGGGGCGGCAGCGGGTGAGGTCACGGACGAAGTACCGGCGCTGTTCGACGGTTCGAGCGACATGTACGAGTCCCCGCCAGGCCGCGACCCGTTCAAGGTCAAGGTCGTCTTCATCTTGGCGTTCTTCGGTGCCCTCGCTGTCTTGATGACCGCAGTCGCCGACATCATCGACATTCGCACCTCGGCTCCGGTCGACGGCATCGCCACCGGCGTGCGCACACTCGACACGCTCGGCACCAACCTCGCTGTCGCCGGCTTCTTCGGTGCCACGGTGATGGCGCTCGGTGGCCTCCTCGCATGCTTCGGCTTCCGCTGGGGTGCGGGCCTCGCCGGCGGTGCGGGCCTCTCGTTGACCGGTTGGGCCGCGATGGTCACTGGCCTTGCCGAGCTACGCATCGCGTCAGCCGAGTCGATCACCCGCCAGACCACCGACCTCGCATTCACGCTGAAGGTCACACGCGATCTCGGCTTCTGGTTGATCGTCGCCGTGGCGGCAATCGGGTTCCTCGGGTTCCTCGCGTCGCTGAGTTCATTCAGCACAGGCGGTCGCCCGGCACTCAACCCTTGGATCGCAGCGCTCGGCGGAGTCGGCGGAGTCGTCCTCATCGCAGGGCCGCTCCTGCCCGAAGGCAACGCGACGTTCAAGAACAATTACCGCTCGGCCAGCCCGATCTTCGACCTGCCGACCCTGTATTTCGCGGGCCGGCTCATCCAACTCGCGCTCATCGGAGTAGCCATCGTGTTCGGCCTGCTGATCGTGCGGGCGTACGGCCTCGGACTGGCCGCTGGTGGCGTGAGCGTGGCGTTGTGGTTGTGGGTGAGCTCGTTGCTTGACATGGGCACGTTCCCGCTCGGCATCGCCGCAGGCAACTTTGGTGCCGGCGACTCAACGCCCCACGCCGTCACCACGGCCGGTATGAGCCTTACGTTGCTCATGCTGGTCGTCAGTGCGGTACTCGCGGTTGTCGGCCACCATCGCCAACTGCGTCGCTACTGACGTCAAGGGCGGCGAGCTGACCAAGGGCTAAGTTGCCCAACATGTCAGACCTTCTTCGGCAACGACCGGCGGGGCCCACAGCCCTGCGGCAGCTCCTCACCACGGCGACGGAGCAACGTGCGCCGCTCGTCGCTCCCGGCTGCTACGACGCGCTCGGTGCCCGGCTCATTGAGCAAGCGGGGTTCGACACTGCGTACATGACCGGCTTTGGCACCACGGCCTCCCTGCTGGGTCGCCCCGATGTCGGGCTGCTTGGCATGAACGAGATGGTCGACAATGCTCGACGCATCACCGCCGCCATCGATCTTCCGGTCATTGCTGATGCCGATACCGGTTATGGCAATCAGATCAACGTCGTGCGCTGCGTGCAGGAGTTCGAGCGAGCTGGCATCGCTGCGCTGCACATCGAAGACCAGATCCTGCCGAAGAAGTGCGGACACATGGAGAACAAACGAATCGTTGATGCCAGCGTGATGGTCGGCAAGATCAGTGCGGCAGTCGCAAGCCGCCAAGACGACGACTTCATGGTGATTGCACGGACCGACGCCCGCGCCCCGCTGGGCATGGACGAAGCGCTTCGCCGCGCCACGGCATACGCGGAGGCAGGCGCTGACATGCTGTTCGTCGAGGCATTGCAGGACGTGCAGGAAATCGAGCGCGTCGCCACGGAGTTCGCGGGCGTCCCCCTGCTGTTCAACTGGACCGAAGGTGGCAAGACCCCGCCATTGACCTACGAGGAAATCGCAGCACTCGGTTTCGCAATGATCATCATGCCGATCGGAATGCTCCTCGCGGCGACCGCTGCGATGCAGAACTTCCTCACCAAACTTACAGCAGCGGGCACGCCTGCTCCGTTCGCCGACGAGTTGATGCCGTTCGACAATTTCACTGACCTCATCGGGCTCCCTGAGATCGGTCACCTCGAAAAGCGTTTCTCCGTCTGACGAGAACGTCGCCTCAGTAGAGGGGTCTGTAGTGGCGTCACCTCACGATTTGGTCGCTAACGGGATCAGTCGACCGCACGATGTCGCCAAGCGACGCGTTCAAGGTGGTCCGTGTAGCGTCGTACGCATGAGGATGGTCGAAGCCGAGGAGCACGAGAGCATTCGCACCGGCCCGATCCCAAGTCACGTGTCATGCATCATGGATGGCAACGGCCGTTGGGCTCAGACACGCGAACTTGATCGGTCGAAAGGCCATGCTGCCGCCGAGGATTCGGTCGATGCTGCAGTTGATGCGTGTCTCGAACTCGGTGTGCAATGGCTATCGGTCTATGCGTTCTCCACAGAGAACTGGGCGCGCCCCGCTCCCGAAGTGCAGTTCCTGATGAGCCTGCAGGAATGGCTGTTGCGCGAAGAGAAACGCAACCGCTTCCGCGACCTCGGTGTCCGGTTGCGTTTCATCGGCGATCTCGATGACCCTCGAATACCGCCAGCCTGCCGAGACTGGCTCCGCGAGTGCGAGACGATGACCGCACACAACACCGAACTCGAGTTCGCGATCGCTTTTAACTACGGGGGGCGAGCCGAACTTCTGCGGGCCATGACACTGGCCGCTGCGGGTGAGACGGACGTCTCTCAGCTGAGTGAGAATGACTTCCGAAAGTACTTGTACTGTCCAGAAATGCCTGACATTGACCTGCTGGTCAGGACGTCGTCTGAGCAACGATTGTCGAACTATTTTCCGTGGCACACCGCCTATTCGGAGTTCGTGTACACCGACACGCTGTGGCCTGATTTTCTTGGAGCCCACTTTTACAGCGCTGTTGCCGAATACCAGACTCGTAAGCGCCGTAAGGGTGGAAAGGCTGTCACCGAATCATGAAGGCTCGAGATTTCGCTGAGCTCCTGGGGCTCGAATCGCTGCCTGAGGCTCTCGATGCCGTTGCCGACCAACTGATCAGCACGATCGACGGCTCTGCTGAGCTCGCCGGGCCCGCCATTCGCATGCTCGAAGGGGGCGGTAAGCGCCTCCGTCCGCTGTTGACCATTGCGAGTGCGGTGGCCGCGCTCCCCGAGTGCTCGGTTGCTCCGCTCGACGAACGTGTCCGGTCCGGTGCCGCATCGGTCGAATTGGTGCATGTCGGTTCGCTCGTACACGACGACATCATCGACGAGGCCAACACGCGTCGTGGCGTCGAAACGATCAATTCGCGGGAAGGCGCCAATCAGGCCGTGCTCGTCGGAGACTTCCTGTTGGCCCGTGCCGGCATCGAGGCCGCCAGTGTCTCCAAGGAAGTTGCCCTCAGCCTGGCGATCACCATTTCCGATCTCTGCGATGGCCAAAGCCTTGAGGGTGCGCACGAATTCAACGTCGACCGCACCCCCGATCAGGCACTCACATCGATTGCCGGCAAGACCGGTGCGCTGCTCCGTGCGAGCTGCCATATCGGTGCGCTCTGCGTTGGCGAGCTCGAGCGGGCTGAGGCGCTCGCCGAGTACGGCATGCAATTTGGCATGGCGTTCCAACTGGTCGACGACCTGCTCGACCTCGTGTCAACCGACGAGCTCATGGGTAAGCCTGTGAACAACGACGCCAAGTCGGGCGTGTACACGTACCCTGTGCTTGTCGCTCTCGCCGAAGATGCTGACCCAGATGGGTTCAAGGCGTTGATGCTTGGGGCCAAGGACAGCCAGGAAGCAGCTGACGAGCTCAAGGCACGCGTGCTCGCTTCGGGCGCCGTGACCGAAACCCTCGACCGGATTGGCGAGTACAACAAGCTGGCCAGCGCCTGCTTGTCGGTCCTCCCGGACAGCCCGACCCGCACCGGGTTGATGGCACTGCCCGAGTGCTACCTCAACGGAATTCTCACCGAGAAGTCCGACCCCGCGCTCCGCACCCGGTAGCTCCAGCGGGTCGCCCGGACACTCTTTCGGCGATTCCGTGGCGGCGTCCTGCGCTCAACTTGCGGTTGACCTCTGATGCGACCTGCGCACGTTGGCGTGCCGATCTCAAGCGACCCCGAGACGCGAGGGAACCCCAGCTGAGCGCTCTGCTGGCGTAAGCGTCGTCCTCCGGCAGGTTTCCATTCTGGGAACCATGTGCAGGTCTAAGAACGTCAGACTCCCATGGGCGTCGCACCAAAGCGCCGTCGTTAACACCGGCGGGGATCAGCAGATCAGGCTTTCCGACGCGTCGACCGGCGATGTCGTCCGGTAACTGGCCGCCCGTGATGATCCGACTGGCGGCCTCCATCGCTTCGAGTGTGGCGGCTGCAAGTTCTTCATATGGCACCTGAATTGCCCCGGTCCCAGGCGGCCGGTGCTCTCAAAGTCATTGCCCTGCAGAAACCGCTGCAGCACAGCCTCACTGTGTTCGTTCTGCTCGGCTGTGTCCGTGGAATCGAACTTGCGGTAGGTCCGGACGGGACATTGCTAGCCGACGCATTTATCGACACTCGATCAACGGCGAACCTGAGCATCGCGGATCGACGACTCAACCCCGACTCGTCGTCGCGATCGACAGCGTATAGACAGCAGTCCAACTCGCCGATGCCAGAGCAAGCACGGAAATTCCGATGCGAACAAGCCGTAGATACCTGCGATACGGCAGGCTGAACCGCCTATAAGGAGCGATATGAGGCGCAGAAGGCCTCGTTTCAGTCTGCGACGGGGTTCGGCGATCTGATCAAGGCACGGCTCTGCGCAGAGCGAGAGTCGCGCGGCAGTCATCGTGGTTGTAGGTGAGGATTCGTTCGATGAGATTGGGGTCGCCGGTTTCCAAAGCTTCGATGTACCAGTCGATACTGTTCAGACCAGACGGGTCGGCGTCGCCCCAAGAGAACCCGTGTGCGGGAGCCATCACCTTGAGGCCATAGCCGTCATTGCTGATCCACTTTTTTTTCATATACGGGAACAGGTCGACGTAGCGCTCGTGTTCAGTGAACTCTTTGAGCTCGTCAAGAGTTGGGAGACCGGGTGCACCTTGAGTGGCAGTAATGCGACGAAGGTGGCTGGTTTCGGTGCCGGCAAGGTTGTAGCCGTAAATCGTGACCGTGAGTCCACGCTGCTCGGCACGCAAAATTTGCTGTTGGAGCCAGGCCCACAGATCAGCGACCAGCTTGGCTTCCTTGGCCGCAGTCATCTCCTCAAAGCAAGCAAACGGGACATATGTGCCGGTGGGGTCAGGCCAGTCATCGACATTGTGGGTGACCATGGCTCCCCACAGGTAAACGTTGGCAGGGTTGACGGTGCACTCGAGGTCGAAGTCGATCTCGATGTCTCCGGCAGGAATCTCGACCGGCTGACGAAGGACAGGTCCGCCAGCTTGCACTGATCGTGCTTTTTCGATCTGCTCGGCAAGCGCCCTGGGCTTGATCGGAGTGTCGGTGTAGGCCAGCGTCCGACGGCACAGTTGCTGAAGGTCGCCGGCAGTCGGAAACGAGGCCGCAACGCGATCGTCGATCAGCCCTTCGCAGACGGTGCTGGGATCAACGGTGAGCGACCATGAGTATGCGGCGTTGAGATCGGCGCCACTTGCGTCCATCGCCCCTGCGGTTTCGACGTCGAGTTCAGCGAGCGTGGCCGTGGTCGGGTTGCCAAGATGACGGTGGAGGTTCCATTCGGGGTAGCCGACTCCAGTGACGAGGCTGACGTCGTCGGCGGCGTGCAGTTCGCTGCCGCACACCTTCTGCCACAAGCATTGCTCGCACTCTTTCACGTTCACCGGAACAACCGGGGGCGCTTGAGTCGCTGATGTTCGAGTATCTGCAGCATCGGCGACATCGAGGCGAAACGCGAACTCAAAGTCGTACCGCTCAAGCGACGTGCGTGACGTTTTGCCGGACCGGCGATGAAACCTCATCGTGCCATCGTCATCAACTTGGGGCGTAGTCGTTGTGTGTGCTGGCGTGTTGAGATCAAACCAGGCCAACATGCCCCGACTATCGATCACACCTCCCCACACCGCACCGCTTCCGTCCCCGGGGTCGGCGTACCCGAGCGAGTCAAGGTGCCGGTAGTAATGAGCAAGTTGGATGCAATCAGGTTCAAACCGTTTCGGGAACAGCGTCCCGTCACTTGGCGACAGGTCAAGATTCACGACCAGATTCGCCTGTTCCACATGCGACTCCCGTTTCACTTCCTGGGTCGCCCGGTGGTTCTTGATTTCAACCGGCCAGTACGACACCGGCCCCGAAGCAGATGCGTCACGGTCAACACGCACAAGCAAATCGACCTCGCTCATCCGGCGGCCCAGTGCATCACGCTCAAGAAGAGCGCCCGCAATGAAACGCACCCCCTCACGCAACGCCACCGCCGTCAACGCGGCACGGTCCTTGGCTGACTTGTCGTCCCGGCCAGGAATCTGGACCAGATCGGACCCGTGAAGACGTGCCAGCCGATCCACAATCTCTGTTTCGAACGCGTGACCCGCATCAAACAACGCCTGCAACGCATCATCAAGCGGACCCCGCTCAGCTGTCTCAAACGGGTCACGCTCCCGAAACAAGCGCACAGGGCACTGCCGAGCCACATACGCCCCATGCAATGAGCTACCAGTTTCCATTCTTTTCCCGATCACGAATCCTAGATCGAAGCAACCAACGGTGGGCGTCGATTGCTTCGGCCGCTGCGAGTCCTGCGGCGATACCGGTTACTCATCCGTGATGAATGGTCATGATGTCACGGACAACGAGGTTTGATCCGACGGTCGGACGCGGATTGCAGTTAACCGTTACTCACCAACACCCGGCTGCCACAGTCTTATTGAGTAGCGAGATACCCGTTAACAACCGACCGAGCTGCCGCGTCGTCAAGCACCGGAGTGATATTCAACGTGCTGAGCCCACCGGTCCACATCATGAGGAAACCGTGCACTGCTTCAGCCGAATCTGCTTCAACGATTGCAACGCCTCGGCCGTTCGCCAGGTCGTGCCAACGGCCGATCTGTTTAAAGCCATGGGCTTGCTCAACTGCAGCATCATCGTCAGCTGTCATACCACCAAAAGCTCCAAACGTTTCCATCTTTTGCCCATGGTGAATTTCCCACTCAATCATAAACAACATTTGATCCTCCTTGAGTTTGGTCAGGGCGCCAGTCTGAGCCCTGATCTGGAAACCGATCTCAATTTTACAATCAGTCAAACTGGAGACTAACAAATTTTTTATACCTCGGAACCACAATGCGAACCCGTTGCTGAGTGTTCACCTTCCAGTCGTCCTCACCGAACTTGGCGTTCTGGAAGTCGACAAACACGAGCCGTAGAGCGTCGACCTCAGACGTCCCTTGTTGCAGCTGCAGCTCCTTTACGAGTGCGAGCGTCATGAAAGTAGAGAACTGTTAGTTGTTATCAGCGTCGGTGTACTCGTGCCCCTCAAGCGGGCTGGGGTCATTAACCCAGGTTGCGGTGATTGGAAAGAGTGAGTGCTCGAACGCGCTCTCGCCGTAACGCTGTTGCGAGTGCATCTTGAGAGCCACCCACGTGTCGGAGCGATCTCACCCATGTCCTGCATGATCGCCTAAAACTCCGTGACCCAATCCTCCGGCAGGCTGTCGTGCAAGTTGTACGCGAAACTCAACTCGTCAACAGCGGCCGCCTCGACGGAGGAGTCAGCCGTCAAATCAGGCAAAAGTTCGGACTCAGGCGAAGGTTCAGGTTCTTGGGCCGTCTCGGTTTCGGTTTTAACAGCAGGTGTGGGCGTTTCAGGTGATGTCGCCCACCGCGCTGGCCTTCAACTATTCGACGCCATCACAGATGACCAAGGGACCCTCTGAGTTGTCAAGACGAAGCCCAACAATCGCTTGGTAGTTGTCCGACTTCTTCCAGTTCATCGCAGCCTCAGAACTGGGGAACTCGATGACGACCGTGACCGGGTTGGGATCATCTTCGGTGTAAAGCTTTTCCCCCATATGACGGACAAGGAAACGACCGCCGTGTTCCGTCACGGTTCCTTCAACACCATCCATGTAGGGCAACATGCCTTCCATGTTGTTGACCTGAATCATTGCAACTACATATCCCTTGGGCATCGCGCTCGTCCTTTTCGATCTCGAGTTTGGTGCACACCACACTACAACAACTGCGAACCAGAGTGCCCTCGACACCTCCGGCCGCTCCACCCTATTGGAGACTTCTCGCGAGCCTGAATCGCCCCACCGGATTGATCCTGGGAGCCGGTGCTGTCGGCACGGCCTCAACGTGATCCTCGAAGCCAACATCGACGTCGTTTTCATCGCTCGGGTCAACGCCTGTTTCAACGTGATCTGCAGCATTTTGACGGGCTGCAGCCCGCTGAGTTGTGCGCGAGGGGGGACTTGAACCCCCACGCCCTTACGGACACCAGCACCTGAAGCTGGCGCGTCTGCCATTCCGCCACTCGCGCAAGTGGAGGCTGAACGATAACCGGGCGCGCCCAGGAACTCCACGCGCGATACGACCGCTTTTGCCCCAGCTCAAACGGAACAGGGTCTGGAACACATGCGATGGCCGAGCGGGGCGCGGGCCAAGTATCCTCGCAACCCTCATGGGATTGCAGTCAATGGAGAGGCGCTTGGAGCGTATGGTCGAGGGTGTGTTCACTCGTCGTAACCGCGGATCCATCCGTCCAATCGAACTCGGCCGCCGCCTCGTACGCGAGATGGACGACAATCGCAACGTCGATGTCAAGGGCCGCCGCATCGTCCCCAACGACTTCACCGTCCTGCTGAGCGCCACCGATCACAACGGTTTCAGCGACATCGAAGAGGCCCTCACCACCGAGCTCGCTGAAGCCGCTCGTGAGTATGCCCGCGAAGAGAGCTACCACTTTATGGGCCCGGTCGTCGTCAGGTTGATGGTCGACAACGACTTGAAGACTGGCCGGTTCGGCATCATTGCCCAGCTCAAGCAAGCCGCTGGCGGCCTCGGCGCCGGCTCCCTCGTCCTGCCATCCGGCGAACGTGTGATTCTCGGCGAACACGTCTGCACAGTCGGCCGGTTGCCCGATTGCACCATCTTGATCAACGACACGAACGTCAGCCGCAACCACGCAGAAATCCGCACCGGCACCAACGCCTACGTTGCCGTCGACCTCGGATCGACCAACGGCACGATGATCAACGGCACGCGCATCGTCGGCGAGCAGCGCCTCAACGACGGCGACATCGTCAGCTTCGGCTCAACGCACGTCCGTTTCGAGGCATCTTGAACACGAGCGTTCCGGTGCTCGCTCAGGGAACGCAACCGCGATGACCGACCAGATCCTCACCTTCTTGAAGTTCGCCCTCCTCGGGCTGCTCTACCTTTTCTTCGCTCGGGTGCTCTGGGCGGTCTGGAGTGAAGTTCGCACACCGCAGCAGCGGCCGATTCAGGCCGGGCCAGCACAGCAGCACCGAGATGCCGCATCAGCCGGGCAACAACGACAAGCCCCCCAGCGCCCGGCGCAGCAGTCACGTAAGGCGCAGAAGGGCCGTTCTGGCCGCGTGAGCCGCCTGGTGATCCTCGAACCGCGCGCACGGCGTGGTACCACCGTGGCAATGGCTGGCGAGATCACGCTCGGCCGCGACCCGAACTGCTCGTTCACGATCGATGACGACTCGTTCGTCTCTCAATTACACTTTCGCATCTACGACTACGAAGGCCAGCCAATGCTCGAAGACCTCGGGTCGACCAACGGCACGTTTCACAACGGCAACAAGATCGTGGGCGTCAAGCTCCTCCATACCGGCGATCGCATCCAGGTCGGCACCACCGTAATTGAGGCTCAATAGTGGCCTCACTCAACTGGGGATCAGCGACACACGCTGGCCAGATTCGCGCGCAGAACGAAGACAACTTCGTCGCGGTCGACGGTGTCTACGTCGTCGCCGATGGCATGGGCGGCCACGAAGCCGGTGAGGTCGCAAGTCAGATCGCGGTGGAGCGAATCCGTGCCGACCTCGATACCGACGGCCTGCCCGACGCCAGCGCCGTGGTCGACTCAATCTCGAATGCGAACGGCGATATTTTCCGTGCGGCGATCGCGAACCCAGGCCAGGCCGGCATGGGCACCACCGTCACTGTAATTGCGGTGATCGGCGACAAGCTCGCTGGCCGCGGCGCACCAAACCTCGACATCAACGACGACGGCAAGATGACACCGATCATTGCATCCGAGCCGTCGGAAGCTCTCGTCCTCGCCAACGTCGGCGACTCACGCACCTACCTGCTCCGCCACGGCCGTCTGCGGCGCGTCACAATCGATCACAGCTACGTGCAGGAATTGGTGTCGACCGGCCACATCTCCGAAGACGAGGCCCGCACCCACCCGCGCCGCAACATCATCACGCGCGCACTCGGCATCGAGCCCGACGTCAAGGTCGACTGGTGGACGCTGCCTCTGATCCGTGGCGACCGCTTCCTACTCTGCAGCGACGGCCTCGTCGATGAAGTGGCCGACCCCGACATCCTCGAGACGATCACCACCCTGAAGGACCCGCAAGAGGCGGCCGAGCGTCTGGTCGACCAAGCCAACGCAGCCGGTGGCCGCGACAACATCACCGTGATCGTTGTCGACGTCCTCGAAGGCGACGACCCGCCGGACCCGACGCTGGAGATTGACGTCGTTCCCCTGTGGGCCGATGACGTCGACCCAACACCGGCAGGCAGCCTCTCGATCGACGCCGACCGAGACACGAATGCGCAGGAGGCCTCGACCGACGAACCTGTTGGGGGCAAAAAGAAGTCCGATCGCGGCCCGAAGCGGTTCATTCTTGCGATGGTGCTCGCTGCAGCGATCGTCGTCGGTTTCGCGTTCTTCGCATCCTGGGCACGCCGCGGCTACTACATCCAGTTCAACGACGATGACATCGCCATCATCTACAAGGGCCAGACCGACGGCGTGCTGTGGTTTGACCCAACAGTCGATTCACCAGGCCCAGCCCGTGCCATTCTCGACAGCGACACGATCGAGGCAATCGAGGCCCGCCCTCGCTTTGACACGCGCGGCGACGCCGTCAATTTCATCACGACAATCCCCACGACCACCACAACGGTGCCACCCACCACGGTCAAGGTCGTTGCGCCAACGAGCGTCGTCACCTCCATCGTGGCGACAACCACACCTCGGACAACCACACCTCGGACAACCACGGCAGCCGCGACCACAACGGTGCCCTGATCACAATGGCTGACGGACTGATCGACAATCACCCAGTCCACCGGACGCGCTCGCCCATCGCCGCACGGCGACGCACCACCGAACTGACGCTGATTATCATGGCGGCGCTCATCACCGCCGCTGCCTACGCCGTCGCTGCACTCGGCACGAACGCCGAAATCCCTCCGGAGATCGTTGTCTTCGTCGGCGTCTTGCTCGGCCTGCTGGTCTGCGCTCACATCGTGGTGCGTCTGGTTGCACGGGGCGCCGACGGCACACTCCTGCCCCTCGCCGCACTCCTCCACGGCATCGGCTTCGTGATGATCACGCGGCTCGACGACCGCCTCGCCGGCCTCCAAGCCACGTGGAGCCTGATGGCCATCGGGATTTTCGTCGGCACCCTGCTGTTCGTTCAACGCACCACCGACCTGGCCAACAAAAAATGGCTGTTCTTTGTTGCCGGAGCGTTCCTGCTGCTGCTGCCCATGGTGCCCGGCGTCGGCCAAACCTTCAACGGGGCACGTATCTGGGTGAGTATCGGCCCGATCAACTTCCAGCCCGGCGAGTTCGCCAAGATCGCGCTCGCTATTTTCTTCGCCGCCTACCTCGCCGAGCGCCGTGAGTTGATCGCTGCCAAGACATGGAAGGTCGGCCCGTTCCACCTCCCCGAGCCGCGTTACATCCTGCCGATCATCGTGGCATGGGGGTTCGCCGTTGTCGTCATGGTCGGCGAACGCGACCTCGGCTCATCACTCCTCTTCTTCACGCTGTTCGTGGTGATGATGTGGGTTGCCACCGAGAACGCTGGCTACCTCCTCGTTGGCGCAATCCTGTTCGGCGTAGCGGCCTGGTTCTCGTGGTTGAACTTCACCCACGTCCAGACTCGCATCAGCAACTGGATCAACCCGTGGGGCGACCCGCTCGATGGGGGGTACCAGACCATCCAGGCGCTGTACGGCCTCGCCGATGGCGGCTTACTCGGCACCGGGCTCGGGCGAGGCAACCCCAACCAGGTCCCCGAGGCACAGAACGACTTCATCTTCGCTTCGATCGGTGAAGAATTTGGGCTCATCGGCGCGACAGCGATCCTGATGTCGTTCGTCCTCATCGTCGGTGCCGGGCTACGCACTGCATTGCGTACCGATCGCACCTTCGAAAAGTTGCTCGCCACTGGCCTCACGACGATCGTCGGCGTCCAGGCATTCATCATTATCGGCGGCGTCCTCAAAGTGATCCCGCTCACCGGTATCACCCTCCCGTTCGTCAGCTACGGCGGCTCGTCGCTCCTCTCCAATTACATCCTCCTCGCACTCCTGATCCGCGTCAGCGACTCGGCCGCGCGCCGGCTTGGCGAACTGCCCGACGACCCAACCACCGGCGAGCGCTGGAAGGCGTGGAGGCTGTCACGTCGCATCCGCAAGGCAATCAAACGCGGCGAAACCCCAGCCGACTTCGTCAAGGTCGCCTCGTGAGCGACACGCAACCCACAACCGCGCCCAGCCGCCTTCGGGCGGTGCGCCGCTATCTCGGCCTCGATCGGTCGTATCACCGACCCACCGGCCCGTCGAACGAAGACATCGCCCGTGAGCGTGGGTATCTCCAAGACCGAGGCATCGCGATCGGGCCCGACGATGATCCGTTCGACGAACGTTTCCAAACGTCGGCCAAACCCGGACAGAGCGACCCCGATCAGAGCGACCCCGAACCCGGCGATTCCGACGCAGCGGAGCAACTGGAGTCGGAGTCGTGAATCAGAAGATTCGACAGCTCGCCCTCGGCCTGATGGCCTGTTACCTCGTGTTGTTCGTTGCGCTCAACTATTGGCAGGTCGGCCAGAAGGAAGAACTTGACGCGAAGTTCGACAACACGCGGCAGGTCCTACGCGAGTTCAACCGGCCGCGCGGCGACATCGTTACAGCCGACGGCGTGATCGTTGCGCGGTCCGTCCCGGACACCACCCACGAGAACCGCGACTTCGTGCGTGACTACCCGACCGGCGATGTGATGTCAAACGTCACCGGCTACTTCACGAAGAACTTCGGGTCGACCCAGATTGAGCGACAGTTCGGCGATGTGCTGGTCGGCTCGACCGCTGCCCAGCAGGTGCGCGGCCTCGGTGACCTCCTCGAAGGCAACGTGGACAACTCAGGCACCGTGCAGCTCACGCTTCGCCATGACGCACAACTCGCTGCGAAGTTCGCCCTCGGTTCGCGTGAGGGGTCGGTCACCGTGATCGATCCGAGCACCGGCGCGATCATCGCCATGTACTCGAACCCCGCCTACGACCCCAACGACTTCGTCGGCGTGCCGTTCGAGGAGGCCCAAGATGCAATCACCGAGCTACAGAACGCCGACGGCAACCCGCTACTCGCAAACGCCTACCAAGAGCGCTACATGCCAGGGTCGACGTTCAATGTGATCACCACCGGCATCGGTCTCGAAGCCGGCGTACTCACGCGTGAGACGAACTTCCCAAGCGAACGGCAGTACATACCACCACAAACCAACGACCCCATCAACAACTACAACGGCAGCGAATGCGGCGGCGACCTAGCCGAAGTGTTCCGACGGAGCTGCAACATCCCGTTCGCCAAGACCGCGATCGAACTGGGCGTCGACCGATTCGTCACCGGTACGCAGGATTGGGGCATCGGTCAACAACTACCGATCGACCTGCCACGCGCCGCAACCTCGACCATCGGCAACACCGAGAACCTCGACCAGACGTTGCCGCTCCTGGCAATCCGCGGCTTCGGGCAAAGCGAAGCCCAAATGGTGCCGCTGCACATGGCGATGGTCGCCGGCGCGGTCGCGAACGGCGGCCAGATGATGACCCCCTACGTCGTCGGTACCACGTTCGATCGGGCCGGTCGGGTACTCACCCGCACCTCCCCGAGCGTGTGGAAGACCCCAATCTCACGCGAGACGGCAGCGCTCGAAACCGAGTTCATGATCAGCGTGGTCCAGTCCGGTACGGCAAGCTGCTGCATGACTCTCGACGGCGGCATCCAGGCAGCAGCAAAGACCGGCACCGCCGAACTCGGCCTCGAAAGCAACCCCGACCTCTCCCACGCCTGGATTATTGCGTTCGCTCCTGCAGAAAATCCGCGATTCGCAATCTCGGTCGTGCTCACCAATGTCCAGTCGACACAGGACGTGTCAGCAACCGGCGGTCGACTCGCCGGCCCCATCGCCAAGGGCATGCTCGATTTCCTCCTCACCGGCCAAGGAGCCCCATGATGCTCGAGAACTGTGTTGCGCTCCGGTCCTCGATAACGTGGCGCCTCGCCTTCGGGCGGGCTACCTGACATGAGCAACAACGGCGAAGCAACGGTCATCAACGACCGATACGAAATCCACAAGCGGATCGGACGCGGCGGTATGGCCGACGTCTTCTCCGCGCGCGACTTGTTGCTCGATCGCCAGGTCGCCATGAAGGTGCTCTTCCCCCAGTTCGCCACCGACGAAAACTTCGTCGAGCGATTCCGTCGAGAAGCGCAGTCAGCGGCCAACCTGTCACACCCGAACATCGTCAGCGTCTACGACTGGGGCAAGTTCGAGGGCACGTACTTCATTGCGATGGAAGAAGTGCAGGGCCGCACTCTCGCCGACATCTTGAAGACGAACAAGCAGCTCACCGCCAAGCAGGCGGCTGAAATCGCGAGCGAGGTGGCCGCCGCGCTCGGCTTCGCGCACGACGGCGCCGTAGCGCACCGAGACATCAAGCCAGCCAATATCTTGATCGGGTCCAACGGGCAGGTGAAAGTCGCCGACTTTGGCATCGCCCGCGCGATGAACGCGCCGACCGAAGCCAACCTCACACAAGTTGGTTCGGTGATGGGCACGGCCACCTACTTCTCCCCTGAGCAAGCTCAGGGGGCGCAGCCCGACCCGCGCAGCGATCTGTATTCACTCGGCATCGTCATGTACGAGATGGTCAGTGGCCGGCCGCCATTTACCGGTGAAAACCCGGTCAGCATCGCCTACAAGCAGGTGCACGACGCACCGCAGCCGCTCGTGCAGTTGGTCGCCGACGTGCCGCGGGCGTTCGAGGCGATCGTCGCCAAGCTCCTCGCTAAAGATCCCCAGCTGCGCTACCCCAGCGCGGGCGCATTGCGTGACGACCTCCGCCATTTCCGCAACGACGAGCCGGTCCAAGCACTGTCGGCGGCAGCGTCCGCCCAGGGCGTTGCTCCACCCAGTGCCACGGGCGCAGTCGCCACCGCTGTCGAAGCAACCGCAATCAACCCCATCGTTGCGCCGATCCAACCGCGAGCGAGCGGCGTCCCACAGGCCGGAATGTACGAAGCCGGCTACCCACCGGGCGCCTCGCCTGACGCCGCCTATTACGACTCTGACAGCACTCGAACAGGCTGGTATGCACTGGCCGCATTCGTCGCGCTGATCGCCCTGGTCGTCGGCGGTGTCTTGCTCTTCCAATCGTTGAACACCGAAGAGCCGACCACCGCCGAGCCGCAGCAAGTCACGCTGGCCGATTACACCAATCGGCCCAGACCCGACGTCGTGGCCGAACTCGATGGGCTTCGCCTCGCGTACCGAACACAGGCCGAAGAGAACGGCAACTTCGCTATCGACTTCGTGATTCGCACTGAACCAGCAGCTGGCACTGTGATGATCGAAGGCCAGGAAGTCGTGGTGTTCTTCAACCCCAATCCCCAGGTCAGCCCGATCCCCAACGTCGTCGGCATCTCGCTCGAAGACGCCCGTCTCACCCTCGAGGCCGCCGGATTCGGCATCGGCATCATCACCGTCGAGCAGACCGATCAGGTCGGCGAAAGCACCGTGCTCAGCATGACCCCGCCAGCCCAGACACAGGCCAAGACCGCCACCGTCGTCGACCTTGTGGTGGCCGGGCCGCCCGAGGGCGTGTCGGTCCCCGGGTTCCTCGTCGGTCAGACCGAGCAGGCCGCGCTTGACGTATTGCAGGGCGAGCCGTACGGCTTCGTGGTCGAGGTCATCCGTCAGTCGAACGCATCGATCGGTGCGGGCACCGTCATCGAGTTGTCGCCTGGCGCCGGTTCGCTGATTCCTCGCGGCGGCAACATTACGCTGATCGTGTCGGCTGGACCTGAACAGATCATCGTGCCTCCTGTGGTCGGCCAGACCGAAGGTCGGGCACGTAACGAGCTAACGGATCGCGGCCTGAGCGTCACGGTCGAATACGCCGATGTGGCTGCCGGTAGCCCTGACGACGGGCGTGTGCAATCCCAGAACCTCGAGTCTGGCAGCCTGGCCGATCCCGGCACTCAGATCACTCTCGTCGTTGGCCGCTCACTCGAACCCGTGCCGACCACCCCACCGACCACCCAGCCGCCGGAAACAACGGTTCCGCCAGCCACGACCGTCGCTCCGACCACCACCACCACCACCACCACCACAACAACAGTCCCTGCAGTGATCGTTCCCCCAGCAAGCCCGTAGCACCGCTCCATTTCGACGCTCGATGGAATCGATCGGGTGTCTCGCCTAGCGGCGCGACATACTGGCCGAGTGCCGCGCATTCTGGTAATCGACAGCTACGACAGCTTCGTCTACAACCTCGTCCAATACCTGGGTGAATTGGGCGCCGAGCCGATCGTCGTGCGCAACGACGAACTCACCGTCGACGAGGCAGTCGCGCTCGGTCCCGACGGCGTGCTGCTCTCACCGGGCCCCGGGCGGCCCGAAGACGGTGGCATTATCTGCGATGCCATTCCTGCGTTCGCGGCAACCGGCACGCCGGTATTCGGTGTGTGCCTCGGCCACCAGGCAATCGGTCACGTCTTCGGCGCATCAGTGGTTGGTGCGCCCGAACTCATGCACGGCAAGACCGCACCGATCGACCACGAAGGTGCCGGCGTCTTCGCCGGCCTCCCCTCACCGCTCACTGCAACGCGCTACCACTCGCTGACGCTCGATCCGGAGACGATTCCCAACATCCTGACGGTCACTGCACGCAGTACCGATGGCGTCGTGATGGGTGTGCGCCATCGCGTCCTCGACATCGAAGGTGTGCAGTTTCACCCCGAGTCGATTCTCACCGAGCACGGCCACGACCTCGTCAAAAATTTCCTGTCACGCTGCACAGACGCCTGACCCGCAACGCCAAGAAGTGCGCTCTCGACGCGACAGTTTCGGGTTCTTGTTCTCGGGGTGCTCACTCATCCTCTATGCTCTAGTCCGATGGCACCTCCGAAGCGAAAAACTGGTGGCGGACGAGTCACGGAGCTAGGTACTCGCCCCCGCGGCCGTTCCGCACCTCGTTCGAATTCAGCGCACACCGACCATGAGGTCGCTGCGTCGGCGCGGTACACACCAAAAGCACAACGCCGTCAGTTGATCCCGCCCAACTGGATTCCAGTGATCATGCTCACACTGCTCATTGGTGGCGGCTTGCTGATCATGGCGCGCTACCTGATCTTCACCGACAGCAACTGGCCGACCCTCGCTGGATTGATCGCCATCCTTGGTGGGCTCTACACCGCCACAAAGTGGCAATAGCAGCCCACTGACTGACCGCCGATTCAACCCAGGTTTCGCCCTGTGTGAAACTTTTGTGATGGATGGCGGAATTGGTGTACTTGTCCACAGTTCTGTGGATAACTTTTTTGTCTGACGTTCGCTGCTCCGCCGGACACACTCAGTCGAAAAGCGGGGCCACTTCGGCCATATCTTCGAGGCAATGACGCGGCGGAGGCGGATCTTCATCAGGCGACATCGTCATTTTCAGCTCGACACCACAGATGTCGCAGCGGTACTTCCGGTTCACCTTTCGCATCTCACCCGTGGGCAAAGGCGCTGGTGGAAGCTGTGTCATCGAAGAGAGCATCGCGATGCCACTTTTCCACAGCACGAACCCGAAAAATATACCAAATCCCACCCAGATGACTGTCGAGAAGGCCGGCACGACATTGAGGGTACCGGCCTCGACAGCCCCACTCCGCTCGCGCCTCACGTTGTGCCCGCTGCGAGAAGTGGGCACGATTGGCCGCCATGAAGTGGCCGACATGGGAGCAGGCGGCAATTGCTGCGATCCTCAGCAGCCTTGTTGCTTTCATCCTCAGACGACGCAGGCCGGGTGATAAGCCTGCCGTGTTCACCGAGCAACTGACCGTCGAGTTCGCGTTGATCTCGGCGCTCTACGCCGTTTGGCGCGTCGCCCGGAAGTTGCCGCTCGCCCAGAACGACGGTGCAATCGAGCGAGCCCGGTCGATCGTCGACTTCCAAGAAGCGACGTTCATGCCGACCGAACTGTCGCTGCAACAGTTCATTTTGCGCCACGACTGGCTCGGTTGGCCAACCACGCTGTACTACGCGCTGATGCATGTCCCTGCGCTCATCGCCTTTCTCATCTGGCTGTTCGTGTTCCATCGCACCCACTTCGCGCACTGGCGGAACGGCCTCGTCGTTCTCACCGGGATGTGTCTTGTCATCCGGTTCTGGCGTGTCGCCCCGCCACGATTCCTCGCCGACCTGGGCTACCAAGATCTGTCGGAACGATTCGGACCATCGATCTACGGCCCTGTCGGTACCGGCGTCTCTGATCAGTTTGCTGCGATGCCTTCGATCCATGTCGGATGGGCTGCCGTGGTATCGCTCGGCATCTTTGCGGTGAGCACCAGTCGGTGGCGATGGTTCTTCCTGCTGCACCTGATCATCACGATCATCGTCGTGTCAGCCTCTGGCAATCACTGGTGGCTGGACGGCATCGTCGCCATCGGTCTGCTCGTGGTCGGCCTCTGGCTCGACACATTCGTTCGCTCACATCTCGCCAGGCGCAACGAACCCACCCAGACCGACAACGATCAGCGGCTGGCCCAGTCCGAACGTGACGTGTCGTCGATTTCCTGACTGGCGTCGGCCAACAGATCGAGCACGCGCTGCATGTCGGCAATGTCAGCGTCGTCGAGGTGAACAGCGAACAGCGCCTGCAGCGAGCGTCGATAGGTGACCGACATCTCGCGCCACAGTCGGCGTCCGGTCTTGGTCAACTCGATGTCGACAGCACGCTGATCGTTGGCATCGACATATCTGTGGCGCGCGATCCATCCTTCTTCCTCAAGCCGATCGAGGCGACGGCTGACAGTCGAGGGCGGCAGCCGCATGTCGGACGACACATCGAGCGGGCGAGCTCGCCCACCCAGTCGCTGGAGTGAAGCCAACACGTCGAACCAGCCGAGAGAGATGTCCCACTCGGCATGAAGCTCGTCGTCAATGTTCCGCTCGATCTCACCGACGAGCGCCTGCATGCCTCGCCAGACGCCAACGCGGACATTGTCGAGGCGTGCCACGCTCGATCAGCCCGTGGCGCGGATCGCAGCGGCAAACGCCGTGGTCGCCTCGATGATCTCGTCAGAGGTCACGATCAGCGGCGGCATCCAGCGGATGGTGCGCTTGCGGGTACCTGCAGTCATCAGGATCACTTTGCTCTCGGTGAGGCAATGCTCGACGATCGCTTTGGCGCGTTCGGCCGAGTCGAACTCACACGCAACCATCAAGCCGCGGCCCCGGACATGGAGTAGTGAATCATCAAGCTGTTGGAAGTCTCGGAGCGCGTCAGTCAGCTGCGTTCCGCGCTCCGACACGTTGTCGAGGAAGCCGGGCTCGGTCAGCACATCGAACGTCGCAAGGGCAGCCGCACAGCCGAGTGGCGTGCCATTGGACGAACCGCCGTGGCTCCCGGGGGTCCATTTGTCGTCATGGACGCGACGGGTCCCGAGTGCTGCGAACGGGAACCCGGACGCCATACCCTTCGACATGCAGATGATGTCTGGCTCGATGTCGTGCTCCTCGATGGCGAACATCTTGCCCGTGCGACCGAAACCGCTCTGCGTCTCGTCGGCGACAAACAAGATCCCGTCGGCTCGGCACCGCTGGGCGAGTCCTTCGATGAATGCCGCCGGGGTCGGGATGTACCCGCGCTCGCCGATGACGGGTTCGATCACGATTGCCGCGACTTCGTGCGCCGCCACCTGAGTCTGGAACAGCCGGTCGAGGCCCCGCAGCGCACGGCTGATCTCAGCTTCTTGATCGGACGCGTGCGGATCGGGGAACGGTGCGACGAACACGCCACTCGGGAAGGGTCCGTACCCTTCGCGGTCGATCGCCCGTGACGTCGACATCGCCATCGTCAACAGCGTGCGACCATGGAATGCCCCGTCGAACGTGATGATGTTACGGCGACCCGTGGCGTGCTTAGCGAGCTTCACCGCAGCCTCAAGGATCTCGTCACTCGAGTTGCTGAAGAAGAACGTGTCGATCGAGTCCGGCGTCATCTCGGCCAGTCGGGCAGCCACCGGCTCAAGAAGATCGTGGGTGTAAATGTTTGCCTGCGCGTGCACGAATCGCTGCGCCTGGTCCGCAATGGCCTGCACCACCTTCGGATGGCAGTGGCCCGTCGAGGCCGCAGCAATGCCCGCAGTGAAGTCCAGATATGCGTTGTCGTTCGCGTCGTAAACTCGACAACCGAGGCCGCGTACGACCTGGAGATTGGTGACCTTCAACCAGACATTCGAAAGATTCGAACCCTGTCCTGACACCATCGAGGAGGTCATAGGCCAGAGCCTACGGGAGCCCAGCAGGCCCCGCGTCCATGGCCTTCAGTCAGACAACGACATCACCCGGGTGAGCTACCGTTACGACATGAGCAACGCACCAGCAGGTTGGACCTTCACTGATAGCGAAGCAATGGACTGGCTGGTGCTTGGTGAAGGCGTCGCCATGAAGTCGCTCGGCGCCGCTGACGGCAGAATGATTGCCACCTTCAAGTTCGATGCCGGCTATGTCGGCGGGATTCATCATCACGAAGAACCCGAGTTCAGCTACATCCTCGAAGGCTCAATGGTCTCGCAAGGAGTCCAGATGGAAGTGGGCCACGCCTACGCCGTCGAAGCCGGCACGACACACGACGACTTCCGCACCGAAAACGGCTGCACCCTGGTGAGCGTCTTCAAGATCCCCGGCTGACCGGAACGTCCTTCGGGATGGCATCGGCAGGCACGTGCATGTGGAACCTCTGGCGCATCGCGTCGGCATCAACGCCCAACACGCCCAAATAGGGACCGCAACTCGGCGCCGGTGCGGCACAACAGTCTCCATTTCGGGAGATGGGGCGTGGGCGCGGGACTGGGGCAGACTGGGACGATGGCGGCGAAGGATGCGCTGGGCAACCAGTTCAACAGGCAGTACAAAGACACCATCGAACTCGTGAAGTCGCGGGCGATCTGGCGTATCGGCGAGCGGATCAGCGAGGGCGAAGCGTTTCGTTGCAACTGCCCGAGGTGTGGCTTTGAGAGCTTGCATCAGCGGTTCGACATTCTTCGACATCGCCTGTTGTTCGGCAAGTCGATCCGTGAGGTCGAGGCGCCGCTACCGATGTTGCGCTGTCGACGGTGCGGCGAGCCGAGACATCTGCGTGACGTCGGCGAACTCGTGGTCCCAACGACCATCGCGCTGGCCGACGACATCCGAGCGCAGTCCAAAACGATCGCCAAGCAAACCCCGCCACCGAGTGTGCCAAGCAACGACCTGCTTGCAGCCATCACCCTGTTCAACGAAGAGGCGAGTGGCCCCGTCCGCATCATTGTGTTCGAAGATGTCGTGCACACGATCGGATCCGAGCACGACGAACTCCTCCGAGCGACCGGCAAGGCACTGTTCCTCACCGAGGACCAGATCTCAGGAGCACTCAGCCCACCGAGCTAGCCGTCACTCGAGGGTGGCGGCGTGGGCCACTGCGTCGTCGAAGCTGACCTGTTCGAGCAGCAACTTACGCATCGGCATCACCCAGCGCGGAGCATTCAGGCCAAAGGCCCCATGGAGCTTTCCGCTGCGTCCATAGAGCGCAAGTAGTTTGCCGTCGGCGACCGAACCGGCACCGATGACGACCTCATCATCTGGAGCCGATCGGCCAAGAAATTGGATGCGGTGGTCGAGCTGGTCGCTCCAGAAAAACGGAACGGGCGCATACGGCTCGGCGTTCTCACCAGCAGCAACGGCGAGGAGATTGCCGGCTGCGAGCGCACCCTGTTCAGCGGCGTTGGTCCAGTGTTCAACACGCATCTCCTCGTCGAACAATGGGTTCGGCCAGCGCGCCACGTCGCCAGCCGCATAGATGCCTGGGGCTGCGCGGAGCGTCTGGTCGCAGACGATGCCGTCGCGTAGTTCGAGGCCGCTGTCATCGAGCCACTGGGTTGCCGGGACGACGCCGATGCCAACGACCACCACGTCGGCCATAAGTTCTTCACCGTCGACGCGAATGCCTGCAGCAGTCAAGCCGTCGACCGTCACGCCACATCGAACATCGATGCCGCGAGCCCGGTGGATGTCGGCGACGACCGCGCCCATAACGGCACCGAGACCGCGGACCAGTGGGGCAGATCCACCTTCGAGAACGATCACCTCGTTGTCGAGCTGTCGGGCGATCGCTGCCACTTCGAGGCCAATAAAACCAGCGCCAATCACGACGACCCGCTTGCCGCCTTCGGAAATCTGCTGACGAACGCCGAGCGCATCGTCGAGTGTTCGCAACACGTGGACGTGTTGATAGCGGCCTTGCTCAGGCAGGCGACGCGGTGTGGCTCCTGTGGCGATGATCAGCCCGTCGAAGCCGAGCGAGTTGCCGTCGCTCAGGTCGATCTGCTGGTCGGCAGGACGAAGTCGTGAGGCAGCGACGCCGAACTTCCACTCGACGTCAAGATCGTCGAACGAGTCCGGCTGACGTAGTTGGATCCGGTCGGGCTCCCATTCGCCCGAGAGCAACTTCTTCGACAGCGGCGGTCGGTCATACGGTCGATGCAGCTCAGCCCCAACGACCGTCACCGACCCGACGAAGCCCTTTTGGCGCAGTGTTTCCGCAGCCCGCAGACCGGCCAGCGAAGCCCCGATGACAACAACACGTTCGAGCGATTCAATCACGGACCAAACATAGGCGCCAGAGGAAGTATCGCCCCGGCCCGAGCCGTGTGGGGTCCCAGCACCGTCGGCGCTACCCGGGTCACGTCGTGGTCTGATTGCCCGGGGGTAACAGGACTACCTCTGATTCGCAATGACTGGATACGGTCCGGGAGGTGAGCATCCCGACGACTGCCGAGATCAACGACATGGTCGATGCACAGTTCCCCGGAACCGGGCGAGCGTGCGTTGAGATCAGCCCGACACACGCGCTGGCTCAGTCGGTCATCCAACCCGAGAACCTGCGCCCCGGCGGATTCGTCTCCGGGCCAACGCAGTTCGGGCTGGCCGACGCTGCGCTCTGGTATCTCGTGTTCGGAGCGATTGGCCGGATCGAGCCGATGGCGATGACCTCCGAGCTCTCGATGCGTTACCTCCGCCCTGCACAGGGCAGCGTGCTCTGGGCGAAGGCGACGCTTGAGAAGGCTGGCCGGCGCAATATCGTCGGCACAGTGCATTTGTGGACCGACGACAACATCGACAACATCACGGCGACGGCACAGGGCACCTATGCCCTGCCACTCTGAGCAGTTGATGCCCGAACTCCACCGCTTTCATCTCGCCATGCCGGTCCACGACCTGGCCGCAGCCCGTTCGTTCTATGGCGAACTCCTCGGCTGCCCCGAGGGCCGCTCTAGCGAGCACTGGGTCGACTTTGACTTGTTCGGCCACCAGTTCGTCGCGCACCTGTCGGAGACCGCTACCGAGCGAATCACCAACGACGTCGATGGCGACGCCGTCCCGGTGCCGCACTTCGGCGTGCTGCTGTCACCTGATGCATGGCAATCGCTGGCCGAGCGCCTTCTCACTGCCGGCACCGAGTTCGTGATCAAGCCGCACACCAGGTTCGCCGGCGAGGTCGGTGAACAATCGACGATGTTCTTGCTCGACCCGTCGGGCAATGCACTCGAGTTCAAGGCGTTTGCCGACGACTCGCTCGTCTTTTCGAGCTGACTGGGCCACCTGGCCGTACTATTCGGGCATGACCACCAGCGCCGAACTGCTCGCCCGGTACCGCCGATCGCTTCCCTCGTTCGTCTCGCCGTATTACGCCGAGCCCATCTCGATCGACCGCGGTGAAGGCAGCTGGGTCTGGGACCTCGAAGGCAACCGTTATCTCGACTGCTTCGGCGGCGTGCTGACGACGATGATCGGGCACAACAACCCCGCCGTCACCGCCGCCGTCCAGAAGCAAGCCGCCAAGGTGATGCACACGTCAACCCTGTACCTCAGCGAGCCGATGATCGAGCTCGCCGAGAAAATCGCCGCACAGTCAGGCATCCCCGATGCCCGAGTGTTTTTCACAGCATCGGGCAGCGAAGCAAACGACACGGCGGTACTGCTGGCCACGAGCTACCGCAAGAGCAATCAGTTCCTCGCGATGCGCAACAGCTACCACGGCAAATCGTTCACGACGCAGGCGATCACGTCGCATGCTTCGTGGAGTTCGACATCGCTCAGCGGCTTACAGGTCACCTTCGTGCAGGGTGGCTACCGCCTGCGCTCGCCGTTCCGTGATCTCGACGACGAGGCTTTCACTGCTGCGTGCGTCGACGATCTCGTGCAACTCCTCGACATGACGTCGTCGGGCGATGTAGCCGGGTTGATCGCCGAGCCAATTCAGGGTGTCGGTGGGTTCGCCACACCGCCCGACGGATTCTTCGGAGCCATGCAGAAAGAGTTGTCGAACCGCGGCATCCTGTTCATCTCTGACGAGGTGCAAACGGGCTGGGGTCGCACCGGCGAACACTTCTGGGGCTACCAGGCGCATGGCGTCGTGCCTGACATGTTGACCTTTGCCAAGGGCGTCGGTAACGGGATCACCCTGGCTGGCATCGTGGCGCGCGCAGAAATCATGGACACGATCGATGTGCTGCACTTCTCGACCTTCGGTGGCAACCCGCTGTCGGCAGCCGCCGGAATCGCCACGCTCGATCAGGTGCTCGCTGACGACTTACAGGGCAATGCCAAGGCAATGGGTGACCGCTTCCATGCCGCCCTCCAACCAATCGTCGACCGCACCCCGTGGATTGCTGAACTGCGCGGCCGCGGGCTGATGTGGGCCATCGAACTCTGTCACGAGGGTGGCATCGAGCCCGACCGAGAGCGCACGACGCAATTGATGGAAGCGTGCAAGTCGCACGGCCTGCTTGTCGGCAAGGGCGGTCTCTACGGCAACGTGATCCGCCTCGCGCCGATGCTGAACATCACCGCTGACGAGACCGACGAACTGATTGCACGCTTCAGCAACGCAATCGCCGAGATCAAATAGAACGACATGGTGCTTGGCACCATCTCGGTGTACTTCGTCCGCCTGCTGGCTTCCAAAGATTGTTTGGAGCGACCCTGGTCCAACGTGCGAAACTCACCCAATGATCACAGTCGGTTGGCGGGAATGGGTCGCCCTTCCTGAATGGGGTATCAAGGCAATCAAAGCCAAGATCGATACGGGCGCTCGCACATCGGCAATTCACGCCGACGACATCGAACTCTTTGAGCGCGACAACGTCTCATGGGTGCGATTTCTTGTCCGACCGTGGCAACGTTCCGACGCGGACGCCGTGCTGGTTGAGTCACCGCGCATCGACCACCGGACCATCACGAGCTCATCGGGAACGCGCACCGACCGTCCCGTCGTGCTTGCACCGCTCGTGCTGGGCGGCCGCCCGATCAACGCCGAAGTCACCCTCACCAGCCGCGACGAAATGGGCTTCCGCATGCTGATCGGACGCGAGGCGCTTGCTCAAGGCTTCACCGTCGATTCAACCGCGTCGTACCTCGGCGGCCGCCCCAGCAAGGCCGTCCGCCAGAAGAACCGGGGTCATGCATGACACCACGTGAGTCGTTCAAGATCGGGGACCTCGAGGTGGCGCCTGGCGCAGAAGCAATGGGTGACCTGCCCCTCGCCAGGCTCGTTACCGGCAATACCATTTCTATGCCCTTGCGCGTCATCCACGGCCGAGACGAAGGGCCTACCGTCTGGCTGAGCGCTGCAGTACATGGCGATGAGATCGCCGGTGTTGAGATCATTCGGCGCGTGCTCGACCAGGTCAATGCGCTCACACTCGCCGGCACCATCATCGCTGTACCGATTGTCAACGTGCACGGCTTCTTGAACGGCGACCGCTACTTCCCCGACCGACGCGACCTCAATCGGTCCTTTCCCGGGTCGCCAACCGGGTCGCTGGCCGGTCGCGTGGCCCATCTGTTCGTCACGCAGATCGTCGACCGATGCGACGTCGGCATCGACCTCCACACCGGCTCCGACCACCGGATCAACTTGCCGCAGATACGTGCCGACCTCGACGACCCGTTCACGCGCGAATTGGCGGTCGCGTTTGGGGCCCCGCTGATGTTGCACGCCAAACTGCGCGACGGCTCGATGCGCGCCGCAGCAACGAGTCGCGGCGCCACCGTGCTGCTGTATGAAGGCGGCGAGGCGTGGCGGTTCAACGAGCAGGCCGTCGAAGCCGGGACGCGCGGCGTCCTGCGGGTGTTTGATCGGCTCAGTATGACCGGTAACGGCGAACCGCTCGACGACAGCGACGTGCCGGAAAGCCGTTCGACTTCGTGGGTCCGCGCACGCCGGACCGGGCTCGTACAGTTACACGCAAAGCTCGGCGAATACGTCGAAAAGGGATCACCTCTCGTCACCATTCACGATTCAGTCGGCCGTCGCCTGGGCTCGACAAAGGCGCCGACAAACGGCATCGTGATCGGCCACACACAACAACCGCTGGTCAACCAGGGTGACGCTATTGTGCACATCGCTCGACTCGATTCTGAACCGACCAACGTCATTCGACACGGCAAGGATTTCACATGAAGCTTGCAATTCTCTCTCGTGCCCCGCAGGCGTACAGCACACGTCGCCTGAAGTCGGCGGCGCTGGAACGCGGCCACGACTGCAAGGTGCTCAACACAATGCGCTTCGCTATCGACCTGTCTGGCGACCACCCTGATATGCAGTTCCGGGGCAAGCAATTATCAGACTACGACGCGATCCTCCCGCGCATCGGTGCATCCGTCACGTACTTCGGCACCGCAGTGGTCCGCCAGTTTGAGCAAATGGATGTGTACACGCCCAACACGTCGAACGGCATCGCCAACTCACGAGACAAGCTACGCGCTACACAAATCCTGAGCCGCCACGAAATCGGCATCCCGGCAACCACGTTCGTTCGCGACAAAGCCGACGTACTCCCGGCAATCGATCTCGTTGGAGGCGCTCCGGTAGTCATCAAGCTACTCGAAGGCACGCAGGGGATCGGGGTGATCCTGGCACCCGACAAGAAGGTCGCCGAGGCAATCATCGAGACATTGCAGTCAACGAAACAGAACGTCCTCATCCAGCAGTTCATCGCCGAGAGTAAGGGCCGCGATATCCGCGCCCTGGTCGTTGGCGACCGAGTGGTCGGAGCGATGCGCCGCACGGCCCAGGGTGATGAGTTTCGCTCCAACGTCCACCGCGGTGGGTCTGTCGAACCAGTCGAGCTCAGTGAAGAATACGAGCGCACAGCGGTCCGTGCCGCTCAGATCATGGGGCTACGGGTCGCAGGTGTCGACATGCTCGAGGGCAACGATGGCCCCCTCGTGATGGAGGTGAACTCGTCGCCCGGCCTCGAAGGCATCGAACGGGCCACCGGGCTCGACATCGCCGGTGCGATCATCGACCACATCGACAACCAGGTGGCTTTCCCAGAACTCGACGTGCGTCAGCGTCTCACTGTCAGTACCGGCTACGGCGTCGCCGAACTGCACATTCCGGAAGGGTCTGAGTTTGTTGGACAGACCATTGACGAGTCCGGCTTACGCGAGCGCGACATCACGATCCTGACACTGCACCGTTCTACCGATGTGATCCCCAACCCGAAGCCGACACGCGTACTCGAAGCTGACGACCGCCTGACCTGTTTTGGCAAACTCGAAGAAATGCGCGGGATGATCCCGACCCGCCGCAAGCGTCGGGCCAAGGTCCGCAAGCTTCCCGCCGACGCGCTCGACGGCCTCAACGACGCCTGACTCGCGGCCTAGCTGGCGTCCGGACGCACGGCAAACTCTTGACCACCGATGCAAGTGTCCACTTTTGACCCGAGGGGAAGTGGACGCATCGGGGTGAAGCCGGTCGTGTCCACGTGCGGTGCGATACCGAACTCAGCGCCCAACGCACCAGCAACATCGGCAAGACACACCGCATTCGACCGCTCAACCGTCCCGCGATAAGGAAGCCCGCTAGCGGCCGCTGCTCTTAACGGTCAGCGTCGTCACCGTCACCGCGGTTCGCAGCGAGCGTCACCGTGCTGCCAAGCTTGCGGTATGACTCATGACCTCGACACCGGAACGACTGATCTCCTCGCCCATGTCGACGGGCACGTCGGTGTCATCACGTTCAACCGGCCCGATCGACGCAACGCGTTGAGCGACGCGATGTACGCCGGGTTCGCCCAAGTACTTCCGATGCTCGCAGCCGCCGACAACGTGCGCGTCGTACTGATCACCGGCAACGGTGGTGCGTTCTGCGCAGGTGGCGATGTCAAGGGGATGCACGAGAGCCACCAGCCCGGGGCTGCACCTCGCCGAGGCAACACGATCCAGAGTTCGACAGATCATTTGCGAACGATTCAGAAGCAAGTGTCGCTCGCCATCCATCGTTTCCCCAAGCCAGTCATCGCAGCGATCCCGGGCGCGGCCGCCGGTGCCGGCATGTCGATTGCTCTGGCCTGCGACATCCGCCTCGCCGCCGAGCGCGCAATCATCGTGCCGGCGTTCGCCAACGTCGGTGCGTCAGGCGACTTCGGTGGCAGCTGGTTTCTGACACAACTCGTCGGCACGGCCAAGGCGAAAGAGTTGTACTTCACCTCGCCACGTCTGTCATCGGCCGAAGCTCACGATCTTGGCATCGTCAATCAGGTCATGGCCGACGACGGTTTCGACGACGCCGCACTCGCCTGGTGCCACAGCCTCGCCGACCGTGCACCAATCGCGATGCGGTACATGAAAGAGAACCTCAATCGGGCAGTGACGAGCGACGTCGAGACCGCACTCGATGCCGAAGCAGCGAACATGGTCTTGTCGATGGGCACGTCCGACCATCGCGAAGCAGCTGCTGCCTTCGTCGAGAAGCGCACGCCGATCTTCACGGGCGAGTAGACACTCGTGCGATGACGATCGCAATCACCGATCCGGCCGACGCCCGCGTCGACGACTATCGGGAACTGAACAATCAGGCTGTCCGCACGGCAATGGAGGGCGCCGAGTTTTTCATGGCCGAGGGATACCTGGCAATCGATCGGCTGATCGACTCGGGGCATCGTTTGCGATCTGTGCTGCTCGGAACAAGCCGCGTCGAACGCTTTGTGTCGTACCTCGAACATCCGGCGTTGACGGACGTTCCCGTGTTTGTTGCCGACCGAGCAGTCATGCAGGGCATCGTCGGGTTCAATCTGCACCGCGGTGTACTGGCCTCGGCGTTCCGCAAGCCAATGCCAACCGTCGCCGAACTCGCGGCGACAGCTACACGGATCGCCGTCCTCGAAGCGTTAAACGACAACGAGAACGTCGGTGCAATCTCACGTGCGGCGCGAGCTTTCGGCATCGACGGCATCGTGATCAGCCCGACGTGCACCGACCCGTACTACCGACGCACCGTGCGCGTCAGCATGGGCGAGGTGCTGCACATGCCAATCGCTCGAGCCAGCGCCGACGACTGGCCAGGGGCGCTTGACACCTTGCACGAGGCCGGCTTCGAGACCTGGGCAATGACACCCGCCGACAACGCCGTCGATCTGTGGGCGACCGCCATCCCCGAACGCCTGGCCATCGTGCTCGGTGCCGAAGGCCCAGGCCTGGAGCGGTCGACTCTGCAACGGGCGACCCGCCGCGTGCGCATCCCGATCTCGCCAGACGTCGACAGCCTCAACGTTGGCCACGCTGCGGCCATCACGTTCGCTGCGACCAGTCGCAGCACTACGAAAATCGCCGAGTGAAGACCCGGCTGGCAGGATGCAGGCGTGCTGACGACGCTGACCGATCATTCCCAGGCCACCGATCCAGAGCCGTTCGCCGGGCCGGATCACCCCATCCGTCAGATCACTCGGATCATGGCCTTTGGCGGGACCTGGACTCACGACAACAAAACCAACATGGGCCGCCTGTTCGATGGCATGGCAGCCGAATGGTCGGAACGCCATGTCGATCCGGCCAAGCGCGCTCCCGTCGAAGACGCGCTCGAGCGCGGTGACGTGCCGCTCAACGGCGACTGGCTCGAGTTGGGATCGGGAACTGGCGCAGGTGCTCGGGTCCTCAGTGACCGTGTCGGGTCGCTGGTGTGCTGCGATTTGTCGATGGGGATGTTGTCGTACGCTCCAGGCGACTTGGCGCCGCGCGCACAGGCCGACGCGTCGGAGTTGCCGTTCGTCGACGATGCAGTTGACGGCATCTTGATGATCAACATGATCCTCTTCCCCGTCGAGGTCGACCGCGTGTTGCGGCCGGGCGGCACGATCGTGTGGGTCAATACGCTCGGTGATCAGACACCGATCCACCTGCCGGCAGCTGATGTCCTCGGAGCGCTTCCAGGCGAGTGGAGCGGCGTCACCGCCCGCGCAGGCACCGGATTCTGGCTTGCGGCACACCGAGGACCGAGTCGCCCGAGCGTCACTTCTGGACGCTGATCGAACCGACCCACGCGATCACCTACTTCGCGACCGAGGCCTCAGTGGTGTTTGATCCGGGCTGATTGTCGAACTCCGGTCTGTCATACTCCGGTCAGCGAGGCATCGATTCTTGTCATGTCAGGACGCTATTGCACAAAGTTCTGTCGTCTACTTTCTGCCGTATGAATGATCGACGGCGGAGGCCTCGTGGGCCCAAGCGCACGCGCTCGGTGGTCAGTGATCAGCCTCCGTTTGCGCAACCCCGGATGACAATGCCGCCGACGCAGGTGGTGTCCGACGACGAACTCGAATCCATTCACCTGGCCTCGCTCCGCGTCCTTGGCGAAATCGGCATCGACTTCCTCCACCCCGGGGCACGCACGATGCTGGCAGCAGCAGGTGCGCGTGTCGACGGTAACCGCGTGCGGTTCGACGCCGACATGATCGGCGAGTACCTCGCACACATCCCCAGCGCGTTCACGCTGCATGGCCGATCGCCGGAACGAAACCTGCAGATCGGTGGCAACTGGGTCACCTTTGCAGCAGTGGCGAGCGCGCCGAACTATGTCGGGTTCGACGGGCAACGGCGCACCGGTGATCGGGCTGGCTATCAGGACTTCCTCAAACTCGGCCAGATGCTCAACTCGGTCCACACCTTTGCCGGCTATCCGGTCGAGCCAGTCGACCTCCACGCGTCGATCCGTCACCTCGAAGCCGGCTACGACGCGCACACCCTCACCGACAAGTCGTTCCACATCTACTCACTCGGCCAGCAGCGCAACCTCGACGGCATCGAAATGGCGCGTCTCTCTCGCGGCGTCGATCACGAAACGTTCGAACGCGAGCCGAGCCTCACGTCGATCATCAACGCCTCGTCGCCGCTGCGATACGACCATCCGATGCTCGAAGGCATCATTCAGATGTCGGCGCGCAACCAGGTGATCATCATCACCCCGTTCACGCTGGCCGGTGCGATGGCACCGATTACACTCGCCGGTGCGCTCGTCCAGCAGAACGCCGAGGCGTTGGCCGGGCTGGTGTTCACGCAGGTCGTCCGCAAGGGTGCGCCTGCGGTGTACGGCGGGTTCACGTCGAATGTCGACATGCGATCAGGGGCACCCGCGTTCGGTACGCCCGAATATGCCAAGGCAGCCTTGGTCGGCGGGCAGTTGGCTCGGCGCTACAACCTGCCGTACCGGTCGTCGGCGGTGAGTGCCTCAAATGCTGTCGATGCCCAGGCCGGGTATGAAACAACGTGGGCGCTGTGGGGCGCGATCATGGGCGGCGCGAACTTCGTGATGCACGGCGCCGGGTGGATGGAGGGCGGCCTCCATGCGAGCTACGAGAAGATGGTCATCGATGCCGACCTGCTGCACATGGTCGGTCAGTTCCTGAAGCCGCTCGACCTGAGCGACGACGCGCTCGGAGTCGATGCGATCGCCGGGGTCGGCCCGGCCGGCCACTTCTTCGGCGAGGCGCACACGCAGGCTCGCTACATGACCGAGTTCTATGGCCCGATGGTCAGCGACTGGCGCAACTGGGAAACGTGGACCGAGGCCGGTTCGCCCAACGCCAGCACACGCGCCAACGCACTCGCCCGAGAAATTATCGAGCAGTACGAACCGCCACCAATGGACGACGCCGTCCGCGCGGAACTGCGTGACTTCGTCGACCGCCGAGTCAACGAAGGCGGCGTCGAAACCGATTTCTAGGACGAGTTGGTGCCAGACACCAACTCGTCCGTAACATCGAAAGTGGGAAGCAGAACCATGAAGACACAGGCACAGGTAGTAGTCATCGGCGGCGGCGTCGTGGGCGCGTCGGTGCTCTATCACCTGACGTTGGCGGGCTGGACCGACGTGATGATGGTCGAGCGACGCGAGCTCACGCACGGGTCCACGTGGCACTCGGCGGGTGGCATGCACACGCTCAACGGCGACCCCAACGTTGCTGCGCTCCAGCGGTACACCGTCGAGCTGTACGACAAGATCCAGGCCGAGTCAGGCCGTGACTGCGGCATCCACATGACTGGCGGCCTGCAGCTTGCGGACACACCCGAGCGGATGGACTATCTCCGGATGGCCCACGCCCGCGGTCGGTACCTCGGCATGGAGACCGAGCTGGTGTCGCCTGCCGAGGCTCACGAGCTGGTGCCGTTCCTTGATCCGAAGTACTTCGTCGGCGCGATGTACGACAAGCACGAAGGCCACGTCGACCCGTCGGGCGTCACACATGCATACGCCGAATGCGCGCAGCAGCGCGGCGCGGAGATCAACAAGTACGTGTGGGTGCACGACATCACCCGTGCTGCTGACGGCTCGTGGGACCTCCACGTGCACGACACCCGCAAGAACGAGGACCTCGGCATTATCAACTGCGAGCACTTCGTCAATGCAGGCGGTTTGTGGGCGCGTGAGGTCGGTCGGATGACTGGGCTCGAGCTACCGATCCTGGCCATGGAGCACATGTACGTCATCACCGAGGAGGTACCGCAGCTCACGGAATTGCGACAGTCATCCAAGATGACCGGGTTCCACGTCGTCGACCTCGGCGGCGAGATCTACCTGCGCGAAGAGGGCAACTCACTCCTACTCGGCACCTACGAGCGCAAGGGTGTGCCGTGGGCGCCGCACCAGACCGACTGGAATTTCGGCGCCCAGCTCCTGACACCTGACTTGGAACGAATCGGCGAAAACCTCGAGGTCGGCTTCAACCACTTCCCGATTTTCCAGGAGATCGGGATCAAAGACACGATCAACGGTCCGTTCACGTTCGCGCCGGATGGTAACCCGCTGATTGGACCGGTCAAGGGCCAACCCGGCCACTGGTTGGCGTGCGGTGTCATGGCTGGCCTCAGTCAAGGCGGCGGCGTCGGGCTGAGCATGGCGAACTGGATGACCGAGGGCGACCCCGGCTTCGACGTGTGGGGCATGGACAACGCCCGCTTTGGCGACTGGGCGACCCCGCGCTACACAAACTCCAAAGTACGCGAGAACTACGGGCGGCGTTTCAGGATCACGTTCCCCAACGAGGAGTTGCCTGATGCTCGCGAGCACATGAAGTCGCCAATCCACGACCGCCTCGATTCGCACAATGCGGTGTGGGGCGCCTCGTATGGCCTCGAAGTGGCGCTGTGGTTCCAGACCCAAGGAAAGGCCGAAGAGACGGTGACCTTCCGACGTTCAAATGCGTTCGATGTGGTGGCCGAAGAAGTGGCCGCTGTGCGGAACGGCGTCGGCATGTTCGAAACAACGGGCTACGCCAAGTACGAGGTGGCCGGCACAGGCGCTCGGGCCTGGCTCGACGGCTTGCTGACCAACAACATCCCGGCAGCCGGCCGTTTGGCATTGACCCCGATGCTCAACCACCAGGGCAAGATCATCGGCGACTTCACCGTGGGATGTCTGGCTGATGCGTTGGGCGACGAGCGGTTCATGATTTTTGGCTCTGGCGCGGCGCAGCAGTATCACGAACGCTGGTTCCGCGAACAGCTCCGGGCCACATCGGGGGCGGTGGCCGGGGCGGGCGCAAGAGCGACGGGCGACGACGTCAGCCTGCGAGTGTGCGGCAACGAGCTCACCGGGCTGTCAATCGCAGGTCCGAACGCTCGCGAGGTACTCGACGAGTTGACCGACTTCGATGTGGGCAACGACGAGTTCGGCTTTCTCGACTTCCGCCAAACATGGGTTGGCAGCGTGCCGTGCATGGTTGGCCGAGTGACGTTCACCGGCGACCTCGGCTACGAGATTTGGTGTGCCGCGAGTTTCCAGCAGCAACTGTTCGACACGCTTGCCGAGGCCGGTCGACCGTACGACATGCGGCTGTTCGGCCTCCGCGCACTCGACTCGATGCGCCTCGACAAGGGGTGGGGGTCGTGGGGCACCGAGTACCGGCCGATCTACAACCCATACGAGGCGAACATGGGTTGGATGGTCCGCCTTGGCGATCCGGCCAAAGGAGACTTCGTCGGTCGTGACGCTGCCGCTGCCGCCAAGGCAGCCGGGCCGCAGCGCAAGCTGGTGCTGTTCGAAATGGATGCCGGAACCGGCGATGAGGCTGCGGACTGCATCGGCAACGAACCGATCTGGCACGACGGCCCCGATGGCAACACCGTGGTTGGTTGGGTCACCTCGGGGGGTTACGCGCATCACAGCGAGAAGTCGATCGCGATGGGCTATGTGCCTGTCGAGCATGCCGGTAGTGACGGGCCATGGGAGATCGAAGTCGTCGGCGTGATGCGGTCGGCGACGCGCCTTACTGAGGCACCCTTTGACCCGTCCGGCTCACGCATGCGCAGCTGATCAGGCTGCGACGGCGACCAACGATCAGCCGATGGCGCGATTCGTTGGAGCATCGAAGGAGCGGCTTTGGGCGGCAACCGGCTGTCGGGGTTGGGCAACGGCTCGGCAGTTGTGAGACTGCGGGTATGACGAGTGCCGACCCCGAGATTCTCGACGCCCTGCCGAAGGTCTTGACCGATCGTGTTGTTCCCATTGACGACGTGCTCGCCGCCCTCAGCTCGGCTGGCCTTGACCTCGGCGAACACCAGAGCGAGACGCTTGACCGCGTGACGTCGATGGAAGGCGCGTTCGGTGACCTGGCTGGCGGCCTGATGTTCCTCCCGGGTTTCTTTGACGGCACCAAGTGGACGATCGAGGTGACGGCGCAAGACCTTGCGACGCGGATCATTGAAGACACGATGGCCATCGACCCGCTCGTCTGGTGGCTCGTCACCAACGAGGTCGCATGCGTCGACGATGCCGGCCAAGTCATGGGCCTGCTCGAAGTCGAGAGCCTCGATGATGTCCACGACTCGCTCGTACTCCCCGACTCGGTGGCGGAATCACTCCGACCTGGTTGGGTTGCAGTCACACTGCGCGACGGCGCGACGCAGTGGAGCCTCTCCGATGGTCCAGCTACGCCGACCGCTGCACAGATCGCTGCTGCACAGGCCGGGTTCCAGGCAACGCTCAACGACCCACGCAACGCCGAGTTCTCGGTCGCAGCGGGGGTCTCGGTACCCGTAGGGCTGGAACGGGCAACCGACACGTCGGCACTGCTCGAAGCCATTGCTATCGATCGGTCGGCGTTCACCGACGCGCCGATGCCCCCGGTGACCACGTTGTTCGAGGCAGCCGGCTTCGAAGTCCGCGATCGCGACGTGGCGATGACAGGCTTCGACTGGGATGCGCTCGTCACGTGGCGCACATCCAACATTGCCTCGCTGATTTTCGAACTGACTGAGACGCAGACCGCGTCGTACCGGGCGCTCACTGCGGCACTTGCGCAGTGGCGCAGCAGCGGCGCGATCGAAGATGCGGCGGCCACGGCCGATCTCTTCTCTGACGCCAAGGTCGTCGAGGCATTCAGTGCGGGCCCACAGCCGCAAATGGTCGCGCTGCCCGGCCAGCTGGCCGACACCGCAGCCGTCCACCTTGACTTCGTCGAGGCACTCGGCGCGGTCAGCAACGACATCACCGCCTTCCGCGTGCGCTGCCTCGACCGGGTCGGCCGCCCCCTCGATGCAATCACCGTGCTCGACGAGGTCGCTGGGTCAACCGAATCCAAGCAGCTCCTGCTCGCCGCCGCAGAGTTCGCAGCCGATCGCAGCGACGCCACCGCGGCATACGCACTACTCCAGCGCGCCGGAGTGTTGGACCACCTGGCATCGATCAAAGGCGAGAGCGAAACGCACACGCCCGACTTGGAGCTGCTGTTCGAGATCGAGCCGTTCGCAATGACGCGCCCGAAGGCGTTAGCTGATCGGAACGATCCGTGCCCCTGCGGCTCGGGCAAGAAGTTCAAGAAATGCCACATCAACGATCAGCCGATACACGGCCTCGACGACCGGTCGCCGTGGCTGCACGGCAAGGCCATGCGCTTCGGGCGGGCTCGGAATGCTGCGCTGATCGAGACACTTGCCGACGCAGTCTGCGCGCACGTCGACGACGGTGAGATCGTCGAGCAAATGCGGTTCTCACCGTTTATTGCCGATGTCGCCCTCCACGAGGGTGGTGACTTTGCTCGCTTTCTGGAAGCGCGGCAGGAGCTGCTGCCCGCCGACGAGTTCGAGTTGGCGACGCGCTGGGCCGAGATCGATCGCGGCGTGTTCGAGATCATCAAGCTGGTCGGTCAGCGGGTCGAGTTGCGCAACATCGTGACCGACGTACGGATCACCGTTGGCGAGATGGAGTCAGGCTCGGGCATCGAGGCGGGCGATTTGATGATCGGCCGTCCGCTGCCGGTCGGCAACGGTTGGCGCGCGTTCGGTGGCTTCATGCCGTGTGATCCGTCGATTGTCGACAACGTCGTCGCAGCGATCGACGCACGCGACGCCCTCGGTATTGCCGGCCTGATTGGTGATCAGCTCGCCCCGACCCACGATGATCTGATGAGCCAACTCGGCCTGGGCTTCGGTGGGCTCGATTTCGACGCCCTCGGCCTGGACGAGGTCGATCTCGCAGACGAATAGAACGATACGTGGTAGGTCTGCATGCCTGCTGTGTTCCCATTGACGCAGTAACGGTCGCCTCGGTCCGTCAGGGATATCTCCAAGGGCTCGTCTTCTCAGCAGTGTTAGTCGGCGCCAGCCGGTTGACGATCGACCCCGCCAATGAACGTGGCCCGGCACTCTTCGAGGCGTTGGTCGCCGGACGTTTGCTGCCGTCGACGACCTCGACGCCGAGCGCGCACTTGGGTTCGGCGCCGATGGATGAGGCACAACAACCCTAAATTTACTCTCCGTACATGCGTCTGGTCCGATCGTGTTACCGTTTGCCTTGCCCGCGAGATCGCTCCAATCAACGTGACACAACACGATAGGAAATCACGACATGTCGACCATCGAGAACATCGACGAACTGCCGCTTCACCTCCGAGGCAACTGGGCGCCGCTCGCTGAGGAACGCACGATCACCGACCTCCAGGTGACCGGCACGATTCCCGCGGAACTCGACGGCCGCTATGTGCGCAACGGTGCCAACCCGATCACAGGTTTCAGCGATCACCCGTTCCTTGGCGACGGGATGATCCACGGCATTCGGCTCCGTGACGGAAAAGCCGAGTGGTACCGCAACCGATACGTCCAGACCCCATTCATCTCGACGCCTGAACGCCCAGTGATCGATGTCAACGACAGCTTCACCGACATGGCTGCGTCGAAGGCGAACACCAACGTGGTCGGCCACGCCGGCAAGATTCTGGCGTTGGAAGAAGGCCACTTCCCGTATGTGCTCGACGGTAATCTCGACACCGTCGGGCCAACCGACTACGACGGCAAGTTGAAGGGGTCGTTCACGGCCCACCCGAAGCTGTGTCCCGTCAACGGCGAACTCGTCGGGTTCGGCTACTCGCTGTTCGCGCCGTACCTCACCTACCTCCGTGTCTCGGCCGCTGGCGAACTCGTGCAGAGCGAGAACATCACCGTCGGCGGACCGACGATGATGCACGACTTCAACATGACTCAAAACCATGTCATTTTCATGGATCTGCCCGCCGTGTTCGATATGGACATGGCGATGCGCGGCGAGATGCCGATCCACTGGAGCGACGACTACCCGGCGCGACTCGGCGTGATGCCGCGCAATGGCAACGACGCCTCGGTCGTCTGGTACGACATCAACCCTTGCTACGTCTTCCACCCGATGAACGCCTACGAAGACGGCAACAAAATTATCCTTGACGTTGCCCGGCTCGATCACGTCTGGCGCGACAGCGCAATGGACTTCCCCGAGCCAACGTTGTACCGGTGGACCATTGACACCGCCTCCGGACGGGTGGCGGAAGAACAGATCGACGACTTGCCCGCAGAGTTCCCACGGGTTCCCGATACTCGCGTCGGTCTGAAGCACCGCTTCGGCTACATGATGGCCAACGCTGCGGCGTCGGCATTCGAGGAACCGCTGTCGGCGAACGGTGCCATTCTGAAATACGACCTTGAGACCGGGGGGCGGACGAGCGTCGATGTCGGATCGGGCCGTCTTCCAGGCGAATCGTCCTTCGTGCCGAAGGACGGGGCCGTCAATGAAGACGACGGCTACCTCATGACCTACGTCTATGACGCCAACACCGACACCAGTGAATTCGCGATCTTCGACGCGGCAACCATGAGCAACGAACCGGTGGCGACCGTGCAACTACCGCGAGTGCCGTTCGGGTTCCACGGCAACTGGGTGCCCAGCACACTGACCGACTAACGCTGCAGTTGACCCGATGGGGATCGGGCCAACTGCAGATTACGCAAGTGCAACGAACACCAATTCACAACGGGGCATCGATTTCTCGATCGACGGCTCACTCAGGGGGAAACATGTACAGCTCAGCGACCGCATCACCACGACGGGGAGGCTCGCTTGGCGTGCTGCTCGCATCGTTTGCACTCATTGCTGCTGCGTGCAGCAGCGGCGGGACGTCGTCGACAATCGACGCACCAGCCGCGACAGAGGCAGCACCAGCCACCGACGCACCAGCCGCGACAGAGGCAGCACCAGCCACCGACGCACCAGCCGACGACGTCGAGCCTGACGCCAACGTCGATTCCGAACCCGCTGCGACGGATGCCGATCCAGCCAAGGTGTTCCCGACGTTGGCTCCGCCAACCGGTGAACCAATCAAAGTTGGTCTCGTCAACTCCGAGGGTTCGCCCGGCCTGGACTTTCCCGACATCCGGACCAATGTCAGTGCCGCAATCAACTATCTCAACGAGCACGGGGGCCTGGGCAACCGCCCGATCGAATTGATCCACTGCGCCGTCAACGGCGCTCCCGACACGTCTCAAGCCTGCGCACAGGAACTCACAGGAAAGGGCGTCGAATTAGTGCTCTTGGGCCTCGACCTGTTCCCCGACTACGCGACATACACCGCGGCCGACGTGCCCGTCATTGGCATGCTGCCGATCCTGCCGGGCGACTACGCCGCCAACGCCTTGTTCCTCACCGGCGGCAACGCTACGACGATGGCCTCAATCGCTGCGGTCGCCAAGGATCACTTCGGCGCAGCAACGGTCGGCATCGTCGGTGCTGATAACGCCGGCGCCAACGCGAGTGAGGCATCGCTCACCGCGTCGCTCGACGCCGCTGGAATTGCCCACACCACAGTGAAAGGTGGCGACAACGAAACCGATGCCGGCTATCAGGGCTTGATGCGCCAGGCTGCCGACGGCAACCCCGACGTGATCATCTCGCTCTATGCCGACGCCGGGTGCATCGGCACGATTCGAGGTCGCGCATCGCTCGGCATCGAAACACCGGTAATCACCACGAGCATCTGCGCAGATGCTGACGTCATTGCCGAAGTCGGTGACGACGCCATCGGGTGGGTGTTCGCTGGAATTCAGACCACCGAGGACACGCCTGAGAAGCGCATCCTGCAGGACATTGTGGCTCCTGCATTGGGCATCGCTCCCGAAGAGGTCGACCCGACCGCACTTGGGCTCGGCGGACTCGGTGTGATCATGACAATGTCGTTGGCGGTGTACTCCAACGCCGTTGTCGCAGCGGGTGGCGACTTGACTGGAAAGTCGCTGTACGAATACCTCGGCACGACACCGGCGTTGCAGCAGTGGCCATCAGGATCGCTCGTCGAGTGCGGCCAGTCCGAGACGTATTCGGCAATCTGTGCGTTCTCGTTCCCGTTCGCCGAGTACCTCGAAGGCGGAGAAGTGCTGACCGTGCCAGGCCTCGAAGCAGTGTCCAGCATCGCCTACCTGCCCTGAGTCGACGTTGAACCGAACCGAAGCGAGCCCAGATCGATGAGTGACTACGCGTTCTACTTTCTGCTCGGCAGTGGGGCGGGTGCGATCATCGCCGGGCTCGCGTTCGGGCTGGTCATCACCTTCCAAGGGTCAGGCGTTGTCAACTTGTCTCATGGCGCCATGGCGATGTGGGCGACGTACGTGTACGCCGAGTTGCGCGAGGGCGCCTACGTCTTTCCGATACCCGGGCTGCCCGATCGCTACCACTTCAACGATGACGTCGGCTTTCGATGGGCGATGATCTTGTCGTTGCTCACCGCCGCGGCGTTGGGCCTGCTCGTGTACCTGCTCGTGTTCAAGCCGTTGACCAAGGCCCCGGCGCTCGCCAAAGTGGTGGCGAGCGTCGGACTGGTCGTCGTCCTGACTTCACTCGTTGAGCGAAGATTCGCGGACAAGACCAACATTCGGGTGAGCAAGATCCTTCCTCGCGAGCCGTACACGCTTACCGGCGATCTGACGATCCCCCGCGACGGCTTGTGGCTGGCCTTCATCGTCGCGCTGATCGGTGCGTTGTTGTGGGTGCTCTACAAGTACACCCGGTTCGGCCTGGTCACGAGGGCGGCAGCCGAGAACGAAAAGGGTGCTGTACTGCTCGGCTATTCACCGAACCTCCTCGCAGGGGTCAGCTTCGTGCTGGCAAGCGTCGTGAGTGGCTTCATCGCAATCCTCGCATCGCCGATGCTCCAACTCGGTTCCCAGGTCTTCACGTTCGGCTTTCTCATCCCGGCACTCGGAGCCGCGCTCATCGGAAAGTTCCGCAACTTCGTGCCAACGGTGGCGACGGGCTTCGCCATTGGCATGGTGCAGTCGGTGTTCACCAAGCTGCAGGTCGACCTCAGCTGGTTCCCCGAGTACGGCGCCCGCGAAGGACTGCCGTTCCTCGTGATCATCGTTGCAATGGTCCTGCTCGGTGAGCGCCTCCCCGAACGAGGCGCTGTCGATAAGTGGCGACTGCCCGCAGTGCCGGTCTCCAAGGTGACGCCGCTGAGCGTGATCATGCCGGTCGGTCTGGCAGTCATCGGCCTCCTGTTCTTCGGCCCACTTTGGCGCGGTGCCATCATGACCACGGTGATCGCCGTGGTGTTAGCGCTGTCGTTCGTGGTGCTCACTGGCTTCGGTGGGCAGACGTCCCTGGCTCAGATGGCGTTCGCTGGTATCGCCGGATTCACGTTGTCAAAGATGGCAATCGCCTGGGGGATTCCGTTCCCCCTCGCCCCGCTGCTCGCTGCGCTCGTCGCAGCGGTATCCGGAGTCGTCATCGGCCTTCCCGCCCTGCGTCTGCGAGGCACCAACCTCGCGATCGTGACACTCGCAGGCGGTGTTGCAGTGTCAGAGTTCATCTTTAAGAACCCCAAATATGTCGGCGATGCCAGCACGGGCGGGGCAAAGGTCCCGTCACCGAAATTGGGGGGCTGGGACCTCGCACTGGTGCTGGGCACCAAGTCGTCGCGACCCGTCTTCGGGATCTTCCTGGTTGTCATCGCGCTCACCATGGGGTTGATGGTGTCGAGTGTTCGCCGCAGCGGGATGGGCCGGCGCATGCTCGCCGTGCGATCGAACGAGCGCGCCGCCAGCGCTGCGGGCATCAACATTGCCAGGGTCAAGTTGCAGGTGTTCATGCTCTCGGCGTTCATCGCCGGCATCGCCGGTTGCATGACTGCCTACCGTTTCGGAGCTGTTTCTGATATTTCGTTCGGCGTCGTGGCGTCGCTGACCGCGCTCGCCGTTGCCTACCTGGGCGGGATCACCAGTGTGAGTGGGGCGGTCACGTCGGGCATCGTGGCTGCTTCCGGTGTTGCCTTCTTCACAACCAGTGAAGTGATCAGCGCCTTCGGCACATGGGAGGTGTTCATCGGAGGCGTACTGCTCATTCTCACCGCAATCCTCAATCCCGAGGGCATTGCCGGCGCGATCCGCGGATCGATTGCAGACGTCAGAATCAAGAAGTTGGCGAAGGTCGCGCTGGCCGCTGCACAGTGAGTAACGGAGCAGCAGGCGGCGACTGCTTGTCGCCCGCTACTTGCCAGCGACGTTGAGTTCGGCGACGTACTGCTCGAGCTTTGCGAGAGCCGGCTCGGCGTGGTCGAGTGCACCCATCATCAGGGTGATCAGCTCGTCGCTCGGCGTGTCGGTCGAGCTAAATCCGTCGAGGCGACTGTTGGCGAGCCACGCCTGGAGCGCCGGGTCGGCGCCCCATTTCGCGCTGTTCAGCGAGTTGCCATGCGCGGTACGGATCCAATCGGTGGCGACGTCCGGGTGGGGCACGACACCACAGAAATGGTTCTTCTCGTCGGCTGTGTCATACGCCGCTTCGCAGTGTGCGATGAAGGCGGCGCTGAAGACTTGCTGGCAGTGCCGAACGGTCTGGAGCGTGATGCGGTTGCCGTCAAAGACCTGCTTCGGCGGGCGGCGGGCGAGGCCGTCGGCGGTGCAGTCGATGTGGGCGGTGTCGCTGCTCGTGGGAACCACTCCGTCGTCAAGGACGATCTGGTTGATGTCGATGCGTTGCACCCGGCCGAGGCGGACGACGTCGCTGATCCGGCGGAGCTGGACGAGCTCGTTCTGGGTGACGGTCGAGCAGCGGTACATCGTTGGTTCAACGTCGGTGCTGAGCCGGAGCAGGATTCCGTCGGCTTCAAGTCGGGCGAACAGGTCAGCGATTGAGTCGGACTCGGCGATGTGCTTGAACTGGGTGATGAACCGTTCGGCGGTTCCCTCGAAAAAGTCGCCGGGCTGAATGGTCTTGCGGTCGATGTACCAGGAGTCGCGCGGCATGATCCAGCGAATCTGGTCCGGGTCGACACCGTTACGCAGCAGCCAGAGGCAGGCATCCGCACCGGTCTTGCCGGCGCCGATGACGGTGTAACCGTCAGCCGGTTGGCCCAGTTTCGGGAGGTCGTTGAGTGGTGTGCAGCGCACTCCGGCAGCAACGTCGTAGCCGGGCGGACGCTGCGATGGCACGATCACATTCATGTAGGTGGCGTCGACCAGCGTGGTTGCGTTGACGTTGCTCCGAGCGCCCGTCGTGAGCGACACGAGGTCGCCGGTTGCGGGTTCGTACTCGGTCATCGGGAGATAGGTGACGCGGCCCGACGGGAGGAAGTCACGATGCATCAGGTGGTCGTAGTAGGCAACTACTTCGGCACCGGATGCGAGTTCGTACAGCCCGGCATTCCAGCCGAGGGCGTCTTTCACATCGTTGCCGAGCGGGCGGGAGTTCACCCCGTAGAAGGCCGACGGCTGATGAAGCCGGACGAACGGGTAGGCGTCGTTCCAGTGTCCACCGGGCCGGCCCTGCCGGTCGACGATGGTGAGCGTTGCTTCGGGCGTCTCGTTCAAGATGGTGTCGGCAAACGCCATACCCATTGCTCCGGCACCAACGATCAAGTAGTCCGTGTCCATGCGGCAGTGTCGCACAGCGTGGGTCCCGCCGGCCGGGCCGAGTGTTCGCGGCTCGCTGTTTGCGCGGCACCCGCATCGCGAGGTGAGGTCGGTGAGGAGCATACGATCGGTGGGTGGATCACGAGGAACCGCCAGTCGTGCGAATCGACCGACACAAGGCGACGCGTTGGGTCAACTACGCGATGAAGGTCGGCTTGGTTGTGGCGTTCGCCGTTGCGATCGGGCTCACGCCTGACACCGTGGAGGGAAAGGCGATGGGGTTTCGCGCTCCCCTGTTTCTCGCACCGATCGTGATCGTTCCGATCCTTGCGCGCACCCGCGCCTGGGATCCATATCCGCATACGGCCGACGCACTGTTGGCCGCGCCGTTTCTCATCGACACCCTCGGCAACCTGCTCGGTGTCTACGACAATTTTTCTCAGACCGACGACGTGTTGCATGCCCTGAACTGGATCCTGCTGGTCGGTGCATTCCACGCCTTGCGGTTCCGCAACATTCACGATCGGCGTGATGCTGTGCTGCTCGGCTACGGGCTCGGGGCCGTGGCGATCGTGTGGTGGGAGATTCTCGAGTGGGCGGTGTCCGAAGACGGATTCGGCGGCACCGGCGGGCTGGCACTTACGTATGAAGACACGATTGGCGACCTGTTTCTGTCGTCAACCGGTGGCCTTGTTGGCTCCTTACTCGCGGTGTGGTTGCTCGGCCCACAGCGCACTCGCCCCGCCGACTGATCGCTGCGGTCCGGCAAGGCAACCCCGGCGCGTCGATCTGCGCTCGTTTTGGGCGCTCCCTGGGCGCGACAATGCGGCGGGATGATCGAAGGGGACGAGATGGCTACCAAACAAGTCGACCGACAGGCCGCCGTTGCCACGAACGTCGACGTGGTGATCGTCGGCGCCGGGTTCGCCGGGATGTACCAGCTGAAGCGGATGCGTGATGCCGGGTTCAGCGCGGTGGTCATCGAGGCCGGCAACGGTGTCGGTGGCACCTGGTACTGGAACCGCTATCCGGGCGCCCGCTGCGACATCCTTACGGTCGACTATTCATACAGCTGGGACCCCGAGTTGGAGGCCGAGTGGGAGTGGTCGGAGCGGTATGCCACCCAACCCGAGATCCTGCGCTACGCGAACTTCGTGGCCGACAAGCACGACCTGCGGCGAGACATCCGTTTCGAAACTCGGGTAACGGCGGCCTCGTGGGGCGAGTCAGGGAAGCAGTGGACGGTCAGTACTACGGGCGGCGATGTCGTCGCGCAGCACTACGTGATGGCCACCGGCTGTCTGTCGGTGCCGAAGGTCCCCGACGTGGCGGGCAACGGACGTTTCGAGGGTGCCACCTACTCGACCGGTGCATGGCCTCACGAGGGTGTCGATTTCACCGGCATGCGAGTCGCTGTGATCGGTACTGGTTCGTCGGGTATCCAGTCCATCCCGATCATCGCCGAGCAGGCCGCGCAACTCACCGTGTTCCAGCGGACGCCGAACTTCTCCATGCCAGCACACCACGGGCCGATCTCTGACGAGCGGTTGGTCGAGTACCGTGAGGACCCGGTGGCCTACCGCGAAGATGCGCGCCACTCGCAGATCGGTGTGCCATTCGTACCAGTGGCCGAACGCAAAACGCTCGAGGTGAGCCCCGAGGAGCGTGAGGCGGCGTATGAAGCAACCTGGCAGCGGGGTGAGCTGGGCCGGCTGTCGCCGTTTACCGACTTGGGTGTCAGCGCCGAGGCGAACGACACGATGCGTCGGTTCATTCACGACAAGATTCGCGGCATCGTTGACGACCCCCAGGTTGCCGAGACATTGTGCCCAACCAATCATTACTTTGCCACGAAGCGGCCGTGCCTCGACACGGACTACTACGCCACCTACAACCGGCCGAACGTGCGGCTGGTCGACCTGCTGAACACCCCGATTGAGTCGATCACCGAGGCCGGTATCGATGTCACCGGCGAGTCGATGGAGTTTGATGCGATCGTGTTCGCGACGGGCTTCGACGCGATGACCGGCGCGATCGTTGGGGCCAACATTACGGGTCGCGATGGCATGTCGCTGCGCGATGCGTGGGCGGATGGCCCGAAGACCTATCTCGGGTTGATGAGCGTCGGTTTCCCGAACCTGTACATGATCACGGGGCCCGGCAGCCCGTCGGTCCTGTCGAACATGATGGTGTCGATTGAGCAGCACGTCGATTGGATCTCCGACCTCCTCGACCAGATGCGGACCGATCAGATGGACACGATCGAGCCGACGGTGCTCGCCCAAACCAAGTGGGTCCAGCACTCGAATGCCATTGCAAACATGACGCTGCTGCCCACGGCCAACAGTTGGTACATGGGTGCGAACGTGCCTGGTAAGCCGTCGGTGTTCCTGCCGTATCCCGGCGGCGTCGGGGCGTACCGAGCGGTGTGCGACGAGGTTGTCGAGCGCGGCTACTTCGGCTTCACGCTTGCGGGCACTGCGGGCTCGACCACCAACGACGGCGTCATTCGTGCAGTGCAGCCCGACGTCGCTGCGATGTTGGCAGCAATGGCCGAAATGGACCTGCCGCCACTCGAGTCACTCTCGGTCGATGATGCGCGTGCGTTCATGGACATGGCGGCGGGGCTGCGGCCTCCGGGGCCCGATGTCGGCGAGATCACCGACGGCGTACTCCAGGGTGCCGACGGAGAGCTGGAGTACCGGCTGTATCGGCCGGCGTCGCCCGGGCCACATCCGGTAGTTGTGTATTTCCACGGCGGTGGCTGGGTGCTCGGGAGCCACACCTCGGACGATCCGTTGTGCCGCGACCTGTGCGTGCGCTCCGACGCAGCGATCATCTCGGTCAACTATCGCCATGCCCCTGAAGCACGTTTCCCTGCTGCGGCCGACGACGGATTCGCGGCGGTGCAGTGGGTCGCTGCACACGCCGACGAGTTGGGTGTGCGCGCCGATCAGCTCGCCGTTGCGGGTTGGAGCGCCGGTGCCAATGTCGCTGCCGTCGCCTGCCAGCAGGCGCGCGATGCGAGTGGCCCCGCAATCGTTGGTCAGTTGTTGTTGAACCCGGCAACCGACTGCGATCTCACGCGGACGTCGTACATCGACAACGGCGAGGGGTACATACTGACCACGTCGTTGATGACGTGGTTCTGGGATCACTACTGCGACCCCGAACAGCGCAGCGACCCAAAGGCGTCACCGCTGCGTGCCAGCTCGCTGGCCGACCTCCCGCCCACCATGATCGTCACCTGCGAATTCGATCCGTTGCGTGACGAGGGCGACGCATATGCCGCGGCGCTGGCCGAGGCCGGCGTCCCGGTCGAGCATGTGCAGGCCGAGGGGCACACGCATACCTCCACAGGCGCGGTCGACGTGCTGATCACGCCGACGGCGATCCGCAAGATCATGGCGACTGCCCTGCGCGGGTTCTTCGGCGCCAACGTTCCCGCCTGAGGCGAGTTCGCCTGACGCGAGCGTTGGCCCAATCTGGTTGTTCTACCTTTCCAGACAATCAGGTAGAATGGCGCTGTGGCCCTCAGTATTAAGAGTGACAAGGCGGATCGGCTTGCTCGCGAACTGGCAACGGTCACCGGCGAGTCGCTGACCGATGCTGTCACGATTGCCATCGAAGACCGTTTGGCCCGCGAGCGTCGCGCAACCCGTGATGTCGCCGGGCGCCTCCGCCGGGTGCGCGAGGAGATGCGAACGGTTCCCCTGCTCGACGATCGACCCGAGGCTGAAATCCTCGGTTACAACGAGCACGGGTTGCCCTCGTGACGTTGGTTGTCGACAGTTCGGCAATCATCGCGTTGCTGCTCGACGAGCCAGAGGCTTCGTCGATCGAGTTCGCTCTCGCCGAATCCTTTCCTGTCGTGATCAGCGCTGCCACGCTCGTCGAGGTGTCGCTCGTCGCCGAGTCACGGCTCGGGCCGCAAGGTGCGCTCGCCGTCGACCAGATCCTTCGGCATGCCGACATCGAGTTGCTGCCGCTCTGACTCGAGGGCGGTTCGCCTCCGCCTGACCAGCCCAGCCTTCTTCGACCTACTCTCGCCATGTGAGTGATTCAAATGCGTTTCCTGACTTCGTCTGGTCGATCGGCGAGGAGGGTTCCGACCCGCTCGTGATGCGCCAGGGCGAGCGTTATCGCCAAGACCAGTTCGCTGCATCGGATCACTACGACCACATGGAGGCCGACCTCGCGACGATCGCTGCGTTGGGTGTCGAGGTCGTGCGGTACGGCACGCCGTGGCGGCTTGCCGAGCCCGAGCCGGGTGTGTACGACTGGTCGCTGTGGGACCGTGCGTTTACGGCGTGCGATGCGGCCGGGCTGGAACCGGTCGTTGAGTTTTTGCACTTCGGTTTGCCTGACCATTTCACCGGTTTCATTGACGGCACGTGGGTCGACGGCTTCGTGCGCTATGTCTCGGCGTTCCTCGAGCGATACCGCGAGCCGCGCTGGTTTACGCCAATCAACGAGCCGGGTATCACCGCGCGGCTGTCGGCCCGATACGGCGTGTGGAACGACATGATCGCGACCCCCGAGGGGCATGCGCAGGCACTGGCCAACATCGTCCAGGCGAACCTTGAGGCAATGGCCCTGGTGCGCACCGATCGTGATGGCTGGTGGGTTGGTTCAGAGGGCTTCGACATCCCGGTCGCGGTCACCGACTCGCCTGATGCGGCTGCCGATGTGGAGCGGATTCGCACACTTGGTTGGTTGGTGTGGGATCTACACTTCGGCCACGAACCGGGTGTCCCCAACTATTTCGACACGGTCGACGCGGCGCAACTCGCACGGATCCGCTCACTGGCCCAACACGACCAGCTTGTCGCCGGGCTCGACATCTACCCCATTTCGGTGACGGCTGTCGGCGGCGATCGCCCCGACTGGTCGGTACGCGAGTTGATCGACTTTTCGGTTGCCGAGATCGAGCGGTGGCACGACCGGTACAACCAGCCCTTCTGGATCGCGGAGACCTCGAACCTCACGTTGCCGCTCGATCAGCAGGTCAGGTGGCTCGACGAGTTCAGTGCCGGGTTGGCGCGGCTGCGTGCCGACGGACGGCCTGCACGCGGGCTGTGCTGGTATTCACGCGGCGATCAGTTCGACTGGCAGACCGCGTTGATCGAACCGACCGGAGCGGTGACCGAGGTCGGGTTGTTCGACACCGAGCGAGTCGCACGGCCGGTGGCGGCGCGGTTCAACGGGCTCGCGAGTGGCGGCCCACCGCACTGACGGGGCGGGCGCCTTGACCTTCTCAGCCGGTCATGCAAATCGGGTTGTCGCACGCTTCGGCTCGGCACGGTCGCCGCGCACGGTGCCGTCGAGTGCGTTCGTTGGTGAAACCTTCGATGCAATCCTTTTTCGGGCAACCCTCGGACCCACACGGGACACCGGCGAGGTGGCGCTTGGCTTCTCGACGACGAGCCCGGTCGGGATCATCCTGTAGTTCATCGATGAGTCGGTCTTCGGTGAGCGGCTCAGTGGGCGGCGGCGCTGCAGGGGCGGCGTTTCGGCCTGCGACGCAGACGGCTTGCACACAGCTCGTCCGGCCGCACGGCTGACCCTTTTCGTGGAGCAGGGCTTGGGCCTCGGTCTTGCGTTGCTTCTTCTTGAAGCTGCGGGCCTCGCGGAGCGGCGCACACACTGCGCAGCCACGCTGTTTGCAGATGCGGTTGCGGCCGTGGGCGAGCTCTTGCTGCTCTTCTTTCGAGAGTTGCGGTTCGGTCGTGTCGACCCAATCGCTCGCGTCTTTCCAGCGGCGCGGCGGCTGCTGGTCTGGCGTTCGGAAATCTGGAGAATCACCCATCGTGGTCAAAGTATCGCTGCGTTCAGACGAAGTCGCGGCGTGCCGTCCCGGCGCCGAGGGTCCGGGGCGTTCTGCTTGGGGGGTATCGGCATGGCCTGAGCCCAACTTGAGGACGTTCTTGAGAAAGTGTCGTGGGGTGTTTCGCGAATGCCAGGTCGGTCAGTAGTGCCCGACCGTCCGGTTCAGCGGCCCCGAGAGACGATTCAGCGGCCCCAAAACCCGCTGAATGTTCGGGTGCAACAGCAGCCCTCCGAAGTTGGAGATCTCGCTACCCGGCTGCCACGCGCTTGGACTTCGCCAAGGACCCTGCGGCTCAACAATTAGCACTCGCGACTGAGCCGGAGGGCGTCACGAGATACGCCGTGTCGCCATCGTTGTTCCAGACGTTCTGCCGTTTCCAGATCACTTCGCCCGGCGATTCCACATTGTCCCCGCCCGTCAAGATCACCAGGCGCGCACCAGCCGCTATCGAACCGAACCGGTCGAGCATGGTGGAGTGGCGCGACTCTTCGTCATGGAGTTCGTACCCGGCGAGCGAGATTGCATTTGCGGTGGGGTTCTCAAGGACGACACGCTCCTCTCGCTTTTGGCACTGAGCAACCCGCACCTCGCCGGCCCCGCCTTCCGACGGCACCACCGGGCCAAGCGTGGTGGTGGTTGGTGGTGGGGCGAGCACGATCACCGGCAGTGCCGCTGCGGGGCGGGCAGGAATGTCTCCAACAGGGCACGCCGACAGGATCTGTCTCAACGCTGTCGCCTCCGGCTGGGTGACTGACAGCTGCCAACGAGCTTTGGTAAAAACCCAGTTCGCCGCATACGCACAGTGAAATTCCTGGCGCGGCGGAAGCCACTTGTCGGGCGTCTTGTCGCCCTTCGACTGGTTGACAGATCCCCCGACAGCCAACAGCGCCCCCGGCGTCTCATCGTTCGAAAAGGCAATCCTCGTGGCCGAATCCCAGCGCCACGCCCCAGCACGGTGCCCCTCGCTCAGCGGGACGACGTGATCGATCGTAATATCGCTCGCCGCCGTCACCGCAACGCCCGTGTACGGGTCGGTCCAGAATCCGGTTTCGACAAAGCATCCCGACGAACTCATCTGTACCGGGATCGCCGACTGCGTGATGAGTACCTCGTGCCGTCCAGAAATACAGTCCCCATCGAGATCCGCCCAACCATTTGGCTGATACGTCTTGCGGTCATAGCGCTCGCGACTCGGGTCGGGGTCGCCGACGGTCAGGCCGCTCAACACAGCGAGCACCTCGTGGAGCGAGCCATCAGCCGACGGTGTCGGGGTAGTGGTGTCGGCAGAGGTAGTGGTGTCGGCAGAGGTAGTGATGTCGGCAATCGGCGTAACTGGTGTTTCAGGGACTGTCGAAGTGGGCGGAGCCGCCACAGACGGCACCGCGGTCTGGCCCGTCGATGATGTCGTGATGCTCGTCGCTGGGGCGGCGCTCGACGATGGTGGCGCGGTCGAGACGACGTCAACTCCACCAGAAGCCGGAGCATCGCCGCCCAACCCCCCAACAAACTGGAACGTGGCCGACAATGTTGCTGCAACCACACTGCAGCCGATCAGCACCGTGGAACGCTTCACGCGGGCACCCTCCGAGTTGGCATAGAAACGAGAATACGACGAAGTCGGCGACGCAGAGAATCCAATTCCGACAGAGTTAAATGAGATGAAATCGGATCCTCGACATCGGCGATGTGCTGTCCAGCGAGTACTGGCCAACCATCGTCGTGCGTAAAGCAGGCCGTTCTCAACCTCATCACTCCCAGTGACATACTTCGCGGGTGACTGGATACGACATCATCGGCGATGTGCACGGCTGCGCCGACAAGCTCACCGTGCTGCTACAGAAGCTCGGATACGCCCACAGCGACGGCGCTTATCGGCATCCTGAACAGCGACAGGTCGTGTTCGTCGGCGACCTCATCGACCGAGGTGTGTCCCAGCTCGAAGCGGTCTCGATTCCACGGGCGATGGTCGAACACGGCACCGCCCAAATGGTCATCGGTAACCACGAATTCAACGCCGTCGCCTTCGCCACCCGCACTGCCGACGACACCGAGTGGTGTCGGCCGCACAACGACAAGAACCGCGGGCAACACCAGGCATTCCTCCGGGCCGTCGAGTTCGGGTCGGCGACACATCGCAGCATCCTCGACTGGTTCATGTCGCTGCCACTCTGGCTCAACCTCGGCGGTGTCCGTGTGGTCCACGCCTGCTGGCGGGACGACTCGATCGAGCACCTCCGCACCCAAGTTGGCGACCACGGCGGGCTGACTGACCAACTCGTCCGCGACGGAACCACGAGAGGCCATCTGAGTTACGACGCGATCGAGACCGTACTCAAAGGGCCCGAAATCTGGTTGGGCGGCTACTCGTACACGGACAAGGACGACCACAAGCGCAGCGACGGTCGGGTCGCCTGGTGGAAGACCGACGCCACCACCCTGCGCGACATCATTCGGCTCGACCCGTCATGGCCGCTCGTTGACCCCAACGGCGAACGTGTCGACAAACTCCCAGAGACACCACTCACCGACATCGCCGGATCGGTACCGCCGTACCCCGTCAACGCTCCGCCCGTCCTCTTCGGTCACTACTGGTTCACCGACAACGACGACAAGCCGAGCACGTCGAACACGGCGTGCGTCGACTTCAGCGCCGTGAAGGGCGGCAACCTCGTCGCCTACCGGTGGGACGGCGAACCCACATTGCAGCCTGAGAACTTCGTCGCCGGTTGACCGGGGCAGAAGTGCGGGCCGGCACCGAACGTCAGGTTCCCCCTGGTCGTGCGGGCCACATCGAAACGGTCCGGGTCGTCGGTGCGGGCCGGGTCGATGGTGCGGTCCAGACCTGCGATCCGTGAACCGCGGGCGTGACAGACTCGCGTGCATGAGCGACATTGAGGACACCCGACGAACCGTTCGTGAAGCAATAGCGAGACCTGGAGACTGGTTGACGGGCGAGCAACGACTCGCCGTCTGGCGTGAAGTGCGCGACTCCTCCTCAAACGAACTCGATCAGCAACGTCGGCAGGCGCTCTCGCCCAACGCAGTCGACGGCGCCCACGCGGCCACCGGCGACCTGTCGGCCTCGGCGATGGAAGTGGTCCATCGCACCGCGTCCGACCCGGGCCGCCTGACCCGAGCGTGGGCCGACGAACACATCTCCGAACTCGGCGAGGAGACGTACACCGAACTGGTCGGCGTGACGTCAATAGTCAGCGTGCTCGACCGGTTCGACCGAGCCATGGGCCGACCCGAGCAACCACTGCCCCAACCCACCGGCGGCGAACCGGCGCGTGTGCGACCCGACGACGTCGGTGATATTGGTGCATGGGTCAGCCAGACCACCGGCCCAACGAAGGCCAACGTGAGCCGGACGCTCAGCCTCGTTCCGGTGACGAACCAGGCATGGCGGCAACTCGTCGACACGCACTACTCCCACGGTGCAGAGTTCATGAACCTGCGGTGGGAATTTCCCCTGAGCCGTCCGCAGGCCGAGCTGGTGGCCACGCGCTCGACCGCGCTGAACGAGTGTTTCTATTGAACGTCGGCGCACACCACGCTGCTCCGTGTGAGTGGCGAAGCAAATGGATTGATCGTCGACCTGAAGGCCGCAATCGAACGCGACTACGTCGGCGACGTCGGGGTGCCAGCCGATGCCGAGCTGCTCGCGTTCACCAATGCCGTCGAACTCGACCAAGGTGACATCGACGCAACCCGCGCTGCGCTCGCCGACGTCATCGGTGGGCAAGCGACACTCGAAGCGGCGGCGATTATCGCGATCTTCAACGGTTTGGTGCGCGTCGCCGACGGCACCGGCATCCAACTCGACCAGGGCGTGTTCACCGCCTCGATCGAGGAGCGCGACCTCCTCGGCATCAACGAGTTCGCTGGCGCTGCCAACTCGACCGATGTCGTCGCGGTCGATGCGAATGTGAAGGCCGTGCACGAGCTGTTCGGCTAACTGATCCCGCTACCTCAGCCCCAAGTCACCAGACGTGATGTTGGTCAGCCCAGTCATCGACTTCAGCGCCTCGCCACTGACCGGCATCGCATACATCGACATGAGATCGACGATCTCCGCCCCACCCAAACTGCGCTGCTCGATCAAGCCGTCGATGATCCGCGCAGCGTGCAACTCAAACTACGCCGACCACACTTCGTGCACCGCCTTCGGTGACATCGCCGGGTAGTACACCTTGCGCTCGGCCTGATGCTCGGCGCCATTGCGACGCATCATGTTCTGCCCCATCAGCACGTTCATCAACCCACCCGGCTGATCCGACGAGAACACGGCCACGTTCTTCTCGCACACCGCAATGTCGTCACGGGACGTCGCCCTCAACTGGGGCACAAACGCGATCGGCGTATCGGCCCGCATTGCTGCCAGGTCGGGATACGGATCACGCCAGAACTGCTCGACGGTCCGATGCAGCATCGGGTGCCATCAGCCATCTCAAATAATTTGAAGATTTCCTTGCTCATCGAACATACGTTCGATACACTAGATCATATGGAACTCGCCGATGCCGTCTCTGCCACCTCGGTGGCCGTTGACGGCGTTGCGACCGTGTGCATTGACCGCTGCGACGCCACAAACTTGCGTAACCAGTTGGCCCGTATGAAACAAGTGCAATCCAAGTTCGACGCTCAACTCGCCCGATTAACCCACGCCGCCGACGCCGCGGGCGCCTTCATCGGCACGGGGAGCCGCGACATCGCCGAGTGGTTAGCGAAGGAAACCGGCACGTCCACCCGCAAGAACCGCACGGCATCCGAGCTGGGCGAAGCGATGTCGAGGTCCGATGCACTCGCCGATGCCGTCACCTCCGGTGGCCTGTCATCCGACAAGGCGTCGATGATCGTCGGAGCAGCCGGCAACGAAGTCGTCGACAACACGCTACTCAAAGCTGTTGCCGACTTGCCGTTGAACGCCGTGAAGCCCGAAGTCGAAAAGTGGCGTGCCCGCCAACACCCCGAGCGCGACGCCGATGCCACCGACATGCAACGCGCCCGCCGCTACCTCCGCCTCACTGGCCAATCCGACGGGATGACCCAAGTCGATGGCCTCCTCGACCCCGAGTCAGGTGCCATTGTCCGCTCGGCGCTCGACGGCATTATGAACATGTCGTTCAACGACGGCACCACCCGCACCCGTGATCAGCGCTGCTCCGACGCCCTCACCCAGTTGGCCCACGCCAGCTCGAAGGGCGACATCAAAGGCGGCCGGTCCAACACCAAGCTGTTGGCCACCGTCCCATTCGAAACGATCACCGAACGCGCTAACGAGCGGGGCGCCACCCACGTCGGTGCAACGCTCGACGCGGCCACCGTCCGCAAGCTCGCCTGCGACGCCGGCATCCACCGAGTGATCACCGGGCCCGGGTCGTCGATCCTCGACTTCGGTCACGAAACCCGGCTGGTGTCCGAGAACCTGTTCCTCGCACTCGTCGCCCGCGACCGGCACTGCCGCTGGCCCGGCTGCACCATCCGAGCCACCTGGTGCGACGCCCACCACATCATCGAATGGGCCGATGGCGGCCCCACCACCGACGAGAATTGCGCCCTGCTCTGCCACCGGCATCACCAACTCAGCCACCAACCCGGCTGGAAGATCACCGGTACCGGCAGCGAGTTGCGAGTGCATCATCCCGACGGATCGATCGACGTCAGTACACCTCCGGGTGCCGCCGCACCCCGAGCCGTAACAACCGGCCGAGAGACACCGGCAGGCAACGCCCCGCCTTACGACATTCGGCACCACGGCGAGCAACCTGACGGCGGGCCAGGCGTGACACAGACTCCGGGAGCTGCCAGAGGCGAGAGAACTCGTCAGTGATTTCACGGATTGCCGAAGACACGCAGCCTGCAGCCACGGCGCCGTTCGTATGTTCCATGGCGACACCGAGATGCTGCATCGCACGCTGATAATCGCCGGCCGACCCGAGAACACATGCAAGGTTGCAACGCAGGAACGGGTCCCAGGGGTCCGTATCGACCAATGCCTGGAGCTGGTGAATTGCCGATTCTCTAGTACTCATCACAGTTTTGATCGGCCATTATCTCTCGAGCTTGAGCAACACATCTCCATCACACCGAAATCTTGCGTTTGGCAGTTGAAGTGTCAGTGACACGTCACGCTCCCCGCCACCAGGCTGGTCGGTAGCCTGCGCCCCATGAATCGGCCTGCTTCAACGATCAGCACGTGCTGACGACGAACAACGCAGCCCCCGACGACGCGTACGTCTCGAAACTCGGCCGCCGACCCTTCGATCCGCGCCGCGTTCCGTTCTATTACGGGTGGGTTGTGCTGGTGGCCGGCACCATCGGCATCATCGCATCGGTGCCCGGTCAGACCGCCGGCGTCAGCGTTTTTACCGATGACCTGACCTCCACGACCGGCCTGACCCGGCTGCAGTTGGCGATTGCCTACCTCATCGGCACGGGCGCAAGCGGGCTGCTGCTCGGCATTGGCGGCAGAATGATCGACCGCTACGGCTCACGCGTCGTGGCGTTCGCGGCGACGATCGGCCTGGCCTGCACCGTGACCGGGCTGAGCTTCGTCGGCTCGATGAGCACGCCTGTCGGCCTCGTGGTGATGAGTGTCGGATTCGGTTGCCTCCGATTCTCCGGCCAGGGCCTTCTGACCCTGTCGTCGCGGACAATGGTCGCCCAGTGGTTCGATCGACGGCGCGGCCTGGTCAGCTCACTCTCCCAGGCGGCCGGCAGCTTCGCCTTCGCCGCTGCACCCGCCTTACTCCTTGCGTTGATTGACGTCGACGGGTTCCGCACCGCCTGGCGGATCATTGCTGTCAGCCTCGTCCTTGTCATGGCCACCCTGATTGCCACGCTCTACCGGGTCAGCCCCGAGGCATCGGGCATGATTATCGACGGTGGCCTCGTCGCACCGGATGCCGGCGACACACCGGCCATCATCGGGACCGACAACGACGCGACGCGCGGCCAAGCCCTGCGCGACCTGCGGTTCTGGGCAGTCACCCTGCCGGTCATGGCCATGTCGTCGACGGGAACGGCAATCACGTTCCACATCGTCGACCTGGGCGCCGAACAGGGACTCGACCAAGACACGATCGTGCGGATCTTCGTGCCGATCGCATTCGTCAGCGTGCCGGTCACGTTGTTCACCGGTTGGCTCATCGACCGCACGTCACCAATGGTTGTCGCTCTGGCGATGGGCGCCTCACAGGTGCTCATGTATCTCGCCATCGGCTACCTCGATGTGACCGTGATGGCGGTGCTCGCCATCGTCGGCTGGGGTGTTGCGCAGGGCTGCTTCTCGTCGCTCACGTCGGCGGCGCTGCCCCGTCTTTTCGGGCGTCGACACCTGGGCGAGATCGCCGGGATGCAGATGAGCGCCATGGTGATCGGCAGTGCCATCGGGCCGGCCTTCTTTGCCCTGTCTCGTTCGATGACCGACAGCTACCGGCCGGCACTGTGGATTTCAGCCACTGTGCCTGCTGCCGCCGTGCTCCTTGCAGCTGTCGGCAGACGCGCCGACACCTGACCTGCAACAGCTCCAACAGCCAATTCCGCTCCGGCTGCCAGGGCGCCCAACTGTGGGTATGCACAAACGCACTAGGTTCCCTACATGACCCGGACGGACGCCTTGATCGCAGTGGCCAGCATCGCAATGCTCGCTGCATGCAGCGGCAGTGACGGTCTCGCCCGTGTCTCTGGCCCCGACCCCGTCACCGCCCCGTCAATCACCAGCACGCCAGACACCACCCAACCAGAGCCCGAGCCCGCATCGCCTGCCACGACCGACAGCTCGCCGACCACCAACACCGCCACGACCCCCACCGCAACGATCGCACCCGACTCCATCGCCGAAATCGAAGCAGCCGTACAACAGGCCCGACTTGACGGACAAGCAGCGTTCGGTGCAGCTGAAGCAGATCCGACGGATCAACTGGCGAGAGACAGGCTTGTGTCGTTCCAGACCGGAGCGCGCCTCTCAGCAGCAGTCGCAGATCTCGACGAACTGGCTCGAAACGGACTCGCTGTTCGACCGGGCGAACCGGATCTCTCACGGATCGTCTTCCCTAGGGGCGTTGTCTTACCGGATGGAGTGGCCTCGAGGGAGGCGTTCCTTGAGGAATGCAGAGTCAACAGCGATGTCCTGTACACCATCGCTCAGAAAGACGAGCAGATTGAAGCCGTCGTGGACGACCAAGTCTTCTCATACCTGTCCAACGTGCGATACGTGTTGGAGGACAACCAGTGGAAGCACGAGTCAGGCGAGCGGCTTGAACGCATCGCTGGCAGCGACGCATGTTGAAACCTGCAGCCTGTCTCGTGGTCGCCTCCTTGGCAGTTCTGGCGCCTCTTAATGCGTCAGCACGGGACGACGATCAAGAGACAGGCACGACAGCCGGCACTAATAGTGATGGCACGGTGATTGCCGAGGCGGGGACGGGGGCTGTTGTGTCCGGCGTCGTCTATACGTCGGGCGGGTCGTCGGGGCCGAAGTGTTCGTGGGATCGGTACTCCAACTTCGAGGTCGAACAGGCGACGGGAACGCCGCCACGGGAACCCCCGCAGTACCAGGATGACCCGGACGTCGAGATCCCGCAAGAAGAGCAGGACCGGCGCGAGACAGAACTCGCTCTCTGGCAGCAAGACGAGGACCGTCGACGCACCGAAGCAAAGGTCATCAACCTCGGCGACGAGCCGCACTACGTCTACGCCGTGTGGTGTTCTGGCTCCACCGGCACCCTACGGCTGGCCCCGACCACCATCACCATCGACCGCCTGATCCCGGGCGTCTACGACGTCGCAACCGGCAGGATCCTGGCGCCGGTCCCCGACGTGTCACCACAACTCGACTTCACCGGCTACGTCAACCTCGGCATGTGGCTCGCCGTCGAACCAGCCACCATCGCGCCGATCACCGCCGAAGCCGGACCGAACGTGTGGATCACCGTCACGCCCGAACACCAGTCGATCCACTTCGACTTCGGCAACGGCGACACCAGAGCCTGCGACGGGTTCGGCCAACCGATTAGCTACCTCGAGACCTTCGACGAAGGCCCCTGCGGCTACACGTACCGGCAGTCGTCACCCGACAGCGAGCCATATCAAGTCCGAGTCAGCACCACCTGGAACCTGCCGTACACATCATCAAACGGCGGCGGCACGCTCCCACCCTTCACTCGCGACGCGGTGTTCCCCCACAACGTCGACGAACTCCAAACCGTCGGCCAAAGCAACTGACCGCAGCCAGCTCAACTGTTCAGGCTTGCCCAAGCATCCAACATCGACGTCGCCATGTCGCCATGCTCCCCCGCCAACCTCTTCGCCTCGTCACGGCGTGCGGCCAATAACTCCAAGCCCGGCAGCCGGTGATGCAGATCGTCATTTCCCCGTGTCTACCACTCACCACACCGACCGGTAAGTTCGGCGCCCATGAGCATCGGGAACAACATCAACGGCGAATCTCCGAGCTTTCCGCTCCAAGAATTTCTGGGTATGAAGCTGACGACCGACGAGCCGGGCACCGGAGTTGCCCACCTCACGCTCGGCGAGCAGCACGCCAACCCCAACGGCGTCGCACACGGCGCCGTGATCTTCGCGCTGGTCGACACCGCAATGGGCAAGGCCACCATGAGCGCCCTCGACGAGGGAAACTACTGCGCAAGCGTCGAAGTATCGTTGCGATTCATTCGGCCGGCCACGGAAGGCAGCCTGACCGCGGTTGCCACGGTCGTCAAGCGAGGCAGGAGCATCGTCCACCTCGAAGCCCGCGTCCACGACACCGACCAACGATTAGTCGCCACGAGTGCTGGCACCTTCGCCATCCTCACCAAGACCACTCCAAGCAACGACGACCTGACGACCTAATTGGGTGCCCGAACGGAGCGGACCCCCGGAACCAGCTCTACCAATACTCCTCGAAGTGGATGTTGCCGGGTGCGTTACGACGATCGAGCGTGAAACCCTGGTTGACGAGTAGCTCGACAACACCGACAGTCTCGGGAAAGACCTGCCTGCCGTCGACCTCTTCGGGCGAACCAATCATCGCCGGATTGCCGCACAGGAAGATGTGGCTGGTCTCTGGCGACAAGGTGACGCCAAGCTTCTCGGAGAAGTCGTTATCGCGCAGCAAATCCTGCAGGTACCGCTTCGGGACGCCTTCTTCGCGAGTCGGCATCGGCATGTAATGGTAGTTGGGGTAGCGCTCTTCAAGCTCGCGGTGCTTGTCGGCGTAACCGAGATCGGCGTTCTGACGGACCGTGACCGCCGAGATAATCGGCCCGGAGTGGCCCTTGCGCAGCAGGTCGATGACCATGCCATTGTGCGGGGCCTCGCCGGTGCCGGTCGAAAAGAACACGATCTCGGCCTTCGGATTCTGTACGTCATTGAGTGTGTAGCGCCCAGCAACTTTCGGGCCGAGATAGATGCGATCGCCAGTCTTTTTGAGCGCCAGACGGGGCGTGAGTGCCGGCGTGTTGTCCTCTGTCGGTGGCACGAGGACGATATAGAACTCGAGCTCGTCGAGACCGTTCTCGTCGGTGAGGTAGCCGAAGTCGTCAAAGATGCGCGACGAGATCGAATACGAGCGACGGATCAGCTTGTCCCATCGCTTTTCGGCTTCAAGGTCGTCGGCCTTGTCGATGCGCTTTTCCCAGTAGCCGAGCCCGAGCGACGCGTACTGCCCGGGCAGGTACGACGTGTCGCCATTGTCGGGCTTGACGCGAAGTACCCAGAGGTCGGAGTGGGTCGGCTCGAAGTACGTGATTGTTGCGTTGTAGTGCTCTTCGCGTAGTTCCTCGATGGCGCCAATGTGCTTGGAGCGACGTTCGAGCGACGACCGAGGCGCCGAAATGTCGGCGTCCGGGAAGGAACTCGACAGGAGGGCAAACCCAATCTCAGAACCGAGTGCCGTGGTGGCGGGCTCAGTGTTCCCATCTGCATCATGCCCTGGCTCGCCGACAAACCACACGTTGCCCGTGGCTACCGCAGCGTCGCTCAGCCCGATGCTTTGGTGGCTGACAGTGATCCGCGGCGGTGCGAACACAACGTGATCGAACTGCAGGTCGGGTGTACGGCGATCACCGAACTCGACGAGCGGGAACTCGCCAATCATTGACACGTGCTTCGGCGTCGAACGGTAGAGCAACGTGGCGCGACGGGTGCGTTCAAGCTGACGCAACACGTACTCGCCGGTCGGCGAAAGCTTTGTCGGGTCCATGCCCTGCGCAGCGAGGACGACGCGGTTGCCGGTGTCAGCGAACTTTGCGGTGAGTTCGACGGCGTGATCGGACGGGCCGACGATGAGGACATCGTTGTCGGTGCCGACATCGGCCTGGCCGATGTGGATCCGGTCGCTGTCCGGCAGCTTCACTGCGGGCGACCAGGTCGGGTCACTGTGGCGGTCGGCAATCAGCACAGTGCGGGTGCGGTAGCTGAGTCGATTTGTCTCGACGACGAGATGTTTTCCGACGACATTGATCGAGGTGGCCGCCTCGCCGTAGCCGACGTCAAGTTCGTTCGCACCGATCACGTCGGGGAGCGCGACGCTGGAGTTGCCCTCCAGAATGCGAACACGCTGCAGACCCGAGCGACGAGCAAGGACGGCAGCTGACAAGCCGCTGGCTGACCCTCCGACGACCACCAGGTCATACAGGGTCGAGTCATTCAGCGCCGTCGGGTCGGTGGAATCAGCCATGGGTGCACCAACCTACGCACAGCCGAGTTCATTCCGGAAGCCAAGCAGCATCCCGGCTCGGCGCCCAACACAGATCCGTCCCACCAGAATCGCGCCGAGACAACGCTGGCAACACCCGTCAGCCATGGACGCTCATGGAGGAGGCGGTATTCATCTGACGGTTGCGGCTGAACGTGGCCATGTCGAGATTCAGGCCGGTGTAGCGAGCGGCGACCTGGAGCGGCTCGGCATCGTGGTCGTGGCCGCCTTCGACCGCCTCAATGAGCTCCGCCATCATGTGCCCGGCGACCCCGGCGTTCTTGAACTGGTTGCCACTGGTGCCGATGGCAACGTAGAAGCCGTCGAGGTCGGTGCGGTCGTAGATCGGGATCCAGTCGTCGCTTTTGTCGTAACGATCGACCACGCCCTTCTTCTCGTGCGGCAAGGGCACGCCGAGCGTCGGCATCCGCTTGTTGATCCGCATCGTGTTGGTCTCCCAACCATCACTTGTCACCTCGCCGAGTTCTTCGTCAGGGCCAACCGGAACCTTCGGGTCGCACGGCGGGTCGGTCGTTCCAACGAGGATGTTGTTGCCGGGCTGCGGCCGGAAATAGATACCGTTGTCATCATCTGCCACCGCGAAGCCGTCAGCCGTGAAATCCATGTCTGGCGGGCCGGGGACGTGGTACGTCTCATGCCGGATCGACTCCGTCTTGATGTTCATTGCGTCGTACACACCAGCCAGCCTGTTGATGTCCGAGCTGTGCGGGCCGCCAACGTTGACAACGACCTTCGCCGTGATGGTCGAGCCGTCAGCCAACTCGACGCCGGTGACGCGGTCGCCCGAACCGACAGATTGCGTCATGAACCCGGTGACCTCGGTGCGAAAGCGGAACTCGCCGCCGTGGGCTTCGGCAGCGCGCTGCAGGTTGTGCGCGGCGAGTTGCGGGTCGTCGACGTAGCCGGCATCGGGTGAAAACAGCGCTCCAACCATTGTGCCATGCGCGTCCTTCCAGAAGTCGTCGTCGGTCGATCGAGACGGTGGGCCGTAGAGGTCGAGATCGAAGGTCGGCACACGCTGTTCGAGTTCGGCGCGGTCCCAATATTCGTAGGGCACCTTGAGGCGATCCCACAGCGGCATCACCCGGTTGTGGTGGCCCTCTTCACCCTGGATCAGCAACACCATGCCACACTGAACGAGCTTGGCGTAACCGCTTTCGTCGGGCGCACCGAGGTACTCGGCCCAGTTCCGCCAATAGTGCATACCGTCCCAGGCCGCGGCGACACCGGTCTCGGTCGAGTAGCTGAATCGGATCATGGCGCTTGAAGCGCTCGTGCTGCCGTAGCCGGCACCCGGACCCTTGTCGATACTCAAGGTCCGATGTCCCCGACGGGCAAGCTCGTAAGCGACCGCCCCGCCGATCACTCCGGCACCGATAACGATCGCGTCGTACTCCGGCTCGGCCAATCCGGCACCTGTGTGGTCGCTCATGATCCCCGATTGTGGCAGATCGAACGGCACTGATGAACCTCGCAGCGTCATGACGTCCATGCGAGTAGTTCGGCAGCTCCACAAGGTTCTGTCATGGCGCGGCTAGCCTCGCGAGGGAGTCATGGGGAACTTGCGACTAGACGTCGAATCACTGCGCACATTCCGCGCTGTCGTAGCGTGCGGCAGCGTTACGCAGGCCGCGTCGCAACTCCACCTCACCCAGTCGGCAGTGAGCTGGAAGATGAAGCGGCTCGAGGAACGACTCGGGTCACCGCTCCTCGTGCGTGACGGACGCGAACTGACGTTGACCGAACTGGGCAGCGAGCTCCTGATCCACGCCGAGCAGATCGTCGGCGCACACGACGATGCGGTCGACAGCCTCCAGCAGTCGCAACTCCAAGGCACCGTGCACCTGGGCATCAACGACGAGCTAGAAGCAGATGAAGTCGCCGCCCTGCTCGCTCGATTCCAGCGCCGCCACCCGTTGGTCAGACTCCACGTCCGCATGGGGCTGAGCGGCCCTATCGCGCAGCTGGTGCGTGGCGGTGATCTCGACCTGGCGCTGATCCAAGTAATCGAACCTGCACCGCGTGACAAGGTGCTGTGGACCGAATCGATCGAATGGATTGCCTCGCCCACCTACGTGCCTGATCTCAGCGAGGCGCTCCCACTCGTCACCTTCGGGCCAAACTCGAACTACCGCACGCTGATGCTCGGTGCGCTCCGCGCCGCCAACATCGACCACTACATCGCGTTCGAGTCAGAGAGCTCTGCAGGCGTCCGTAGCGCTGTTGCCGCCGGGTTCGGCGTAGCGCTGATCAACGCACGCGGCGTGACCGAGGAATGCCCGATCTGGGAGTTCCCCAAGATGAACACCCCGCTGCCGACCGCGTCGTTCGTTGTGCGCGTCAACAGCCGCAGCCGAACCTCTGCCGTCCGCACCCTCGTCGACGAAATCCAAGACACCCTCGCCTGATAATTACGCATGGGGTCAGGCCCCTTTCGCAACTATCTGTCGATCGCAGCCGGGGCGGGGTTGTTGCCGGCACCCCAGGTGTCACCAGGCTGGTCGCCGATCGGGATCTGCAGCGCGCCGAGACCTTCGTTGGTCATGCAGTAGGCAAGCATGTTGTGAAAACGATGCAGCGGCTCTTCGAAGCGCGGCGCCAACGGGCCTGCAGGGACACCCCCACGGGCAAGGCCGCGCTGACCACGCTGGACGATGTCGATGTCTTCGTTGTTCACCTCGACCCAGAACCGCCGCGTCGCGGCAATGAGGTCGTCCTGAAGATCGAAGTCGCCAGCATCGCCATCTTGTAAGCCAGCAGGAAGGAGCATCGTGCAGGTTTCGCGGGTGACGCCAGGGGCTATCGGATCGAGGCGCATCATCCACACATGGTTCGGGAGGACCGAGAGGATGACGTTGGGAAAAATCGCGATGAAGCGGCCACTGACCGAGTCAGAAGCGTCGAGGCCCGGCGCTTCGGGCAGCGCCAGCCACTCGTCGCGCTCGTTGCCCGAGACCGGCGTGGTGGTCTGCCCGCAATACATTCCATCGCCCTGGTAGCGGTAGTGATCGGCGACCCGCGACACCTTGGCAAGCTCCTGGTGGACCCACGTCAGGTGGTAATACTCCTGAAAATTTTCGGTGATCAGCTTCCAGTTCGCGTAGATGTCGAGCGACTCTTGGTGCACCGTCGTCCAACAATCGAGGCGGTACCCAGCCATGCGATCGGGAAGGTCGCCGAGCCAGTCGAGTAACGGCGGAGTGTTGTCCGAGAGACAGGCAAAGAGCAACACACCCCACGTGTCGACGCGGACGGGCAGCAACCCGAAGTCCGCCTTGTCGAAATCGTCGCGCGGTACTTGGTCGAAGAATGGAGTTGCCTTCAGCGCTCCGTCGAGCGAGTAGCCCCACCGGTGATACGGGCAGCTGATGGTGCCCGCAACATCACAGTCGGCTCCGGCCAGTTCGGTGCCGCGATGCCGACAGGAATTGATGAACCCACGGAGGTCACCTGTTTCGTTGCGTGTAATGAGGACCGACTTGGAGCCGACCTGGCGAACAAGCAGTCGCCCGGCAACGGCCTCATCGGCAATCCCGATGCAAACCCAGGCTTGGCCGAAGACACGCTGCTGTTCGACGACGTAGAACTCGTCATCCACGTAAGCAGCCGGATCAAGGCCCGTTGCCGAGCGCATTGGGCGGCGCGTTCCCGCCCATGCCGCCTCGTCGGTCCAATTTGTCACGGCGCTGATTCTCGACGATCACTGGCGCCCGGTCAACGTCGATCGTGTCATGGGGAATCGAACCGCTGTCATGACGAGAGTTGCGAAAGGGGCCTGACCCCATGCGTAACTTTGGGCGATGTCAGGAAAAATCGCAGCATCGTTGGCCACTGCTGCAGCCGAAATCCGCTTCGCTGGCGAGGCTGGCCACCACCTCACGCTCGGCCCCGGCGAGCCCGCCGTCGGTGAGTGGGCCGCCGCCGGCCTGACGCTCCCTGACCTTCCCGCCATGCGGCGCTACCGGATTAACCGGGTCACCACTCAGCTCGCTACCCAGGGATACGACGGCATCATCGTGATGGATCCCATGAACATCCGCTACGTCACCGACACGACCAACATGCAGCTCTGGGTCATGCACAACGGCGCTCGATACGCCTTCATCAGCGCCGACGGCCACGTCATCCTGTGGGACTACTACGGATGCGACTACCTGGCCGCCCACTCAACAGAGATCGACGAAGTGCGTCCGGCGATTGGCTCGACGTACTTCCTGGCCGGCCCCCGTCACACCGAACAGGCAACGCGTTGGACAAACGAGATGATTGCCGTGATCACCGAACATTGCGGCCCGAACCCCCGGGTGGCAGTCGACCAGTGCCATCACGTCGGCTATCGGCTCCTCGAAGACGCAGGTATCGAGGTCGGCTTTGGGCAGGAGGTCATGGAACTCGCACGCTCAATCAAGAGTGCCGATGAGATTTTGGCGATGCGCTGCGCGATCAACGCGTGCGAAACGACGATGTCCGAGATGTACGCCGCACTCGAGCCGGGCATGACCGAACGGGAACTCTGGGCACTCTTGCACGCTGGCAACATCAGGCGCGGCGGTGAGTGGATCGAAACCCAAATCATCGCGTCGGGCCCACGAACCAACCCATGGATGCAAGAGGCGTCGAGCCGTGTGATCGAGCCCGGCGACATCGTGGCCTACGACACCGACCTCGTCGGCGCCTACGGAATGATGGTCGACATTTCGCGGACCTGGATCGCTGGCGAGGGTCGTGGCTCAGGCGGCGGCCCAACCACCGAGCAGCAGCACACGTACGACCTAGCCTGCGAACAGATCGAACAAAACATGGCGCTCCTCACCCCGGGCCGATCGTTCCGCGACCTCACATTCGAGTCGACCTTCCCCGACCCAGATCACTACCGCCACTACTCCTGCCTGTTCCATGGCGTCGGCCAATGCGACGAATACCCAGAGATCTATTTTCCAGAGATCTGGGATGAGTGGGGCTTTGATGGGCAGCTCGACGTGGGCATGGTCCTCACCGTCGAGTCATATGTCGGGCCGCGTTCACTGGCGGGCGCAAACGAGTGGGCAGAGGGCATTAAGGTCGAGAATCAAATGCTCGTCACAGCCGACGGCCCCGAGCTCCTCACGCACTTCCCGCTCGACCTGCAGCTCTGAGCAGGCGCGACGTGCTCATGGAACGAGGGTCGACTGACAGTCACCGAGTGCGAAAACGACAACAACCCTCTGGCAGAGCCGGAGGGTTATTGTGGGATTCAGACTGATGACCGTCAGTCGGTCGACTCGGCCGCTTCTTTTTCGGCGTCCACTTCACGGGGTTCAGGCGCTTCGCCTAAGCCCATCTTGTGGAAGAGATCAGCCTTGCCGTAATCGAAATCTTCCTGACTGACATCACCCGCGGCGAAGGACTCGTTCAGCACACGGAACTCGTCGAGTAGCGCGTCCTCATCGGGTGCATCTTCGTCATCGCTCTCATCTTGAGCAGCGCTCTTTCCGTGGCGAATGGCCTGTTTTTCGGCCTTCTTTTCCTTCTTACGGAGTTCGCGCTGCCGCTTTTGATATGACTGTGGGCTTGAGGCCAATCAGACCGCCTCCTCAGACGACTTTGACGTCGACAGCCTCGGGGCCCTTGCGGCCCGGGGCGATGTCGAATTCGACGGTGTCGCCGTCAGCCAGCGAACGACGGCCAGTGCCGGCGATGTTGGAGTAGTGAACGAAGACATCCTCGCCATCGTCACGTGAGATGAAGCCGAAGCCCTTCTCGTCGTTGAAAAACTTGACCGTACCGGTAGTTGCCACTGTGGCTCCTTATTAACTTCCGGGCCACTTTGACCCGTGTTCAACTACTCACCCTAATGAGGTTATGGACCGAACACACCGCGGAACACATCCGCAACGGATGTGCGTTACGCCACGCCAAGTCGCCGCGGGCGCGCGATGGCGAAGGGGCGATAGCCCGAGAGGGCCAGACGAAGGAGAATCACGCCCGCCATAACAATGCCTGCGGCACCGCCGGCGATGAGCGCTGCGTCAGCCACGGAAAGACCGTAGACGAGCCAAAGCAGCGCCTCGACGAACGACATCTTCCAAGTTCCCGATGAGACGCCATCGAGGGCCCGAGTGCGATGCGCGGCCACGACGGCGGGCGCGAGTTGAATGCCGTAACAAAGGCCAGTGGCCAGACCGGCCACTTCCCAGCCGGCAGCGATCAGAAAGGGTAAAGGCACCATGCCGAGCCCGAATGCTCCGATCGCCATGCCTCCGATGCTGCGGACGCCAACCGTCTTGACATACAAAATCGCAATCGATGCATACAGGAGGAACGACACGCTAGAGACGGGCAACAGCGCCCAGAGCGGCGTGGTGATGGCATACGCAGTCCACCAGGCGTTGATCGCCATGCTCACGCCGATCCACACGGGAGATACACCGTCGACGCTGCGCGTCTTCATCAGTCGACGCGCCTGGGGGAAGGCCATGCCGGATCCCAAGACGCTGGCGGCGACAACTACGAGATTGAGAATGAGGTTCACAGGACACTCCCTTCGATGGGTCGACGTCGATCACGATCGGGTCGGGCATTGTGTAAGCAGTTAAACTCTACTGACTCCTTACATCGGCGAGGTGGGCTAGATTGACAACATGTATGTGACTTCGGGCAACGACACCGAGATCCAGCTGACGATCGATGCGGCCATCGAATTCGCTAACGCGATCAACGATGCCATCGATGACACCGGTGAGATTCTCGAACCTGAAGCAGCAAGGCGGCTCCTTCACGACCAAGGATTCTCACGTGCCGCAACCGCACCAACTGCTGCAGTCCGTCGGTTGACGCAGCGCGTGCTCGACCTCCTTCCCCGCCTGTCAACACTGCCAACCAGCGACGTTGGCGCAGCAGGAACCTGGGTCAATGGGGAGTTGACCGAGCTCACCATTGCGCCCTCGCTCAGCGACCACGACGGATCCGAACTGCATGTGCACTGGACGCCCCCGTCAGCCACGTTCGACGATCAAGTCATGGCCGATGTTCTGATGGCAATCACCCAAGAGCTCTGCGACCATGGAGTGAAACGCTTCGGCCGATGCGCCGCCGATGACTGCGAACACCTCTTCTACGATTCGTCTCGTAACGGGTCTCGGCGGTTTTGCTCTGATCCTCGCTGCGCAAGCCGCACGCATACGGCCGACCATCGCAAACGCCGAAAGGCTGACTGAGCATGTCACGCCACACCAACGAACTTGGCCAGCCGATTGGCCAGGCCCTTCCCGACTGGCAGCCAAGCATGGTGCCACCTCGAGCTTCGATGCCCGGTCGGCTCGTCAACCTCGAGCCAATCGACCTCGACCTGCACTGCGCCGACCTCTTCACTACCTTTGCGCTCGACACCGACGGTCGCAACTGGACCTATCTCCCGCACGGCCCCTTCGCCGAGATCGATACCTTCCGATCGTGGATGGCCGCGACCTGCTTTGACGACGACCCGTTGTTCCACGCGATCGTCGACAACTCGAGCTGTCGAGCCGTCGGTTTTGCGAGCTTTCAGCGAATCCAACCGAATGTTGGCAGCATCGAGGTGGGCTACATCAACTTCTCGCCAGCTCTGCAGCGCACGGCGCTCGCCACCGAGGCGATGTTCCTCATGATGCGCCGAGCATTCGACGAACTCGGTTACCGCCGCTACGAGTGGAAGTGCGATGCGCTCAATGCCGCATCACAAGCCGCGGCACAGCGACTCGGGTTCACCTACGAAGGAACCTTCCGTCAAGCAATCATCTATAAGGGCCGAAGCCGAGACACCGCGTGGTTTTCAATTACCGACGTCGAGTGGCCGGTTAAAAAGATCGAGTTCGAACGCTGGCTCGACCCAGCCAACTTCGACACCGACGGCACGCAACGAACCCGCCTGCGCCACAGCAGTTGAAGGGTTGCGCTGGCGGTGGGAGCCGTCTACGCCAGGCGAGTTCGTCTTCATCCCGGAAGGATCCGCCCCTGAACTTGGATTTCTGGATCAACCCCATTTGACCGTTTTGCTGGGGCCGGGCCATTAGGTCGTTGACGGTGAACGGGCCTGCCACTTCGTCGTGTTTTCGGGCAGTTTGAGCCGTCCAGTCCGCTCGAGGCGAAGCGGTCTGCCTAGGTTCGCCTCAACCGATCGACGAGCAGGAGCCGACCATGGCATGGGATTTCGAGACCGAACCAGAATTCGAAGCAAAGCTCGAATGGATGCGCGAGTTCGTGAAGCAAGAGATCTTCCCACTCGAAACACTCGCTCCGGAGTTCCGCAGCGCTGCGGGTCGCGAGGCGTTCGCTAAAATCACCGAGCCACTCAAGCAGCAGGTCAAAGACCAGGGCCTCTGGGCAGCGCACCTTCCGCCCGAACTCGGCGGCGGCGGTTTCGGGCAGGTCAAGCTCGGGCTGATGCATGAGATCCTTGGTCAGTCGCCGCTCGCCCCACGCATCTTCGGCAACAACGCTCCCGACTCGGGTAACGCCGAGTTGCTGTCGCTCGGCGGAACCGAGGAACAGAAGACGAAGTGGATGCAGCCACTGCTCGATCAGAAGATCCGGTCGTGCTTCTCGATGACCGAACCGGGCGCCGGCGCCGATCCGACCCTGCTCACCACGCAGGCCGTGCGCGACGGTGGCGAATGGATCATCAACGGCCACAAGTGGTTCTCATCGAACGCATCGGTCTCTGACATCTTGATCGTGATGGTCAAGACCAACCTCGACGAAGATGCTTCGCCGTACCAAGCGTTTTCGATGATCGTTGTCCCCACCGACACGCCTGGCGTCAACATCGTGCGCGACGTGCCAACGATGGGCGAGCCCGACCACAAGACCGGCGAGCCGGGCGGTCACGCTGAGATCCTCTACGAAGATGTGCGTGTCCCGTTTGAGAATGTCATCGGTGGCGAAGCCGGCATCGGCCAGGGCTTCGCGCTGGCACAGAAGCGCCTCGGGCCGGGTCGTATCCACCACGCCATGCGATGGCTCGGTCAGTCGCAGCGAGCCTTCGACCTCCTGTGCGAGCGGGCGCTTACCCGCTATACCAAGGGCTCAATCCTCGCCGACAAGCAGATGATCCAAGACTGGATCGCCCAGTCGTACGCCGATCGCGAAGCGGCCCGGCTGCTCACCCTCCAGGCCGCCTGGAAGATGGACAAGCTGCACGAAGCAGGCGGCACGTACAGCGATGCTCGTCTTGAAATAGCGGTCATCAAGTTCTGGGGCGCCAAGGTGCTGCACGATGTGATCGACCGTGCAATCCAGATTCACGGCTCGCTCGGCTACACCACCGACCTCCCGCTCGAGGCGATGTACCGCGCGGCGCGCGCTGCACGCATCTACGACGGGCCCGACGAAGTCCACAAGGTCACCGTTGCCCGCCAAGTGTTGAAGCGTTACCGGCCGAGCGACCCCAGCATCGACCACATCCCCACGCGTCGCGCCGACGCGATGCAGCGGTACGGCGACGTGTTGGAAGAGCTCGCCATCAACTCGTAACCCAGCGTCGCGCATCGTGTGAGAGCGAGGCCTACTGTGGAGGTATGCAGTTTGCCGGGGTTCATCACGTGTCGCTCAACGTCACCAACGCTGCCGAGTGCACGATTTTCTATATCGAGGTCGTCGGCATGACACTGCGCAACGATCGTCCTGACTTCCCGTTTGACGGTGCGTGGCTGCAGGCCGGCGAGCAACAGGTGCACCTGCTCGAAGTTGCCGACTTCGTGCCGCCGAATGGCCAGCACTTCGCGCTACAGGTCGCCGATCTCGATGCCGCCAAGGCTGACTTGGAGTCGAAGGGTGTCAAGGTGAGCAACCCGAGTCAGCTGGGCGAGATCTGCCGGCAGGCGTTCTTCCATGACCCGACCGGCAACCTCATCGAGATCAACCAGCCCCTCTAATCCGACCCTGTTTGGACAGACAAGCAGACAGAAAACCGCAACGGCCAGGCCACTCACGAAGAGAAGCCCGGCCGGAGCAAAGTGAGTACGACTCCAAGAACGCAGTATCCGGGCGATCTGGCGGCAATGACGTCAGTCGAGGCGTTCGATGATGGTGGCGTTGGCCATGCCGCCGCCTTCGCACATGACCTGGAGACCATAACGGCCGCCGGTGCGCTCGAGTTCGTTGAGCAAGGTTGCCATGAGCTTGGTGCCAGAAGCACCGAGCGGGTGACCGAGGGCGATTGCGCCGCCGTTCACATTGACCTTGCTCATGTCGGCGCCGGTCTCCTTCTGCCATGCGAGAACAACCGAAGCGAATGCTTCGTTGACTTCGAACAGGTCGATGTCGTCGATGCTCAGACCGGTCTTCTCAAGGATCTTCTTCGTGGCCGGGATCGGCCCTTTGAGCATGGTGACCGGGTCGGTACCAGCGAGAGCGAAAGCGTGGAAGCGGGCACGCGGCTTCATGCCGAGCTCTTCTGCTTTTTCCTTGCTCATGATGAGTACTGCGGAGGCGCCGTCGGAGATCTGCGAGGAGTTGCCGGCGGTGATCTTGCCGTCTTCCTTGAATGCCGGCTTGAGCTTGGCGAGACCCTCGGCGGTCGAGCCGTCGCGGATGCCTTCGTCGTTCTTGACGAATACCTTTTCACCGTCGAGGTCGATCTCGACGGGCACGATCTCATTCTCAAAACGGCCTTCGTCGCGGGCGACTGCTGCACGCTGCTGGCT
>FLOH01000433.1_pt1 | contig 93099 bp, 68 predicted proteins | sample 756751 | NCBI WGS metagenome assembly FLOH01 (sample SAMEA4026879, study PRJEB14308) | marine metagenome | biome: coastal water; material: water | depth 74 m
GTAATCCTTGTTTCATACCATGGACCTTGCAATTTACCATTATCTCTAAGTTCCTGATTGAAGTATGTAGCCCCAACTTTAAAATGTGCATTATCCCAATCATACTTGTAATCGGCAGAAAAATTATATTGCTCTTTTGGTTTCCATCTCTGTAACCATGAAGTTTCGGGTGCTTGATAACCACCAAAAAAGTTTCTACCTGCTGTTATACCAAAGGAATTCCTTTTTATTCTTCCCGAGGCAGCTAAATTTAAGTTATAAACTCCTACCGATTCATAGTAAGTATCTAATGTTGACGAAAACAAAAGTCTATCTGATGGTTTGGTTATAATATTAATTACTCCGGCAAGGGCATTGCTACCGTATGCAACCGACATAGGTCCGTTTATAATTTCTATATGGTCAATATTCTGAAGATTAAGCTGATCCATATCAATATTACCGGCTTCACGACCTATCACAGGAACACCATCAATAAGAAACTTAACATGCTCACCTCCCAGCCCCTGCATTGTAATGGACGACCCCAGAGCATTATCCTGACTGGTTCGTATATTTAATTCTGTGGAAAGCATCTCTTTCAGGTTTACAGCACCGCGGTTTTGTATTTCCCTGGAGTTAATAACTTTAACTTTATATACTGATTTATCCTGCCTTGATTCATCATATTGCCCAGTAACAACAATTTCGTCAACATTATATGAAGCCATGCGTAGATAAATTGTTTTATTTTCTCCGGGTAATATTGTATCTACATGATCTAAAAAGCCAATATAAGTAAGTTTTAGAATAGACTTCTGCTTAACATTTGCTAAAATTATACCATTGATATCGGAGATATAACCTGCCAGAATAGTATTATTTTTAAGAGGTGTTAATACAACATTTGCAAAAGCTACGGGCTCTTTATTGATATTATCTAAAATTTGTATTCTAGATTCCTGTGCCACACCAAAAATCGGAAGTAACAACAAGAGCAATACGCATTTATATAGAGGGTATTTCATGTTTATTAAACCAAAAAATGAAAAAAGAGCCTGCCGCAGTACTAACAATCTGCAGCAGGCTTAAATAACATAACAATATGTATTTACAACATTCCAGTAGTCACACTAAATATTGTCATGCTATGAATATCTTATTTAATTATTAATTTCTGTGTTTCTTTAAATGTATCATTGTAGATAGTTACAAAGAAGAGTCCTTTTGAAAAATCACTAACATTAATAATATTATTATTATTTAACAAAGATGAGTATACTGTTCTTCCACTTAGGTCGGTAATAATCACGTTGCCTTTGAAACTACTTTGGTTATCAATGTTAATGTTAATATTTTGGCTGGCTGGATTTGGATAAAGTGCAAATATAGTATTGCCTTCATTAATGTTGTCAATATCCAACAGCGAAACCAGTTTCTTATTTAAGGCAAAAACTCCTGTTGAAGCACCTTGCCAATATGTGAAAACAAGTTTATATATATCTCCTTCTTTGCTTTTAACAAAAAATACTGTTGAATCTTCTACAATCCACTGGAATGTAGACATATCAAATGATTTCCAATTATATCCTATTGTATTTTTAAGTGAATCAAGAGGTTTAGATGCCCAATCTTCAAAGTCTTCAGGAACTGGATAAAATTTACTTGCAAAATGATCAACATTACTCGTAGCACCGGTTACAAGATACTCGGTCATTTCACCCGACATAGTTTCTGTAAAATCGATATATTTCGTAAACATAATATCCCAACTGGCTGTTGGCTCTCTATCAACAATTGAATTGTTTGTTAACGAATAATAAATAAAATTCTTACTTACGTATGGTTTAATATCAATTGCTACTATATGTTCATTTGATCCATCAAGATCAGCATATTTAATGTTATAGGTATTTTCGACAGAAATTTTACTAACAATCCATAGTTTTTTAATTCCTTCTCCAGGAAGATTTATTATATATACAGAATCGCCTGTTACACTATGAGTAACCATATTATAAATTCCCCAACCATAATCAGGATGACCTGTGGCATTTTTATTAAAAGCACCATCTTCCCAATACTCAGGACTATTATAAAGCGGAGTCCATGATGACATTCCTGAGGTATCAACATGTGCCCATGAGGATGTATCTCCGTTTGGATATGAATATAGTCCAACTCCGTTTCCTTCGTTGATGATTATCCCGGCACTAAAGGGTGCGGTAAAAAAAGCTATGTCCCATCCAGCTCTTGGAATATTAGCCACCTCGCCTTCGCTCATACTATAGTATATGTCGTTTGAATACCCAGGATACATTGATAAAGTATCAGTAGTATATTCTTTGCTTTGCCCAAGAACACTTGATAATCCAATAGCTAGGATAAAAATTAATGTGTGTAGTGTTTTATTCATTTTAATAATTTTTTGATAATTGTTGATGTGAAAATATTTTTAGAAATAAAATTGTATTGTCAATAATTGTTTAAATGATTGATTTTCTAAAAAAAGTGATTTTTTCTGATTTAACTTTATCCCTATATTACAATATGTATAATTTCAATGATAATAATAATAACTCAATTAAATAGTAATGAAGCATTAATTGGAAGTTATCCAAAGAATATTATACAAATGGGATATTATGAGAATGAGGGAGGTCCTCTAAAATTAACGGCCGAGGAAGGTCGGTAAATTAAATGATGAATAACGCTTTTAAAATCAACAATCACATAAGATGTGCATAGAAAACTGCCATGAATATCAATGTGTTCAGAAACAAACGTAAGGAACATTACAAGAACTCTGTCTTTCTTATCCTTTAACTTGTAAAGGCTTCCTTTATCTGATTTATCAGGTTTGTTAATTGGTTGACCGGCAAATGCGTCAAAATTGAAAATAGCCTTTTGGTGATATATAATCAAATCTCCAATAACCAAATAAAAGAATGCTAGTGACATAAATGTCACTAACATTTTTCTTATGACTACTGAAAATTTGCTTTTTTTCAATTTATATGATTTATGTCTGCAATATTACAAAGTATCTAATCGTAATGAAACCTATAAAACATGATTTATATCATAATTTGAATATTTATAACTGTTATAAATTAGTAGTGGTAAAACGAGACTATCCATTATCCTTTATATAGTTAACCAACCCGTTTGCCTCAAAGATTCTCAAAAGCTTATCTGGTAAGGCTGCAAACTTAAAATCCTTTTCACCAATTGATACGATCCCGTCTTCAAAATTAATGCTAACGCGATCACCAGCTTTATACTCTTTAACTGCATCTGGAAGTATAATTATAGGTAATCCCTGATTAACTGATGAACGATAAAATATTCTGTTAACTGAGCCACAAATTACTGCCTTAACACCAGCGTGAGCTAATCCTACAGCAGGGTGTTCACGAGAGCTGCCACAGCCAAAGTTTGATCCGGCAATAATAATATCTCCTTCTGCCACATTATCGGTAAAGTTAACATCAAAACCTTTGAACAGATGTGGCATAATTTTATCCGGTTCAGAGCTAAGTACACTATAAGTTAGGTTTCCAGCAAACATTTGATCTGTATTTAGATCATTGGCATCGGTATAGTTCCAAACATTATCAAATTTTCTATTATCCGATTCATCAATAGTTACGGTATTTGTTTGTTCAACTGAATAAGGAAATCTATCATCGGTTGAAATACCTCTGGGATCAACAATTTTACCTGCTAAGGCCGAATAAGCAACAGTAGCTGGAGAAGCCAAATACACCATTGATTCTTTATTTCCCATTCTGCCTTTAAAGTTTCTGTTAGCTGTGGAAATAACATTATATCCATCGGCGGGTATCCCCTGCCCTGTTCCTAAGCATGGTCCGCATGATGATGCAAGCACATTGGCACCAGCTTCCATTAATATCTCTATTATTCCCTCACGCATGGCTTGCATGTATATTTTTTGAGAAGCAGGAACAATTACCATCTGGAATCCTTCAGGTATTTTTTTACCTTTTAGAATTTCAGCAACAATTTGAAGGTCTTCAAGCCGACCATTTGTACAAGTCCCAACTAAGGCTTCATGTAGAACAGTGCCTGCAACTTCGGCAACTGCTTTTACATTATCAACATGATGTGGAGCAGCAACAAGTGGAAAAATATCATTTAAGTTAATCTCAATTTCTCTAAGATATGTTGCATCATCATCTGCCCAAATTCCTTCAACTTTTTCTTCAAGAAATTTTTGAAGTACATCATCGCATGGAAATACTGCATTTTTAGCACCCATTTCTGATGCAAGATTTGCGAGGGTCATCCGTTGATCGATTGAAAGCGTTTGTACACCATCTCCATGATATTCAATTGACATGTAATCAGCTCCACTAGAGCCGATCATTCCAATAATCCACAGTGAAATATCCTTGGCATAAACGCCCTCTTTAAGCTTTCCATTAAGGGTAATTTTAATGCTCTCTGGAACTCTAAACCATGTTTCACCCTGACTCCATAAACCGGCAGCTTCAGTACGATCGATACCTGCAGCAAATGCATTAAAAGCACCTGCTGTACATGTGTGACTATCACTTCCAACAATAACCATTCCTGGCTTAGCATAATCAGCCATTATTTGATGACAAATTCCTTTGCCCACATCGTGAAATTTTGTTATCCCCTGTTCTTTAACAATATCCCGAACAGCTTGATATTGATTAGCCATTTTTGCACTAGATGGAGGGGCATTGTGATCAAGAACAATTAATAATTGTTCAGGAGAAATAACTTTTGAACCGCCCATTTTCTTAAAAGTATTAAAAATACTTGCTGTGTTATCATGTGTGAGGACAATATCAGGTTTCTTAAAAACAATGCTCCCTGTTGAAGCATTAAATATTTTTTCGGCAAATGTTCTATTTTTCATTTCAGGTTTTTTTGAATATTTGTATTTCAGATAATTTTGCGCACAACAATTTGGCATTTTTTTAGTGGCAAATTTAAATTTATTGTTATTTGAATTAACTATTCAATCAAATAATATATGAGTAGCATAATCAATTATTTGCCAAAAAAAATGTAGTAAAGCAAGAAGTATTGATGAATCCACAGTCTATGAAGGTGTACTTGAATTGACCCCGTAGGGCACATTATTTTATTAACTGTGTTTTGGAGTGTTTGCCAGATGGAGGTGGGTGCAGTTTTGCGAATACTATACAAATGGGTATTAAGCACATACTTGGAGGGAAATCTACCATTTCTGATTGTATGAATAAAAATTATCCATAATCTTATTATTTTTATTGCAGATTTAAAACAAAATATTACTTTTGCAGTCCGATTTTTGGAGAGGTGGGAGAGTGGCTTAATCCACCAGTTTGCTAAACTGACGTACGGGAAACTGTACCGGGGGTTCGAATCCCCCCCCCTCCGCTGAAACACTATGCAGAAATGCGCAAAACGCCGTAAAATGTTGATTTTACGGCGTTTCTGTTTTTAGGTAATATGCAAAACTGCGCAAAAAACAGCAAAAAACCGAATAAGTGCCGTGAGTGAAAAAACCCGAATCGTTGACCACACGAAACCGGAGTAAATAGACCATCAATTCCTGGTTGCTTTAACCATGTGATTCCAGAATAATAAGGATTAGTAACTATTTGTTTTTCCGCCGTATATATTGTTTTACAGTAATTATCAACTTACATTATACATGGGTAGTCACCCAAAGTGGAATGAGGTACTCAATGTGGCCGGATTTTGCATTATAGCACTTACGCCAAACCCAAAACCTTTAGGTCGCTATTGAATGGGAGTATTATGAAAATAAATTTTAAAATTATTCTTACCAAATCGATAGTAAATAATCCTCCATGCAATCAAGTTGACAATTGAAGGTATCCAAATAAAAGAGTGCCTAAGCAATACATAAAATAAATCTTGGTAATATTCAACTATCCTGATGAATTTTGGTTATGTTTGCCCAAGTAATTGATTATTTTTCAATTAGCCACCAAGTGAAGTTGATACAATACTGATGAAAATAGTAATATCTGCAAATTTATTTAGGGATAAGGTTTCGTATTATTATATATTGTTTTTCACACTAATCATATCGTTTTCTTGTAATGAGAGTATTGCACAAACCTATATAATTGATAGTTTGAAGAAGGTAGCTGTTGTTTGTTCAATTGAAGAAAAATCAACAAAATATTTAGAGGTTGCCGAAGCATATAGTTATTCAAGCTTTGATAGCGCAGTTCATTATGCTGAAATTGCCCTTGATTATGCATATAGAGTTGATAATACAACTCAGATTGTTCATTCTCTAATGCTAGTAGCCAAAATGAACAATAATTTTGGAAATTACAGCTTATCAATTAATCTTCTAAATAAGGCTAAAGACATATCAATATCTGAATCGAACTACGAACTATTAACAAACGTTTACTTAGGGATTGCACAAATCTATAATTCTAAGTTTGATTATTATAAGGTAATCGGAGTTTTAGATAGTGCTTTAATAACGGTTGATGAAAACAATATTTATATACTAAAACCTGATGTTTTAAATTACATAGGTAATCTTTATTTAAATATTAATGATATACAATCAGCAAGATACTACGCAAACATGGCTTCAGCTGCATTAGATGAATATAATAACCCAGATGCAAACGTAAGAAATTTACATTTGAAAGCAATAATTTCATTTAAAGAGCATGAATCAGCATCTTCACTAAGGCTATTTAACGACGCCCTTCATGCATCAAAGCAATGTAAAAATAAAAGATTAATTCAGCTTTCATATCGCCGTCTGGCAAGTTACTATATTGATATTGACAGTTATGATACTGCAATTATTTATATTGATAGTTCTTTAGTTTTAACGCAAGAGTCGGGGTTCGTTATTGAAGAGTCTACCCTATTAACGTATAAGGCACATATTGAGTGGTTAAAGAAAGATTTTGAATCTGCCCTGAATTATAATTTAAAAGCTCTTGCAATTCGACAAAAGACTGGTCATATTGCCTCCATATGCTCTTCTTTGTTAAACATTGGTGGTAATTATATTGAGCTTAACAAGTACAATAAAGCCCAAAACTATCTGGAAAAGGGGTTATCAATAGCTGAAGAACAAAAGATTCTAGCCTTTATATCAAGGGGATATGAAAAGTTAAGTTTACTAAATAAACATAAAGGTAACTTTAAAGAAGCGCTATACTATTACGAGCTTAAATCACATTACAACGATTCAGTATTATTAAAAAGAACCAATGAGAAAGTAATATTTTTTAGTAATTTGTATGCAATAGAAAAGGAAAAACGGTTAATTGAGTCAATTAAACTTTCAAAGAAATCCAATGAATTTATATTTTTAATAATTGGAACAATACTTTCCCTCCTAATAATTATTATGCTTTTTCGAAATAATTATGTGAAAAATAAATCTACCAAAGAAATTGTAAAGCTTTCGAAGGTAATTGAAACCACCGAACAAGCCGTTGTTATAAGTAATGACAAAGGGAAAATGCTCTATGTTAATAAAGGACTAAAAAATATGCTGGGATTTCCAAAAGATGAAGATTTAAGTAATGCCAGCATATTCCAATTTACAGCAAAGAAAGATAGACAGTTATTGGTAAACACTGTTTTTCCGCAATTGTTAAATAATAAGAACTGGAAAGGAGAGATACCATTATTTAAAAAGGACAAAACAATTATTGTAGCCGAACTAACTTGCTCAATAATTGTAGGTCAACATGGTGAACAAGACCTTTTTGTTGCAATTTTCAGCAATATCACCAACAGAAAAAAGAATGAAATAGAATTAAAAGAGAGTAGAGAATCTTTAAAAAAAGCGGTTGAAACTCAGGACAAAATTTTCTCAATTATTGCTCATGATCTTACAGGGCCATTCAATACTATACTTGGATTTTCTGAAATTATGGCAGTAGATTACGACAAATACAAAAGAGACGATCACTTAAGGTTTAGCAATATTATCAATGAAAGTAGTAAGAGAACATTTGACGTACTAACCAACCTATTGCATTGGTCAAGATCGCAGTTGGGAAAAATTAGTATAAATAAAGAAAAACATCGTCTTTATGATATAGTTGAAGAAAATTTAACTTTGTTAAAACATATGTATAATAAAAAAGATATTGCAATTCATAACAACATTGACCCAAGTTTTATTATAATATCCGACATAAGCACCCTTAGTATTGTTATCAGAAATTTATTGTCAAATGCTATTAAATTCACTAATCGTAATGGAGTAATTGAAATATCTTCAAGTAATGATTCTGAAAATTCAATAATTACAATTACTGACAATGGTGTTGGAATTGAACCTGAAGACATTGAAAAATTATTTGATCCATCGAAAAGTGACTCTAAACCAGGGACGGAAAATGAAAAAGGAACCGGTTTAGGATTAATGCTTTGCAAAGAGTTAATTGAGTTTAATAGTGGTTCGATAAGTGTAAAAAGTACCTTAGGCCTAGGCTCAAGCTTCATTATTTCCTTACCTAGATTTTAGCTAATTCGATTAGTCTTCTACTGTATTCTTTTCTTTTCAACTTATAATTGTAAATAACTTTAATACCAAATATCTGTTTATCTAATAAATTTCCTACTTTTGTCTTCATTAGAATTTTAAATAATTACATCATACAAACAATAGTGATTATATGAAAAAAACAATACTTGTTATTGACGATGAGATGAGTATAAGGATGCTACTAGAGAATTTTTTAAGTAAGACATATGATGTAGTAACTCGAAATGATGGTCAAGAAGGCTTAAAGTATCTGGAAGAGGGTAACATGCCTGATTTAATAGTTGCTGATATTCAAATGCCCAATCTTGATGGATATGAATTCCTAACTAATGTTAGAGCTAGTGGCTTTTTTAAAAATATTCCCACAATTATGCTTTCAGGAATTGAAAGTAGTACCGAAAGGGTAAAATGTTTGAAGTTAGGTGCGGATGATTACTTAGTAAAACCGTTTAACCCGGAAGAACTTGCCATAAGGATACAAAACCTGATAATCAGACGTGGCGCATAAACTAACAACTAACCAACCCCATACCTAAGTGTTAAATCTATTATACATTGGAAATAACCCTGAGGCCATTGCTGCCTTTGGCACACTATCTGAGAGGTTTATCATACATCAGGAACCGAATGGATTAAAGGCTCTTTCATATTTAGAGGAAGGAAATATACCCGACACTATAGTATGTGAAGCTCGATTACAGGGGATGAATGGCATAGGTGTTGGCAAAATGATTCGAGGGTTAACTGATCTGGTTAAAACACCATTCATAATTTTTACTTTTGAAAAAGATAACGAAATAACCAAGGCTGCATTTAAGGCAAGAGGTATTGTTGATGATATTTACCTATTTCCTTTTGAACTGGATAAATTACATGTTCGAATTGAATATCTTATTGATTATTATAATACGATAAAGGATAAAAAAAAGCCAGATTCTGCATTTAAAGAATATAAAATTCCATTTATGAAACGAGCATTTGATATTGTCGTTTCATCAGTGGCCTTACTTTTCCTTTCACCAATATTAATAATTGTAGCTATAGCGATCCGATTAGAGTCGAAAGGAGCCGTAATATACAAATCGAAACGAGTTGGAACCGGATACAAAATTTTTGGATTTTTAAAGTTCAGATCAATGAATTCAGGAGCTGATAAAAAATTAATAGACCTTAAACATCTTAACCAATACGCACAAACAGAAACCGAGTCAGATGAACTTGATACTGATTGTCCAGAATGCAAAAAACTACCCGAAGAAGAATTCTGTTCTCCGATTCTTTATATAAAAGGGTTAAAGATATGTGAGCATTGGTATATTGAACAAAAGAAGAAACAAGACTCATCTACTTTTGTTAAAATTAAAAATGATCCCAGGGTTACTAAAATTGGTAATTTCATTAGAAATACTAGCATTGATGAACTTCCCCAATTAATAAACGTTTTTAAAGGAGATATGTCAATTGTAGGTAATAGACCATTACCTTTATATGAAGCGGAGCAACTCACTTCGGATGATTGGAGTGCCAGATTCATGGGACCTGCAGGGATTACAGGTCTTTGGCAGGTTGAGTTAAGGGGCAAAAAAGGAGTAATGTCGGAAGAAGAACGAAAAGCCTTAGATAATAAATACGCAGAATCCTATTCTTTTTGGGGCGACATAAGATTGATCTTCAGAACTATACCAGCGTTATTGCAAAAAGAAAATGTATAATATTATTGTTAATAAAAATATTAATAACTATTAAATCACTTAAATACTATCGAATATTAATTTAGTAGCTTGCATCAGTTATAACTTAGGGATGGAAAGACAGGATTTTAAATGAGAAGTTTGATAACAAACATATGTGTCGTATTATTTTTAACACTTAGTGTTGGATCGGCTATTGGGCAGAATAATCAAGTTGATAAAACTCAATATTTCAATCCTTTAACTGACGATATAACAAAACGACTACCACCTTTAAGAGTATTAGTCGATTCTGCTTCTCATAACTCCCCTACTGTTAAATACGAAGAATTAAAAGCGGAGTATTACTATTACGAGCAAATATCAGCGGCACGCGAATGGCTGGAATATTTCACACTAAACCTTGACGCTGTTGGTGGAAGATGGGGCTATGACGATTGGAGTCGGTCGGCACCAAACAATGATTCCTATTACTCTAATTATTCCAATCTAACTTCATGGCGTTCGGCATTTGCATCAATGTTTTATGTAAGAATGCCAATTGGGCCTGTACTCGACAGAAGAAATAGAATCAATAAGCAAAAAAAGTGGATCGAAATATCTCTTACACAAAGTGAAATTAATAAACGGTATTTGCAGGAAAGGGTTATACTTATATATAACGAGATGGTTAGTGCCCAAAGTGAAATACGAATTTACAATGACTACCAACAGTTTACCATGATGCAAATGCAAATGGCTCAAAATGAATTTTTAAATGGTGAAATATCAACTGCAGAATATACCCGATTAAAGGAGATTCAAACAACTGGAGCTGTGCTATATTTAAAGGCAATTTCGGCATTTAATAAAAATTATCAAACACTTGAAGTAATAACTGGAATGAGGTTTAACTTAATAACTGTTTTAAGATAAACCTATAAAATATGGATCTAATACAAATAATAAAACTTTTTAAACGTAATTTATTACTTTTAATCGCCATACCATTAATTTTTGGAGGAGTTACCTATTATTTTACCCGAGGACAAGAAAAAGTTTTTCAATCAGAAGCTGTAATATATACAGGTATTGCTACCGGATATTCTATTGAATCAACTTCTCAAAGATCAAACGACTATTTCACCACCGGAGCTCAGTTTGATAATATGATTAACCTTTTAAAATCACGTCAAACATTAATAGAAACTTCTCTTCAGCTATTAACCCAAGATCTCTCACTTGAGCAATATAACGTTCAATACATCTCACAAAATAATTTTAACAGACTTCAGGCTACCATACCAAAGCGCATTAAAGACTTAGTTGTTAAGAATAATAAATCAGGAGTTGAGCGTGAAAAAGAGGAACAAATTAATAATCTGGAGAAAGAGATTAGATCGCTTGAAAAAGAAATAAACAAAAAAAAGAATCGTGCAGCACAAGGCAAAGTTAGAGATGGACTGCCTATTGATGAAGATGAGCAATCAAATTCTGGTGTTATTAAGGAAACTTTATCGATAGGAAATGATGAAGATGATATTGAATTTACTTATCATACCGTACAGCAAGGTGAATCCCTATCATTATTGGCAAGTAGATATGGTGTATCACGCGGGCAGATCATGTCGCTTAATATGCTATCTGATAGCGAACTAACTCCTGGGCAAACATTAACAATTAGAAAGAAGTCGTCTGATGAAGGGAAGTTCCATATTGTAAAGCCAGGAGAAACTCTTTATACAATTGCGAAAAAATATGGAGTAAACATTAGTAAGCTTCGAGAATTGAATGGTACTGATAACCGCTCATTGATTCCCGGCCAGAAAATTTTAATTAGTCAAAGCCAATCAGGCAATAACACAACTGACTATTCTATAAAACAGGTATCGAACGATATATCACTCAACACTCCGTCATATGACCCAAGAGTATCTCCCAAGTCTAGTAATAATTATACAAGCATAGAAGCAATAAATAATTCACCACAAGATGCGATAATACCACCAAATGTAAACCCATCCGACTTCAAAAAAACACTTGCTAATATTTCGAATTATTACTCAAGCAACGATACAAATTATTTTTACGGTTTATTGCATTATGGAGAAAGTAGACATTATAGCGTGAATTCCATTTCGCGAATTCAAATTAATCGACTAAATAATAGTGATTTGGTAAGATTAGTATATACATCTGATGATCCTGGGATATGCCAGCAAACCCTTATGATACTTTCAAGAGTATTCATGAAAAATTACAAATTACTACGTGCTAATGAAACTAACTTAGTTGTTAAATATTTTGAAGCTCAGGTTGATTCTGCTGATCAGAAACTTCAAGCTGCAGAAGACAGGCTTCTTAAGTTTAACATGAAGAACAATATCATTAACTATTACGAACAAAGTAAAGCCATTGCCGGACAAAAGGAAGATTTGGATTTATATTACCAGAATGAGCAAATACGACTTGCCGGATCAACAGCATCCTTAAGAGAATTGGAGCTTAGCTTAACAGCTCGTGATAGTATATACTTGAAGAGTGATGAAGTAAACCAAATGAAGAAAGAATTGTCGCAAGTAACTGAAAGTATTGTAATTAATGAAATAGCATCGGAGTATGACGACAGAGTTTCAGATAAATTAATCCAATTAAGAGCCCGACAAGTAGAATTAAGAAATGATATAAAATTTTACGTAGATCAACTTTATTTATATAGTCATTCAACTCAAGGATTGCCAATAAATACACTTTTGGCAGAATGGTTACAAAACACTATTAATCAAGAGGAAGCAAAAGCGGCTTTAATAGTACTTGCACGTAGAAAACTTGACTTCGTAAGAACATATCAAAAGTTTGCTCCTTTGGGCGCAATGTTAACACGTATTGAAAGAGAAATTAAGGTTGCTGAGCAATCCTATCTTGAATTGCTAAGAAGTTTGAATCTAGCCAAGATGAAGCAGCAAAATGAGGAGATGTCGACAAATATTAAAATAGTTGACGATCCATACTTCCCTATTACAGCAAATCCCTCTAAAGCTAAAGTAATTGTTCTTGGATCTGCATTTTTTGGATTATTTTTAACTGCTTTCATTATACTAATGCTTGAATATTTTGATACTTCGATGAAGAATCCATCTCGCGTTGCGAAAGCAACAAATATGAAGCTCGCTGGTGCGTTTCCTCGTTTAAGTTCTAAAAGTAAAGCAAATGAACTATCTTTTATTAGTAGAAGGCTAATTGACATCATTATTCAAAATATTAAGATGTTTGTGAATAAGGAAACAAATATCGAAAAAGGAACTCCCTGTGTTATTGCAATATACAGTACTCAAAATCGAGTGGGGAAAACTTTACTTGGTGAGCGAATTGTTAATAGATTAAGAGAAAGCAACAATGAAGTATTGTATCTTAATTACGCTTCGGATGATAAAGAAGAGGATTATAATTATTCGTTCAAGTATAATATTTCAGACGACTTTTTAGATATTGAAAATCTTCAACAGCTAATTGGATCGAAATTCTTAAGAAAAGAAAACAAACCTTATGATTATATATTTATCGAGTTACCATCAATAGTATATAATACATACCCGATTAAGCTGATAAGCACGATAGACATGTCTCTATTCATAATAAATGCCAGCAGCAATCTTTCAAAAGCCGATAAAACCGCTCTTGCAACTTATGAAGATGTAGCTAAGAGTAAACCAATGGTAATTATCAATGAAACTGAACTCTATAATCTTGATGAATTACTTTCGGATGTTCCACGAATGACTAAACCTGATACCCTTGGAAAGATTAGGATAATGTTAACAGCTCCTTTTAAGTATCGAATAAACATAAATAGAAAGGCCTAATCAGTGGCTAGTCGTTTATCTAAAATATTAAAGAGCCACAACTTCCTGTCTTTGGCAAATAATGGATTAGTTGCCGTACTAGGCTTTTTTTCATTTGTTATTCTTGTTAGAAGTTTACCAACAGATGAATTTGGTGAATGGGTATTATTTATCACCACTCTTAATTTTCTTGATATGCTCAGGTTTGGGATTACCCGAACTGCTATTGTTAGATTCTTATCAGGTGCCGGTGAAAAAGAGGGCAAAGAATTAATTGGGTCAAATTATGCAATTAACTTTTCTACCACACTATTATTGATAATTATTGTCGTAATAACCAATTTACTATTTCCAGAAGAAATAAAAAATTCAGGATTCTCATTATTTTTTGATTGGTTCCCCTTAGTGGCGTTAATAAACCTTCCTTTTAATAATTCCCTATCAGTATTACAGGCAAAAATTCGATTTGATTATATACTTGTAATAAGGTTAATCAACGTTGGCTCGTTCATGACTTTTTTAATTGTAAATTACTTCTTCTATCAGGCTGGTATTATGGTTATTATGGCAGCATACATAATCACAAATACACTTACATCTTTAATATCAGCATCATTAAATTGGGATGGGATAAGATATATCTTTCATGCTAAAAAACGAACCAATAAAATAATATTGGACTTCGGTAAATACACTTCAGGAACTTTAATTGGTTCTAATTTGCTAAAAAGTGCCGATACATTTATACTTGGATTAAGTCCATTTATTGGAGTTACAGGTGTTGCATTGTACAGTGTACCATTAAAACTAACCGAAATTCTTGAAATACCTGTTCGAAGTCTTGCAATGACAGCTTTCCCAATTATGTCAAAGGCAAGTATTGAAGGCAATAAAGATCTCGTTAAAAAAATATATTATCAATATGCTGGTGGACTGACTTACATGTTGTTACCTGTACTTGTCTTCTCATTTATTTTTGCAGAGGAATTTGTAACTATACTTGGCGGACCTGATTACAAAGAAACAGCAAGTGTATTTAGAATTTTTTGTATTTACGGTCTACTTATTCCACTTGATAGGTTTACAGGTATTACGCTTGACAGCATCAATATGCCAAAGCAAAACTTTATTAAAGTTGTATACATGACGCTTGCAAATATAATAGGTGATGCTATTGTTGTTTTTGGACTTTACTACTTAATCCTTGCTATTTCAATTGCCACATTAATTATAGGTGTAGGTTATACAAACCATGAGATAATCATACAAACGGCATCAACTTTTACCATGATAACAGTTCTTAACTTGGTTGCAATGGTTACAATATTATTTGCTTTAGTTGGTATTTTGGTTGGCAATTTTTACTTAAAGAAACAGCTTGATATTAAAATTGGTCTTATATTTTCAGGAGGACTGAGGTTTTTTACAGATTTTATAAAAAAAAATAATCAAACACTCTAGTTTGCAGTCACTTTCTGATATAAATATTTTTATTAATTTTAACTCCAATGTTTGAGTCAATAAAAGCGAAAACCGGAGCTGCTAAACTACAAGACCCACTAGTAGTTATAGCAATAATTATATTATCAATTGTACTGGGTTTCATATTTGCCAAGGGCGGGTTGATCGTTGTTATTGCAATGATTGGATTGTTGCCGGCATTAATATATTTAAATCGATTATTTAACAAGCCATCACTCGGAATTAGTACCTTATTAGTATTTTCATTTGTAGCTATTGGTTTAACCAGATATTTGGTTGGTGTACCATTTGGATTAGGTATCGATGGATTGATGGTAATAACATATATTGCCATATTTTTTAAGAATTTTTATAAAAGCATCAGTTTTGATCAAGCAAACAGAGATATTACATATTTACTATTTATTTGGTTTGCATATGCGGTACTAGAATTCTTTAATCCTCAGGCTTTAAGCAAGACTGCTTGGTTTTATGCCATGCGAGGGATGAATATGTATCCGGTATTGATGGTACCATTAGTACTCATACTATTTAAAAGACTTAGGTTTCTTTATATGTTTCTTTACATTTGGGGCATATTTACGATATTAGGAACGTTGAAAGGTTTACAGCAACTATATATAGGACTTGACCCGGCTGAACAATTTTGGATTGATACCGTTGGTGGAGTTACGCACATACTTAATGGTCAACTTCGTGTATTTTCATTTTTTAGTGATGCAGGACAATTTGGGGCAGCTCAAGGTGCAGCTGGAATTGTTGGTGTTCTTGTAGCAACAAGTATAAAAGGAAAGAGAAATAAGATTTTCTTTCTTATTGTTAGTACGCTTGGATTTTGGGGCATGTTATTATCAGGTACCCGAGGAGCCATTATTGTTCCTATGATTGGAGGTATTGTTTACCTGATACTTAGAAAAAATGTTAGAATAATTGTTGTTGGTGGTATTTTAATGGCCTTTATATATGTTTTCTTTGCATACACTTATATTGGTGATACAAATTATCAGATCGCCAGGATGAGAACAGCATTTAGACCTGAAGAAGATGCCTCGTATATCGTACGCCTTGAAAACAGAGCTATCCTGAAAACCTATTTAGCTGATAAACCTTTTGGGGGAGGTATTGGTAGTGCAGGTAACTGGGGGCAACGTTTTTCTCCCCAGGGTTTTTTGGCTAATGTGGCAACTGATAGTTGGTATGTGCAAATTTGGGCTGAACAGGGAATGGTGGGATTAGTTTTACATTTGTTTATTCTATCCTATCTTATATTAAAAGGATTCTATTTGGTGATGTTTAGAGTTCGGAATCCTGAATTAGCAGGAATTCTAGGTGCACTTATTGCAGGGTATGCCGGTGTAATGGGTGCAAGCTATGGTAATGGTATTCTAGGGCAAATGCCTACTGGTGCTCTTGTTTATTTAAGTTGGGGATTTATTTTTATGGCACAACAACTTGATCGAGAGTTTTCATACCTTGTTTCAGTGGGTCAATCACCTCAATCGCTACTAATAAAAGATTAATACAGCATTGTATGTTTATGGAATCAAAAATCAATCAGCCATTAGTTTCAATAATCACTGTTAATTATAATCAATCGAAGGTTACTTGTGAGTTTCTTAATTCACTTCAAAAAATAACCTATAAGGCAATTGAGATTTTTGTGGTTGATAATGATTCACCTACTGATGATCCTGATATTATTAAGGAAAGTTTTCCATATATCAAATTGCTAAAAACAGGAAGAAACCTAGGTTTTGCTGGTGGAAATAATTATGCACTTCCTCATTGTAAAGGCAAGTATGTTCTTTTAATAAATAATGATACTGAGGTTGAACCTGATTTTTTAGAACCACTTGTAGAGCTACTTGAATCAGACCCTAAAATTGGCATTGTTAATCCCAGAGTTCAGTATTACTATTCCCCTGGGATACTTCAACATGCAGGATACACACCTTTTAATATGATCACTATCAGGAATTTTAGTATTGGTTATAGCAAAAAAGACGAAGGACAATATCTTAACATTAGTGAATCTGGATCAACTTTTGGCGCGGCAATGCTTGTTCCATTAAGTGTTATTAAAAAAGTTGGGATGATGGCCGACATTTTCTTTTTGTATTATGAAGAACATGATTGGGCCGCTCATATTAAAAAAGCCGGGTATAGTACCTATTACAATGGGAAATCACTGATATACCATAAGGAATCGATATCAACAGGTAAAGACAGCCCATTTAAAACATACTACCTAACAAGGGGTAGGATATTATTTGCCAGAAGAAACACATCAGGATTAAAAAAAATACTTTCCCTCCTATATATTTACTTTATAACAACCCCAAGAATTACACTGGAATATCTTTTTAAATTAAAATTTGACCATGTATGGGCCTACTGGAGAGCTGTTTGGTGGAACCTTTCTCATAGAAGTGGAAATATTTTTGAGCTTCCAAAATTAAAGCAAAAATGAGTTTGAGGTTCAACCTAAAAAATGAAGTGTTGTTATTTCAAAAGCCAATTAGTTCCCATTTATTATCAATAATTATTATCTTTACATTATCTTAGTTGATTAATCAAAATAAATAAGCTGGTAAATGATTCTGATTACAATCGTTTTTTATTGTTCAATTGTAAAAATGTTAAGTTAATCTAAACAATGCGAAAAAATTATCCACTTGTTTCAATAATAACTGTTAATTATAATCAGGCAGAAGTTACTTGCGCATTAATTGAATCGTTAAATAAAATAACCTATCCTAATTTTGAAGTAATTGTGGTTGATAATAATTCAACAGAAGATGATCCTTCAATAATTAAGCAACGCTATCCAAACATTATATACATCTCTAATCCAATTAATTACGGCTTTGCTGCTGGTAATAATTTTGGATTAATGCGGGCACGTGGTGATTATGTATTGCTCCTAAATAACGATATTGAAGTGCCTTCCAATTTCATGGAGCCACTTATTGAGAAATTGGAAAAAAATCCAAGAATAGGAGCAGTAAGTCCAAAAATTAAGTTTTATTATCAGCCCGATACAATTCAATATGCTGGTTTCACTCCTATCAATAACATAACAATGCGTAATGCTTCCATCGGTTTTAGAGAAAAAGATAGGGGGCAATATGATGAAGATAAAGAAACCGCCTATGCTCATGGTGCAGCAATGATGGTTCCAATTAATGTTGTTAAAGATGTAGGATTAATGTCATATATCTTTTTCTTATATTATGAAGAAGCTGATTGGTGCGCAAGGATTGCAAATGCAGGATACTCAATGCAATATGTTCACAATTCATACGTACTTCACAAAGAGTCAATATCAACAGGAAAGTTAAGCCCTTTAAAGATTTACTATCAAAATAGAAACCGTATTGTTTTTATGAGACGTAATATCCAAGGTCGCGAATTTTATATTAGCCTGGGGTATCAATTGTTAGTGGCAATTCCAAAAAATGCTTTTAGCTTTTTGCTCAAAGGTAAATTCGCCTTATTTTTTGCCTATTATCGTGCGATTGGGTGGAATATAAAGAACATAATTAGTAAAGAAATTCATGAAAATCCTAAACTTTAATGCCATTATTACGTAATACTAATATCTAAAAAAGGAAATGACAATAACGAATATATTTAATATAATACAATATTTAGCATTAGTTTACTTTGGCTTTTCTGCAGGCTATATATTGCTATTTGCAATTGCATCATACTTTTACAAGTATTCGGAAGACAAAGAGGATGTTAATTTAAGTCGGTTTTTAATTTTAATACCTGCATATAAAGAAGATGCAATAATACTAAATACTGCTCTCGACGCTTTAAAACAAGATTACCCACCCGAGTTATATGACGTTTATGTAATTGCAGATTCTCTTAAACCCGAGACCATTGAATTAATGCGTGAGAATGAAATAAAATGCATTGAGGTTTCTTTTCAACAGAGCACAAAGGCAAGGTCGATTAATAAAGCACTACATGTAATAGTAGGGGATTATGATGGAATTATCATATTAGATGCCGATAATATTATGGAAGATGATTTTATTAATAACATTAATAAATCTCTTGCCAATGGAAACAAAGCTATCCAAGCACACCGAATGGCTAAAAATTTAGATTCTAATTTTGCTATTCTGGATGCACTCAGCGAGGAAATTAATAATACAATTTTCAGGAAAGGACATATTGGTATGGGATTATCATCTGCACTAATTGGTTCAGGAATGGCATTTGATTTCCAAGTGTATAAATCCATAATGGAAGACATCGACACCTATGCTGACGAAGACAAGGAGCTTGAACTAAAGCTATTTATTAATCGCAATAAAATAGCATATTTAAACCATGCATACGTATACGATGAAAAGGTAAGTAATTCGGAAATATTTGTTAAACAACGTTCCAGATGGATTTCATCGCAAATATATTATGCGCGAACATTTCTATTTAGATCAATTCATGATCTTTTTGTTTATTCAAACATTGACTTATTTAACAAAGTTCTTCAATTTTTGCTTGTGCCTCGAATAATGTTACTTGGGTTAACAACAATATTTACAGTACTTTCATTCTTTTTCAATAGTAGCTTCTTTTTTTATTCCTGGTTAATTACATTGTTGGTATGTGTAGCGGCTCTAATTCTATCCGTACCCTTACGATTCTATAATAGACACACATTAAACGCCTTACTAAGTTTACCTTACGGATTCTTAATGATGGCACTTGCAATCGTGAAAATTAAATTAGGTTCGAAAAGACTAAGTCCAACACCACACAGTACATCATCAAATACAATAAATAAGAAAAAAGAAAGCAAAAAAATATTATTATGATATTAATTACAATTGTTCAAATCATACTATTAATCTATCTGGGGTTTGCTTCATTTTATATATTCATTTTTGGTTTTGCCAGTATGTTCCCATCCAGGAAGAAAAAGGCTATATCTTCGATAAACAGAAAATATGCCGTACTTATTCCAGGTTATAAGGAAGATAATGTAATAATTGAAGTAGCTGAAGACGCACTAAAACAAGATTATCCTACCGAACTGTATGATGTGGTTGTTATTGCCGATTCGTTCAAACAGGAGACATTGGATACTTTACGGAAATTACCAATAAAGGTAATTGAGGTGTCATTTGATTTAAGTACTAAATCAAAAGCCTTAAATGTGGCAATGGGTCAATTACCAGATGTGTATGATGTTGCCATAGTACTTGATGCTGACAATTTGATGGAGTCGAGCTTTATTACAAAGATAAATGATGCATTTGATAATAATTTCATAGCTGTTCAGGGACATAGGGTAGCAAAAAACTACAATACTCCTTTTGCAATCCTTGATGCTGTTAGTGAAGAAGTAAACAATATGATTTTCAGGAAAGGGCACAGAAATTTGGGTCTGTCGGCAGCATTAATTGGCTCTGGAATGGCCATGGATTATACATACTTTAAAACAATGATGAAGAAAATTAAAGCAATTGGAGGTTTCGATAAGGAAATCGAATTGCAGATGTTGAAGGAAGGAATCAGAATTGAATTCCTTAATGATGCTATTGTTTTTGACGAAAAGGTTCAGAAAGCAGAAGTTTTTTCCAACCAAAGGAGAAGGTGGCTTTCTGCACAACTTCATTATTTCAGTATGGATTTTATGAACTCGCTAAAGCATTTGATATTACATGGCAATGTAGATTATTTTGACAAGGCCATTCAATTTATTCAACCACCTCGTGTAATGCTACTAGGCTTATTAATTCTAATTAATATACTGTCTCTTTTATTAAACCCAATCATATGGGTAAATATATGGTTCGCAGTATTGGCCATATGTATCCTAGCATTCTTCTTCACCACACCTTTAAAATTTTACAATTTAAATACATTAAAAGCTATACTTACTCTGCCAAAAGCTTTCTTTTTAATGACTCTGTCATTACTAAAAATTCGTGGTGCAAATAAAAAATTCATTCATACAGAACATGGCACATAATTTCTATTATAAAAATATAATATTATGAAAATAGCAATAGAAGGTCAAAGACTATTTAGAACAAAAAAACATGGCATGGACATGGTAGCATTGGAACTCATTAACGAGTTACAAAAGCTGGATCATGAAAATGAGTATGTTGTATTTGTGAAACCTGATGAAGACAAAACTACTTTAAAATCAACATCCAATTTTAAAATAGTTGAGTTAGGAGGTGGCCCCTATCCTACCTGGGAACAATTTGCCTTACCAAAAGCTGCCAAAGCAGAAGGTTGCGACATTCTTCACTGTACAAGTAACACTGCACCAGTATCACCTGGAATGCCATTAGTTACTACTCTTCACGACATCATTTACATGGAAAGTATTAGCATTTTCAAAAAAGGGGGAACCTGGTATCAGAAAATGGGAAATATGTACCGTCGTTGGAATGTTCCAAAGGTGGTTAAAATAAGTGATAAAATTATTACAGTTTCTAAATTTGAGAAAAAAAGGATTGGCGAATTCTTCAATATACCTGAAACTAACGATCGACTTGTTGCCATATATAATGGTGTAACTGAACACTTCAGAAAAATAGACGATAAAAAAGAATTAGATCGAGTAAAACAACTGTATAACCTTCCTGATAATTTCTTGTTTTTCCTCGGGAATACCGATCCAAAGAAAAATACTCCCGGAACACTAAAAGCCTTTTCGGATTACCTGAAAAAGACCGGTGACGATATGTATTTGGTAATGCTTGATTATGAAAGATCGGAGCTTGAAAAAATTCTATCTGACATTGGTGATAAGAAGTTAATAAATAGAATAATACTTACCGGCTATGTTGTAAATACTGATTTACCAGCCATCTATAATATGTGTAAAGTTTTCCTTTATCCATCATTACGCGAAAGTTTTGGAATCCCAATGCTTGAAGCAATGCGTTGCAAAGTTCCGGTTATAACCTCTAATACATCTTCAATGCCAGAGGTTTCAGGTAATGCAGCATATATTGTTGACCCTTATAAACCCGAAGAAATCACCCAAGGAATAATTGATCTGCTTAGTAATAAAAAACTTCGTGAAGAATTAATAGAAAAGGGCTACAACCAATCGCAAAAGTTCTCCTGGAAGAATATGGCAATCGATGTACTCAACCTCTATAAAGAAGTTTACAAAAAACACAATCTCACTAAATAGTCAATAAAATGATAAAGAACAGAGATATAATAGTTTACGGATTACAGGCATGGGATATTAATATCGCTAGTACATGCAAATATACTGCAATGGAAATGTCAAAAAACAATAGGATACTATTTGTTAATACCCCAATGCAAAGAAGTTCAGCCATATTTCATAAGAATGATCCAGCAATTCAAAAACGAATTAGAATTAATAAAGGAGAGGAAGAAGATCTTGTAAAAGTGAATGATAATTTGTGGGTTCTCTATCCCAAAACGGTTATTGAATCAATAAACTGGATAAAATCACCCAAGATATTCAATTTTGTCAATAAAATTAATGATAAGAGGTATGCACGAGAAATTCTCAAAAGTGTTAAAAAACTAAACTTCAAAGATTACATATTATTTAACGATAACTCGATGATTACCGGTTATTATTTTAAAGAACTACTAAAGCCATCAGTTTTTGTTTATTTATTACGTGATGCAGTTATATTGGTTGATTATCATAAACGGCATGGAACACGACTCCAACCTCAAATTATCAAAAAAGCAGATGTAGCTGTTGCTAATTCTGATTTCTTTGCAAACTATTGCAGGCAAACAAATCCAAATTCACATATGATCGGTCAGGGTTGTGATTTAACGATGTACAGCGATCAAGATGGCAGCCTTAAGGTTCCCAAAGACCTAATAGACATTAAAAAACCTATAATTGGATATGTTGGGTTCTTAACAACAATACGACTCGATATTGAAGTACTAGTTCATATTGCTGAACAGCTTCCAAATTACAGCCTTGTTCTTGTAGGCCCTGAAGATGATGACTTTAAGAATTCTAAACTCCATAGCTTATCTAATGTTTATTTCTTAGGACGCAAAAACCCGGACGAACTTGCAGCTTATATAAAAGGATTTGATGTTGCTCTCAACCCACAAAAAGTAAACAAAATTACTGATATCAATTACCCACTTAAAATAGACGAATACTTAGCAATGGGCAAACCTACGGTAGCAACTAAAACAACATTTATGGCCTATTTTAAGGATCATACATATCTGCCCGTTACAAAAGAAGATTATATTATTGAAATTGAAAAAGCATTAAAAGAAGATAGCCCAGCGTTAAGAGCCGAACGCATTGAATGCGCATCAGGCCACACGTGGGAAAACTTTGTAAATAAAATTTATGATCAAATAGAACTTATAGAAAAATAATTATTGAATTCATTCTTTTTTGAAAATTGGTTGTTAAAAAAATAATGATATGGTGAAAAATAGAGATATTGTAATTTTTGGCCTACAGAGATGGGATAAATTCACATCTACGATTACCCGCAATACGGCAATCGAAATGGCTAAAAATAACAGGGTTCTATTTGTAAATCAACCTTTAAAAAGAAAAAGAGCAATATTTAATAAGAATCTCCCATTTGTTCAAAAGCGACTAAGAATCCTTCATTGCGAAGAAGAAGATCTTGTTCAGGAATATAACAACCTTTGGGTATTCTATCCTAAAATGATTGCGGAATCTATTAACTGGATTAACTCTGAAGCTATTTTTTCTATTTTACACAAACGAAATGAGAAGAAATATGCCAATCGGATTAAGGATGCAATTGAAAGGCTGGGATTTAAAAACATCATTCTTTTTGGTGACACCGAAATGATTACGGGTTTCTACCTTAAAGAATATCTGAAACCTGATATTTTTTTTTATTTATTAAGAGATGCTGTAACATCGGTTAGCTACCACAAAAAACATGGTACTAAACTTCAGCCTTTATTAATTGAAAAAGCTGATTTTGTTGTTACAAACTCTAACGCCTTTGAGGACTTTGCGAGAAAATTTAACCCTAAATCATATTTTATTGGACAAGGTTGCGATGTTAAACTATATAGCGATAAAAACGGCAAATTGATAGTTCCTGATGACATTAAAAGTATCAAAAAACCAATAATTGGGTATATTGGTGCCCTTACTACAATTCGCTTGGATATTAATGAACTCTATTATATTGCTGAACAACGACCCGATTGGAGTTTGGTACTTATTGGTCCACAGCAGGAAGGATTTGAAAAAAGCAAACTTGATGAATTAGATAATGTATATTTTCTGGGAGCAAAAAAACCTGAATCACTTCCATCCTATCTGGTAGGTATGGATATAACCCTTAATCCACAAATTGTAAATGAAATAACAGATTTAAATTATCCTTTGAAAATTGATGAATACCTTGCAATGGGCAAACCTGTAGTAGCAACTAGGACATCATTCATGGAGTATTATTTTAGTGACTGCACCTATCTGGCAAGTACAAAAGAGGACTATGTGACATTAATTGAAAAAGCTTTATTGGAGGATTCACCAGTACGTCAAAAGCGACGTATAGAAATTGCTAGTGAACATTCTTGGGAAACATTCGTAAACAAAATATATCATTACATTGAAGAGGTTGAAAAATAACTAAAACTGTTTATTTAAATTTCCAGAATTATGAAAGGTAGAGATATAATAGTTCATGGTCTACAAAGCTTAGATTCAATAATTGGTAGCAATTGCATTAATATTGCTGAAGTATTTGCAAAGGATAACAGGGTTCTTTATGTCAACTATCCAATCGACAGGCTCACTTCATATAGAGCCGGATCAAACCCTCTTATAAAAAAAAGGAGAGAAGTACTTGCCGGCAAACAACCTGATCTGGTAAAGGTTAATAATAATATGTGGAATCTTAATCCACGCACAGTTCTTGAATCCATCAGCAAAGTTCACTACCGTCCCCTATTTTCATATTTGAATAAAATAAACAATAAAAGATATGCTAAACAGATAAACAAGGCAATTAAAGAACTTGGTTTTAAAGACTATATTATTTTCAACGATAGTGACTTTTACCGTGGTCTCCACTTTAAAGAACTTTTGAAACCGTCTCTAACCATATATTACACACGTGATAATATGAGAGAAACCATTTTCTTTAAAAAGAATGGCGCCTATTATGAAGACCAGTTAATGAAAAAATCAGATTTGATTGTTTCAAACTCAATGTATTTAAATGATATTGCTAAAAAGAACAACTCAAACGCTGTTTATGTGGGTCAAGGCTGCGATGTATCTCTTTATAACAAGGAACTCATAACTGAAGTCCCAGAGGATATTGCCAATATTAAATCACCGATTATAGGGTATATTGGAGCCCTGAAAAGCTCAAGGCTTAGCATTGAGATATTAGAACACATTGCATTAAGTGAACCTGGCTGGAATGTTGTTCTGGTTGGACCAGAGGATGAGGTTTTCGAAAAAAGTAACCTTCACAATATCAAAAATGTTCATTTCCTTGGTTCAAAAAATGAAAAGGAATTACCAAAGTATTTAAGTGCTTTTGATGTTGCCCTAAATCCACAGGTTCTCAACGAACTAACCATAGGTAACTATCCACGTAAGATTGATGAATATCTGGCCATGGGCAAACCAGTAGTAGCCACATTAACCGAAACAATGAAAGCATTTAAAGATTTTACATATCTTGCACGAAATAAGGAAGGATATGTTGAGCTAATATCTTTAGCCTTAGCAGAAGATAATGAAGAAAAATCATTATCACGGATAGCATATGCACGAACTCACACATGGGAGAATAATGTTAAGGCTATTTATGATGCCATAGATGGTACTAATAATTGAAATTATGGGATTGAAAGAAAAAATAAAATCTAATCCAAAACTAAAAAAATTAGTGATTTGGATGATGACTCCAAAAAATCAGGCCAGACCCCGCAGATGGATAAAGATATTTGTAAATCCATTTAAGCATAAAAGAGGAAAAAGATCCTTGATAAGGAGAAGAGTCAGGCTTGATGTTATGCCATATAACAACTTTATGCTTGGAGATGACTCAACCATAGAAGACTTCTCAACCATCAACAACGGTGTAGGGGATATAATTATAGGTAATAGAGTAAGGATTGGCTTAAGCAATACCTTAATAGGGCCTGTAACCATTGGTAACAATGTGATTTTTGCACAAAACATAGTTGCTTCCGGTCTTAACCATGGTTATGAAGATATAAGTATGCCTATTATGGATCAGCAAGTAACTACTGCTACAATTTATATTGAAGATGAAGCATGGATAGGTGCAAATGCTGTTATTACAGCAGGAGTTACAGTGGGTAAACATTCAATTGTAGCGGCTGGTTGCGTTGTTGTAAAGGATGTTCCTCCTTATTCCATAGTAGGAGGTAATCCCGGTCGGATACTAAAACAGTATAACCAAGATAGTAAAAAATGGGAGCGTATTTCAAAATAACAATATATTGTGTGCTTATAACCAAATAATTAACAAAGAATCCATCAAATTTAATAACTATTTAAATACTTAATTTTTTAATAAATAAACTGCGAATAACCTAATGGGAAAAATAAAAACATTTATACAATATACCAAAGACTTTGTAAAACATGGGGAATATAGGTACATATTGTCATCAATTCGATATGTACTAACTGGTAAAACAACTCGTAAAACTCGACACTATAAAAGTAGCTTAGGGAAATTTATTGTGCGCAAAGGCACACTTGATTTTCAATTTGCAAACTATGCATATGAGTGGAATGTAAAAAGATTCGTTTATCAACACTTAAACGATTACAATGTATTTCTAGATGTAGGTGCAAATATTGGCACATATTCAATTATACCTGCCATAGAAGGATTAAAAGTTTTTGCTTTTGAGCCTGTTAAGTCGAACTATGATGCCCTTGTTACTAATGTCGATCTTAATAATTATAATGATCTAGTGGTTACATTTCCTTTAGCATTGGGCAAGGAAAATACAAGTGCAAATTTCACACTCGATTTAGTAAATACCGGAGCATCACATCTTACTGAATATACAAACATTGCTGAAATAATAGAAAACCCTGAGTTTGAAGACATTGAAATAGTTCGTTTTGATGATATATTTAAGGAATTAAATATTGGTTCTGGAGACAAAGTTTTCATGAAAATCGATGTTGAAGGAATGGAACCGGATGTACTGATCGGCGCAACAAATTTTATTAAAAATCACGAAAACCTACTTGTTATTATTGAAACAATCCATAGTGGAGTCGATTCGCTTAAGGAGCTGTTATCCAGTTTAGCTGAGTTTGAATTTATTGAGGTAGATGAATTAAATATGGCTGCACTAAAAATTAAATAATATAATTATGAATTTTCTAGAGATCACATTTTGGGTACTACTATTTATTGTTTTTTATGCCTATGTAGGTTATGGTTTACTCCTCTTTTTTCTGGTAAGATTAAAGCGATTGTTTTGCAAGAAAAAGAAAGACATAGATGAAGATTATGAGCCGGATGTTACATTGTTTGTGGCTGCGTATAATGAAAAGGATTATGTTGATGCCAAGGTAGCAAATTCATTTGAAATGGAGTACCCAAAGGAAAAAGTTCATCAGGTTTGGGTAACCGACGGATCCAACGATGGCACTCAGGATATGCTAAAAAAATATAAAGATAAGGGTGTAGATGTGTACCATGAAGATGCTCGAGGTGGTAAAATTGGTGCCATGAACAGGGGTGTTAAATTTGTAAAAACACCAATTACAATTTTCTCTGATGGAAACACTATGCTAGGGAAAGAATCCGTTCAGCGTATTGTAAATATGTTCAAGGATCCAAAAGTTGGTTGTGTTTCGGGCGAAAAAAGAATCTACAGTAAAGATTCTGATTCGGCTGTTGGTAGCGAAGGTATTTATTGGAAATACGAATCAACACTTAAAAAATGGGATGCTGAACTTTATTCAGTAGTTGGTGCTGCCGGTGAACTTTTTGCAGTTCGTACCGACCTCTTTCAGGAAGTTGAAAAGGACACACTCCTCGACGATTTCATCGTATCACTGCGAATTGCCATGCAAGGTTATACTATTCAATATGACCCGGAAGCATATGCCATCGAAAGTGCCTCGGCTAACGTTAAGGAAGAACTTAAAAGAAAAATACGGATTGCCGCAGGTGGTATTCAATCAATAGTCAGATTAAGTCCACTATTAAACCCATTTAAATATGGCACACTTAGTTTTCAGTATATTTCGCACCGCGTACTCCGGTGGACACTCGCTCCAATAGCACTGCCATTAATATTTATTGCCAACATCTTTTTAGCATTGCATTATGGTTTCGACAATTTTACAAATATTTATACATTATTATTTTACGCTCAGGTTGTTTTCTATGCTGCCTCTATGTTAGGCTGGTATTTTGAAAATAAGAAAATCAAAATAAAACTACTTTTTATACCGTATTATTTCTTCGTTATGAATTATGCAGTTTTTCTTGGTTTCAGAAGGTATCTAAAAGGACAGCAAAGTGTTAACTGGGAGCGAGCAAAACGCGGATCATGAAAAAACTTATACTGCTTCTCTCAACATCAATACTTTTTTTGTTTTTAACCAATTACGGAATATCACAAATTAATTGCGATATTGAAATTGCCAGTGATGTTGTAGATGTAAATGGTTCTGATATTAATCCCGGCGATGTAGTATGCCTTCTTGCCGGCAATAAAGATTTCCTCCGTTTAATTGATATTCAAGGAACGGAAGCACAGCCAATTACAGTAATTAATAAAGATGGCCCAGTTGTTATTAATACTGATCATTTTTATGGTGTTAAATTCGACAATTGTAAACATGTTATTTTTAGTGGCACAGGAGATAATGGAACGGTTTATGGCATTCAGATAAAAAGAGTTGGTGGCGGTGCTGGCATGTCAGTTGATAATATGTCAACAAATGTGGAAATAGAAAATGTGGAAATTTCATATACTTTAATAGGTGGTATATATGCCAAAACCGAACCTTATCAGGGTGATTGTGATGATCTTATAACCCGAGATAAATTCACAATGTACGATCTAAAAATTCATGATTGTTATTTGCATGATATTGCGGATGAAGGTTTTTATATTGGAAGTTCAAAATATACAGGCCAAACAATTTATGAATGCGACGATATTGTGGTGCTTCCTCATATTATTGAAGGTGTAGAAATATATAATAATATAGTTGAAAATACGGGATGGGATGGAATTCAGGTAAGTTCAGCACCGGTTGACTGTAAAATCTACAATAATATTATCCGTTATGATTCATATGAGGAAGAACCTTATCAGATGTCGGGGATACTAATTGGAGGTGGTGCTAAATGCGATTGTTATAATAATCAAATTTATGATGGCAAAGGAGATGGAATTGACATATTTGGATTGGGTGATATGAAAATATTTAACAACTTAATTGTTAGAGCAGGCAGAACATTTAAACCTGATGATGAAAATTTATTTAAACACGGGATTTATATTGGAGAGTTAGTAACAGATCCTGGGGCTACGTTTAAGCTGTATAATAATACCATAATCAGCCCTAAATCATCTGGAATTAAGTATGCTAACAATGATGCAACAATGGGTTATATCAAAAACAATTTAATTACCGATCCAGGTCAACTACAATATAATCCAAACTCAGCATATTTAAATATATCCTCTGATCCTCAAAAAGTTGAAATTAGCAATAACTATAATGCTCCGGATAATTCAACTCCAAAGTTTGTGAATTATAACAGTAATGATTTCGATCTTAAACCTGATTCACCTGCTGTAAACTATGGGACTTCATTAACAAACGAAGGAATTATTTTTGATATTGAGGATAGGTTCCGGCCATTTCACACTTATTTTGATGCCGGTGCTTATGAGTGTCATGACCCTTATGCTGCCATTAACGAAAACGACGAATTAATAGGAATTCCTTACCCTATTCCGGCAAAAGATTATATTTGTGTACCTGTTAACTCACAATTAAAAAATATAAAGGCTGTTTCTATTTTATCCCTGGAGGGAAAAATAATTTATACTGACGCATTTTTAAATAGCAGTATTAATAACAACGAATTGATTATTAGTTTAAATCAGGTTAAAACCGGAAAATATATACTAAATTTAACATTTGATAAGCATTCGATAAACAGACCGATTATAGTTGTAAAATAATCAAGATGAATAAAGTATTAAAAAAGCTATTACCTGAAGAAGTTGCGCGATTTATAAAGAAAATCGTTTTAACATTTCGCAAATATTACTATATGGGTGATGCCTATTATTGTCCTGTTTGCGGTTCTCATTTTCGAAAACTTCTAACAGGTGGATTTGATCTTGAAGTTATTAAGGAAAAGGAAATAATCGGTGCAGGCCGTAGAAAAAATACGGTTTGTCCGTACTGTCAAAGTACTGATCGTGACCGGTTAATTTTTCTATATCTAAAAAATAAAGTTGATATTTTTAATAAGAAGCTAAAAATCCTACACATTGCTCCCGAGCCTTCATTGTATAAGTTTTTAAAGAAAAGAAAAAATTTAGTATATCTAACGGGAACAAAGTATTCTGAAGGTATATATTTTCATCAAAATATTGATGCGGTCGATTTGTTGCAAATACCATATAAAGATGAAGAATTCGATATGGTAATATGTAATCATGTGCTTGAGCATATTATTGAGGATTACAAGGCTATGTCAGAAATCTACAGAGTACTTATTAAAGGAGGCTTAGCCATACTACAGGTTCCAATATCGTACAAAATTAATAGTACTTACGAAGACATTACTATTACCAGTGAAGCAATGCGTGAAAAGCATTTTGGGCAGTTTGACCATGTAAGGATTTATGGAAAAGATTATGTAACAAGGTTAGAAAAAGCTGGGTTCAGAGTTGAAATGTACAATGCCTTTAACGATGCTGATATTGATGTGAAGTTGAGCAATTTTGCCCTAAATCAAAAAGAGAATCTATTTATTGGACATAAAGAGAAATGATAATCTCAAAAATGCGATTGATAATTACCAAAACCAGCTTGTTTTTTATATTTACAATCATCATTGTTAATATGGTAACTAGCAATGTGCCTGACAATATTAACTTTTTCAGTTCCGACAGTACTTATGATAACCTAAATAAAGTTGAGTCATTACTTAATACTTCCAAAAAACTTGAATCAATTGACTTAGCTTTTAGTTTAGAAGCAGTTAATCTGGCTCAAAACATTGCACTTGAAATTGATGATAAAGAATTAATTGCCAGATGTAATTATCAAAAAGGTGTAGTTCAATCAAAAAATAATATGTTTATTGAGAGTTTGGAAAACCTTAAGAAAGCACTCTCATACTTCGAAGAATCAAATAACAAAGCTAGTACAGCTGATATACTTCTTGAGATAGGAATTACTTATCAAAACGATGATCAATTCAAAAAATCACTCATTTTCATTAATTCAGCTTTGGCTGATTATTCCTTATTAAATGACAGTCTGGGAATTGCATTTTGTCATACACAAATTGGTGAATCATACATGCTATCAGGAGATATTAGCGCCGCTTTAATAAATTATTTAGATGCAATTGATATTTCCCTAAATAATAGTTTTAATAAACTATTGGCCATTAATTATCTAAACCTTGCTAAATTAAAGATAAGTTCTGGTAATTATACAGAAGCAGAACTCCATCTTAATAATGCCCTGGAAATTGCAAATAATGAATCGTTAATAAACCTGAAATCAGGGGCTCATATGCAGTTAAGTGAGTACTACTACTCTATTGGTGATACCAGCTTAGCAATTTATCATTTGAAAGAAAACATATTTTTAACCGATTCAATAGCTTACCAAAATGCAAATGAATTAGAATCATTCTACCTGGGATTTTCAAATAATAACCTGGTTGATAATGATGATTCTCCAAATACTATTTTTTTTGTTGGTGCTATATTTGTTTTAATTGTTGTAATTGTTTTCATGCTTTTAAAAATAAAAAAACGAGCTGAAATTCATAGGGTTATAATAGATAAATGTAAAGCTGAAATTGAGGCCTTTGAAAGGCGAACCAGTAATTTAAAAGAAAGTGTTGAATTAAAAACAAAAGAAAGGTTAGAAGAAATTGATAAAGAAATAAATAACAATAAGGTTAACCAGATATCAATATCCAATTCACAGAAAAAGTTAGATCGGGTAAATTATCTCAAAGATATGTTTTTGTCTAAAATCAGTCACGAAATCCGAACCCCATTAAGCGGTATTCTTGGTTTTGCAGAAATACTTGAAACCCAGCTAGCCATTGAAGAAGAAGATTTATTATTTGAGTTTGCCAGTAGTATTACCGAAAGTGGAATGAGTCTTGTTTCTCTCCTAAATAATATACTCGATATTAGTCGATTAAATTCCAATAATATGAAATTGGATTTAAAAAAACTGAGTGTAAACGAATTAATACAGAACCTTGTAGATAAATATACCACTGAAGCAAACTTAAAGGGATTAAAATTAATTTATGATTCAAAAGAAATTCCCGAAATCCAAACTGATAGCCAGATTTTCACAAAAATATTGTCATTAATACTTGATAACGCAATTAAGTTTACTGAAAAGGGGTTTATTAAAATCAGCCACGATTATAACGAAAGCGTTGTCAACATTTATATTAAAGATACCGGTATTGGCATTGATAAAGCATATATCCATCAGGTTTTTGAACCATACCGACAAGAAAGCCTGGGTTATTCAACCTCCTATCAGGGAGCCGGATTGGGACTGCCCCTCGCCAAAAAAATGGCCAATAAACTTGATGGTGAAATAATGATAGAATCAGAAAAAGGAATTGGTACAACATTAATATTAAACTTACCATTAATAAATATTGAGACTGGGAGTGAAGAGCAAGTAGTTGAAGAGATTAATAAGCCACAACCTGTTATTACAAAAGAATTGGCACCTTGGGATACTTTATCAGTGCTTGTTGTTGAAGACGACACTATGAACCAGATTCTTTATAGAAAATTGTTAAAAACTGCAAAGCAATTGGAAATAACAAAGGATGGTAAAAATACACTGGCTAGTATCGAGAAGAAACTCGATACCTCCAATTACGAACTAGTATTAATGGATATAAATTTGCCAGGACAATGGGACGGTATAGCCCTAATGAAGGAAATTCGTAAGAGATGGCCGGTTTATAAGGAAATTCCATTTATAGCTCAAACTGCATATGCTATTACTGGCAATAGGGAGGTTATGCTAAATGAAGGTTTTGATGAATATATCACCAAACCAATAATAAAAAGCACACTAATAGAAGCAATTAAAAAAGTGCTGACCAATTAAAAGGTATGATTTAAATCACAACAAATCACTTCCTTCATCTTCCCTGCAAACGATTGCAATTTACATTACATAAAAAAGGGTTAGCGATACTATCTTTTTTGTTCACCAAATGAACAAATTAGAGTAATTTCAAATTATAAATTTCTAAATTTGTACATGCTTCATCTAATAAACCACCAAAATATCATATCATGAGAAAAAATACCCTCCTACTCTCCTTACAATGTATTTTATTGTTTACTCTACATGCCACAACTTATAATACAATTGTAATCGATGGATTAAACAATGGCTGGGATACAAACGAAACATTTACGAATTGTTCGGCTGCTAATAATGCATACTTCACATGGGATGCTGATTATCTTTACTTTGGCATTGATGCGACTGAAGCGGATTATGATAATATGGCAACATTCATTTATGTTGATATTGATCCCACGGGAACAAATGGTTCAGCACTTGCATATGCCTGGGGTGACAATATGACAACCCCTTTTAATTCCGACTGGGTATTTGTTATAAAAAATGGGTTAACCAACCCAAATGATTATATTCAGGTAATGCAGTATAATAACACTAATTCCACTTGGGAACAAGCATACTCGGCTGTTGGGGCAATTTATATTTTGGATGGTGCTGATACTGTTGTAAAGTTTGGAATGGGTCTCGATTATAGAGAATTTAAAGTCAGTCGATCAATAATTGGAGACCCAAATGCCATTAACACATGTATGTTTACCGAGCAACAATGGGCCTCTTATTGGAGGTATATGGTATGGCCATCTAATGATTGGGTAGATGCAGGTAGGACATCAGGACAAGCTATTCCACACCACTATGGTTTCTTACTTGAAGATAATATTGTCCCATACTCCTCTCCATATTATGATGCCAATATAATTTCATGGACTGGTGCTTCCTCAAATAGCTGGGCCGCTGATGGAAACTGGTCAGGAGGAACAGCCCCAGATCAAAACACATTAGTACTACTACCTTCAGATGCAAATACCAATGTAGATGCCACAGGAGCAACATGCTATGATATGTTAATAACATCAGGTGGAATCCTCAATGTAACCACAGCCGGTGAACTATCAATAACCGGAAATCTATATAATAAAACAGGCTCATCAGGTCTTATTGTTCAGTCAACTTCTTCAGGAAATGGCTCATTAATTATTGATGGAATCTCTCCAAATGATGCAACCATACAGAACTATGTAACCGACGGACAATGGCATTCATGGTGTGCCCCGGTATCAAACCTTACCGCAGAAGATCTATATTTAAATGCCAGTCCCGAAGTATGGCTAACAGAATATGATGAAGCCACAAAAGGTTATACATTTATAAGTGCTTTAACAGAACCTTTGGGGGATATGAAGGGCTGGATGCTTTGGGTAGGTGCCTCTACTCCAAAAACATATGATTTTACAGGACCACTCAGATCAGGTATCTTAGGGAGCGATAATAACATGGTTCGATCACAAGCAGGTGATTATGGATTTAACTATGTTGGGAATCCATATTCATCAGCCATTGATTGGAATTCTACCGGTGGTTGGACAAAAACAAATATGAATAATGCAATCTACATTTTTAACAATGGAGGATGGACTACATATATCAACGGAGTTGGATTAAACAACGGGACACAATACATTGCCATGAATCAAGGCTTTTTTGTACAAGTTACTGATGGAGCAGGCTCCTACCCTGAATACGGAACACTAAAGATGGACAATGATGTATGCATTCACAATGGAGTTGGTTTCCTAAAAGAAACAGCAACAATTCCTGACAGCTTAATTCGCCTTCAGGTAGAAGAAAATGGCTTTACCGATGAAACTGTAATCAGGTTTGCAGAAGATGCAACCGAGTTCTTTGATGGAGATTATGATGCTGCCAAGTTTTTTAGCTATGCCTTTGATAGGCCTCAAATATATTCCACTGCAAATAATAAAATGGCTGTTAACAGCCTTCCCAGTTCAATTCAAAATATTAGCATTGATGTTAAAGGAAATCATGGTAATATAATGACAATAAGTGCCACTGAAGTAATCGACTTTTCAAGTGTCTACCTATTAGATGAATTAACGGGAATAGAAACGAATCTGAGCATTAATGATTATACATTTACATATGATCAGGATTTTACAAGCCGATTTACAATTCATTTTACAATAACTGATATATACGAGAATGGTTATTCGGAAATACCATTCCATGCTTACTCAAACAACGAAATTATAAAAGTACGATTTGCCGATTCCGATATCTATAATATAAGATTATATAATTTAATGGGTCAGAAAATTTACGATAAAGAAAATGTACATTCGAATATTGACCTACCTTATTTAGTTTCTGGGTATTATTTCGTTAAAGTTAGTACTGGTAATAGATATTCCGTTAAAAAAGTAATCGTTAATTAATAAAGTCAGGCTAGTTTAATACACCCTATAATGAATAACATAAATAAACTTAAATCAATACTTCTAATAATATTATTTTTTCTGAGCACATCCATTGTTGCTCAAATTTATTCTCCGGAAGGTTTAAACATGCCCGGGAGTTGGAACAACTGGACTAACCCACCTACAAATCTGTCTTTTGCAGGAAACGCTCAAACCTCAGGAGGTATGGTCAAAGTTATTCCTCTGACGTTTCCTATTTACCAAACTATTTTCCATGTAAATCAAAATACGGGTTCCGTGGCGGGTGGTGATTATGAATTTAAACTTACCTCAGGTCCTTTAGATAATATCTGGCAAAACCAATGGGGTAATGTGGTTGTGGAAATGAACACCCTGCAGGAGTACCAATATGGTGTAGCAGGAACAAACGAACCTGGTAATAATTCGGTTAGCCTAAGCGAAGATAGTTGGTATATTATCAATTTTAATAATATCGGCTATGAGAGTACCAACGGTATATTTATGGAGCTAAGTGGTGAACCTGTTGATATTATTACCGTTGAACAGTTTCCCATGTTGCCTTCAAACACCGAAGAAGTTGAAATAACCATTGAAGTATCACATCAGCCTGCTTTTGAGGAGCATGTTTTCCTTAGGTATTCTATCAATCACTTTGTAGGTTCTTACATCACCGAGTTTGTTTTCAACGGAACACAAGGCTCGGCCATAATTCCTCCGTATGATGATGGTGAGGAAATCATGTACTATGTTTTCTCAAGTGCAATTGAAAGCCCTCAATATTATGATATTCAAACAATTAAATACAACAATAATTCTGGATCCAATTATAGTTATAGAGTTGGTGACACCCTCTCTTGTGGAACCGACCTTTCATTAGTATCTACTGAGCCTGCTTTTCCATTGGAAAGTACCGATGTATTAATCACATTCAATGCTGAGCTGGGCAATGGGGGTCTTTTGGGTTATAATGATGATGTTTATGCACATACCGGAGTAATTACAAGTGAAAGTACAAGTTCGTCTGATTGGAAATATGTGAAAACAGAATGGGGTGAAAATACCCCTGAAACAAAACTATCACTCATCGATAGTAATTTATATCAATTATATATTCCCAATATAAGAGAGTATTACGGAGTTCCTGCCGGAGAAGAAATTCTTGATATGGCATTTGTATTCAGATCATTTGAGCCTGTAAACGGTGGGTCATATATGGAAGCTAAAACCGCTGAGAACAGCGACATTTTCATTACCGTGTATGCCGATGAAATGAATGTGAAAATTACATATCCAACATCCCGTAACAATCTATTTGGCCCAAATGAACTTGTCCCTATTTGTGCAACATCATTGCAGTCACCAACAGGTGTCGGACTCTTTATGGATAACGAATTCATTGGTGCATCACTCGAAGGGGATAATCATGTTGTTGTAGGATTGTTGACATCTGATTATGAACCAGGTGTACATTGGCTGGAAGCAAGGGCAGGAAATGAAACAAATATTGTTTATGACTCATTGATGATATATATCAGAGGAGAGGTTCCGGTAGCTGAACTTCCTGAAGGTATTATTCCGGGAATAAATTATATAGATGACAATACCGTTACTTTAGTATTACAAGATCCGCCTAAACAAAAAGACTTTGCCTTTGTAATTGGAGATTTCAATAACTGGAGCGTTAATGATGATTCATATATGAACCGTACTCCCCAAGGTGATTATTACTGGATTACCATCAGTGGACTAACTCCGGGAGAAGAATACGCCTATCAATATTATATAAACGGTGATTTAAAACTTGCCGATCCATATTGTGATAAAGTACTTGATCCATGGAACGACAAGTGGATTGAACTGGAAAATTACCCCTACCTTAAGGATTATCCATTTGACCTAACCACCGGAATTGTAAGTGTATTTGAACCCGGTAAACAACCTTATAACTGGGTGGTTGATGACTTCACTCCTGTTGCTGTACATGAAACACAATCAAACTTAATCATATACGAATTACTTATTCGTGATTTTGTTGCTGACAGACGAATTGCTTCCGTAATGGATTCGTTGGATTACCTCAAAAACCTTGGAATAAATGCAATTGAACTTATGCCGATAAACGAATTTGAAGGAAATGACAGCTGGGGATATAATCCTTCATTCTATTTCGCCACTGATAAAGCTTACGGAACAACAATTGATTACAAAGCTTTTATTGATGCATGCCATGAAAGAGATATTGCGGTAATTATTGACGTAGTTCTGAATCATTCGTTTAGTCAATCACCACTGGTACAGATGTATTGGGATGGAGCTACAAACATGCCTACTGCACAGAATCCATGGTATAACCAAACTGCAACACATCCACTCAGCCCCGGTTATGATTTCAACCATGAAAGCATCTATACAAAGGAATTCACAAAGAGATTTTTCAATTACTGGGTTAATGAGTTCAAAGTTGACGGATTCAGGCTTGACCTTTCAAAAGGTTTTACTCAAACTTATACAGGTCAGGATATCGGACAATGGAGTCTGTACGACCAGTCGCGTATAGTTATCTTAACGGATTATTACAATTCCATAAAAGAAAACAATCCCGACACTTATGTAATTCTTGAGCACCTCAGCGATAACAGCGAAGAAGTTGTGCTGGCAAATACCGGAATGTTGCTTTGGGCAAACATGTCGGAGCAGTTCAACCAAAATACCATGGGTTATGAAGAAAACTCAGATTATTCATGGGCATACTATAACGATCGTGGGTTTACATATCCCAACCTCATCCCATACATGGAAAGCCATGATGAAGAGCGATTAATGTATAAAAACCTAATGTGGGGAAATGGATCGGGTAGCTATGATATTACAGATACTACTACAGCCCTTTCGAGAATTTCCGGAGTAATCCCAATGTACTTTATGGTACCCGGACCAAAAATGATTTGGCAATTTGGAGAACTTGGCTACGATTACAGTATCAATTATTGTAGTGATGGAACAGTAAGTGAAGATTGCCGTACACAGAGTAAGCCTGTAAGATGGGATTACTGGAACGATAATGACCGCCAGGAAGTTTATCAGGTAATGGCAGGTATGGCAGCCTTAAAAACCGGCGATGAAGCTTTTTCATTGGGTGAGTTCACCAAAGATCTGAGCGGACTTGTGAAAAGAGCATGGTTAACACATAGCTCCATGAATGTATGTGTGGGTTCCAACTTCGATGTTAATTCGCATACCATTACACCCGGATTTCAGCACACAGGAACATGGTACAATTATTTTACCGGCGAAAGTTTTGATGTAAGCAACTCATCAGGACATACAGTTGACATGAGTCCTGGCGATTATTATGTTTATACTGATAAACAAATCACTCGTCCCTTTGTAGACCTCACTCTTGAAATTATTTATAAAAAATCCGGAGATCCGGTTTATGAAGCAACTGTAGCATTATCTGAAATGGGAACCAGAGTAACCGGTACAGATGGAAATGCGATGTTCAAACCCAATTCTTATGCTGAGTATACATTCACGGTAACCAAAGGTAATTACGATCCTGTAATTGGAACAATTTCTGTACTAGATTTTGATATGGAATTCGTTATTGAAATTGAAGGAATTGATGGCGTAGACGAACACACAGATGGTAGAATTAACATATATCCGAATCCTGCCAATCAGCATATTACGGTTGAAACTGATGTTGATTACCTATTACAGATAGCAGATATAAAAGGAAAAGTAATTTTAACTAAAGATATAATACAAGGTCTGGAAACCATAAACACGAGTGCATTACTACCAGGCATGTACATATTAAATTTTTCAAACAATAATATAACTATAAATAAAAAACTGATAATAAAATAATTAACTACACCTGTTTCAAAGCAGTACTGTTTCAAGCCAGGACTGTTTCAAGCGTCCACGCCCAGTACTGTTTCAAGCGTCCACGCTTGAAAACGTAATTTGAACTAAGAAACTGTAAGCGTGGACACTTACAGCAGTATTGAAAAGATTTGTCATCAAACTTCAAGCGTGGACGATTGAAGCAGAGATAAAGAACGGAAATTATTAACACCAGTGAATTAAAATCAGGATTGTATATCTTAAATTTTTCAAATAACAATATAACAATTAATAAAAAACTTATAATTAAATAATATACTTACTGAAAATGCTGTTAAGTCAATTATAATGTTGCATGAAGAGATTGCTTCTTCCTCGTACCTCGTCATCGCAAAGACGTCACTGCGAGGAAGAATGACGAAGCAGTCTCATAAATAGTTGATACTTGAATTGACACCGGAAATTTAAAGGTAATTACGAATTTTAACAAAAAACTTAAAATAAATATAAATATTTCTTATTTTTATGCCTCAATTCACCAATTGACTTAAACTTATGAATATAACTTAAAACTTTATGATATGAAGAAGACAATACTCTTTACAATTCTCATGATTTCATTTTTAATTAGTGAAGCCTATCCATGGGGACATCGCTACACTACAGTCCAAGCAAATCAAAATATTACTATAGATATCAGTACTTCTTTTAAGGTATCTGTTGAATGGGGAGAAGGTGATTGGGAAACTTCTTCTTTTGGCTACGGTATTTCAACCGATGGTTCAGATTGGACATGGATAGATATTGATTGGTTTGAAGATGGATCTGGAAGCAATAAGAGGTGCAGTACAGATGTGTCCATATCAGTGCCTGGCAAGTACTATTATGCATATAGAATGGTTACAGGTGGCGTAACATCCTATTCATTTGGTAGTGACTCATGGGCAGAAAATATAGAGACGTTATCTGCAACATCAACACTTATTGTTGGTGAAGTGAGTAAGGCGACAGGTAGTTGGTCATCAACAGGTACATGGGAAGATGGAACCGTACCATCTGGGACAGAAAATGTTGCTATTATGCATGATGTGAACGTTATTAACACTACAGCCACTTGTGCTACTATATACATCTATAATGGTAGTACACTTTTAATTGAAGATGATGGAAACCTTACTACTTCGGGTAATATAACTAACGATGGCAACTTCACTTTAGAGTCTACTTCAGCTGGGACAGGTTCTATTATTGCCGGAGGAACAGCAATCGGTAATACATCTGTTCAACGCTATATTGCCGCTTGGAGCGATGCAACCCATGGATGGCATTTTATTTCATCACCTGTAGCTAGTCAGGCAATTCGACCTGAGTTCGTTCCTTCAACCCCAACAACCAGCGAGGACTTTTATAAATGGGATGAATCGGCACTTACAACTCCATGGATTAATTCTGAAAGCAGTTCTGGTGTTTGGAATTCAAGTTTTGAAAGTGATTTTATTGAAGGCGGAGGTTATCTGGCTGCCTATTCAACTAACCAAACAAAAACATTTTCTGGAGTTCTAAACACAACAGATGTAGGCAAAGCAAGTCTTTCTTATACAACTGGAAACTCAAATACAGGTTGGCACCTTCTTGGCAATCCTTATGCAAGTGCATTGTATTGGAATAAAACCACTTGGAGTTTAACTAATATTGATGCTACTGCTAAAATATGGGTAGAAAGTAGTGCAAGTTATACTGACATTGCAGCCACCACAGGAATTATTCCTGCAATGCAAGGGTTTATGGTTCATGTTAATGCTAGCACCGGTTCATTAACAATTGATGCTGCCGACCGTACTCACAATACACAAGCTTGGTATAAAGATACTGAAGTAAACAAAATAAAACTAACAGCTTATGATACTGAAGGAAGTACAGCTCAGACAAGTACTATCAGAGTAGTTGATAATGCTACCACAGGCTTTGATAGTGAGTTTGATTCTAAATTCTTACCGGGTTATGCTCCCCAGTTTTATTCAGTAATTGCCGATGGTAATCTCTCTACAAACGTAATTCCAGAAATAACATCTGCACTTACAATTCCTTTATCCTTTGTTAAAAACTCTTCAAACAATTACTATATTGAAGTAGAAGGCATAAATTCACTTGAACCACAGGAGATGGTTTATCTTACTGACAATAAAATAAATCACACTCAATTACTTAATGATAATCCCATTTATGAATTTACTTCTGAAGAAGATGACTTTGCTGAAAGATTCATCCTACATTTCAGTCCTTTAAGTATAAATGATATTCCAATTGACCAACTTGTTAAAGCTTATGCTACAGAAGGTAAAGTAGAGATCAGAAGCAGTAAGCCAATCGACGCAAAAATAAATATTTTTAATATTTCAGGGCAACTAATTAATACTTCAGAATTGAATAATGAAAGTTATGCTATCCTGAATATTTCTAATTATAAAGGACCAGCTATTGTTTCAGTTACAACTACAAATCAAGTTTTATCCAAAAAAGTAATCATTTGGTAGTCTTGAAAACGGTAACTGAAATTATTATTGAAAATGATCTAAACCATTGAATATGAAAACTATAAAAAGAACAATTCTAACACTTATTATTCTTATCAGCTTAAGCATTAGTTTCACCGCTATTGCCCAAGCCCCACCCCCACCTCCACCCGATCATGGATCAACCGGTAATCAAAATGGTGGTAACGCACCAATTGGAAGCGGATTATTTATCCTAATAGGTTTAGGAGCTGCATACGGCGGTAAAAAACTTTACGATCATAGGAAAGAGAATCTTGAAGAATAGAGTCAATATGAACTACGAGCTCGACAACTAGTCGGGCTCTTTTTTTACACGTTCAAAATCCCTATTTTTGAACAAAAAAAAGATGGCTTTAAGGATTCTAATATTTTTCATGTTTTTTCATTCCTTCCTAAGCCAGCCATTGTTCGCACAATATCAAATTACAGATAACTGCATACAAGCCTGGGAAGCAATTATCGACCTACGGCTAGTAACAGCAGATTCATTAATAAAAGCTGAATTAGAAGAGAATCCAAATAATTATTATGCATATTATTTATCTCAAACATGCGATGCATATGAGTTAATGATTAATAACTCTACCAAAGCTTACGAAAAACTAATACCCAAGTACGAAGAAAGGATGTATATGATGGAGGATAATGACGTTTATTCGCCACATTATCTTACATGCATTGCAGAAATGCAATTACAGATGGGTATGTTCAATATTATACATGGTGATAAATTAAGTGGCTTAAGGAGAGCTTACGGGGCATATAAAAAAACCTACAGAAATATCGATAAGAATCCTGAGTATCAAACAAGTTATAAGCTTGATGGAATTTTTGATGTTGCTCTGTTAAACCTCCCTCCTTTTGTTAGCTGGGCAGCAAACGCATTTGGTGTAAGTGGTGATGAACAAAAAGGATATGCTACACTAAACAACTATTTTATTTATTGTTCAAATTTGGAAGGTCTCAAACAAGAGGCTGCTCTTTATAATATACTTGCTTTTAAATTGAATAAAGATCCCCAAAGTGCCTATGAGTTTATAAGCACTTTAGATTCAGGTTATTTCAACTATAAACTTCTTAGTTATTTTAAAGCAAATGTTGCATATAGGTGTGGAAAAAATGAGGAGGCATTATTAGTATTATCATCATTTGATAATGAAAATATGGAGGTTCAATTTAATGGTTACAATTATTTATTTGGCAAGATATTACTTCGAAAACTTGACACATCTGCCGTTGGGTACTTTAAAAAATACCTGACAAACAAACCGGAAGAACAATATTTGAAGGAAATACATTACGCATTGGCTTTATCGTATTTAATTGCCGGAGATAAAGCGGAATTCGCCAAATATAAGCAACTTGCCTATGAACTGGGCAGTGAAATTGCTGAGCGCGACCGCGAAGCAATGTATGATTGCAGTTTGGATTATTTTCCTGATGTAAATTTGGTAAGAGCCAAACTTTCGTTGGATGGTGGGTATTTAAATAAAGCGAGCTCATATCTTGAGATGTTTCACTCCGCTCAACATGACAAAAGTGATGATTCTCCTTATAATCTTGAATACCTTCTGCTTAAAGGAAGGCTTGAATTCCAGATAGGAAACACTAATGAGGCCATCTCTTTTCTAAGCAAGGTGGTTACTTTGGGGGAAAATGAGGATTACTATTTTGCATCTGAGGCAGCCCTGAAATTGGGTACTATCTATGAAAATACTAATCCTGACAAAGCACTTATTTATTTCAAATTAGCACGTGATCTATATGATAGCGATTATTACGAGTATATCTATGAGATTTCGAAGAAGAGGATTAGGGACTTAAACCGTTGACAAAAGGACGAGTAATATGTAACCTCCTCTGTAATTTCGAGACCCAACACCCCCGGAAAAAGGGGCGCACATAGCAATATGACAATAATCCCAAATCTCAATAATCCATAAAAATAATTTCTCGCAGAGGCGCAAAGGAAAATTTATCCTTAAAAAGCTTTGCGGCTTGGCGTCTTACGAGAGAAAACACTAATCTAGCTCTGTCTGAACAATTATCTTGAGTATTGAAAATTATTATTTGGATTTTGATTATTTCAAACTGCGATTTCAAATAACCTATAACTTTCATAAAAAATATAAATCATTAAAATACAGGATTGTATTAAATGTTGTCATTGGCAGTGAAGCGTAGCGGAATCGAGAAATCTTAATTTATACAGATTTCTGCACTCGTTATCACTCAGTCGACAAGACAAAAAGCGTCATATTTGACATGACACCAGTGCTAGTTTCAATAATTATCCACTATGAAACAAACTCATCTAACTCCATCCACCTCATGGTTTTCTGGTCGATAAGTTCAATCACCTTACCAATTCGTACCGACATTTTTTCCAATTCTTCATAATCAGTATCACCAGAGTTTAGCTTTTCTTCAATGGTAAGTTTTTCTTTTTCAAGATCATCAATCTCACCCATGAGTAGTTCGTATTCTTTCTTTTCATGATAGGTGAGTTTTGTTTTTTCAACCGGCTTTTTGGATGTATTTTTTATTTCCTTTTTTTCGGATGACAGCTCGGATTTTGCTTGCCGTTCCTTTTCGTCCATCATCAATCGGTATTCGGTATAATTGCTGTGATAATCTTTAATCTTCCCATCTCCTTCAAATACAAATAAATGATCTACTAGTTTATCAAGAAAATACCTATCGTGCGAAACCAATATTAAACATCCTTGAAAGCCCTCTAAAAATTCTTCAAGCTTATTTAAAGTAAGTAGATCCAAATCATTGGTTGGCTCATCAAGAATTAAAAAATTGGGATTACGAACTAGAACTGTAAGCAAATATAATCTCCTCCGCTCACCACCACTTAATTTAGATACATAATCATTTTGAACCTTTGGAGGAAACATAAAATGCTGTAAAAACTGTGAGGCTGTTAAGCTATTTCCATTTCCCGTTGGGATAATTTCGGCAATTTCTTTAACAACTTCCAGTACTGTTTGAGCTTCATTAATCTTAATGCCTTCCTGTTTGTAATATCCGTAAACAATGGTTTCGCCCGAAATGATGCTTCCCGAATCAGGCTTCTGTTCCTGCATAACCAAATTCAAAAAACTGGACTTTCCTACACCGTTTTTCCCTACAAATCCAATCCTCTCACCTTTTTTAAACATGTAGTCGTAGCCATCAAGTATTATGGTATCACCATAGCGCTTGCTTACCTTTTCCATCTCAAGAATCTTACCTCCCACCCGCGACATTCTAACACCCAATTTAATCTCATCCTGTACAACACCGCTATTTGCTTTATCTTTTATATTATAGAAACTATCGATCCGGGCTTTTGACTTTGTAGTTCGCGCTTTTGGCATCCTGCGCATCCAGTCCAATTCCTTTTTCATGAGTTTTTTGGCTTTGTCAATTTCAACGCGACTTACCTCCTCACGCTCCGACTTTTTCTCTAGAAAATAGCTGTAATTACCTTTGTGATAGTATAAGTTACCATCGCTAATTTCAATGATATGATCACAAATCCGATCTAAAAAATAGCGGTCGTGGGTAACCATTAATAATGTAACTGATGAGTTTTGAAGATATTTTTCCAACCATTCAATCATATCAATATCAAGATGGTTAGTAGGCTCGTCGAGCAGTAATACATCAGGATTATCAAGTAAAGCCAAGGCAAGTGATAGTCTCTTTATCTGACCACCCGACATGGTTTCAATTTTTTGCTCAAGATCAATAATATTGAATTTTTCCAGAAGCTGCTTTAGTCGTCTTTCATAATCCCATGCATTATTAATATCCATATTAGCTGTTGCCTGCTCAAGTAAACGCTGGGTTTCATTTGAGTAATTATCAGCTTGTTGTTGAACAGCATTTTCATATTCTTTAATCACTTCAACAAGACCAGTATCAGTATTATTAATTATCTCATTAACTGATAAAAATTTGTCGAACATAGGTTCTTGTGACAGAAGGGAAATTTTAATTCCTGATCGGGTTGACACAGTACCGGTATCACTTGATTCTTCATCTATAAGTATGCGTAGCAACGTGGACTTCCCTGTACCATTATTGGCCACAAGAGCTACTTTGTCTCCTTTACTCAATCCAAAACTGATATTTTCAAAAAGCACTTTCTCACCATAACTTTTCGAAATGTTCTCTGCCGACAAATAATTCATTAATATTCTGGTTTTTATTGTGGAGGCAAAAATAGTTTATTTAGTGTTGTGGAAATACGATTAAGGTCAAGGTTGAGATTGAGGTTGAGAATGAGGTTGAAAACATTTTGTAATATAGTCTTAACCTCAACCTTAATCTCAACCTTAAAATAAATACCGTAATTTTGCATTTTTAAAGCTAATTACAGATGAGTGATTTTAAGGATTATTTCTATCTAGGAAAAATAATCAAAGTACATGGTTACGAAGGTAAACTATCAGTTTATTTCGACACCGACAAACCTCAGGAATATTCAGATCTTGAGCTGGTTCACATTAATATCGTTGGGAGTTTGGTGCCTTTTTTCATTGAGGAAATAAGTCTGTTAAACAATAAGGCCGTTGTTAGATTCATGGACATCGACAATCTGGAAAAAGCTGAACAACTCATCAGTAAAGAGATGTATCTGCCACTTTCGATGTTACGGGAACTTACAGGAAATAAATTCTATTACCATGAGGTTCCCGGAATGATTGTTATTGATGAAAATTTCGGTGAGCTTGGCCCTATAAGTTCTGTTCTGGAATATCCTAATACAGCCGTTCTTCAGGTTTTTTATAATGAAAAAGAAGTATTGATCCCAATAAGTGATAGTATTATAACCAAAGTTGACAGAGAAGAAAACAAGATAATTGTTTGTTCACCTGAAGGATTGCTCGACATCTATATTAATGGCTAAATCATTAAGAGTGACGAAACCATTTCATTTTAAGCAATTTAGCCTTTTTCATCATAATTCAACAATGAAAATTGGCACCGATACAATATTACTAAGTGCTTGGTGCGATGTGGATAACACCAAAAAAATTCTTGATATTGGTACAGGATGTGGCATTATTGCTCTTTTAATGGCCTCGAGAACTGATGCAATTATTGATGCAATTGAGCTGGATAAAAATTCAGTGAATGAAGCTTCAGGAAATTTTATAAATTCCAAATTCGCTAATCGATTGAATATCATACATGATGATTTTGTAAATTTCGCCAATAAAACATCACATAAGTATGAACTCATTATTTCGAACCCTCCCTTTTTCTCAAACGATTTAAATTCCCCTACTCTATCTCGTAACTCCGCACGACACATTGCTAATCTTAATCATAACAACTTATGTATTGGAGTTAAAAAGGTGCTTGTTAGTGAAGGACGTTTTTGTCTTGTTATGCCATATGAAATAGCCAACGAATTTATTGTAACTGCTTTCAATCATGGACTACATCTACATAAAAAACAATTAGTTAATCCTAAACCGGGCTCGAAACCAAACCGTATTAATATGGAATTTAGATTTGGTTTCCCAACAGATGTTTTGATTGATGAAATTACTTTACGGAATGATGATAATCAGCATTCTTCACAATATAAAGAATTGGTACAAGAATTTTTAGTAAGTATATAACACTTTTACTAATTGCGCTTGGTAGTTAGATATTTACCAACAATCATTGCAATTATCACAGTTAGATATATTTGACCTGCAGCTCCAATAAAAATACTTACCGATCGAGCACACACAGTTACTGGTAAGATTTCTCCATAGCCAATGGTTGTAAGCGTAATAAAGCTATAGTAAATAACCGAACTAAATTTACTTTCGTCACCTGCCATTGATAATGCATTTTCATTGAAAGACAACAGTATGGCATTGAGTAATACCCCTACAATTCCTATTAGCAAGTATCCGCTAATTGCCTGTACTACTACACTAATTGATACATTCTTATTAGCTGCAATATGATTTATTAATATTCCGGCAGCTATTGTAAAAGTAATAGCACTAACAGTAAATACTGTTGCCATTAAATACCTGTCCTGAATAAAAACCAACAATGAATTAGCGATGATTGCAACAATTACTAGATACTTCATCCATTTGAATTTCTTTCCAATTATCGAAAAAATAGACAATAGCACCACTGTATAGGCAACGGTAACAAATATGTCATTAATAAATTCATTATCGATTATCGGGAAAATAAACACAAAGGCAACAATCGATAGTAGTAGAAAAATACTATTATCAACTCCTAAAATATATCCTGATTTTCGAGACATAACTGTTCGGTTTATCAATTAATTTGGAACAAATATAATCATTAACTTTTTTAATAAGTATTTCATAAAACTTCAATTGGATTATGGGTTTTATCCTACTTTTGATGCGTCATAAAAATGAAACAAAATGAATATCATTGAAAAAATAATTGCATCGCACACAAACAAAGAAACTGTTGCACCAGGCGACATTGCCGACATTAGTATTGATGCCAGAGTAGCTCGCGATTTTGGTGGGCCAAATGTTGTGAAAAACCTTGAAGATTACGGTCTTGAAGTTGATGATACTTCAAAAACATTCTTCACTTTCGACACAAACCCTACAGGCAGTGATCAAAAATATGCTGTAAACCAGCAAATTGTTAGGACATTTGCGCGCAAGAAAGGTATTAAAGTATTTGATATTGATAATGGAATTGGAACCCACACCTTAATGAGTGAAGGTCTGGCATGGCCTGGCTCAACAGCTGTTACAACCGATTCACATGCAAATATACTTGGTGCTATTGGTGCCTTTGGTCAGGGAATGGGCGATAAAGATATTAGTGCGGCTTTTCATAAAGGTAAAGTTTGGTTTAAAGTACCTGAGTCGGTAAAAGTTATTTTTACCGGAAAACGACCAGTTAATGTGAGCGCTAAAGACATTGTCCTTAATTTATTAAGTAAGTTCGGGGCAAATACACTATTGAGTAAATCAGTTGAATTCTATGGTGAAGAAGTTGACAAACTAACTTTGGACGAACGCATTACAATTGCATCCATGGGTACCGAGATGGGAGTTATTATTCTACTTTTCCCACCCAATAAAGCCGTAATGGAATATTGTGAAAAGGCCACAGGAAGAAAACTTGAAAAAATTGAAGCTGATTCTGATGCGAAATATGCTGAAGAGCATGTTATCGACATTAGTACATTTGTACCAATGGTTAGCCGACCAGGCAAGCCTCATGATACTGTTGATATTGAGACTGAAAAAAAGACTCGGATCGATTCAGGCTTTATCGGAAGCTGTACAAACGGCAGAATGGAAGATATGCGTACCGCGGCTCGCATCCTTAAAGGCAGAAAAGTGGCCCCTGGTGTTGTTCTAAAAATTGTTCCATCAACGGATGAAATTTGGCAACAATGTCTGGATGAGGGTTTGATTAAAACCTTTAAAAATGCAGGAGTATTATTTTCAAATGCCGGCTGTGCTGGTTGTGCGGCGGGACAAGTGGGACAAAACGGCCCCGGCGAAGTAACCATAAGCACCGGTAATCGCAATTTCCCCGGCAAACAGGGAAAAGGTAAAGTTTATCTTGCATCGCCAGCGTCGGTTGCAGCCTCGGCTATTGCTGGTTATATAACCACCGAAAATGACATACCTGCTGTTCCACCAGTATATGATTTTCAAGATCTTGAATCAAGGGTTGAAGCTGCTGTTAAGCATGAAAAACATGAGGACAAAGCTATTGAGGTTGAAGGTCGTATTTGGGTTATTAATGAAGACGATATTGATACTGATATGATATTCCACAACCGTTATCTTCAAATTACTGATCCTGCCGAAATGGGTCAGTATATTTTTGATAATCTTGCAGGACACGAAGATTTTGCAAAGAAATCACAGCCAGGGGACATTGTAATTGTAGGTAAAAATTTCGGTGCCGGAAGTTCCAGACAACAAGCTGTTGATGGTTTTAAAACTCTTGGAGTACAGGCAATAATAGCTGAGTCATTTGGAGCAATTTATGAAAGAAATGCAATTAATGCCGCTTTTCCAATTTTAACTTATGATTCGTTGGACAAAATTGATGTTGAAACAGGTGATTTAATAAGCGTAAATTTTGAAACGGGTGAAATAACTAACAACACAAAAAGTAAATCTGCAAGCATTGATCCATTTTCTGAGGTTCAACTTGAGATTTATAAGAACGACGGACTGTTTTAGTAGACTATATCAAGAACTAAACCAATATTCATTGATAATACATAGGTTTAAAAAGTGAACGAAATTCACAAATTTAGTTTGTAACGGTCGGAAGTCCATAGTCGGAAGCTAGAAGATTTTCTTCGGACTTCAATCTTCAAGCTCCGGACTAGATGTCAAAAAGAAGTTTACAGAAACTAAAGTATCTGGAATGAAATTTCAGAATTTAAACCTATAACTTGATAATAAAAAAATGCCAGCCTTTGATCTGGCATTTTTTTTCATTTACTCATAAGTTTTCTGTACGCCCTCTCATCTGCCCAATTCCATTCCTGCCAATGTTTTTTTGGCCAATTTTCGATGAATAATTTCTTCCTGTTTTGAATCTGATCAAAATAAATATCACTTTTCATATATTGGTCTCTGAAAGGAAAATCAGCCATCTGATGACTATCAATTGTAGCCAACTCTGTTTTGGTTTTATCTAAATACGGCAATGCTTTATTACTCAATTGTACCATAAAATTAAAGTGTACAAAAGCAGTATCGCTATGTTTAAAGTTATACTTTGCAATTATTACGTCCCAATTAAAAAATGCCATAACAACCAATATCGTATATGCAGCAAGCGAGTTTTTACTAAAGAGAAAATATGTACTTTTTTGATCTTTAATTTTAACAATAACCGTATAGATACTGAACAAAGTTAGTATCAAGAAAAAGATGACTCCGATTCGGAGATATGCCAACGAAAAATAATTGATATACCAATAGTTTCTTATTCCAACAGAAATTGTAAGTATAGCGTTTTGAACTAACCAAATAAAGGCCAATTTCTTCAACAAACTATTGTTTTCCAGAAAATTAATATTTCCCCTGAAATAATATATACTCAACACAAGTGATATAATAATAGATAATATTAGCAAATAAGTACCTTCGTGAACAAATTGTTTGAGGTATTCACCATCCCATGAAAAGTTAAACCACACCCACCAAACGTCAATAACATTGATAAGCAGTATAAGTGCATTCAGTAACGAAAATAAAATTATCGCCGACTTGTATTCACTTATCAAACTAGTAGCCTTGAATTTGTTTAATCCACTTTTCCTAATTCTTTTAAGGTTATATGAACTACCATTTTCAAGAGTTGTGATGGTACTATTTGCTTTACCAAGATAAAAATAATTCGAGAGTAAAAAACCAAATATAATGGTCATTATTAATGCTAATTCAATGTATTCAAAAATCCAATTAAAGAACTGCTCAATGGCGTCAAATACAGATTTCATCATGCCTTCAAAAACGGGATTTGCAGCTCTATAGATCATTATAAATACTATCACAATAACTATTGGAATGATAACTATTTTAAATGCCCTGAAAAACTTGAGTGCACCCCTGCGATTCTTAGTTAACTCTTTAATTAGATTTAAGAAGTCGGATTGCGAGTAAAAAAAGTTAATTATTGAAATAAAAGAAGTGTAAAACAAATTTCTACCTATAGGAAACAAAGTTGTACCAGCCAAAAGAAAAAGGGAAATAATATTTATTGCTATAGCATAATCTGACCCATTATAAACAACAAATATTGCCGATAAAATTGTTCCCACTAACACAATCTTACTTTGGATATCATTAAGCTTTAATTTGCCCAAATAGGTTAACCCAGTAATTAACAACAGGTTAAACACCAATAGGTTTAAGCCAATACCATAATCATAAAAAAGAAATGGGAATAATACTGTTGTAACAAGTATTGCAATAAGTTTTTTAGGGGTCATAATGAGCGTTATTTAAAATATAACGCCGTTTGGAAAATTATATTACTTCACTAATATCAGCCAATAGGATCATAATCATGACATACAGTGTGAAAATTATCTATGGTCGAATTGTTAAATAGCCTGGATATTCACGTATGCTATTCCCTGATTTGTAATACGGTTTAACCTTTAGCATAATGTCTAATTTCTGTAGCTTTTCCTTATTATCCATATCCATTACCAAATCAAGAATAGATTGTAGATTTTCAGAAGCTAATAGTTTATGCAAATCGAAACTAACATTAACAGTAAAATCCGTAATTTGCCCGGGTAGGACTTCAACATATTGATTCAGTTTTCCACTCCCATAATTTTCATTCTTCATATTTAGCTGCCAGTCCAATCCTGATATTGCAGCCTTAGACGATTTATTGTTTTTTGCCTGTATTTCTACTGATAAATTTGCAGGAAGATTACCCGAAACAAGCTGTTGTCCGAGTGAGATCAATTGAGTAAAACCAATATCTCTAACACTTTTGTATTGGGAAAAATCGAAGCCTCCCAACTTGTTTATTTGAACGCTCTTTACTGAAAAATCACAATTTGCAAATTGTTTAACTTCATTTAATTGTTCTAAAACATCGCATGAAGATAAGGTAATTGCTAAGAACATTATTATAACTAAAAACCGTTTCATATAAAAATTAAATTTTTGATTGTCGCTTTCTATCGTGCTCATTGAGCAATATTTTTCTCAACCTCAGCGTACGTGGTGTAATTTCAAGATACTCATCGTTTCTAATGACTTCCATGTACTCCTCAAGTGAAAACCTAATAGGTGGAGGAATTAAAACTTTATCATCCGATCCCGAGGAGCGCATATTGGAAAGTTTTTTGGTCTTATTAACGTTCACTACTAAATCGCCCGCGCGATTGTTTTCACCAATTACTTGTCCTGCATATACTTCCACATTAGTGTTAATATAAAATCTGCCTCTATCAATAAGTTTAAAAATTGCAAAAGGAATAGCTATTCCGGTTTCCATTGAAATTAATGCTCCATTATTACGGGTCTTGATTTCACCTTTCCAAGGTTCGAAACTTTCAAATCTATGGGCTATGATAGCCTCACCTTCAGTTCCTGTAAGGATAGTATTACGTAAACCAATAATACCCCTGGATGGTATTTTGAATTCCAACATCATTCTATCGTTTTTAGGCTCCATATTTAGGAACTCGCCTTTTCGAAGTGTTACAATGTCGATTACTTTTCCCGAGAAATCCTCAGGAACCATTACAGTTAGAGTTTCTATAGGTTCATGTTTAACACCATCAATATCTTTGATAATAACTTTTGGCTGACCTAATTGGAACTCGTATCCCTCACGGCGCATAGTTTCCACTAATATGGATAAATGAAGAATTCCTCTTCCAAATACCTGATAAGAATCGGATGAGAGTGTTTCTTCAACTTTTAGTGCAAGATTTTTTTCTATTTCATGAAATAACCTGTCACGTAAATGCCTAGAAGTTACATACTTTCCTTCTTTACCAAAAAATGGCGAGTTATTGATTGTAAATAGCATACTCATTGTAGGTTCATCAATCTTAATAGCAGGCATTCCTTCAGGCTCTAGTATATCAGCGACTGTATCCCCAATTTCAAAATCTTCGAGTCCCATTAATGCAACAATATCTCCTGCATTAACCTCCTCTTTCCGCTTTTCTTTTCCAAGACCTTCAAAAGTATAAAGCTCCTTTATTTTTTGCTTTAATATTGTTCCATCACGTTTTACTAGTGAAACAGCCATTCCCATCTTTAAAGTACCACGCTCCAATTTACCAACGGCTATTCTTCCTACATATGAAGAATAATCCATAGATGTAATCTGCATTTGAGGAGTTCCAGCTTTAAATTCGGCAGGAGGAATATGCTCAATTATTTGGTCAAGCAGATACACTACATTGTCGGTTGGTTGATTCCAGTCGGATGCCATCCACCCTTCTTTGGAAGATCCATAAATAACAGGAAAATCAAGTTGATCTTCAGTTGCGCCAAGGTTGAACATCAAATCAAAAACAGCTTCATAAACCTCGTCAGGGCGACAGTTTGGTTTATCAACTTTATTTATAACTACAATTGGTTTTAGGCCTAGATCGATAGCTTTTTGCAATACAAATCTTGTTTGAGGCATAGGTCCCTCAAATGCATCAACAAGCAAAATTACACCATCAGCCATGTTTAGTACACGCTCAACTTCACCACCAAAATCGGAGTGACCGGGAGTATCTATGATATTTATTTTTACTTCTCTATATCTTACAGATACATTTTTTGAAAGTATTGTGATTCCACGTTCGCGTTCAAGGTCATTACTGTCCAAAATCAAATCACCTACTTCTTCATTATCTCTAAAAAGCTTAACCTGATGTAACATTCTGTCAACCAGCGTTGTTTTACCGTGGTCAACGTGGGCAATGATTGCTATATTTCTAATATTCTGCATTAAAATCTCCTTTTAAATTTGGGACTGCAAAAGTACTCTTTATTTAGATTAGTTGAGAAAGCGAAAAATCAAATGTTAGAAATTAACAGATTAGAGCGTGATCGCTTAATTTTAACCAATGACCATCCGTTCGGAAAGCCCTGATTAACTTTAATTGTGGATTATAAATCCACTTTCATTAACTTTCGGATTACAAATCCGAAAGAGGAGCTGTGGTTGCAAATCTGTAAGAGCCCTGGATTGATCTCACTCATGCAAAAAAACGACTACAGCTTTAATAAAATCAACAGGATTATCCATATGAATTGAATGAGCAGCATTTGAAATTATCTTGGTCTTACAGTTTTGGATATCAGCAAATCCATCTGCAGTTTCTTTTGGAGGGAACAATATATCCTGTTCACCATATATAACTAAAGTGTTTGCTTTTATCTCACTAATACTTGACAAACAATTAAAATTGGATATTGCATTAACCTGATTTTCAAACGAATTATCTGATTGTGGATATCGATAATTTATTGCCATTGTAACAGCCTGATTAAGCAGTACCTCATCCTCAAAAAATTTGGGAGAGAATATCCAATAGAACATGTTTTTAAACCAAAGATGCCTATTCATTCCAGCTTTCAAAAACCCTATCCAATCTTTAAACATCTCTGCATTCCTATTACTAACAAAGGGTGACGTGGCCTCAAGGATAAGATTATCCACTAATTGAGGATAACGAATAGCAATATCCATGGCAATCATGCCGCCCATTGAATGACCGAGTAAATTAACAGATGGTAATTCCAGATGATTGATTAATTCAATACAATCATCTGCCATATCTTCAATTGTGATGTTTGAATTATCATGTGATGAACGTCCAACTCCCCTATTGTCGAAAGTAATAACTCTGAAATTTTTAGATAAATTAATAATAACGGGTAGCCAACTAACTGAGTCTGACCCCAATCCGGCAATAAGTATGAGCGGTAATCCAGTCCCATATTCCTTATAATACAGTTCACATTTACTAGTTTTAACTTTTGTCATATTACCATGTATATTATTTCAGCTGCAATTTACAATATTTGTAAATCTACTATATTTACAAACTGAAATTTTTATAATTCATATGAGCAACAAAAAAGCAAAAGCTGCACGACTTTCTGTATTTTCAAACGCATTTCTAATTGTAATGAATCTAGCTGTTGGACTAATCAGTGGTTCGGTTAGTATTATTTCGGAAGCCATACATACGTTTATTGATTTTCTGGCAGCAATAATGGCTTACTTTTCTGTAAGGATTGCTGATTCACCTCCCGACGAAAGGCATCCATACGGACATGGTAAATTCGAAAATATTTCAGGCGTTGTTGAGGCATTACTAATATTTGTGGCATCGGGTTGGATTATTTACCATGCTATACAGCGTCTTACATCCGAACATATTATTGATCATAATGGATTAGCACTAGGATTCATTGTAATGGTTATTTCGGCTTTAATCGATTTATTTGTAAGTAGACATTTATATCGTGTAGCAAAAGAAACAGATTCTATCGCTTTAAAAGCTGACGCCCTCCATTTAAGTGTGCACGTTTATACATCTTTAGGAATTGGAATAAGTTTAGCTGTTATTTACTTTACAGGATGGCATTTTCTGGATCCGATAGCAGCTATTGTTGTGGCAGCATTTATACTAAAAGAAGCATTTGAAATTCTTGTGGAAGCCTTTAAACCACTAATCGACAATGCTCTACCAGAAGAAGAAGTAAACCTAATTGTGAGTACAATAGAGGAATTCAAAACCAAAGAAATGAATTACCATATGTTACGCACCCGAAAGGCAGGATCCAATAGAGAGTTGGATTTTCATCTAGAAGTTCCAGGTAATATGACTGTAAAAGAATCACACGATTTTTGTGATAGCATTGAAGAAAAACTTAAAAATAAATTACCAAATATGGAAATTACGATTCATGTGGAACCTATTGAATAGTAATATTGCAGGCTAGTTATTCACTTTATTGCCATCAACATAAGTTGAAATAACTTTTAAGGTTGGAATCCTTAATTCAGGAATCGTGATTAAGTCATCTCCAAGGATCACAAAATCAGCAACCTTCCCAACTTCGATACTACCTTTTATGTTTTCATCAAAACTTCCTTTGGCAGGCCAAATTGTAATCGATCGCAAAGCATCTTCCCGACTCAAAGCATTTTCCTTTTGAAATCCACCATCCGGCCAATTGTTTAAATCTTTACGTGCAACTGCAGCATAGAATGTATGGAGAGGACTAATCCCCTCAATGGGGAAGTCAGTTCCATTAATCAGCCAACCATTTTGTTTCAATAAATCTTGGTAGGCATACGCAGTTTTTATTCTTTCAGGTCCAAGTCGTTCATCGGCCCAATACATATCTGAAGTACAATGTGTTGATTGTACTGAAGGTATTATTGAATATGCTGAGAAAAAATTTATATCATCGGGGTTTACTACCTGAGCATGTTCAATCCTCCATCGCCTATCATTTTTTCCTTTTAGATATTTAGCATATGAAAGCAACATTATTCGATTTCCGGAATCACCAATTGCATGTGTATTTATCTGGAATCCTGCATTATATGCCATGTTACAAATACTATCAAAATACGACTGAGGGCTAAGTTGTAATCCATGAGTGTGAGGAGCATCTGAATAAGGCTCCAACAATAAAGCTCCGCGTGAACCGAGTGCACCATCAATATATAGTTTCACAGAACTAACTGTGAGCTTATCATTACGTATTGGTCCTTTTTGAAAAAAATATTCAAAATTTTCATTAATTGGACTTAACATTGCATACACCCTAATATTTAACAAATCTTTTTTTTGAAGCTCATCAATTAATAATACCTCATCCTTATCCAATCCGGCATCAGTAACTGAAGTTAGCCCAACAGCAAAACAATCGTTTTGAGCCTTTTGAAATGCCAATGCTTTTTCTTCAAGACTAAAATCAGGAATAATATTTCTTACTAATCGCATTGCATTATCAATAAGTACTCCCGTAACCTCTCCATTTTCAATCAGCACCTCACCTCCTTCAACAGTAGTATTAGAATTAATACCGGCTAGTTTTATAGCTTCTGAATTTGCAACTAAGGCATGTCCATCAATGCGAGTTAAAACAACGGGCTTATCCGGAAAAGCGATATCAAGCTTTTCTTTGGTTGGATATATAATATCATCCCAATCATTTTGATCCCACCCTCTGGCCAATATCCACTCACTTGGATACTCCCGTTGATGAGCAACTACCCTTTCAATAACTTCATCGAACGAACTGGTTCCAACCAAATCGGCATACTTAGTTTTCATTATACCGTATCCAAGAAAATGACTATGCCCATCATTGAATCCCGGATAGATATACTTACCGTTGGCATCTAGGGTACTGTCTGAGCTAAAGGTTGAAAGTATCTCATCATTAGTTCCTACTCCAATAAATTTTCCGTCTGCAACGGCAAAAGCCTCGTTGACTTCAAAAGCAGCGTTAACAGTGTATACTTTAGCATTTTTAACTATTAAATCTACTTTTGTTTTTTGGCTATACGATGTTAGAAATGAAAACATAAGTAAAAACAAGATGTAGTTTAAGATTTTCGGTTTCATATTTTTTTGATTTTTAACTGTGATTATTCAAGACCCACCCCTAGCCCCTACGAGGAGGGGAATTGGTGAGAATATCAATTCCATTACGGATTCATTATAAGTGTTATTCAAAATAACAACTATTTTTTGTCCCACCCTAACTCCCGTGGGTCTTACACTAATCCTTATCCATACTAAAGCATATCCGGATTAGATTCAAATTTTCTTGTTGCCGCATTAAACACGACTCCTTTTCTGTCAAAAAGCTTATTTATCATTCCTGATTTTACCAGCTCATCAGGATTACCCTGAGTAAAGAAACTTCCCTTACCCAATAACCATAACTTAGTAGCATAGTTTAAAGCCAGTTCAGTATCATGTGTGGTAAGGAGTATGCTCTTTTTATGTTTTAGAACCAAATTAGATAGGATATTCATTATAACAACCTTCCCTGGAGAATCAATAAATGCTGTTGGTTCATCAAGAAATATCAAAGGAGTATCCTGGGCTATTGCTCTTGCCAATAATACCTTTTGCTTTTCTCCATCACTAAGGCTATAAAAAAAACGTTTTTGAAATTCATCAGCATCCACCAGCAATAAGGCATTATTAATAATCTCTTTATCTGTTTTTGTAAGTCTTCCCATAAATGATCCATAGGGATATCTGCCAGTTCCAACAATATCAAAAGCAGTTAAATACCTGTCATCAATTTTATCGGTAAGCACTAACGCTACTTCTCTTGCTACCTCCTTATTTGACATGTGCCTAAGATTTTTTCCATTGTAGCGAACATCTCCGTGCAACGCCGGCACCATACCTGTTAATGTTTTGATCAATGTTGATTTTCCTGCCCCATTGGGACCTAACATAGCTATTAGCTCACCCTCCACAATATTACAATTTAAGTTACTATGTAATTGTGATTGATTACTTTGGGAAGATTTATACCCTGTAGTTAGCTTTTCTAATTTTAATAAAACATTTGATGAATCTATACTTTTTTTAGCTTGCGATTTAGCAGTTGAGATTATGTTAAGCATTACTCATCCTCCTTCCTTTAATAATTACCCAAATAACAATGGGAGCACCAACAATGGAAGTAACAGCATTGATTGGAAGTGATGCATCATATCCTGGTAGTTTGGAAATAAAATTGCATCCTAAGGCAAGAGCAGCTCCAATAAGAACAACTGCAGGCACCAAAACAGCATGATTAGATGTTTTAAAAATACTTCTGGCAATATGAGGAACAGCTAATCCAATAAACGCTATTGGACCTGTAAATGCAGTACCAAGAGCAATTAAAAACCCCGAAATCAAAATAAATATGGTTTGCATCACTTTCACATTAAAGCCCGAGCTAACAGCGTACTGATGACCCAATAACAAAGCATTTAATGGCTTGACAAAAATCATGATTGCTGCAAAAAATACTATTGTAACTAAAAATATTGACACAGACTGAAATATACTGGTTTTTGAGAAACTACCCAATCCCCAAAGTATAAATGCGTGCAAGTCTTCAGAATTGCTGAAAAACTGCATTGTTCCTACAATTGCCGACACAAGATATCCAATCATAATACCAATTATCAACACAGTTACTGCATTACCTACCTTGCCTGACACAAATATTATAATCAATAATACTGCTAAGGCGCCTCCAAATGCTGCTATCACAATAGCCATATCGCCCAATAGCGCGATCGTTCCACTAATTTGTAAACCTGCAACTCCACCCAGCAACACTAATAAAGCTACTCCTAAACTTGCTCCGGCACTAATACCAAGTACCGAGGGACCTGCTAAAGGATTATTAAAGGTAGTTTGTAATAAGAGCCCGGCAATACTTAACCCCATGCCAACGGAAATAGCAGTAATGGCTTGAGGCAATCTATATTGAAAAATAATTATGTTAGGTGCTGACTTTACACCTTCATTTGAGAAAAGAGTATTCAAAACATCCAACCATCCAATATTTACAGATCCATACCATAGATTTACCAAAAACAAAACAACAATTATCACTGGTAGAAGTGTGAATATTATCGTTGTATTTTTTTTAGATGTCATTCTAAGTTGGTTAGTTGTAGAGTTTATAATAAACCGGATTATAATCTGGTAATAACTCAGGATGAAATGCATGAACTAAATCGGCTAATAGCACGTGAGGTTCAAGTGTCCCGGTTTCAAAATATGATGTTTGTTTTGAGTCACAAAAAATAACTTTATGGTTATTGTAGGCATCGAAGTGTTCATATAGAGCATTTTCCGCAAGTAGTTTTTCGTATGCAAACCCGTCTGGATATGTACCAACTATTCTCCAAAAATCTGCATTATGAGCTTTATTATAAACTACTTCAAAATCCATATTTACACTTGCCGAATTTGGATTTTCTTTCCATAAATAATCTGCGCCAGCATCATTGAATAGTTGTGCAATATAACTTTTACCTCCTGGTACAAACCACTGTCCACTATAATATTTATCAGAAAAAACAGTTGGTCTTTCAATTACATTCACAGCAATTTTTTTAAAAGCATTATAGCTGGTTTCAATTGAATCGAATAACTGATTGGCCTCATCATCATTATCAAAAAACAACGCAGTAAACTTTATCCATTCTGCCCTTCCCAATGGGTTTGATTCCATAAAATCAAAAAAAGGTATCATAGTTATTTCAGTAGCTGCAAGTGGATGACTCTGCGCCATATTATATGGTGAATAAAAAATAATATTAGGATTTAATTCAAGGGTTTTTTCAAGATAAAAATTCCCGTTACTGGCTAAGTTTACAATATTACCACTATTGTAAAGGTCTCGAACTCTTGGATTCTGGATATATTCAGATTCGGATATTGCAATGACTTTATCAAGCAGATTTAATTTGCTGAAAGCATTTAGTTGTGTGGCAGAAAAAACAGCAACCCCTTCTAACGGTGCTAATATTAAATTATCAGAGTTTGGATAGTTGTTATAAACTAATGAATCAGTTAAATAATATGTTACAAGGACTTCTGAGATATTTTTAGGATTATAAATCACAAGTTTTTTTATCCCATTAATTTCATAAATATCAAATCCTTCAGCATATATAATGGAAGATGTGAGTTCAAAATCATGATTACTAAATAATTCATCAATAGTAGTATTATTTATTTTTGGTGCACACGACACAAAACACTGGATCACAACAAATAACAGAATCAGTTGTTTAACTATGGAGGAATTAGTATTAATCATTTATCGTTATAAAAGAGCCATGCAAATGTAGTCAATTGTTCTTCTTTTTTTAAACCTAAATTAAAATGCATCACTCAAATTACTAATTTTGACAGATACATAAAAAAATACCCATGTTTAAACACATTTCAATTGCCATAGGTTTAGTCATAGCCGGTTTCTTAATATTTTCATCATGCACAACCGAAAAATCAAAAAGAATAAGAATTGCAATCTCAAAGGAAAAATCAGAAACCAGTACCACAAAGTATGCCGACTGGTTATCGAGGCATGATAGTACAGTTGAATATTATTATATGTATCCATTGGGAATAGACTCGGCACTAAAAAGTTTACGCATTTGTGATGGGCTTTTAGTAACCGGCGGTGAAGATGTATTTCCCGGAAACTACGGAAAAATTGATGATACTTCGAGGTGTGGCACTTTTGATTTATATCGTGATAGCTTAGAATTTGCATTGATTGAACTAGCAATTGAAAATGATATTCCAATTTTTGGAGTTTGCCGGGGTGAGCAGATATTAAACATTAGTCAGGGAGGTACTTTATACATTGATATCCCAACCGATTTTGACTCTACAGTTACTCATCGACAACCAAATTGGGAAATAGGGTATCATCCCGTTATACTTGTTAATAACTCATTGCTTCAAAAAATATGTGGAAGTACAAATCATGGTGATGTGGTTAGCAGCCACCATCAGGGAATCGAAATTCTTGGAACCGGCCTTCAGATATCAGCTTACTCGGCTGATAACCTACCGGAAGCTATTGAGTGGAGTGACACAATTAATCATCCATATTTAATGGCAGTTCAGTGGCATCCCGAGGCTATGGATACCTTGCATCCTCTATCAGCACCGTTAGCCAAAAAGTTTCTTATGGAAGCTTCAAAATATATAATTACTAAATAATCAATTAAGTTCAGGTATTTAATTTTAAAGTATGATTAAAAAAAATAATCCTTCAACTATCCTTATAACAGGTAGTACCGGGTTTGTTTGTAAATATTTTGTGAATAGCATATTGAAATCAACAAACTTTAATATTATTGCTACTTACAGAGATAAAATTGGTGATTATAATGTTGACCAACGATTATTATTCGTACAAGTTGATTTATTAACTCCATCTGTATTTGAAGAAATCTTTAAAAAGCATAAACCTGACTACATCGTTCACCTCGCGGCAATGGCACGTGTTAAAGATGGCGAACACCAACCTGTTAAAGTACTGAAAGCAAATTATATTGCAACAGTAAATCTAATTATACTTGCCATTAAATATGGAGTAAAGACCATGATAACTACTTCTTCAAATCTGGCCCAAGATGCAGTTTCTATAGTTGGAATTGGGAAGTATCTGGTTGAACAGTTTGTCCAAAAAACTGACTCCGGATCAACAAAGTTGATAAATTTCAGAATGCCCAATGTGATTGATAGCAATGGAGCTGTTACACTCATTTTCAAGAAACAGATTGAACAAAACCAACCAATTACAATTACACACCCCGAAATGAGCCGCATGTTTATAACTGGTGAGCATGCATCAGATTATTTGCTTTACCTTCTTGAGAAAGGTGAAAACAAGGGAGTTTATGTTTCTTATGAAGAACCTGTTAAAATAACCGGCCTTGCTAAGGATATGATAAAAGCTTCAGGAAAGGATATAGATATTAAATTCATTGGAATGAAACCTGGGGAAAAACTGATTGAAAAAAGTTTTAGCATAAATGAAATTGAACCAACTGAACTATCAGGACTTGGCATGTTAAGAGATTATCATTATAATAAAGAACAAGTTGAAACAGTTATTAAAAAACTTAATGAGAAAAAAGAAGTAGCAGAGAGTGATGAGATTCAAAGTATATTTGCGGGGTTCTAAGTTTTGAGTTGTGGGTTATGAAATTGTTTAAAATGAAAAGATCAATATATATATTACTAATACTACTTATTGGATTATCAATAAATCTAAGAGCTGCATGGTTATTTATACCAATGGATGAAGCTCAGAAAAATCATTTAAAAGCTTATGGCGTTGCATTTTGGGTTCTTGAACAGGGGGTTGAAATTGAGTGGCTGTTGAATTATCGAGGTGGCAGTTATTTGATGAAGTATCACGAAAGTTTTGAAAACGAATGTGTAATACGAAATGTTACATCTCAGGTAATAACTGATGTTCAAGCATCATCAATAAAACAACAGATATTGCAACCAGATGTTAACATGGATATTATTGCACTGCATAAAGTGCCTAAAATTGCTGTTTATTCGCCCAAAAATAAGCAACCATGGGATGATGCAGTTACCCTTGCTTTAACTTATGCCGAAATACCTTATGATATAGTTTATGATCATGAAGTAATGAGCGGTATGTTACCCACTTACGACTGGCTACATCTTCACCATGAGGATTTTACCGGACAATACGGGAAATTTTGGGCACACTACCGAAGTTATCCATGGTATAAAGAAGATGTTGCTGCCAATGAAAAAATCGCAACAGAATTAGGATTCGATAAGGTTAGTGATCTCAAATTAGCTGTAACAAAAAAAATACGCGACTTTGTATTGGGAGGTGGTTATCTGTTTGCTATGTGCTCTGCCACCGACAGCTATGATGTAGCGCTTGCGGCAATGAATATAGATATTTGCGAAGTTATGTTCGACGGTGATCCAATGGATCCAAATGCACAAGAAAAACTAGATTATGATAATTGCATGGTTTTTAAAGATTTTACAATAGTTAAGAATCCTGCCAAGTACGAGATATCAAATATTGATGTAACCGAAACCCGTCCAAAAACAATTCGTGAAAACAACGATTATTTCATGCTTTTTGATTTCTCGGCAAAGTGGGATCATATTCCTACTATTCTATGTCAAAATCACGAAAGGTTGATTAAAGGTTTTATGGGACAAACAACAGCTTTTAACAAAGACTTAATTAAAACCAATGTTGTGATAATGGGTGAAAATAAAGCTGCCGGTGAAGCACGTTATATTCACGGTGAATTTGGAAAAGGATTCTGGACATTCTATGGAGGCCATGATCCGGAAGATTATCAACACCGCATTGGTGATCCTCAAACCGATCTTAATCTCCACCCTAACTCTCCGGGTTACCGACTAATACTTAATAATGTATTATTTCCTGCAGCCAAAAAGAAAAAAAGAAAAACATAACAATATAGTTAAGACAAAAATAGGCGAGACTTATCGAGCTGGCTCAAACTTTGCATGGAGTGCTGAATTTAAAAATACTTAAAACTAATTTTGATTTGTTGCTTGTGATTTGTAATTATATAATTTGATTAACATTAATTAATATTGTAGCTTGCACACTTAAATATTAACCCAGGATTAGTTAGTAATGAAAAAGCTACTTATACTTACTATTGCTTTATTTTTAATAATTTCGTCTGTAACTTCCCAATCATGCTTGCCCGATGGAATAACATTTACCACACAAGAACAAATAGATAATTTTCAAACTGACTACCCGGGGTGTACTGAGATTGAAGGAGATGTTACTATTTCAGGTGTTAATATAGTAAACCTATATGGTTTGTTTATGCTTACATCAGTTGGTGGGGAGATTAGTTTAATCGAAAATATATCCCTACCAAGTTTGATTGGTCTTAACAATATACAATCAATAGCAGGAGATCTTCGTATTGAAGATAATGATTTGTTAGTTGACTTATCAGGACTAAATAGCTTAACAAATATCAACGGGAATATTTGGATAATAGCTAATGAAAACCTAATTAATTTCCAGGGATTAAATAAACTAGTTTCAGTTGATGGCAGTTTCACAATTGGTTATACTTTTTTTAATTCTAACTCTAGCTTATCAAATTTCATGGGTTTAGATGGATTATTATCAATTGGCGAAAACCTTGATATATTCGGGAACTATTCTCTTGAAAGTTTCTCAGGGATAGATAATCTTACTCATATTGGAGCGGAATTGAGAATTCATTACAACAGCTCTCTTATTGATATATCGAGTTTAAGTCAGGTACTAGCTGATTCTATAACTGAAATTACAATTTCCTATAACAATTCTTTATCAGTTTGTGAAATTGATTGTATATGTTTATTTCTTGATAATCCAACAGGGCCAGTAAACATTTGGCATAACTCCCCCGGCTGCAACAATCCTTATGAAGTAGCTGTAGCTTGTGGAATAACTTTAGATTGCCTTCCTTTTGGAAATTATTATTTTCACTCACAGCTCGATATTGATAGTTTCCAATATATGTACCCCGGATGCTCAGCTATTGAAGGCAATATCGATATTGATGGTAATGATATCACAAATCTGGATGGATTAGATTGTATTACTTCCGTGGGTGGCAATCTCAATATCGGTGACTATGGAGGTGGAAATTATAACCTTACAGATATATCGGGATTAATTAACTTAACACATGTTGATGGCTGGCTTAGTATTATATTTAATGAGTCACTTTCAAACTTAACCGGTCTTAACAATCTGGAATCAGTGGGAGACGACTTAATGATTTACTATAATTTCATGCTCAATAATTTAGATGGGATTGAGAATCTAACATATATTGGCGGTTCATTAGGTATTTACGAAACATTTTACCTAAATGATTTAAGTGGATTAAATAATGTCGTTCATATTGGTAAGGATTTGATTTTGTACGATAACTACAGACTAATGGAATTAACAGGATTAGAGAATATAACTTCAATTCCTGGAGACCTTAAAATATATGGGAGTGATTCTCTTGTGGATATTTCTGCACTTAGCAACATCACATCAATTGGTGGTAATCTGGATATAAGATATACTCCTATTCCAAGTCTGGCATCCTTAAATAAAGTAAACTATCTGGGAGGTGAAATAAGGTTAATAGGGAATGATTCAATATTAAATTTAGAAGGCCTTGAAAATATCAATCACATCTGGGGAAATTTAGAAATCATTAACAATGAATCGCTTACTGATCTAGAAGGAATTGAAAGCGTTCTTCACATTGATGGAAACTTAACTATTCGGGATAACAAACTATTTGCAAGTATTGAAAACCTTGAAAATGTAATAACTATTGACAGTAATCTCAAAATAGTAAATAATTCCAATTTACCAAGTTTAGCAGGATTGGAGAATATAGTCGCAAATTCAATTCATGATCTATTTATATATTCTAACGAAATATTATCAGAATGCGATGTTAGAAGTGTGTGCAACTATTTAAGCAGCCCAAATGGGGTTGTTAGAATTTTCGATAATAATACAAATTGTAATAATCCACCTGAAGTTGCAAACTCATGTGGCAACACAATGCCATGCCTCCCTTTCGGTGATTACTTCTTTTATAGCCAGAACGACATTGACACTTTTCAATCCGGTTACCCTGGTTGTTTCAACCTTGAGGGCAATGTTTATATATCCGGAAATGATATTACAAACTTTTCAGGTTTGGATAGCATATTAAGCATTGCTGAAAACTGTTCCGTTTATAGATGTGACAGTCTGATAACTTTATCAGGGATTCAAAGCCTAAATACGATTGGAGGTTGGTTACAAATCAGTTATAATCATAATTTGAACTATATAGATGGGTTTAATGAACTATCAAATATTCAAAATAGATTTATTATCACAAATAATGAAAGTCTTTTTTCAATATCCGGTTTTGAGAAATTGATTAAAGTAGATCATTATTTCAAAATAGATGAAAATGATTCGCTCTATACAATAACGGGATTTAATAACTTATCCTCTGCAGGTGATTACTTCGAAGTATCTATGAATCCATTTCTTTACGACATAACAGGATTTAATAGTCTTGAGAATGTTGCTAAAGACTTTAACATTTCTTATAATCATGGTTTAACTGAATTAACAGGGCTTAGTAACCTTTCAACGATTGGCGGTACTGCTATAATACACAATAATAGTTCTTTACCATCTTTTGGAGGACTAAACAATTTAACCTCTATTGGTGAGAATTTAGAAATTTCTGGCAATCACTCTCTTGTTTCATTGGAAGGTTTTGAGAGCCTGTCATCAATAAACGGATATTTGGAAATAGAAAACAACGATTCTCTTGTTTCATTGGAAGGTGTTGAAAGCCTTTCATCATTAAATGAATACCTGAAAATATACAACAATGAAAGTTTAGTTACTCTTTCCGGTATCGACAACATTGAACCAGAAAGTATAAATGAACTGATAATAACAAACAATCCAAGGCTTTCATGGTGTGCAGTTGAGAGCATATGTGAATATCTGGTAAGTCCTGATGGAGAGTCAACTATTTCAGACAATATGGTTGGATGTAACAGAGTGATCGAGATTCTATGGGCATGTGCTGTTTCGAAAGAGGAGATTAGTTTGAAAGAAGTTTTTTCAGTTTACCCCAACCCAGCCTACAAAGAAGTAATACTCGCAATTGAAGACAATAGTACTCTAAAAGAGATATCCATCTACAACCAAATCGGCCAGCAAATTTTCAACAAAGTAGGGGCTACTAATAAAATTGATGTTTCAAACATTCCTTCTGGGTTATATATTATCGAAGTTGTTACAAACGAAACTAAAGCCAGAGAAAAACTAATTATTAACAAATAATTTCGCTCATGCTTATTAAGCTCAAAGCCCCCTCAATGAAGGTAATGTATGCCTTCTACCCCATGGTAGTAATTACAGGTTTTGTTCAATTACTAGTTCCCTCAACTATTCATATGATAATGAATCATTTTAATATTAAAGAAGGAGCCGCTGGGATGATTCCATTTATCTATTTCTCAGGCATGTTGGTAAGTGCATTTGTAATAACACATTTAATAAAAAAGCTAAGTGTAAAGCAACTTATGGTTTCAGGAGCTGTTATTGTACTAATTGGATTGGTTGCTTCATCGCAAAGTAGTTCTTACTATTTGTTTGCATCTTTATATTTTTTTATTGGATTTGGAAATGCTATAATGATAATACTTCCCGGTATTTATTCTACTAATCTCTATGGAAAGAAAAATGCACAAATTCAGTCTCTAACATTTAGTTTTTTAGCATTAGGATTTGTTATTGGCCCAGTTTTTCCTGGTATTGTGTCCTATCTGGAACTATCATGGCGATGGTGCTTTGCTTTCCCTGCCATACTAATTCTACCGGCATTAATACCAATAATATTAGCCAAACATGAACCCATTGATAAAGCAGAAAAACTAACCCTTCGAATAATAAAAGAGATTATATCGTTTGACAAAAAGTTTTTTTATTGGATAATTATTGCTGTTATCCTTGCAGCCGGTTCAGCCACAGGATTTCTAACCTGGTTAATTACTTTTTTGGAAAACAAACGAGGAACACCACTGGGCATGGCTCATGTTGTTCTTGCCATTATTGGAATTGCTTCAGTAATTGGCAGGCAGATTTGGAGCAAAGTAAGTCCTAAACTAACAGTTTACCGAACACTACTTCTAATTGTACCCATTGCTGCATTGTTTGTTTTTCTAGCACCTTTGCCAAAATCTGCAACATTCAATATAATATTGTTTTTTATTGCCATGATTTTTATAGCAGGCGTAAACCCACTGGCACTTTCTGCAGCAGGGGTTTACCCCATGTCGCATTCATCAAGTGCTTACACATTATTATTTATTGCCATGTCGTTAGGTGGGATTATTATCCCGTTCGGGATTGGTCAGGTGTTTGAATATGCCGGACCAGTTGTTGGGATGAGTTCTATTTCATTGATGTTTGTGGTTGTAGTTATGGCATTATTATTTATCAAAAGGGAAATGCCCATATCAGAACATATGCAAAAAAACCCGTTGGCATAGGTAAATAAATTTAAAACTCACAATTATTCTTAATTTTACCACATTAATTTACACTAGTCGAGATGCCAAATAAATACAAAAGTGTTTGCAATTATGAATGAAATGAAGAATCTAAAAACATTATTATATTATTGGCTAATATGCTAATCGATCGGAAACAAAATATTATTAAAAGTGATTTTTCAAGCATCTCAAAGTTTATAGTTTAAGGTTATGAATAAAATATTAATGCCGTTTTTACTGACTCTCATACTAATTTCAGATAATTATCTTGCAAGTCAAACCTCCATGAAAATGCCTCTTGAAATCGCCAAAGCATTTCAAAACGGCACACGATCAAGTATGGGAATACCCGGGCCAAATTACTGGCAAAACTATTCAGATTACACAATTGTTGCTCAACTACACGCAACCGAAAGCAAGCTAACAGGTAGTGAATCAATAAACTACCATAACAATAGCCCGGATACACTTAAGTTAATTGTAATTCGACTATATCCCGACTTCTACAAAAAAGGTAATGCACGCTCTTGGACAATTGGAAACAATGACCTTACTGATGGTACTTTAATAACAAAATTGAATGTTGGCAAAAATACTTTTGATGTAAATAATAGTACGGATGTTAGCCGTACTGCGACTAATTTATTTATCAGACTTAAAGATTACATAATGCCTGGAGATTCTGTAACTATTGATGTTGACTGGGAATTTTTAATCCCAAGAAAAGCATGGGCAAGAATGGGAAATTATGGAAACGATAGGTTCTTTATAGCTTATTGGTATCCTCAAATTGCTGTTTACGATGATATTGATGGATGGGACAAGGTTGAGTATTATGGAACTGTTGAATATTATAATGATTTAAACAACTTCGATGTAAATATCACAACACCCTCTGGCTTTACTGTATGGGCCACAGGTGATTTGAAAAATATGAATGATTTGTACAAAAAACAGGTTGTTGATAATTATAATATAGCCATGGAAACGGAGGAGATTGTCAACATTTTCTCAGTATCAGACTGCAAAAACAAAAAAGTTCTCCTTAGCAACTCATCAAACACATGGCATTTTGTAGCGCGGGATGTTCCTGATTTTACATTTGGTGCTACGAAATATTCCAATTGGGATGGTGCATCAATAGTGGCAGACGAAAATACCGGAAGGCGCGTTTTTATTGATGCAGTTTACCCTGATTCGGTAGATACATTTGATAAAGGTGCATATTATGCCGTTGAGAGCGTTAAGTTTATGCAGGATAGTTTGCCAGGTTATCCCTTTCCTTATTCACATATTACCTCTTTTTGCAATGGACGTAAAAGTGGTGGTATGGAATCGCCAATGATGGTAAACGAAGGTGATCCAAGTGATAGAGGTTCGGCAATCGGGCTAATTTTTCATGAAATACTTCACTCCTATTTCCCATTTTACATGGGAACCAACGAACGTAAATATTCGTGGATGGACGAAGGTTGGGCGGCATGGCTACCATACGGAATAATGGACGACCTTGAGCCAGACCAAAACTATTTTGAAAGAATATCAAGCAGCTTTGAAAACCTAAGCGGGAAGGAAAAAGAAGTGCCTTTAATATATTTATCCTACCAAATATCTGATTATGGTTCGTACAGGGTTCATTCATATAACCGATCGGCGATGGCATATGCATATTTACGTAATGCTTTGGGCGACAGTTTATTTAAAGAATCATTACATACTTACATGATTAGTTGGAATGGAAAACATCCAATACCGTACGATTTCTTCAATACATTTGAAAATGTAAGTGGTCAGGATCTCAACTGGTACATTAAACCATGGTTTTTCGATCGTGCTTACGCAGATTTGGGAATAAAAAAGGTTACTCTGGATAACAAAATAGTTATAGAAAATACAGGTGGATTACCACTTCCTGTTATTGTAACCTGTGATTTCTCGGATGGTACCAGTAGTACATATTATAAAAATGTTTCTGTTTGGCAAAATGGTGATAATGCAGTTATCATTCAGGCCGATACCTCTAGAACAATTAATATGGTAACTATTGGGAATAATGAAATACCTGATGTAATAACGGAAAACAATCAGGTACAAATCAATAACGATTAGTGCAACTCAATCAAACAAAATATTGTCAAGATAATAACTACAACTAAATAAAAAATCAACTGATGAAAATAAAATTACTACTGGTCTTCCTAATTGGAATAGTACTAAGTTCAACTGCTCAAATTGCCTCGGATAAGTACTATGTTCAATTTACAGATAAAAACGATTCTCCATACTCCATTAACAATCCAGGGGAATTTCTAACTCAACGAGCACTCGATCGCAGAGATAAACAAGGAATTGAAATTACAGAAAATGATATACCGGTTAATCAATTGTATCTGCAAGGGGTTGCTGATATTGGAGTTCAATTGTTAAACCCAACCAAGTGGTTAAACGGGGTAACTATTTACACACAAAATCCAGCACTAATTGATCAAATCAAGGCACTACCATATGTGAGTGCTACCTTAAAGGTAGTTCAAACAAACAGTCCTGTTTCCGATAAATTTAAAAATCTTATTAACGAAGCTGTTAGTAGTAATCAAATCGATAATTCAAAATCTACCGGATCTTTGGATTATGGTTATTCATACGGACAAATTGAGCAACTAAATGGGATTAAATTACATGACCAGGGTTTTATGGGTCAGGGTATGGTAATTGCAGTTCTTGATGCTGGTTTTACGGGAGTACTTGAACACCCTGTTTTTGAATACCTTTGGAATAATGATAAAATACTTGGCAACAAAGACTTTGTATATATGGGTGGTAACGTTTTTGAAGGACATCAACATGGAAAAATGGTTCTTTCATGCATGGGAGGGAATTTACCAGGAACGATGATTGGCACAGCTCCAGAAGCAGAGTATTGGCTATTACGATCTGAGGAAGGCCCAACTGAAAATATTATTGAAGAGTACAATTGGGTATCGGCTGCCGAATTTGCCGACAGTGTTGGTGCTGATGTTATTAATAGTTCTCTAAGTTATTTTAATTATGATACCATTTTTACCGCAACTGATACTATTGTATGGTCGTACACTCCAAGCGATATGGATGGTAATACCGCCATTGCTACAATTGGAGCTGATATTGCATCCTCAAAAGGAATTATCGTATGTAATAGTGCGGGAAACTCCGGCACTCTGGTTGGTGCTCCAGCTGATGGGGATAGTGTTTTTACTGTAGGATCTGTAAGATTAGATGGGGAAAGATCAGGGTTCAGCTCAATAGGACCTACTGCAGATGGTAGGATAAAACCAAATAATATGGCATGTGGAGAAGGTGCTACAATTGCTGTTGGATCACAGGATATTTCCATATATGGTAATGGAACTTCATTCTCTTCACCAATAATGGCTGGAATGGTTACCTGTTTATGGCAATCACATCCGGAAATGACAGCTATAGAAATACAGGAATCAATTATGGAAAGTGGATCAACAGCTGATAATCCTGACAATTTTATGGGATGGGGGATTCCAGATTTTGCTGGTGCAGATTCCATTTTAACTTCTATTAATCCAAATATTAATATTGATAAACTTGTAACTGTAGGCCCAAATCCTTTTTCTGAACAACTAAATATTAATATCAATATAGATAGCGCCGAAAATATTAGAATTGAACTTATTAACCTTGCCGGAAATATTGTATTAGCAAAAGAATACAACATTACTGGACATAAGAAAAAAATTAAACTATCAACTGATATTTCTTCATTATCGGAAGGAGTATATTTTCTTAAAGTTATAACCGAACATAGAACTGAAGTAGTGAAGGTTGTGAAGGGATAATTTGAAAATTAAGATTTTCCAATAAACTATGCTAAGAACTTAATTAGAAAAACTATAAATCAAGGTTATCAACAATAATTAGTATTTATTAACAAAAACCCAGTGTAATAACAGGGAGTAGTTATAATTTTTAACTTTGGCTTATAATAAAATCATATTAACATTAGAGTAACTTAAAATAATATTGGTTTAAATCTTGAAATAAACATGCAGGAGACAGAGAAATATGAAAAAAGAGAAGACCTTTTTTCAACAGTTGTAAGAGCAGGGAAACGCACCTATTTTTTCGACGTTAAAGCCACCAGATCAAATCAGCAATATTTAACTATTACTGAAAGTAAAAGAAGATTTAACGAGGATCAGGGAAAGTTTTTTTATGAAAAACATAAAGTTTTTCTTTATGGAGAAGACTTTGAAAAGTTCAAAGATGGATTAAATGCTGCAATTACATTTATCGAGACAGGAGAAGTAAAGAGTGAACCCCAAGCTGATGAACCTGACAAAAAAGACGAAATAAGTAGCACTGTTGATGTTAGCTTCGAGGATTTGGGAGATGATTCTGACCTGTAGTTACAAAATATAGATTTACAGCCACACTTGTTAATAAATTTGTCATACTTATTGGATGCGAAATCTGTTAAATTGTAAATTTGTATCGAGGATCAAATTCTGTAAACAAATTGCAAATTACTATGGGTAAAACAATTGCCGTAACCAATCAAAAAGGAGGTGTTGGTAAAACAACAACCGCCATCAATCTTGCTGCCAGCCTGGCAATCCTTGAATACAGGACACTTATTGTTGACGCTGATCCACAAGCAAATGCCACATCAGGTATTGGTTTCGACCCTAAGCAAATTCAGGCAAGTATTTACGAATGTATTATCGATAATCTCAATGTTGAGAATGTAATACTGAAAACAAAAACACCCAATCTCGACCTATTGCCTGCACATATTGATCTTGTTGGGGCTGAAATTGAAATAATCAATTTACCCAATAGAGAACATCTTATGCATAAGGTTCTTGAAAAAATAAAGCCTAATTATGATTTCATAATAATCGATTGTTCACCGTCCCTTGGGCTAATAACAGTTAATGCATTGGCAGCAGCCGACTCTGTAATTATACCAGTACAATGTGAATATTTTGCTCTTGAAGGGTTAGGTAAATTATTAAATACCATTAAAATTGTGCAATCTCGACTTAACGAAAATCTTGACATTGAAGGCATACTCTTAACAATGTTTGATTCAAGATTAAGACTTTCGAAACAAGTTGTTGAAGAAGTAAAAACACATTTTCAACAGATGGTTTTTAATACCATTATAAGTAGAAACACAAAACTTGGCGAAGCCCCCAGCTTTGGTGATTCCATCATTATGCATGATGCCAACAGCACAGGTGCTATTAACTATCTTAACCTGGCACGAGAAGTTCTACAAAAGAATGATATGACTTTAATGAATAACGCTGATAAAATTATTAATGAGTAACACTGGTAAAAGGAAAGCATTGGGAAGAGGACTGGACTCAATTTTGTCAAGTCCGGATACAGATATAACTTCTGAGGATATCTCGGGAGGTTTTGTTGCAGGTGCTATAGCAGAAATTGATATAAACAAAATTGATACTAATCCATTCCAACCTCGCACACATTTTGATGAGATGATGATTCGAGAATTATCTGAATCGATTAAAGTTCAGGGAATTATTCAGCCCATTACTGTTCGCAAAATGGGTTATGATAAATATCAAATTATAGCCGGAGAAAGAAGGTTCAAAGCTTCACAGATGGCTGGTATTAAGAGATTACCAGCGTTTATCCGTGTTGCAAATGATGAGCAAATGCTCGAATTAGCACTAATCGAAAACATTCACCGCGAAGATCTTAACGCAATTGAAATTGCCATTAGTTACCAACGATTAATAGATGAAATTAAGCTTACTCAGGAAAAACTTAGCGAGAGACTTGGTAAAAGTCGGTCATCAATTGCTAATTTCTTAAGATTACTTAAGCTACCTCCAAATGTTCAGATTGCTTTACGGGATGGTTTCATCTCCATGGGACATGCTCGAGCTTTAATATCCATTCCCGACAAAAGAACTCAGGAAAAGATTCTTAAAACAATAATTGACAGAGGTTTAAATGTTCGCCAAACTGAAGAAATCGTTAGAAATACAACAACAAAACCTGTATCAAAATCCAAAGGGAAAATCGTTGAAATACCTGAAAGATTTAAAGATGCTCCGGCATTATTAAGTACAAAACTTGGAACAAAGGTAAATCTGCGCAGGAACAATAATGGAGAAGGCTCCATCGTTATTAGTTTTAAAAATGATGACGACCTCGACAATATTATATCATTAATCGAGGGAAAATAATACACACATTTTGAAACAGTTGTTAAACAGTATACTAACTATTGTAGTAATTCTGATTATTTCAGTATGCTTTTCAAATAGTGTAAACGGACAAAGCAATAACGACTCAATAATCTTACTTAAGCATTCACCAAAAAAGGCAACTCTACTTGCACTCATACCAGGAGCAGGACAAATTTACAATAAGAAATATTGGAAATTACCAATAGTTTATGCCGGGTTTGGAGCTACGGGATACTTTGCCTTTTATGCCAGAAGTCAATATCTTAACTATAATGAGGCTTATGTCTGTAAAGTTAACTCATTGGAAAATTTATTGGTTGTAGAATATAATCCCGAGCAAAATTCCTACATATGCAATGTTAACGAAAAAGTATGCAAAAATGAGCTTGCAACAAAATATAGTGAGGAGGAACTAAAATATTATCGGGATTCGTTTCGTCGAGATATGGAATTTTCATTCATCTTAATGGCTGCATGGTATGTACTACAATTGTTAGATGCCACAGTTGATGCCCATTTGTACTATTGGAATGTAGATGACAATATCTCAATGAGGATAGAACCTGTAATAATGCAACCCAATATCTCGATGCCATCTGTAATTCCCGGTAGTGCGATTAATCATACCGGGCTAAAGATATCGGTAAATTTCTAACACCTAACTACTTTATTATCATGAATATAATTATATCAGGCTATGGCCGAATGGGCAAAGAAGTTGAAAAGGTATGCTTAAAAAGAAATCATAAAGTAATTGCAATTATAGATAATGAAAATGAGTGGAATAAGCTTGTTGGTATCGATTATTCAAAAACAGTGGTTATTGATTTTAGTTTACCCAGTGAAGCAATTAATATATTTAATGTATGCTTTAAATTGGGGTTGCCAATAGTTACAGGAACTACGGGCTGGTATGATGAAATGGAAAAAGTTGAGAAGCTCTGTAGTGAAAATAACGGCACATTTTTATATGCTCCAAACTTTAGCATTGGTGTTAATTTATTTTTCAGGACAAATCAATATCTTGCAAAACTGATGTCGGGGGTTGATAATTACAATGTCCATATTAATGAAACTCATCATATACATAAAATTGATGCACCAAGTGGAACGGCCATAGCAACTGCAGAAGGAATAATTAGCAATAACCCTAAGTTACTTCATTGGAAATTAAACGATGAATCCGATAAAAGCATCCCTATTTACTCCATACGAGAAGGGGAAATAACCGGTAAACATGATGTAATTTACCAATCGTCTGTGGATAGTATAACACTTATACATGAGGCTAAAAATCGTGGTGGATTTGCTTTAGGAGCTGTGTTGGCTGCTGAATTCATCCAAAACAGAAAGGGTTTCTTTACAATGAATGATTTGTTGGATCAATTAATCTAATAAAGAAATATATGAAACAATTTTTAATATTAATCTTCATCTCTATTATACTTCTGTTATCCTGTCGCTCGGTAAAAAAAACAGCTGCAACAGAGGATGTAACAAACGACGTATGCGAATCGATGACCTATACTGTCCAACAATTTAGCGACATCGATAGTGATTATTATAGTTTGGATTCAATTTTTGTAGTTAATAATTGTCTTAATATTTGGGTTAGCTACAGTGGTGGATGTGGAGATGCTGAGTTCAGTTTGTATTACACAAACAAAGTAATGGAATCAATACCACCTAAATCAAACCTGCTTCTTCAACTAATCGATAATGATGATTGTCGCGCCATTGTGCAACAGAAATTATTTTATAATCTTAACTTTTTTGAAGAATATGCCAAAAAAGATGGTATAACGTTAAGATTTGCAGGAATCGGGGAAAGTGTGTTTTATAAAAATTAATTCTTTTCATTGGGATGGATTGACTGGACAAATACTGGTGTTGGTCTCCAAATCAAGTTACTTCTCCAATAATCTCCGGCGACACCTCACACCCCTTGGATAAAAGGATTTTATCTAAAAGATTGAAGAGATTATTGATTCAACCCATGGAGGAGTCGGATTTTGTTATTGGGGTGGCGAATTAATTGCATTTGATGAATCAGAGTTGGAGAATGGATCACATAGAGAAAATGAGGTCAGTCCTACATCAATAAATAAAATGGCCTTTAGAAACTGTCTAAAATTCGAAAGTAAAACTTTACTGTTTAAGCCCTTTATTTTACTACTTTTGCACCCTTAAAATTTAAGAATAATTAACTAGTGCGCAAGCAATTTGAAAGTATATTGCAAGCGTATAATTTCAAATCGTTTAATCATGCTCGAACTGATAATTTTTCTACCCTTATTATTTACAATTCCAACAATTTTTGCCTGGAAACTATTTGAAAAGGCCGGACGTAAAGGATGGGAAACCCTAATTCCTTTTTATAACCTGTATATTTTTCTTATCATCATTAAAAAGCCTTTGTGGTGGATGATACTTCTATTCTTCCCTTTTTTAAATGTATTTATGTACATGCTAATGTTGGTTGAGTTGGTTAAATGTTTTAATAAGTTTTCGTTGGGTGAGCAATTTTTAAGTGTGGTATTTCCATTTGTTTACCTCCCATATCTTGGGTTTAAAAGTAATGAAGTATATATAGACCCTGATGACAGACAAAAAATTAAAAAATCGTTTGCAAGAGAATGGGTTGATGCAATTATATTTGCTGTTGTAGCTGCAACTATTATTCGCACCTTTTTACTAGAAGCTTATACAATCCCCACATCATCGATGGAAAAATCACTACTAGTGGGTGATTATCTTTTTGTGAGTAAGATTACATACGGTCCCAAAGCACCTAATACTCCGCTTTCATTTCCTTTTGTGCATCACACATTGCCCGGAACGGAAGATATAAAATCATATGTTGAATGGATTAAACTTCCTTTCTATCGATTTGCCGGATTTAAAGATGTGGCTCACAACGATGCTGTTGTTTTTAATTATCCTGCAGGAGATACTGTTTCAACAAGGTTTCAGAGCAATGTTAGTTACTATACCTTGGTTAATGAATATGGTAGAAAACGGGTTTGGTCGGATAAACGAAATTTTGGTGATATTGTGGTGAGACCTGTTGATAAACGCGAGAACTATGTAAAAAGATGCATAGGTTTGCCAGGAGATACATTAAGTATTGTTAATCGTCAGGTTTATCTTAATGGAAGAAAAGCTGTTAATCCTGAAAATCTACAATATCAATATCATGTTACAACCAATGGTAGCAGTTTAAATCCTAAAATTCTTGATAAATACGATATTACAGAAACCTCCAGAGGCAATAAGCCTGGTGAATTTACTTATATGCTTACAGATGAAGCAAAAAATGAAATTGAGAAACTTTCAGTTATAAAAAGTGTTGAAGTTTATGATGATGCCCCCGGGCTATGGAAACCAGAGATTTTCCCAAACGATTCAGCATATAAATGGAACAGAGATAATTTTGGGCCACTTTATATCCCTAAAAAAGGAGTCCCAATAACTCTTAGCACTAAAAATATACCAATCTATAAACGTTTGATCACGACTTACGAGGGTAATGATCTGGAAGTTAATGGAAATGAGATATTAATAAATGGCGTACCTTCCACCAGTTATACTCCTAAGCTTAATTACTATTGGATGATGGGCGACAACCGACACAATTCGGCTGATTCACGCTATTGGGGATTTGTTCCGGAAGACCATGTTGTAGGAAGAGCAGAATTTATTTGGCTATCATTAGATCAGAATAAATCACTATTGGATGGTAAAATTCGTTGGGATAGATTATTCTCAGTTGTGAAATAAACATCCATGGTTTGAAAGTACCTTTTTTATTATTAGTAAAAGATACACTATAGATAGCCTTCAATTATTTGATTTAAGAATCCACTATCTAAGAAGGTGGATTTCAAGAATTGATAGTAATAAAGGTGTATCCTATCCTTTACAATGTATATTGAAGCCGTAACCACATACTTTAAAGGCAGTAATTATAATTAATTATATGATCAATAAATCGAATGCTACTACAACAACTCAGTAGAATTTAACAATGTATGATAATTGTTGGTTAATAAGTTTAGTTCGTAATCAACTTAATGGCAGTTAAATTCACATAGTTTCGTTTTAAATTTATCAGTATTTTTGCAGCCAACTCATAATAACTTAAGTAATACTATTAAATGAGCGAAGATTACGAATGGATCGATGATACGAATCTTAACGAGCTAGTTACCAGATTTGAAAAGATGGTTAAAGCACAAATGCAATTCTTTTTTGATGTGAATGAATTTGAGGCCGTTATAGATTACTATATAGATTATCAAGATTTCGACAAAGCAAATTTGGCTGTTGAGTCGGCATTACTACAACACCCTTCTTGTACATCTTTTAATATAAGAGGTGCAAAACTACGTGCGCAAAGTGGCAATTATTATGAAGCTCTTGAAGAGCTAAATCAGATTGAATTAATTGAACCTGCAAATGATGAACTGTATATATCCAAGGGCGAAATATACAGTATGATGAGTAAACATGAGCTTGCGATTGAACAGTACAAAAAAGCAATTCCACTAACGGCTAATGCTGAAGATATATATTCGGTAATTGCCTTTGAATATGAGAATCTAAACGATTATCCCAATGCCATTAAAAATTTAAAAAATGCTTTAGAATTAAAACCCGACTCAGAAAATATTATTCACGAAATAGCATTTTTCTTTGATATTACAAATCGTGAAGAAGATGCGGTGGACTTTTTCTGTGACTTTTTAGATACAAACCCTTTTTCAAAAGTAGCCTGGTTTAACTTGGGGATATTTTATAACCAGCTTGAACTTTTTGAGAAAGCCATTGAAGCTTATGAATATACTCTGGCAATTGATGAAGAGTTTTCATCGGCATATTTCAATATAGCGAATTCATTATCAGGGTTAAACCGATATGAAGAAGCCATTGAAAAATATAAGGAAACCTTTAAATACGAAGACGCAGAACCTATTACCCATTATTATATTGGTGAGTCGTATGAAAATTTAAACGACATTAAAAATGCAATGCATCATTTTAATAAGGCCATTGAGATAAACGATCAACTAGCCGATGCGTGGGCAGGTTTGGGAAGGGTTTTTTATGCACAAGACAATGAAGTGAAGGCAATTAATTATTATGAAAAAGCCGTTGAAATAATGCCTTCTAATACTGAGTTCAGATTCGACCTGGCTATGATCCACCTTAAAATGGAGAGTTATGAGATTGCTTCTGACTTATTTTCGGAGATTACTAAACAAGACACATTTAATGTTGAAGCATGGATAAACTACTCATCATGTGCATATGCTTTGGATGAAACTAAAACAGCCATTGAGATAATTGAAGAAGCTATTACTCTTAATAAAGAAAGTGCCCTACTTTGGTATCGGCTTGCTGGTTATCTACATGTATCAGGCAAAGTACAACAAGCTTATTTTTATATTGAGGCTGCATTAAAGCTTAATCATGAGCAACATATCGAATTACTCGATCTCATCCCAAATATTTATAGCGACAGCCGATTTGTTGAACTACTTGGTGTTTATAAGGATTCGGAATAAAAATTAGTTTGATTAAAATGAATATATCTTCCAATTCTCTCGATAACAATCAAATCTGTGAAAACATATTTAACCTGCAAAAAAACTATTTCGAGGCAGGAAAAACTCGTGATATAAATGCACGATTAAGTACTTTAAGGAAATTAAGATCTGTAATTAATAATCATGAAGATGAGATAGTTACTGCCTTAAAATCTGATCTTAATAAGTCTCATTTCGAAGCATATGCTACCGAAATTGGTTTTGTTCTTGACGAAATACGATATCACATAAAACATTTGAAACGGTGGTCAAAACCTATTAGATCATGTACCCCAATCACAAATTTCCCCGCATCAAGTTATACACTAAGTGAACCATTGGGAACAGTATTAATTATCGCCCCCTGGAATTACCCTTTTCAGCTACTAATTGCGCCTCTAATTGGTGCCATATCAGCAGGAAACACTGTAATTCTAAAACCATCTGAAATATCAAAAGCAACATCAAAAATTCTAGAAAAACTAATTAACCTTACCTTCGATCCAGGATTAATAACGGTAATAGAAGGCGATGCGCAAATAACACAAGCCCTGCTAAAGCTGGATTTCAATCACATTTTTTTTACAGGAAGCCCAAGGGTTGGAAAAATAGTAATGCAGGAAGCAGCTAAAAAGCTAATTCCGGTTACTCTTGAACTTGGGGGTAAAAGTCCCTGTATTGTAGATATGGATGTTAACATTAAGCTGGCGGCTAAACGCATTGTATGGGGAAAACTAATTAACGCCGGACAAACATGTATAGCGCCTGATTATTTTCTGGTAAACTCCAAAATTAAAGAGAAATTAATAATTGAACTCAAAAAAGTAATTATTGATTTTTATGGTGAAGATGCGTCAACAAGCGATGACTATCCGCGAATTATTAACCAAGCTAATATTGAAAGGCTTGCTGGTTTAGTTCAAAATACCAATATCTGTTATGGTGGCAATTATAATATTGACGGCAAGTATTTCGAGCCCACAATTATTGATAATGTAAGTTTGGATATGCCAATAATGCAACAGGAAATTTTTGGCCCACTTTTCCCAATTATAACATACGATAAACTGGATGATGCCATTGTAACAGTTAACTCAATGCCCAAACCACTTGCCCTTTATTTTTTTTCAAATAACAAGAAAAATCAAAGAAAAATAGTTGAAAAAATTTCGGCTGGCGGTGTTAATATTAATGATACTATTATGCATATTGCCAGTAATAAGTTACCTTTTGGCGGTGTTGGCAATAGCGGGATTGGTAGTTACCACGGAAGGTTTTCATTCGACATATTTTCGAATCAGAAACCTGTTGTTTACAAAAAAACATGGTTGGATATCCCAATCAGATATGCGCCTTATGGTAATAAATTAAGGATTATAAAATGGTTAATGAGGTAATTAACTATGGAATCCCCATATATTTATGGCTTTGTAACGACATACGCCATTTGGGATTTTTCATGATGTAATCAGTTAACATTGGCATAATATCAGGAACCATACTCCATTCAGGCTGTAGAAATAGTTGAGTTTGCTTTCCAACCAACTCAGCATTCATCTCAGCCCACTTCAAGTCAGCTTCGTGTTTTATTATTACTTTAAGCTCATGTGCCTTAGGATACACATTACTTTTAGGGGGAGAATATTTTTTTGGTGATAAGCAAATCCAGTCCCAATTACCAGAAAGTTCATGAGCTCCGGATGTTTCAACCATGGTTATTATGCCATTTTTATTAAGTTGTGAGGTGAAATAGTCCAAAGGATATAAAGATGGTTCACCCCCTGTAATTACAACAGTTTCGGCTTTTACATTTATAGCATTTTCGATGATGGTATCAACATCAATGGGTGGAAATAGTTTTTCATTCCACGATTCCTTTGAATCGCACCATGAGCATCCAACATCACATCCGCCAACACGCACAAAATAAGCTGCTTTACCCATATTGTGACCTTCGCCTTGCAAAGTATAAAACTCCTCCATTACCGGGAGTTTCCTACCTCCCTCAAATATATCTTGTTGTACTACCATCTAGTTCTTAATAAACTTCTTTTCAACGATCTGACTACCCGAGGACAATCTCACAAAATATAATCCGGGTTTGTAATTACCAACCTTAATCTTAATTTTTGTGTTGCCATCATTTCTTCTCATGCTATACTTATTTATGGCTATCATCCTACCCAAAGTATCATATATCTCAAATTGATATTCACCCTGTGGCAATCTTGTAACTTCAATTGTTAACTTGTTTTTTTTAACAGGATTAGGACTTAAAACAAAATCAAAATCATTAGATGAAACCTCTGGTATGGCAGAAGGCGAGTTGTTTGTCCAAATTCCGGAATTAAATTCATAGGCAGTTTGAGAGTATAAAATATGTCCTTCAGAAGTAAATATCTCATTTTTACCAACAGTATAAACTATAGCCTCGGTTTGTGTTGCTACCATATTTGGCAAATCTATTCTTCGTTTATTTCCTGAAAAGAAATTATCTCCTTCAAAGTCAAACAACAACCATGTAAACGGAATCCAGCTTTGATTTACATATCCTATTAAGGTTATTTCGTTACTATGGGTATTAATATCAGCACCGGTAATAAGACCCGATGTATTAAACGTTGTTATAAGTGAAGCTGTATAATCGCCTGGTTCTTTGGCTAATTGATAGAGTTTTGATTGCTGATCACCATAGTTTTTTGAGAATAAATATAAATGCTCACCTTTGGCAATGAATGCTTCGCAGTCATAATTATTGTCTCTACTTTTTTTAATTTTCCCAAAGTAATCAGAATATGTAAAAGTTATTTTTTCACTATTAACGGATCCATGTCCCTGTAATGGAATTTCAGACTTTTTCACTCGATAAACTGCAAGATCATCTCGATTACCCGAATTATTTCCAAAATCGCCGATATAAATAAATTCATCATCATCGGCTAAAGCTTCCCAATCTTTATTAGTGGCATTCAAAACTGTAATTCTCTGCAACACCTGTCCTGTAACAGTGTCGAAAGCATAAAGGATTGGTAATCCACCACTATCATTAATTGTCCATAACCTGGAATTGTATAGGGCTAAACCAGATGTTTCATCTATTTCTTGTGGAAGAAGGTATTTAACCTTTGGATTGAACAAAGTTACGTTATAAGTACATGTGCCATCATTGGTTGTGGCCAGAGGATTAAAGTTGTTTGCATTTGGATCGGTACAACCATATGTCTGTGCTTTTGCCCCATCAACAATAAATAAAATCAAAGCAATCAGAGATATAGAAGAGAAGAGTAATTTCCTCATTGAGTTAGTTTTAAGTATAAAGTCAGATAGTTACCGACTATTGTTTTCTTCATCAAAAAAAGGAACCGACTAGATATTGTGTTTCTTTTTAAATGATAGTAAAGTGTTATTGAGAAGCATGGCAATTGTCATTGGTCCAACACCGCCAGGAACAGGAGTAATAAAAGATGCTTTTCTACTAACATCATCAAAATCAACATCGCCTACAATCTTATATCCCTTTTCAGTTTCAGCCGGAATTCTGTGAATACCCACATCAATAACCACAGCACCATCTTTAACCATATCAGCCTTAACAAACTGAGGGCTTCCAATTGCACATATTAATATATCGGCCTGTTTAGTAATGGAATTTAAGTCGTTGGTTTTACTATGACAAATAGTAACCGTTGCATTACCGGGATTTGTTTTCTTTGACATTAAGATGCTAAGTGGAGATCCTACAATATTTGATCTGCCAAGAACAACACAATGTTTTCCTTCTGTTTCTATCTTATATCTCTTGAGAAGCTCCATAACACCTGCTGGCGTGGCCGATATAAAGGAAGTCTGACCAATTACCATTTTACCAACATTAATCGGATGAAATCCATCAACATCCTTATCAGGATTGATGTGTTCAATAACTTTATTAACATTTATATGATCGGGTAAAGGTAATTGTACAATTAGCCCGTCAATTTCATCATCAATATTTATAAATTCAATAGACTTTAATAGCTCTTCTTCGGTTGTTTCGGCAGGGTATTTATAAACCGATGAAGTAATTCCAACACTTCGTGCAGCCTTTTCCTTACTTGCCACATAAGTTTCACTTGCAGGGTCTTCGCCAACGATAATTGCTACCAAATGAGGAGTTTGATCATTACTATCAATCAAACCAGCAACTTCAGCTTTAATTTCATCTTTAACCTTTTTGGCTATAAGTTTACCATCAATTATAGTAGTTGTCTTTATTTTATTCATTTTAATAGCCGTTTAGTAATTTAATATTGAAGAAATATTTAATTATCGCTTCAACTGATTCATCATGTTAGCCATTTTACGGCCTCCTCCTGATGTCATCATCTTCATCATTTTACTTGTTTCAGAAAACTGTTTTATCAACCGGTTAACTTCCTGAATATCTGTTCCAGCTCCCCTGGCAATTCTTTTACGACGCGATCCGTTAAGTACTTTAGGATTTTCGCGCTCATTTGGAGTCATCGAATATATTATAGCTTCAATACCCTTAAACGCATCATCATCAATATCAGCATCTTTTATCGCCTTTCCAACACCCGGTATCATTCCCATCAAATCCTTAACGTTACCCATCTTTTTAATCTGCTGGATTTGCTTTAGAAAATCGTTAAAGTTGAACTGATTTTTCGCTATTTTCTTTTGAAGTTTACGTGCCTCCTCAACATCATATTGTTCCTGAGCCCTTTCAACAAGAGTAACAATATCACCCATACCAAGAATTCGGTCGGCCATACGAGAAGGATGGAAAAGATCGATGGCTTCCATTTTCTCGCCAATACCCACAAATTTAATGGGCTTATTTACAACAGATTTTATTGTTAGCGCAGCACCACCTCGAGTATCACCATCAAGTTTTGTAAGTACAACACCATCAAAGTCGAGTCTGTCGTTGAAAGCTTTTGCTGTGTTAACTGCATCCTGACCTGTCATGGCATCAACAACAAACAAAATCTCGTTCGGATTGATTGCCGATTTAACGGATGAAATTTCGTTCATCATTAGTTCATCAACAGCCAGACGGCCAGCGGTATCAACAATAACTATGTTCTTACCTTTTTCTTTGGCATATTTGATAGCATTTTTAGCAATTTCAACAGGATTCTTATTTTCCTCTTCGCAATAAACCTCTACTCCTATTTGCTCACCGAGAACCTTTAACTGCTCAATAGCGGCTGGTCGATAAACATCACCTGCAACCATAAGAGGTGATCGTCCATGTTTTGATTTAAGATAATTGGCAAGTTTAGCTGAGAAAGTGGTTTTACCCGATCCCTGTAGTCCTGCAATTAGAATTACCGCCGGTTTACCCTTTATATCGATATCCACTTGTTCGCCACCCATTAATTTGGCTAGTTCATCATGAACAATCTTTGTCATGAGTTCGCCTGGCTTAATAGCAGTCAGAACATTGGCTCCCAAAGCCTTTTCTTTTACATCACTTGTAAAATCTTTAGCAATTTTATAGCTAACATCTGCTTCAATCAATGCCTTTCTAATCTCTTTAATTGATTCGGCAACGTTGATCTCAGTAATTTTACCTTGACCTTTAAGTATTTTAAATGACCTATCGAGTCTGTCAGTTAATCCTTCAAACATATTGTAATATTTTTAGGTGGCAAAAATAATAAAGATTAGTGAGTTGTGGGTTAAACTGGTGTAATTCATTTACGGGAAGAATAGCAGTATCGTTAAATTGATGAAAACAGTTGATAATTGTATGTATTGTTTGAGGCTAGATAATTGGTCATTACCTGCCTGCCGGCAAAGGCAGGGATAATTGGTCATTCCATCCTTCCTATCTTCCAATCTTCCAATCCTCCACTCTTCTCATTAACCAAGTCTATTTCTCATGCACAGTAATGGTTATTTCGAAATTCTTAACTGCTTTTTTATCATTGTCATATTTTGATCCATACTCCATTAATAGCTTTGTAGTTCCCGAGCCAACGGTTTTGAACTTATAATAGTAAACTCCTGCAGATCCTATTCTGTCGTCAGCTAACATGTAGTTAGGCTTTCCTGACTTAACTATTACTGTATCATCGTAAGCTATTCTCCTCCATGTGTTTCCTGATGATGCATTAGCTGGCAACTCCACTTTCAATATTTGACCAACAACCATATCGATGGTACTACCGCTTTGGGCATAAGTAACTTTAATTTCTTTGCACCCATAAAGTACCGGAACAGATATAATTACAATAAACAGGAATAGTTTTTTCATGATATAATTTTTCTGCCAAATTTAGTTAAAACTTCAATAAAAGAAATCCTGATAATAACCGGAATTCAGTTATTATCAGGATTAATAGTATTGGCAAATATTAATTGCTTAACGTTGTATAATCAGTCGGTTTGCACCTACTTTTGATTTTGAGCTAATCAATACTGTATAAATTCCGTTAGCAAATGAACTAGTAGTAATGCTTTCATTAAAAAGCTCTCCGGATGTTATGAATTCTTCATTAAATACTACCTTGCCATCAAGGCCAACTATCTTAATCATTACCTTTTCATCAATAATTTCCTTAGTTGAAATTACAAATTGATCATTAGCAGGATTAGGAATTATTTTGAACCCTATGCTATTTGCAGAATTCTCTCCAATTGCATCACAACCCAATACCAAAAGTGTCATATCTCCGGTAACAACCTCTGTACATGGCGCTTCTGGATAAACTGACAATTGAAGTACTACTTCGCCATTACTAATATCATTAGCTCCCGGTGTATAATCAGAGTTTAGTAATGAAGTGTTTGCAAATGTACCATCACCATTTGATGACCACAGTATACTACTGCTATTTTCAGCTTCTCCGGCCAAAGTGAATGCGCCGTCTTTACAAACTGAATCATTTGGACCTGCATAGGCAATAGCGTTAGGCATAACTCCCAGTATTAATTCATCAAAACCCATCTCACAACCAACAGCAAAATATGCAGTAAGTTTAAGAGTTGCAGATCCTGCATCAATATCTATAGTTCCCGGAGTATATGTGGTTGAAAGTGTCGAATTATCTGCAAAAAGACCATCTCCTGTTGTTGACCACTCAACTGAAGTTGGATTGTCAACAGTTCCTGTTACCAAAATAGGAGTACTTGCGCAGGTAACAACGTCATCACCCACATTTATATTCGGCATATCTTCTATGGTCAATACCATATAATCAATTGTACCCGTAGTACATGGTGGTGTTGGTAAGGCTGTCATATTTAGTTCGACAGAGCCAGCAGCAAGATCATTACTTCCGGGAGTATAAAGAGGGTTTAACAATGATATATCATCAAATGTTCCATCTCCTGATGTTGACCACTCAACTCCTACATTATCTACTGCAGATCCTTCAAGTTGATATGCCATGTTACCACAAGTTATTCCATCATCTCCGGCATTTGATACCGGAGCAATGCCTATCATAACGTACATCTCATCTTTGAATTCATCTGTACAAGGTTCAATGGCATTGGCAATCAAACTCAATTTAACTTCACCATCAGCAATATCACCAGGGCCAGGAGTATAAATAGCATTTAGTAATTCAATATCATCAAATGTACCATCTCCTCTTGACGCCCATGTGGTAGATTCATAATTGCTTGCAATACCCATAAGTTGTGCTGACCCTACTCCACATATTGTAATATCGTCGCCTGCATCAGAAATAGGGCCACTTACTATGGTAATTGTTATAATATCTGATACTGAGCCAGTTGCCGGAGGAAGTGCAACAACAGTTAATTCCAATTCAACAGAACCATTTTCAATATCTGTTGCTCCCGGTGTATATAATGCATCTAATAATTCAGGATCATCAAATGTGCCATCGCCGGCTGTTGTCCATAATAATGAACTAAAGTTAGATGCACCACCGTTTAGTTGAGCGTTACTACTTTCGCATACTTCCATATCAGCCCCAGCTGATGCAGATGGCAATGAAATCGTATTTGTAACTCCTCCAATAATAATTGAAAAAGCCTGGTTTCCTCCAGAAAGGCTACCATCATGATCAACAACTACAGTATATTCACCAGCAGTTGGGTTTTCAATATAAATAACTTCTACATTATCAACATTGTTTTCACTATTATTTGTAGCACTTGCCGCAGGAGAATTTGGATTCAGTTTCCAGGGATAGTAAGTTGTTCCATCCTTTGTTACTTTCATATCAAGATCATTTACTAACATCGGATCACTTGGATCCAGTTGAGCTGAAACAGGTTGTCCGGGAACGTCAGTCCAACAAATAGTTACTTTCAAGTCTTCTGAACCATCGGATACGATAATCATTTCATAGGTGCCACCTTCACCTAATATCAATTCATCAATTACGTTGATATTCTGATCTTCTGAAATTCGAAGTGCTGCATTTTTGGTATTCATTAATCCCCATCCAAATTGATAATCAGGGCCATCCTGAACTCCACATTCATCAGCTGTGTGAATTACTAGTCCTTTTAAGGTTGCTGCAGTCATATATTCACCGGTTCCAACTAAATCTTCCCAATGTTGCTGTAAAAGAGCTAACGAACCTGTAGCTGATGGTGCTGACATTGAAGTACCGTCAGAAGATGTATAGCTTGAGTTATTTGCATCGTTTGTTGAGTATAATCCAACACCATTTGCAACTATATCGGGTTTCACACGGCCATCATCAGCTGGTCCCCATGAACTAAATGAGCTCATATTTACACTACCCGGGCCGTTATATCCTCCTGCAACATCATGAACTGCACCTACTGTTAGTATATTTTTAGCAATTCCGGCATGTCCAATACAATCATAGGGTCCGTCTTTTGGGTATTGCCCATTATTTGGACCTTCACCTCTATCATTACCAGCAGACTTAACTATTAAATAATAAGGAGCATTTGCTGCAATTAAATCCCAGCCTCTTGCTTCATTATCATAAAACCCAAATAGGTAATCCTCCTGTGTACTAATACTAGGATTACCCTTCCATGACCATCCACTTCCTTCCCATGACCAGCCACGAGCAAAGCCATATGAATGGTTTGACATTAATGCACCGGCTGCAGCTTCTGATGCCATTTCTGAATTATCAGAATTCCAGTCGAATGTTCTTAGGTTAGCATTATATGCCATACCCTTTGCAGCTGATTGCACTCCGGCAGCCATTATTGTTCCGGCTACATGAGTAGAATGCCAATGTGGAGAAGAAGGATTATCTCCCTGCGTTACACGACCACCATATTCCTGATGTGTCAAACGAACGCCACCACCATCCCACTCACGTGGTGTAATGCCGGTTCCATCAAGAGATAGTCCTGCTCCACCGCCTTGATATACCTTATTTGTAGAAACAGTTTTTGCTGCATTGCTGTTATCAGTTTTGTAATACTCGGGAATACCGGCTTCATTGATATATTGAAGTTCAAATAATACTCCTTTGTCATTTTCAAAAATTACTGGAATATTATGCTCTTCTGCAAATATCTCCGCCTGTGCTCTTCTTTCACTAGATTCAATTGCTTTGTCCTTTGATATTCTAAGCAAAGCTTCAGTGTTTGTCGTTACCTGACCTACTAAAAGGTTAGATATAAAGAAAACACTAATGAAAGAAAACATAATAAAAAGTCTATTTTTTCTCATTTTTAATACTTGAATTATTATTGGATTTAATTTTATTATTGATAAACATTTACATTTCACTGACACATTAAAACCCAATTAGGTTGTAACCAGACTTTAATAATAAATTAACAAATAGTTAATAATTGTTAATTTGCTATTATAATCGAAGATGGTTAGTAATTGCATTTCTTTACCCTTATTTTTCCTTTAACCTTAATTCTGCAAAGTTAGTAGATTTATTAGGATGACCAATTTTTTAATCCCCCCTAAAACGGCGAACACTCTATTGGACTATTACTTCTTTGGGTAGGTGCCATAAAGCCACCTCCTGACTTCTTGCCTATTAACCTTATGTCATCAAACTCAAATACTAAACTTATCTCATGCGAGGGGCCAGTGAAGTTATGCATGGCATTGATGTTCATCTCGTAAGAATACATGACCTTCATCCTCGATTCTTCGTTGAAAGGGATATTTATTCCTGCCATGGCTGTGAAGGTTGAGAACTCATCATATTCCAGGGTCTGGTTCTTGTACCATAACCCTAAGTATACATGCGACATGTAAATGTTCATCCCCAGGGTGTATAACATCATGCTCGATTGATGCTGTACCATTATGCCGGGGTTTAACTTAAATCCCTGCCTCTTGGAGTAATAACCCTGGTCTTCTCTGATGGTGATTATAAAGTCAAGATTGTAAACATACTTTCTGGGTAACTTTGCATTTACTTCGAAAAAGGATTGATTGGGAGTTGTTATATGATGTACCGCTGCTCCTAAGGTTCCTTCTAAGTCGTCATTGCCCTTGAACTGGAAGATTCCTCCAAAGGCAAAGTCAGGGAAGACTACCTTGTCTCTGGAGGCTCCCGTAAATGTGGTGGGGTAAATATTTCCCCATCTTGGATCTAGCTGATCAGAAAATACCAAATTGTCCCAGTTCAGCTGCTGGGTAACTATCGATGCCAATGCTCCCAACTGAAAGATGGTGTTCTTACTTATGGGAATGCGTACACTGGGCATTATACCAATGGTGTTGGTCTTTAACACTCCCTTGCCTGCTAAACTCTGATTGGCTATGATGCCTATACCTCCGGCTCCGGGCAAACTCCTTTCTGCTACATCGGCACTGAAACTATAGGTGTGATAGTCGCCCGATAAGCCTGTCCACTGCCTGCGGTAGTTGAGCCTGGCCTTTAATCCCGTGGTTAATCCTACATTGGCAGGATTGTAATATGTGGGATTGTTGTAAAACTGTGAGTAGTCTAAATCCTGTGAGTGTAGATTGGATAATGGTAGCAACATCAGTACCCCTAATACTAATACCGATGTCTTTTGCATAAGAGTTGACTTTGCGATTAATATGGATCTCATGTGTACATGTGTTGTATTAACTGTGTTTTCTTTGTTTTCTACTTTTTTTTCCATTGTTTTCATTGCCGTGCCTCCTCTCTTTTATCTTATTAATGTTACCGATCCACTGGTGGCTGTGTTTCCATCGCCATTGTCAGTACCCTTCCATATCGTTCCATCTTCAAATACCGCGCTTACCCTCCATATGTATGACCCGGTGGGCATATCCTTGTTTTCATAAGTGCCATCCCAGCCATCAGCCGGTACTCCGTCAACCAGCCTGGTGCTCTCAAATACCAGATTACCCCAAGCACTGTACACTTCCAGTCGGTAACTTTTTAAGTTTATGCCCAGGGGCTTGAACTC